>JAESFT010000068.1_pt1 | contig 175978 bp, 140 predicted proteins | sample 9269451 | NCBI WGS metagenome assembly JAESFT01 (sample SAMN14502557, study PRJNA617106) | algae metagenome | isolation source: Scytonema hyalinum WJT4-NPBG1 and co-occurring heterotrophs from well... | place: USA: Mojave Desert, Joshua Tree National Park, California | collected 2006-05-25
TTAAACAAAGACTACGAGTTACTCCCGGAAACGGCAGAGACATTTGTCTACCTTGCCATGATCCGGATTATGGTGAGACGATTGGCATAATATTTTACCCCGCATAACTTTTCAAACATCCTCTAAGAGATTCTCATATTAAAATTAATAATGCATATCAAACTATACTTAAAGCCGTAAGAAGCATAATTAGTTCATCTAAGCTAGAAGAAAAAATGGACGACATCGAAGTTATCCAAAATATTGTAGATAATGATTTTACAATATTATATATGGTGACTGACAGTAAGGAGGATGCATTCAGATTATTTCAAGTTATTAACGACAGAGGAACAAATTTAACTGTCGGTGATTTATTAAAAGCAAAAATTTTAGAAATTGTAGAAGGTTTTAGAGATAATCAAGATAGATGCGAAACCTTTTGGGATGAGATCCTTGCAGATTCTCCATCAGATACAGAAAATTATTTGAATTGGATTTACGAATCTTATAAGGGGAAAAGAGCTAAACAAGATGAACTCTTCGATACGTTACTTGATGGTTTTTTCCCTCAACATAAGAAGCATAAAATAGAACAATTTGCAGAAGTTGAATCTCAGCAAGTATATCAAACAGTAAAAAATTTACATGAAGATATTGTTAAATGTAGAAAACTACTAGAAGGTCAGTGGTTACATACAATGCAACAACCAATAACTAATTGGGATAGAACTCGTTTAAATATTTTGTTAAAAGAGTTAGATCATACTTTGTCTATACCACTCTTTTTAGCAGCATCACAACTCGACCATAAAATATTTTCTCAAATAGTACAGATTGTAGAAAAAGTATTTTTCAGATACAAAATAATATGTAATCAGCATGCTACGTCACTCAAAAATATTTATTATGAAGAATCTATTGTAATGAGGGAAAAACCAAGCTCTTATAATATCTCAAACTTCAAGCATAAGTTAAAAAAATTAATCAGTTCCAAAGCATCAAATCTTATGTTTAAAAATGGTCTTGAAACATTGGGCTACAAAGAATCTGGCGGTAGCAATAAACCTCTTAAATATTTTTTGATGACTATAGAGTATCATTATCAATGGTACAAAAATGGTGGAGTAGGAGATGCCATATGTATTGATAAAAGTAGAGTTTATGACTTTGCTGGAACCTCAATTGAGCATATATATCCACAAAAAGCATCTCCAAATCTTCGGGATGAAAAATTGGAACCATTGAAAAATACATTGGGTAATCTGACCATCTTAGACCCTGCACAGAATACCTTAAGTGGAAATGATCCCTTCCTTGCAAAGAGATCAACTTATCAAGACTCATCTGTGCTTGTAACTAGAGATATAGCGACAAATAGCACTTGGACTGAGCAAGAAGTAGAAAATCATAAAAATCTACTTATAGACGTTGCTCTTAAGATTTTTAATGCATAATTTCTAGCAAGGGAGTTGTAGATTGGACAGATTGTCTCAAAATTAAATGCCACTATAGGCTTTAATTTGCTTGATTTGAGAAATGCCATAAGCCGGAGGCTTGACGCTCCGCGTATCGCGCCTTAAGAGGAACATCTATACTGTTGTCGGATCAACGGCTACAATCCCTTCAGACGCATAACGGATAAAATCAGTCGTATTAAATGTCAGAATATGAGTCACACTGTTTGCCTTCATGGTAGCAACAAGACGAGCATCATGCACTTGGACACCTGACACACCAAATGCGACGACAAGTCTACGCCATTGAGGGTAAATCGTAGGCATATCAGGCAACAATGGAAACAAGCGCTCAATCAGTCGCAACAGCCGATCCGCATCCGTCGGTGTCCAGCCAAATCCGTTGTTTGCAGAGGGTCGTGTGGCGACGTTCCAAAACTCAGCGCAGTTTTGCGGCGTGACTTGCAACGTATGTCCATCGTCTCGCAGTTTCCGCATTGCAGTTCGTATGATTGGGTGTAGTGGGTGGGTGCGATCGACAAGACGTAGCAGGACGTTAGTATCCACGAGGTAGACCACGACTAGGGATGATCCTCATAAATACTTGCACGACTTACTGCATAATCTGACAGCATAGACGCATTTGACCCAACGCAGGCTGCAAACTCGTCAGCTAACTGATCTGCGACTTTTTCAAACTCGTCATTATTCAGTTGACCATGTATCTGCTGTAGCAGCGCCTCCACTGTTGGCGCGAAAGCATCAGCTAATAATTGTCGGATGCATTCACTATCACCACGTGCAATGCTTTCTCGTAATTTCTCCTCTAATTGAGGCGACAATTTTAGCGTAATACTTGTCATACCTTAAAAGTTCCAAACGAACTAGTTTTCTTTCTATCGTAACAGGGTAAGCAACCACTACTGAAAAATAAAATTAAAAGCTCCTACCGCAGCAGGAGCTTGAAAGTAAAGTTATGGGAGGAGTAGAGAAGCCATTAGTTTTAATCAACTGTCAGGAAAGTCGCTAGTTTGCTCAAAGCTTCCCAAGTCTTGTCACCAATAACGCCATCAGTTACTAGTTTCTTATCTTTCTGAAAAGCTTTTACTGCTGCTTCTGTTTTCTCTCCAAAATTGCCATCAATTGCACCAGTGTCATATCCGCCATCTTCCAAGACTTTTTGCACAATCGAAACTTGTTCGCCAGTGCTACCACGACGCAAAGTAGGTTTATCTACTGGGGCATTAGCACGCAGAGATTTCCAGGTTAGAGGACCAGCAATGCCGTCTTGTTTAAGCAGGAATTGGTATTGAATAATTTTGACACCATCCTCTGTCTTGGGACCAAAAACGCCATCAACTTTGACATCGTCCTTACGATTGAGCCTTTTGTTCAACAGTTTTTGTAACTCTTTAACTTTTTCGCCTTCAGAACCAAGGTTTAATGTGGGGTCGTTGGTCGTATTTGCTGCTACCATAGCTAACTTATCTTGAATGAACTACTGATAAATTCTTCACCTGCGTCTATGAACATTTCGGATTTGGCTTGGTACACAAAAGGGTACTATTGCGTAGTGGCGTAGCAAAATAAAAGCGCGAAGAACCCTCATGTCCTTCACGCCTTCGCGTCTAGCTTGCACAAAGTTGCTCTGTGGGTGTCTACACGGTTTATTTTTCGGGCGGTAAATCTACACTGTAGAGAGTTTTTCCTTCCAAGTTAATCAATGCGACTGTCATCACCTCTGTATCACCGTCAATTTTGACTGTCCCAAAAAATTGCAAACCTGCACTTGGGGGTCGATTTGGTGTCAAATCTGTAGGTATACTGAGAAATTTCACCTCTGGACCAAAGGTATTGTCGAGTCTATTTGGTCCAAATGTACCAGAGTTGAGAGGACCTGCGACGAACTCCCAGAAGGGTTTGAAGTCTTGAAACTGTGCTTTGTTGGGGTCGTAGTAGTGTGCTGCTGCGTAATGTACGTCTGCTGTTAACCAAACGACATTCTTAATATCGGCTCGTTTGATGAACCGTAATAAATCAGCTAATTCTAGTTCCCGTCCCAAGGCTGGACCGTCTCCGTTAGCGACATTTTCAAAGGCGGTGGGACCGTCTGGAACAACCAACCCTACAGGCATATCGCTAGCAATAATTTTCCATTTTGCTGTTGATTTGCGTAGTTGATTTTTCAACCAACGTATCTGTGCATTACCTAGAAATACTGTTTCTGGGCTTTCTTCTGTCTGGCGATTTTCTGTGTTTGGTCCTCGGTAGCTGCGCTTATCAATCATAAAGATTTCTAGCAAGGAACCATACTTGAAGGAGCGATAAATTCTGCTTGGGTCATCGCCATCAATCCGAATGGGGAAGTATTCCAAAAATGCTTGATTTCCCCGCTGTGCTAACAAGGAAACGTCCTTAACTGTGTAGCGATTATCTTCCAGTATCTCGCCTGGATACCAGTTGTTTGTTACCTCGTGGTCATCCCACTGGGCAAGTATGGGAACTTGGGCGTTGAAGCGACGGACGTTTTCATCCAATAAGTTGTATATATAGTTACCACGAAATTCTGCCAAGGTTTCGGCAACTTTTGATTTTTCTGGTGTGGTGATGTTTTTCCAGATACTACCGTCATCTAGCTTGACTTCGGACTGGATGGGACCATCAGCATAAATAGTGTCGCCGGAATGGATAAAAAAGTCTGGATTGACTTGCCGGATGGTTTCGTAAATTTTCATACCACCGAACTCCGGATTAATACCCCATCCCTGACCGGCAGTGTCACCTGACCAAGCAAAGAAGATATCTCGCCCATATGCAGGGGGAGTTCGGAAAGTACCTACAACAGGTTCTGAGTAGATTTTTGTATCGTCTAAGTCTTGGAATGTTACCTTGTAAAATATCTGCTGACTTGATGGCAGGTTTTTGAGATAAAGCCGTGCTGTATAATCGCTGGCTTCTAGGGCATTTGGTCCGAGAACACGCTGTGCGCCACGGAAAGATTCGTCAGTCGCATATTCTACAATCATTCGGGCTGGGCGATCGCTCCGACTCCAAACCACAGCTCTATTGCCGTTGATGTCACCACTGGCGACTCCATAAGGTATGGTGGGACGCAATTTATCAGATGTGATTATGGCAGGTGCTTGAGCAAAACCTGTTGATTTTGATAAAAGGTTTGTGGCAATAATTCCACCACTGGTAATCGCTGAACGAAGTAAGAACTGGCGACGGTTTAGCTTTAAGGGATTGGATTTCATAAAATTAATAACTCTAGTTACAAGTGCTACATGAAATTGAATGAACCGAACCACAATGAACCAAAAATAAACAAAGCACACGAATAGATTTTCGTGACTTTTCAAGGGTTATTTTTTAACGACAAGCTACTACACCTCTACACACTTTGCACCCTAACTCTACAAACTTTTTTGACGCGAAATTGACTCTATTCTTTAACCGGAATTTAACCGAATCTAAACGAAAGCATTAGAATAGGAAATCATGAATCACAAGAAATTTATCATATTTGATAAGTAGGTCAACCTAAAAAAACGTAAAATAGAGTGAGTGCAGTAAGTAAGTAGGCGAAAAAAAGCTCAAACCCTTGATTTATCGCCGTTTCCTCTCCCCTTGACCCACGATTGCCGTGCAGAGCAGTGCGCTTCGCGCAATCACGCTTAAATTCAAAATTCAAAATTCAAAAAAAAGAAAAAGGCTTCGCCGTGAGCTCAGCCGAACGGAACTGAGCCGCCTAAATTTTATTTATGGAAAATGAAAAAAATGTTTTCCTCAGCGGCGCAGCGCATCTTAAACGGCGTCCTTGTTCTGAGCCGCCTAAATTTATTTCTGGGGTTCTTAATGCGTGAATTTATAATGCCGTACCTTATGAATTCCCCGTAAGCGCAGCGTCTGCGCTCTTGAGAAGGGGTTGACAAATCCTGCTTTCCCTTAACTTGTCACGAATCCTATAACCCTTGAGATTGCCTTAACTTTTGGTCAGGATATGGTTCACAATTTCATCATTAAGAGGGTAAAAGCACAATAGAATCCAACGTTTCATTGATCGCCGTCATTAATAAATCATTTAAAGGAATGCCCGCTGCTTTCGCCATACCGACAATCACACTTGTGGGGCCAAAAGTACAATACAACCCGGCTTCTAAGAACCAAGGTTGTCCCTTTGGGTCGATCCGGAAGTCAAATAAACTGTAATGGCGACAGCCCAAAGCCAAATGACACTTTTTAGCCACTTGCTGAACCTTTTGGGTGATCGGGTCATTAGGATCTACAACCCAAGCCTTGATATTATCTTTACCTGTTAAACGCAAATTGCGATCGTCCGGTTGTTGGAATTTGTCAGTATAAGTGCGGATGGGTTTGTCGTGGGGATCTACCAGATACTCTTGAAGGGGTAAACCGACTAGCTCCCCATCTTTGACAATGATGCCGCATCTGACTTCTCGACCGGGTTCAATGAATGCTTCTACGATGACCTCATCTGCATATTCAAATGCTTTCTTGAGGGCAGTGTCATAGTCAGTAGCCTCTTTGACTAAGGACACCCCTAAAGAGTTGTCGGAACTTGCGGGTTTGATGACTGCTGGAGGTGTAATTGTCGGAACGTCTCCTTGGCGGAGCAGTTCTCCAAAAGGCACTTTGACCCCTGCTGCTGCGACAATTGCTTTGGCTGTAGCTTTGTGCGCCGTTATTGCCATGACATCCGGAGTATTGCCTATGTAAGGGATCTTAAGCAGGTCGAATAGTGCGCGGTAGTGAGTCATTCCAGGGATACAAAGCATTTGTGGCAACACAAGGTCAATGTTTTGCGCTGTTAGAAACTGTATGGCATCTAACAGAGGAATCGGTTTGGCGACAGCAATATCTTCTTGATTGAGAGAACAAGGAAATCGCCACTGACCATCAGGTGTGATGTATGCAATCTGAAACTCATACGATGGATTTGCCGTAGCTACCAGACAGTTTTGGGCGTACTTGCGTGACAAATCACAGTAAAAATCATTGTATGCAGACCCAACTAAATGAAGGATACGAAGTGGTGGCATGATTAATCTTTCTAGGCACTCTTATATCCTACATCTCGCACCCAAACTGTCATAGTCCCATGGACTATAGTTATGTGTATGCAACCCAGCACCGTTCTAAATAACCTTTACTTAACCTTCTTCATGTCTAAATTTAACCTTAGATTTTTATAAATTTAGATGTTTGGGAATACTAATTTTTATTAGGCAACAACTCTTTTCTTTCCCCTATTTTTACCAAGGTAAGCGGCTACCATCCCAGGAAAAAAACTGCCCGCTATCGCCATCTTGAAGCTGTTCGATGACACTTAACAATTGGTTAACTGTGCGTTCCACTGAAAATAATTTTTCAGCAGGTACATTTGCCTGAAATGGACGAGAAAGGCGAGTATCGGTTGTCCCAGGGTGTAACATCACTATCAATGTCTTGGGGCTAGTTCTTTTATACTCAATTGCTGCTGTTCGCATTAACATATTGAGTGCAGCTTTGGAAGCTCGATAACCATACCATCCTCCCAGTTGGTTATCACCAATACTGCCTACCTTAGCAGAAATACTGCCAAAAACACTGCGCTCATGATGACGAAATAGGGGTAAAAGGTGTTTGGCAAGCAGGATAGCCCCCATACTGTTGACTTGAAAGTAGCGCATCAAATACTCTGGATTGATGCGTTTTAAACTTTTTTCTGGTTGCAATGTCTCCTCATGCAGCAACCCTACACAGTTGACAACTAAGTGAAGCTTGTTTACTGCTGCACTTATTTGTTGAACAACTTCAACAATCTGTGATTCATCAGTAATATCCATCGACAGACAAATTAATCTGTCAGAATATTCATCTTTGAGAGTTAATAATTCCGAAGCAGACTCTGGCTGACGATAAGTTGCATAAACCTTGGCAAACCTATGATCTTGCAGTAATTTTTGTACAAAGCCTAAACCGATGCCTTGGCTGGCTCCTACGATTAATGCATTAGCGTTGTTAATTCCTTCAAGAAAAGACATTGATTTTTATTCACAAACTTTGTAAATAAATGTAAACTATCTAGTGGCAGATGAAAAGCCTGCCTCAGTTTCATATACGACTACAACTTAGTATCAACGAACCGCGAAGACGCCGCAGGCGACTGGCGTCGCTAAGAGCGCTAAGAAAATTCTTCTTCGTGCCCTTCTCAGTAGCGGAGACGCTACGCGTATGCCTTCGGCACGCTTTGCGCTTACGCGTCTTCGTGGTTTATTTCCCAATACAAAATCTACTAAAAATCCTATCAAGTACAGATTCTGTCACTTCTTCACCCGTAATTTCCCCTAGAGCCTGAACTGCACCCCGTAAGTCAATTGTCCAGAAATCAAGAGGTAACTGCTGGACAATTGTTGCTTGCATCTGTTCTAGGGATGTCTTCGCTTTTACTAATGCTGCTGCTTGTCGTTGGTTGATTGCTAAATCCAAATCAGCAGCTTGTACTTTTCCAGCTTGCACTTGTTCGAGAATCGCTGCTTCTAGAGCTTCAATACCTTCATTTTGAGCGGCTGCTGTTTTGACAATGTGATTGATACTCTTTGGATATTGCACTCCTTCTGGTGATGCTAGGTCGATTTTGTTAATCACCAAAATTAATGGACGGTGTTGCACTTGTTCGTAGATTTCTTGGTCTGCTGCTGTCCAATCTGTTTGGGCGTCAATGGTCAAAAGCACTAAGTCGGCTGCACTGGCTGCACGACGGGAACGCTCAACCCCTATCTTTTCTACTTGGTCTTGTGTTTCCCGAATTCCTGCTGTATCTAGTACCTGCACGGGAATTCCACCAACAACCAACTGCGATTCTACAACATCACGGGTTGTACCTGGTAGCTCAGTGACGATCGCTCGATCACTTCTACTCCAAGCATTCAACAAACTTGATTTTCCGACATTCGGACGCCCCACAATCGCCACTTTCAAACCTGTGCGCAGCAGTTCACCTTTGTCAGCGGTTGCGAGAATCCGGGATACGTCTGCGGAAATTCTCTCGATTTCTGATATGATGACTTTATGATCCAAGGGGGGTAAATCTTCCTCAAAATCTATCCTCGCTTCGATTTCTGCCAAGACATCCAAACAGCTAGCGCGTAACTGACGGATAGGATGAGCTAATTTTCCCTGCAAACCGGCGAGTGCTGTTTGTGCGGCTTGAGGCGATCGCGCTCCTACCAAATCGGCAATACTTTCTGCTTGAGTCAAATCTAGTCGTCCATTCAAAAACGCCCGCAGGGTAAATTCTCCTGGTTGTGCTAGTCTTGCGCCATTTTCCAAGCAGAGTTGCAACACCTGCTGCACTGCCATAATTCCCCCGTGACAGTGGAATTCCACCACATCTTCACGGGTGTAGGAACGAGGTGCTTTCATAATGAGCAAAAGTGCTTCATCCACGAGTTGCTGCGTTTGGGGATGGCGGATGTAACCGTACAGGATGCGGTGAGATTCCCAAACTTGACGCCCTGGCGCAAAGAAAAGAGTTTGGGCGATGGACGTTGCTTGTAAACCAGATACGCGCACAATTCCAACGCTCCCCTGTTGGGGAACAACAGCAGTGGCGATCGCGGCGATGGTTCCAGTAGTAGCAAAGATTTGCGACATTTGCGCCCTTTTAACCAAGACATTGAATCTATCTTTGATTGTAGAGAAGTTGAATGGTAACATCTCTACAGTATTTTTGATTTTTGATTTTTGATTTGATTTTAGAAATGTTGCATGAAACGCTCACCAGAGGAGTCACAAGGTTAAAATTTACAAGAGCAACACAAGTCTTTTGGCTTCACAGTAAAAATTACTGTAAATTACTGCCGTTATCAAAATGACAAACGAGGAGGTTTGCGTGGCAGAGGATCAAGTCAATAATCCTGAAACCAAAACCGACGACAGCGGTGTAGATGAAAAATCCTATGTCGAGGCTGCATCAAAGTTCATCCAAGAGACTCCTTTAGACAAAATGCACGAAATAGCTGAAGCAGCCCGACTCAAAAGACTCACAGAACCCCCCAAATGGGTTTTTCCTGAAGATACTTAAGAGTCAATAAAGAAGAGTCAAGAGTGAAGAAAAATTTTTATCTTTTCTCTTTTCTCTTCTTTCTTTTTAACAAGGGCTCTACAAAGCATCTGGATCAATCTTTAATTCTCGCAGCTTTGCGGCTAAGCGCTCAGCTCGTTGTGTTTCTTGAAGAGCAACTTCTTCCGCTGTAGAAACGAGTTGTCCATTTCGAGTAAAAAAGCGCAACTTTTGCTGAGCAATACTAAGTATAAAGCAATACGGTTGCGTTAACGATTGTTGCTGATAGCGTAAGCGCAAAGCGTGCCGCAGGCTTACGCGCAGCGTGTCCCGAAGGGACGAGCGCGTGGCACGAATGTGCCATAGATTGCACACGTGTCTTAACGTTGCATCCGAGAGTTCTACATTGACGTCTTGATAACGCTTTTGGTCTTATCACCAAGCGTATTGAACTATAAACCTAGTTGTTGATTCCACAACCAACCTTAAGGGTTGGGTTCCAAAGGTTGGTATTTACCATGAACTTTCTAAGCCCTCCGCAACTTACGTAGGGATTGATAATTGTGGCTACGTAACTGTGTTCTGCAAACTTTCGATAACATTGTACATTTGAACTGGATCAAGGACTCGCAGCAAGCTGCTTTGAGTCACAATGCCTAATCCTGTTCCTCCATCCCAAGACACCACTAATCTTCGGGGATCTTGCCGTTGCATCTGGGCAAGAGCAGTCCATAAAGAATCCTCAGGACTTAGCACAAATAGTGATTGACTCATTATAGTCTGCGCTAGAACTTCAGATAAATTTACTTGCATTGCCTGAAATTGCACAATGTCTTGTTCAGTGACAATTCCCACAGGAATGTGAACAAATTGTCTCAAATCTGACTGTAGTTGTTCCTCAGTAATCACGACGCAGCTAATCCGAAACTCTGCCATCACCTGAGCTAAACTCAATACCGAAGCAGTCATTGGGGCACGAATCACTTGGGTTGTCATGACATCTGCCACACGCATGAACTTCAGGAGATGAATAGGGCGTAAAATGCTACGAATACTCTCGTGAGAAACTACACCAATAACTTCGTTTTTTTCTCCTACTATCGGCAGATGACGAATGCGATACCGCCGGAACAAGAACAAAGCAGCAAAAACATCTTTAAAAGCAGCTTGCTGTAGAGTAATCACTGGTTGCGTCATGACTTCAGCTACTGTCACCTTTCCAAAGTCGATGCCATCTGCGGTTAGCCGTACAATATCCCGTTCTGTAAAAATTCCCAGTAGCTCTGTTTTCTGCATTACTAAGACACAGCTAGAGCCTGTCTGTTGTACGGTCATTGCATCTAATGGTGCAACACTTGATAATGAGCAACTTTGAATTCGCTTTTGATTCATTACAGCAATGACATCTACCAGCAATGTCTTTGGTGCAACAGTCAGTGGGTTATAGTCTATTGCCGCCTCTATTGCTGGTTCACTCAGCAGCAGGTCATCAAGTTGCATGGCTGATTTGTCTAGGGAACACTGTTTTATAATGTACCAAGACTGATACAATTCCTTACCTGTTCCAATCTGTTGTGAAATTTGTTACTTTTCGTTACATTTGCTTGTCATTTAAAATCTCAAAGCAATTGAAACAGGCAGGTCTCTATTTTGATAGATGACAGGTGGTATGATTCCGGTTGCATATGTAAATAAAAAAACTGTAGAGATGCGTTTCAATCAGCGTCACTGAAACAATAAGAGTGATAAAAACTAAACTCACAAGCAACCTCCAATATATGCTACAAGTGTGCATCGAAGCTCCTATTAACCCAAGTTGCGTGTTTCTAAGCCGAAAATCGTTGTTCTTTTATGCCTAATACCACCTGGACTCGTCACCACATTCTTTCCCTCGCTGACTTCACCACATCTGAGTACGATACTGTTTTGCAAACTGCTGCCAGTTTTCAAGAAGTGCTATCACGGCGGACAAAGAAAGTCCCAACTTTACAGGGACAGGTGGTGGCGAATTTATTTTTTGAACCATCTACCCGCACTCGTAGCAGTTTTGAACTCGCTGCTAAGCGGCTTTCGGCAGATACGCTGAACTTCGCTTCAGGAAGTTCTTCGATGACAAAAGGAGAGACTATTCTCGACACCGCGAAGACTTACTTGGCAATGGGAACTGATATCATGGTGATTCGCCATCGGGAAGCTGGAGTACCTAATGCGATCGCCCAAGAAATGGATCGGCTTGGTGTACGCGTCTGCGTCCTCAATGCTGGTGATGGTCAACACGAGCATCCTTCCCAAGCTCTGCTAGACTTATTTACTATCTGTACTCTCCTTGACCCCGACAATCCGCGTGTCGAACTTTTAAAAGATAAGAAGGTTGCCATTGTTGGGGATATTCTACATTCGCGGGTAGCGCGATCGAATATCTGGAGTTTTACAGCCTGTGGCGCTGACGTGCATCTAGCAGCACCACCCACCTTATTGCCTAAATTATTTGCAGATTACGGCGAAGATAGACCAGGCAAAGTGTTTCTGCATTGGGAGTTAGAACCAGCTTTGCAAGATGCTGATTTTGTCATGACTTTGCGCTTGCAAAAGGAACGAATGACTGCTCATTTATTGCCTTCTTTGCGAGAATACCATCAGATGTTTGGTATTACACGCTCAAAGTTGCAACTGTGCAAGCCAAACGTCAAAGTTTTGCACCCAGGTCCTGTTAACCGTGGTGTCGAAATTAGCTCGGAATTAATGGATGACCCTGAATTTAGCCTGATTCAAGCTCAAGTGACCAGTGGTGTTGCCGTTCGTATGGCGCTGCTGTATTTGATAGGAAGTGGTAAGGCGTAGTAGCAGAATTTGTGTAGAGACGTGACATAGCACGTCTCTACATTTCAATTGAATGGCACATCCCTACAAATCAACAGCCAGAATATTAGTGTTGACATTTGACACCTAATATTTGATTTGTGAAAATCGCGCATGCTCAGATTCCCGACTTCTTTAAGAAGTCGCGAATCTTATGTTCATCAATGATTTAGGATTGGTATATATGCCTATGGTTTCATTTATCCCACCATCATTAATAATAAATGCTTAATTTTAGTGTATATTTTATGACTTTTATAAAATGAGGTGACTTTTCTGGAATTTGAGACAAAGGCTTTGTAGAAGTTAAGTAACTGAGTCCAAACAAACATAACATACGTTTATTTTTGCCGACTTATTTAGTAACTAGCTTCTAAGAGTGTGGGAGAGAAATCAATATGAAACTGACATTTTTGTTAACTGCTGTAACTTTATTAAGCACAATATCTCTAGCCACTCCCGTTCCTGTTAAAGCAGAAAACCCTGCTCAAGCCCGGCAATTATTAGAAACGGGAGAATGTTTTGGGTGTGATTTAAGAGGAGCTAACCTCAAAGGCGCTCACCTCATTGGTGCTGATTTGAGGAATGCGAATTTAACGGGAGCTAACCTCAAAGATGCCAATTTAGAAGGTGCTGATTTAACTGGTGCGAATTTGCAATCTGCTAATTTAACACAAGCATTTCTCAATAGTGCTAGCTTAAATAAAGCTAACCTCACCAATGCTAATTTAAATAATGCTAATTTATATAGTGCTGAAGTTGAAGATGGTGTTTTGGTAGGTACTAATTTATTGAAACGATACTAAAAAGCTTCACAGTGGTAGAAACAATGGTGTACAATGAACTAAAAATTATAAATAAAATTATTGTTCCCAAGCCGTAGCCCGGGAACAAAAACAAGAAGTCTATTGTCTGAAGTTAATCTCCCGTTATTGACAATTCATCAATCCAGATTTTGGGGCATACGCCTCCAGGAGTCAACTCTGGTTCTTTTTCCACCAAAATAATTGACTTGAGGAGTTCTAGAAAATCTCCAGCAACAGTGGCTGATTCAATGCTTGTCTTCACACCATTGTTGACAAGCCAACCATCAAATGGTAGAGAAAAAGAACCTTGTAAGGCTTTTACGCCTGCATGAAGAGCTTGTAAATCATCGATAAAAATGACATTTTCTGCCGTTTCTAAGCTCAATTCCTGTTCCGCAGGTGCGGCGGCAAAAACGTGATAGAAATTAGGGCTAACAGAGACTTTTGCACCAATATTGGCGTTACCTGTCGGCTTAGCATTCATCCTTTTAGCAGTTCCTGCACTATGGAGAAAGCCTGTTAAAATCCCATTTTCAATTAACGAAACTTTGCGGGTGGGAGTTCCTTCACCATCAAAAGTTTCTGCACCAATGTTTGCTGAATGCAGGGCGTCATCGTACACCGAAAGCAAAGGAGAAGCAATTTGCTTGCCTAAATCATCAGGGGTAGATAAACTTTGCTTGTCCAAAATACTTTGAGCATTGAACAAGTTGGAAAAGGCACCGAGTAAACTCAAGAAAGCATCTGGTGAGAAAACAACTCGATATTTACCAGACTTGATTTTTTCATAATTCAAGTGGCTGATAGTTTTCTCTGCCGTTTCTTTAATGCAACCATTGATGTCTAGAGTATCTAAACTCCGGTTGATTCTAAAAGCGCCACCACTGCGGGGTTTTCTCCCATCTTCCTCAGTTTTGCTGTAAAGATAGATTGATGATATGGAGTGGGATTCTGTTCTCATCGCGCCATCGCTGTTGAGATAAAATTTGTCAATATCTCTTTGCGCCAAACTGTTATAAGGCACTCCTTTAATAGCTGGATGAGCTGCAAGGACTTCTTTTTCAGCTACTAACAGGCTTTCTATAAGTTGAGAAACAGGTGCTTGAGGTGCTTTTTCGTGTGATGAATTATTCAGGGGAACAGTAGACTCTGGACTAAAATCAGGGACATTTTCTTTCACCCCAAAAAAACTAGCTTCGTAAGCCGTTTTTAAAGCTAATTCAAGTCCTTTGGGGTCTACATCTGTTGTGCTGGTGACACCCATTGTATTGTCTTCATTCCAAACACGAACGGTGACACCAGAAAGATTAGAAGCTTTCACTTGCTTGGGCTCACCTTGATCTACTTGCACACTTGTTGCATCTGCTGTTGAGCCATAGATATCGAATTTCTTGATGCCAAGCTTATCAGCACTTTCCTTGGCGTAATTTGCAATCTCAGTGATGTTCGACATAGTTTATTTAAAATTCACCTATTTTCTCGCTCGCAGGTTCTACCTGGGAGTGTATTGCAGGAGGCTCTGCCTCCTGGTATCGTGTGGCAGAGCCACGCTTGTTGGCATTCCCAGGTGGAACCTGGGAACGAGTTAGTCTAAACCTGGCAACGAGTTAGCGTCCACCTACAGTAATCGAATCAACTTTGATGTGGGGCTGTCCTACAGTTGTGTAGATACTGCCACTGACAGAACCACAGAAGCCGGCTGCAAGCGACAAATCTTGAGAACACATGGAAATTTTGTTCATAATTTCCTTAGCTTCACCAATCAGGATCGCTCCCTTGAGTGGCTTGGTAATTTTGCCATTTTCAATGAGATAAGCTTCATCTACACCAAAGTTAAATTGACCGGTAGCACCAACGCTACCACCGCCCATCTTTTTACAGTAGATACCTTTATCTACAGAGGCGAATAAATCGTCGGTGGTGTACTCACCAGTAGCAATGTAGGTATTACGCATCCGGCTAGCCGCAGCAAAGGTAAAATTCTGACGGCGTCCACTACCGGTTCTGGGGTGTCCGGTACGCACTGAACCTGTTCTATCTGCTAGGAAGTTCTTCAAAACGCCTTTTTCAATTAAGAGCGTTCTTTGAGCCGGCATACCTTCGTCATCCATATCAATTGAACCAAAGGCATTTTCGGTTCGTCCTTCATCCCAAGCAGTTAGAGCTTCGTGGGCAATTTTTTCACCTTTTTTATCAGCAAAGGGAGTGGTGTTGCGTTCAATTTGAGTGGTTTCCAGCAGGTGTCCGCACGCTTCGTGGAAGATAACCCCACCAAAGTGATTCGCCATGATGATGGGGTAAGTCCCTGATTCTACATAATCAGCATAAAGCATTTTTCCTGCTGATTCTGCAATATGCTCTGCTGCTTCTGTGTAATCCCAAGCTGTGAGGAAATTGGGGTCGCTGGTATTGCCAGCACGTTCCGCCATGGAGGCGCGATGAGCACCGTCAGCGCACAGGAGGATAAGTCCTACCGATTGAGTGAGGCGAATGTCACGAGCAAAAGTGCCATCACTCGCGGCGACTAAGACTTCTTGCCAATCACGAAAATAAGTGGCGCGGCGTGATTGTACGTGGCTTGCTTTTTGCTGTAATTGGGCAGTACCATCAAGGAGAACCTCTCCCATTTCTCGCATGGAGGTACACAGTGGTAGCCAGCCATCTTTGCTTCTTTTGGTAGCGTAATCTCGTAGCAGTTCCAGGTTGATTTCTGGGACGAAAGCGTTAGGAGCAGGAAGTTGCAATCCCAGGATAGAAAGACCTTTTTCCAAAGCTGCTTTTAAACCAGAAAAAGAAAGGTCATTGGTGCTAACGTAGCAGTCAGCTTTGCCACGAAATACTCTGACTCCTGCACCAGTGGAAAGACGCGGTGTAATGCTGGTGATCGAGTCGTCTTCTGCAAGGCAGCTAATATAGTTGACACGCTCTAAGAAGAATTCTATAAAATCAGCACCAGCAGCACGTCCCAGTCCCAAGAGGGTAGACAGAGGGGCTTCCCAGGATTCATCGAATCGCTCTGGTGTAGAGGAGTATTGTAAAGTGGGGAGTTGTTTGGAGAGCAGTAGAGTATTTGTAAGCATCAGTAGCCTCAGAAAGCTGGCGTTATCGGAGTGTTATGGCGGTTCTCAATCGACTGAGTATAATTAGTTAACACCCATCTGGGTCATAACATTAGGGGCGTGAGTCGTTCTGTATTAAACCTTATTAGGCATCGAGACTAGTCTAACAAATCCGTGGAAGCCGCAGTCGCTGCTCCAGCTTTTCATCCAGGTGTGGATACCCGCCTTCAGGCAAAGCAAAGAAGAATTTAAAAGAGATTGGAGGTTGCCGTGAACATTATTACTGAAAAAATGCAGACACTTCCGTTATAAGTGCTGCTTTGATTGTGGGCGATTGCTGCTGTGGATTATTATTAAGTGAACTGGAGCAAGTATTAATCCTCATCTCTAACGATTTTGATTTTACTCGCATTAAAATGAAACTAGAACTGGCTACTCTGACGAAAAAATCAGTGAAAAATACAACGACTGAAATTATATTTTTAATTGAAGAAGACCCGGAGGGTGGTTATACAGCTAGAGCTTTGGGTGAATCAATATTTACCCAGGCTAATGACCTGGCAACTTTGAAGGAAATGGTACGCGATGCAGTTCACTGCCATTTTCCTGAGAAGGCAAGTTGTCCTAAAGTGATTCGGCTGCACATCGTCCGTGATGAGGTTATTGCTTCGTGAAGCTGCCGCGAGACTTGTCGAGTGAGGATTTGGTCAAGGCATTAGCCCGTTTTGAGTATCTAGTTGATCGGCAAACAGGAAGTCATATTCGTCTAACGACACAGAAAAACGGCGAACACCACGTTACAATTCCTGCTCATGACCCGCTTAAGGTCGGTACGCTTAACGCCATCCTGAGAGATATTGCTGAACATTTTGGCTTGAGTCGCGACGAGTTAATTGCAGAACTTTTTCATAATCAGTGAGAATTAAAATTCCAGTCAGGCATCGCTCCTTTTCTTAACAGGTTGAGCGGGATTGCCTGCATAGATCGTCATCGGCTCTAAAGAACGCCCAGTGACTCCACCTAAAGTTAGCACTGCTCCCCATCCTACGGTGACTCCAGGACCAATCACCGACTTAGCTGCAATCCAACTGCTTTCTTGAATATGAATTGGCGCAGGGATTAGTTTAAAATCAGGATGGACCCAGTTATGGTTTCCTGTGCAGAGGTAGACACCTTGAGACAAACAGACATGACTTTCGATGGTGATCGGGGCGATGTTGTCTAGCCATGCATCTTCACCAATCCAAACATAGTCGCCTACTGTCAGTCGCCAGGGAAACTTCACCCGGACTCCAGGTTTGATGCGCACACCTTGACCGATTTTTGCCCCAAAGAAACGGATTATCCAAACCTTGAAAGCTGACATGGGAAGCAAATAGCTGTGTACTAAGGGTGATCCAACAAAGTACCACAACAGCTGTTTCCACAAAGGAGCGCCTGGGGTGTAAGTACCGAGGGTGTAGTTATCTAAACGCATAAGATGAGTGAGCAACACGAGGACTCAGGCTGGCTCCGGTTCGACCTGTGAAAACCCAAACGATAGCGCGACAGCTATCGCGTAAGATTTCGACCAAGGACTCTGTGGGTTCGTTTGAGGGAATAGAGATAGGGGTGAAGGTGATACCCTGACTGCCAAGGACGATGGTAGCTATTGCTTTCGCTCTGGGCATATGAAAGTCCGAGGTAATGAGGTAGAGATGGTGAATATTTCGGCTGTTGAAGTCTTTGACAAGGGAGGTGAAGTTGGTGACAGTATCGCTCGCTCGGTAGTCGAGGTGAACTCGTTGCTTGGGGATACCAGCAGCGCGGAAAATCTCACGGGCATTGTTAGGAGGAATACCAGAGGAAACCCAAATTTCCAGAGAGGGATGAGTTTGGGCAAATTGAGCTGTGAACTCTTCGCGGTCTTGACCACCCCCTAGAGTTAGAATTGTTTGGGGATGAGGTGCTTGGTAATGGGCGATCGCCAGTCGAATTGGAATAATGCTCATTAGGATGACGAGCAAGCCAACGAGAGTTAAAATCCAGCTTTTTCTGAATACATGATGAAATCGTTTCACCAACATAAGCATTCAAAGTCGAGGGCTAGGCGAGCGCAATTAGAACAGTTTAGTCTGGTAATTTGAATGACCTTAAGAGCAAACTTCTAATTTAGAATAAGTACATAATTGCTTTGAGATTAAATCGACTACGGCTTGATTACCAGCCTCATTCAAGTGAACTTCATCTCTAAAAAAGGACTGTACAGTAGTCGTTGGGAAACTAGACCAGGCTGTATGCGTGTCAAACATAGGAACTTGTAGTTCTTTGAGAACTTGAAGGAATTGAGATTTGTAATTTGGTGTTTTCGCTGTTGGAATCAAATCCTCACAATTAGGTGTAAATAAGACAAATACTGGAATTTTTTTTGCTCGAATTAGGTTCACCATTGCTTTGACTTGTTGCATATTCTGCTGGAATTGCTTGTCATTTTCTTTATTTAAAACTTGCGGAGTGGTAGAACTGGAATTGGAAGCTGTGGATAAAAAGAATTTAGCCAAGATATAACGTGTTATGAGTTCTTGAGTCGCTAGTATGGGAGGTCGATCTGGGTAGTTTGGATTGTGTCCAACTGGAGCGATCGTGCTAGTAGGCTGGGTTAAATCATGGGTACCGATTTGCAAAATTACAGCGTTACTTTGGAATATGCCAAACTTACGAAGATATCCTAGTTGGTTGCCAATTCCCCATGAACCAGCAGAACCATTAAGGATTTCCACTGACTTTCCCAAAGATGACAATCTCGTTTTTAGCAGTTCAGAAATGATTTGTGTTTGGTCGGTGGGATTGCCGCCGTTGAGGACAGAATCGCCTGTCATTAAAATTCTCACAACCCCCTGAGGCTTTTCTAGTGTAATCGGCTCTGAGCGTTGTGAATACTCGTTGTATTTTATTCTCTTGCCAAAGCGGAACATATTTTGATTAGGTTGAAAGCGATAGCCTGTATCTGGATCTGCTTGAGATAGTACAGGAGTACCTAGTCCAAAAACGAGCCTTAAACTAACTTCAAGGGTTACGAAGGCAGCAGCTATAGATGCAGATACCCAATATTCGGGTGGTATTTTTATTATTTTAAGGTTCTTGCTGCTGTAGTTTCTCATATTCAATTAAGCGAATAGACAAAAGAATTTCTGCCAAGACACGCTCAAATGCGTAGTGCCATCCATGCCAGCCATCGAGGATACCACCTTTGAGGATAAGGCAGTAAAACAGAATAACGAAGGGAGCCAAAATTTTTTGTTTGCGAATGCGATCGCCCAAACTTAGTTGACTATCAGGAATCTGTGTAAGCTTATTGACTTCAATCACCATGTAGCCGTCTTGTGCCCAAAGCCAGCGATTTAAGGGTTTACGGTCATCATGGTAGATGTAGGAAGAAAGTAGGCTGGATGTTCCCTCAACACTAACGCGATGGGCATGCCCATCATTTTTATAAATTGCTTTTTCTCGTTTATATAAGACTTTACGTGGTGGTAGCAAAGCGCCACGCAGCGGTTTACCAAAGACACAGTATTTAAATCGAATAATATAGCTATTGACTTCAAGCTCCTCAGGTAAATTTTTGATTTCAACAATCAATTCCTTTGAGAGAATATAGTCTGCGTCCAAGGAAAGCACCCATACAGATTCAATCTTTGATAAGCCGTAATTACATTGATTTGCGAATGAGTCAAACTTTCTGTGAAAGACCTCTACTTGGGGATAGTACTGTAAAATTTTAAGTGTTTCATCATTGCTAAAACTATCAATGACGACAATCCTATTTGCCCAAGAAAGACGTTGGAGAGTACGTTCAATGTTGGGTGCTTCATTATATGTGAGTAATAGAGGTGTAATTTTTTCTAGCATCAGTATAGGAAATGATAAGTGATTTTGTTCACTTTCTAGCAACAGACGCACAGCACAACATGGATTTCCAAAGGTATGGCAATCTACCAGCAAATTTGAATCGAATGTCTGTGTAAGCCTCTGTTTCTAAAAGTTCAGTCAGGGTTTTAACCGAGAAGAATTTGATATGACCTCCATCCCATAGGACTGAAAAGTGACTATCCATTTTTCCTGAAAGGGCAAGGATGAGATTTTTTAAATAGCCATGATACGGTGTGGTAAGAATTAAATGACCTCCTGGTTTGAGACATTTTCGAGCTAACCTTACTAATTCCTTGGGATAGAATAAATGCTCGATCACCTCAACTGCAATGATGATATCAAAAGCATTTAAAAGTTCAGGTTTTGGTGAGTCGTAGATGCTCGCTTGGATGAACTGGCAGTCTGGAAAGTTTTGGCTAGCAATTGCGATGCCTGAGGCAGACTCCTCTACACCAACGACTTCATAGCCTTGTTGAGCAATAATATGGCTAAGACTTCCATTACCGCATCCCAAATCTAAAACTCTAGCTCCAGATTTAGCTTTTTCAGTCAGCATTGATAGTAATGGAACTGTTAAATATGAATAAGTATGTGTCAGAGTACTACCTTGGTATTGATACTCGTACTCAGCTGCCTTTGATGTTATCTCTATTGTCATAAATTAAATTTTTCCTATTGCACGTAAAGGACTGGTTTTGTGTTGGTAATTTTGGTGTAAATGTCAATTAGATTGCTAGCTACGTTGCTCCAGGTATAACGTTTAGAAACCAGTTGACGAGCGCGATCGCCCATAATCTTTGCTTCTTGAGAATCTTCTAAAGCTTGCTTGAGGAAAAATGCAATTGCACCTACATCGAGATCTGCAACATAGCCGAGGCATTGCTCATTGACTACATCAGCTAGAGCAACACCAGGAGTGATAACAACAGGAAGACCGACAGCAAGAGCTTCTAGGACTGCTATGCCAAAGTTTTCTGAATAGGAAGTCAGAGCAAATAAGTCTGCTCCCTGCATCAATACATTTTTAATTTCTCCTTTGACAAATCCGGTAAACTGGGTGCGATTACGAATGCCATGAGACACTAGAAAGGACTCTACTTCACTTTCGTATTCTGGCGAGCCACTACCCGCTATAACAAAGGTGAAGCGATAATTGGTAAGCTTTCCTAGCGCTGGAATTAGGTAATCCAAACCTTTTTTAGGATGCAGGCGAGACAAAAACAAGATAATAGGTTCATCTGCTGGAACATTGAGGTATTGCCGCAGACGCTGACGAGCATCAGGAATTGTGGGAGGGATAAACAGACCGTGGGGCAAGATAAAGCTTGGGGTGTCTAGACTTAACCGGGAAACTTCTTGCTGTTCTTGTTCTGAGGTGAGGTGAAGTGCTTGAGCGTGATTGAGATTAGCTTTTTCTATAAGTTGGAGATAAATTTGCTTTTTGCAAGCGCTTTGCTGCAGGGACCATCGGCATAGCTGTCCTAAGGGACGAACGATGTAAGGAACTTGTTGGCGACGGGCGATCGCCATTGCTGCTGTAGAAGGATAGGAAAAGATGGCATCGATATGTAACACGTCATACTGGTGAATTACCTGCCACAACCAACTGCTTAACTGCCAAGAGAAAGCAAACTCGCGTAGGGTATGGAGGTTCGGGGAGAAACGGGGGAAGAACCAAACTGGAACCTGTTGATACTCGATACGTTGTCCAAGAGGTACATCTAGCAGATTGAGTCCATTATCGTTTGTAGTAGCAATTTCAGCCTCTACACCGCTGTCTCGCAGTGCCTTGACCATTCCTATCACGGCAAGGCTTGGACCGCCCCGGACTGGAGCAATAGAGGGAATCACATGAAGAACTTTCACAATTTAGCTCCAATTGGGGAATTCAGGAATATTCAACCTACGTTGATTCAACGCAATTGCAATCCAAGGTGTTGAGTTTATAGATTGATACCAATTCTCTATGAAGATGCGCCAAACCCATTGTCGCCCTCAAGCTATGCTGCAAGCTTTTTTCTGCAACATATGAGCCGACCACTAGCGCTTTGGGCGCAAGCTACATATGGAAGAAACACAATAATCCTCTTCCGTTCTGTCGTCTGCCTTCTGCCTTCTGCCTTGTATTTCTTAGGAGAGAGCTTAAACAGCTTGATTTTGTAGTGTTTGCCAGTATAAGTAGACGTTCTCTATGCTATCAACTTCAATCAAATACTTTCCTAGTGAAAGGTACATTAGGAGGGCAAGCAGAGAAAAGGTGAGATTTCCTAGTAAAAATGCTTCTGAAAAGCTTCCTACAAGAAGAGACGCCAGACCAGCAATGACTGTGCTACTTTGCAGAAAGTAAATAGGGTTTTTGTGAGTAAGCTTGTTAAGCTGAAGTATCATCTTCAAACACTCTAATCCAAACATGACTAATGGTAAAAATCCTAACAATCCAAGATTTGCACCAGCAGCTAACCAGGAACTTTCACCATAACCTAAACGCTCCCCTTGCAAAGGAACACCGAAAAGTGGGTAGTTGATAAACTGATTCCATAAAGCTAACCAGACACCTTCACGCGTATTAGTGCCTGAAAGGAATTTGTCAGTCGCTGCGGTGTAAGAAGTTCCCCAACCTGACCCGTCTTGACTCAAAAACGGCGAAATAACAGCCAACACAACACCAACGAAAATTCCCAAACGTAGCAAATTACCTGCTCTTTGGCGGTAGAAAAACAAAATTGACACTGCCCCCATTATTATGCCGGTGCGGGACCCGGTTAGGAATAAAGCAATCATCACGAGGATGAGACCAACCATCCAGCAGGCTTTTTCCCAACCCGCTTCCTTGCGGCTTTCAATGAGGAACATGAAGCAGGGAATAGTAGCTGCTAAGAGAACCGCAGCGTGGATAGGGTTACCACTCGTTCCCAGAAACCATCCATGTACAAATGTAATTGCATACACATCGAACAGTGCTTGGTAGGCATTGACAATAACAAAAATGACGCCAACCATAGCAAGTGACCATACAGCTAGATAAAAATTTTGTTCATCCTGTAGCCAACGAGAAGGTCCTAGCCTGACCATCAGTACAACTGCTCCAAAAGTCAACACAGCCAGGAAGGCAAAGCCAATATTGCCATAAACTAGCGTCTTGAAAAAAATCACAATCTGAACCAAAATCAGGTATTTGAGTGGCTGTGGGGTTAGCCAACGACGCCATCCATTCTGTGTTAGGAATCCTAGCAGCAGAAGGCAACATAGCAGAATAATTGCCAAGGGTCGCCCTACATTGCGTAGTTGCTCCAAGGGAAAGACCAAAGGAGGAGCCTGTTTTATCCACTTATTTTGGTACTTTGCAATAGAAGCTGCAAAACAGCACAGTGTAAATAACAGCCAAGCTAAACGACGTGAACGTCTAGCTTGATACACCACTAGCAGAGCAATGGTAATGCTCACTAAGCCATAAGGGCTGGCGATGAGATCCAAAAGTTGGCTAATAAAATTTGAACCCATAAGTTATTTTTCCCTACAAGTCCGTAGAAGTATGCACAACAGGGCTATTGCTTGTGTTTCACTTGGCTCGTTTTGTCTAATATTAGGTTGTGGATCAGTTCCCTCCAACGGCTTGCCCAGATATCTGCAGCATAAGGAGCAGCCAATTGTTGCGATCGCTTTCCCCAAGTAGATAAATCTTCGTAGCGCTGATGTAGAATCAGCAATGCTTTTGCTAAAGCTTCAAGGTTGTCTTTAGAAATAATTAAGCCATTATACCCAGGACGAATGACCTCAACAGCCGAGCCACAAGCATCTGTAGAAATAATTGGTAAACCAGCAGCAGCAGCCTCAACCAACGCTAAGGGCCAAGGATCAAATCGGCTTGGCAGGAGAAATGCCCCAGCAGCCTGCCAAATTTTTTGCATTTCTGTTGGTTGTAAAAAGCCGCAATTTTCAATCCCTGGCTGTCCTTGTAGTTGTGATGATAGGGGTCCTTGACCACAACAAACTAATTTCCAAGGATCTGATACCTGCGAGCGATAGAGTTGGTAAGCTTCTGCTAGCAAATCAATAGCCTTTGCCGAGACATATCGACCGACAAACAGAAAAGAACGCGGCCAAGAGGTGTGTAACCGTTGTTCCCATAGGGGGAACCAAGCATTGTAATCTATACCGTATAGCCCACGCACAATTTTTGCAGGTGAAATGCCCAGATGGCTTGCATATTGCCAACTGCGTTCCCCGCTGACAACAACGCGATCCATGCGTTGCAAAAATGAATGCAGTATCCATCGGGTTAGGTGTTGTTTCCACGTACCCCACCAAGGGGTATCCATCCCCATAATCAAGGCTGTATGAGACAGTTCAGATGCAAAAGCTAAATGACGATAGGGTTGGTGAAACCAGCCACTGAGAATGAGCACATCTGGAGATTCTGCCAACACCAATGACTTAACTAGGTTAGCCTCCTGTCTTTCTTGAAGATTTAAGAGCCGACAGGGAATACCCTGCATCAGTTGGTCAGAAAATGCCGTCTGAGTGCGAGCTTGAAAGGCAATAACAAACACATCAATTTCTGGTAAGAGATGCAACGCTCGCCAGCACGCAGCCATGTAACCAGAGATATCAGACCAACAGAAAACAACTTTTGTACTCACGGCAACTTCCGGCATTCAATGCCAAGTTCGTTATGCCACCGTTTTGGATCTTCTACTTCAGAAAATGCAGAAATACCAGAATCTCCTATGTATGCTCGACGGATATCTTTAAAACCAACATTTTCTAGCTCAATCGACAGTGATTTGTAGTCCCACATCCAAAGGTGTTGACCTCCGCTGACCCATTCTTTTAAAAAGGCAACTAAGTTACGCTGGCGATTTTCTTTGCCCAACCAAGTTATTCGCATGAATTCTAACGCAGCCTCAGAAGAGGTGGAATGAATGTAATTTTTTACCATAAACTCAAGATCCGGCAAAACTAAACGAAATATTCCTCCGGGTTGCAAATATTGGTAGCAGTGTTTGAGAGCTTGGCGAAGCTCCTTTAAAGTGAGGTGTTCAAGTACATGTGAACAATACAAAAATTCAACACTTTCTTCTGGAATTGGCAGTCCTTTAACAACATCTCCATACCTAACATTTTGTGGAAATCTTCCATAAGGACCTGATGGTATTAGCTTGCCAATAATAGGTAGTTTTTGTAAGAGAAGCGCAGGGCTAGAATCAAAGTTAAGCCATTGGTTGGGTGCACAAAGTCCACAGCCAAATTGGGTATATTGTGTCTTTGCTTTGGAGGACATAGTACGTTGTCATTTTTAATTGAGTTATGCAAACTGTTTAAATGCATTCATTAATCGATCTACACATTGCGACCAGGTATACTGAGTTGCATGCTTATGCCCTTTCTGACCATAGTCTTCGCGAAGACGAGAATTGTTATCTAAGTTAATAAGAATATCCACAATGACATCAGTTGCTTCTGGGTCAACTACAATACCTGCATCCCCGACCACTTCCGGTAGAGAGCCTTTATTAGAAACAACAGCCGGGACGCCAGCAGCCATTGCTTCCAGCGCAGGCATGCCGAATCCTTCGTAGGGCGAGAGAAACAACAGGGATGATGCCCCACGCAGCAGGCGGGGTAAGTCTTCATCTGAAACCATGCCAAGCAGGGTCATATTCGAGTGAGTTTGAGCTGCCTCGACATAACGAGCTTCAGAGTTACCAGCCACTAGAATATGTAAGCTGCTCTGATGCTGACAAAGAGCCTCTGCAACGGCTAAAACAAAATCCCCTCCTTTTTTTTGACGCAAACCACCAATGACGAGAGTGTATGGTGCTTCAACAGGGCGTTCCAATTCAGCAGGATTAACTGAAGCAATATCAAAGAAGGATTGTTCAACACCATTTCCGATAACCACAATCTTTTGTGGATCAGCGCCCAACAGGTCTACCATTCGCTGCTTAGAAAATTCCGAGACAGTAAAAACAACTCGACATTCAGACAAAGCACGACGAACCCAGCGCTCCCACTTGTAGCGAAACCATCGATGTTGCCAGGTGTGTGACCAAGGTAAGTCTGGTTCAAATGCTTGAATATCATGAATGGTAACAGCTACCGGGCATTTTGATGCCGGAATGTAGGTTTCCATAGGAGCGTAGAGCCAGTTCGTTTCATAAGGTAGATATTTATCCATGCACGGATAACCAAAGAGTTTCCACGTACGCTCAATAGCGTTTTCTTGCATGGGAAAAGTATGCATGGGTAGTTTGCGTAGTAGACATCGTGGGTCAAGCTTACCGTCCCTTCCCAGCCATTGTTGTGAAAATAGCAACTGTAACTCCACTTCCCTTCTTTCTGCAAGTCCAAGCAAAATGTGGTTCATATGTCGCCCTATTCCTGTACAGGGGAGGTAAGTGCGAATGGGATGAATAAAAGAAACAATATTCACTATCAGTCAAACTTTCAATACACGAATTTATTCAACTCTTATCTTGCATTTCCTCGTCTACAGGTTCAAGCCTGTAAGCTTATGGAGCTGAACACTAAAATTTAGACTATTGAAATAATTTCATATTTGAAATTTTAAAACAAACTTGGAAAGGCTATGATAACGCTGATTTATGAATTTATTGCGTTTGATTTTTGTATAAAACCATAAAATGGGTTTGAGCAGCAAATCTTGTAGCGCTATTTTTCCCTTAAGAATGAAAGATTCAGATTTTAAACGATACTTTAAAAAAATGCTGCGGCGAGGCATTATAGGGCTTTCCTTGATTCCTGCCCAATGAATGAAAACCATTTCCTTTTTGTGATCAGCCATACCATATAACCAAGTCTTGTAAATTCTATTTTCAAGATAAATAGTTCCAGGCATTGGAGACCACGTTAAACGACTTAAGTGAGGCATTAAATCATGAATAGAAGCATATTTGATATCACTCGTGTGAATAAGATAATTTAGAAAGAATTGATCTGTATTACGTGCATTTAGTTGAAAGCGATTTTTTTGCAGACAAAAAACGGCTTCCTCCAAATATTCAATACTAAATAAATTTTTCTTAGAGATCCATCTTCCAGAGTTGAAGCCTTGTACCTTGTTTTCAATTACCAATTTATCTCTTAAAGAACCACGGTTATAGACTTGATCGAGACCGCCTTCAAAATGAAAAAAATCACAGTTGAGAGTATCAAGAGCAGTAATCAAAGGTTCAAGGTTATTCAAGACTACGATCCTGCTATCAAGATAAATGAATCGATCTAAAGGTCCCCAAAAGCTAACAAAACGCCTAAACCAGTATGGACTTCTTGGCGTGCAGCCAATTTCAAGCTGTGAGCCAATTATCTCTAGCCTCTTGAAAAGAGGAGCTTCAAAAATCTCAAAACCAAATTTTTTTTCTAAAGATTTAAGTCTCACATAATTGTTGTCAAAAGGAATTAAGTATAAACATAAAGACGGATTAAATTCACGAAAGCTTTCTAGAAAAGCTATAGCCCAGTTATAAACTGTGTCGTTTGCTAGAAAGTATGCTCCTATGAGTTTTTCCTTTTTCATAAGTTAACAGCAATGATTTTTTAGTTATTGAGCAATCTGTTAAAAGTGCCCTGGATACCTCCTACACCTACCATACACAAGTATAAATTGTACAAATATGCTGATTTATTCCTTTGAGATTTAGCCAGAAGGATAGCAAATGCATACCTTGAAGCTAAATACGAAAAACCTATTAGTGATCTGAGGCAATTAAACACAGTTATTTTTTCCTTCATATACACTCTAGAATTCCCAAATCCTAAACCTGCTACCTTAAAAAAGTCAGAGTTTAGTTTATTGGGAGACACCCAATGATGGACTAGAGCTTTGGGAACATACATTGCCTTGAATCCTGCTTGTTTAGCACGAGTGAGATATTCAATTTCATCTCCACGATTAATTTTATTATTTTTGTTTTGGATGCCTGTATGCATAGGTCCAAGCTGCTCATACACAGAGCGACGAAAGGCAAGGTTTGCAGCTAGAGGACCTGGAATATCCACTGGAACAACTTCATCACCTAAATCGTAAGCAGAAAGAAGTTGCTCTAATTTAGAATTTAACCAATCTGGAGGAGCTACTACTTCCCACCAAAGCAAAACACGCCCGCCAACAATATCGATACAAAAATTTTCAAAAGCTTCGATGAGTCCGATGAGCCATCCCTTATCAAATTGAACATCATCATCAACTATCGCGAGAATTTCACCTTGTGCTTCTTGCAGAGAGCGATTTCTTGCAATATTAGCTCCGGCTCTCGTTTCATTAAAATATTTCAAGGTATGAGGGAAAGTCTTCTGATAATCAGCCAATAAAGAAAGAGTATCATCCGTACATGCATTAGCAGTTACTATAACTTCTAATGCTAGATAAGAAGGTACTTCAATCTGAGAAAAGCTGTCTAAACTTTTCTGAAGTAACGATTTTCTATTATGAGTAGGAATGACAATAGAAACTGATTTTATCCGAGTTTTTGTTGCTAAAGATTCTTGAGGTAACATATTTGTCTAAATCGTGCTTGTGTCAACTTAGGTTAAGTTCATATCTTGTATCAACTTTAAAGCTTTAAGACCAAATTTTAGTTAGAGCTTCTTCTCAGGCAGGAAGCTAAAATGGTTATCATACTTGCTCAAAATTAAGTTGATGGTGAAATTTTAAATAGAAAATTAACAAGTACCACGATATCTTCGCAAAGCTAATACCCATTCTTTAGGCAGAAGATTACGTATTTTGCAGGTAAGATTTTTCCAAAGAAAAAATCTCCAGTATTCTTTCAAAAAATATATATTTCTTTTTAAAGGATGTGCAAGGTGTTTACTAATACGCCAGCGTTCTTTTGTATAAGTTAGAATGTCTCTGCTTTGCCTATCTGAAACATCAAATTTTGAGATCATCATAGGGAGTTCTTTAAAACTACAAGCACCCACGTATAATCTGACGAGAAAATCATGATCTGCACACCACGTAAATGATGTATTAAATGGAAACTGGACTTGTAATTTTGTCTTAACAAAAATACTTTGATGACAAGTAGGTATGTGATGCCAAATATCTGAAAGTTTTTGAGGAACCCTCTGAAAAACGCGTGTTTGATATCTATCAACTACAATGGAGGTAAATCCCCCATAAACAACATCAACTGAGCTATCAAGGTGAGTTGCCACTTGAGCCAGTGTAGACTCTGAAAAAAATTGATCGCCAGAATTCATAAAAATAATCCAATCCCCGGTAGCTGCCAATGCTCCTTTATTCATGGCATCATAAATTCCAGTATCCTTTTCACTAACCCAATAAGATATCATTTCATCTTTTTGGTGCAGGAAATTAACAGTACCATCCTGTGAATCCCCGTCAATGATAATGTATTCTATGTTTGTATATGTCTGAGATATAACACTAGAAAATGTTTCATATAAGCCACCAAGTCGATTGTAAGTGACTGTAATAACGGAAATACTTGGAGAAGATCCATCAAAAGATGGTTGCTTTCCGAGTAGGCGTTTTCCACCACAACTTTTTTGCTCCATGATAATTGGTTCCAAATCTTATAGTCTTCCTCAAATAAGCATCAATCTTGAAGCCACCTAGATTTCTGCAAAACCTGACGATAGAGTTTTTTGTATGGCTGAACCTGAAGTTTCAGTGAGTATTCAGTAAGCACGATCGCCTCCTTAGGGCGGCTCCTTAGGAGCATCGCTCGAAAGTCTTGGTTCATGCTAATCGCGCAATCTCTCATCTTCTAATAAGACCTCAATCGCACTAGAAAAATCATTTGTTAAACATCCTTGTTACTATTTGCAACTGCGAAGCTTGATATCAAATACAGGGCTACTCCAGCATCGACGAATAGACTCTAATTCATCAAGTACTGAGAATACCCCTTTCACATAATCCTGCCCAGTCCATTTCTTTGCTCGTTCAAAACCAAGTTCTCTCAGTTTTTGGCGCAGAGGTATATCATCCCAAAGCAACTTAATGGCTGAAGCAATGTGTTCAGGATCTTTAGGATCTACTAGTAAAGCAGCATCTCCCAGTTGTTCTTCAGCACCTGTAACTTTGGAAGCAATCACAGGACAGCCAAGGGCAAAAGCTTCTAGAGGTGGTAGATTATCTGGACCGAAGAATGTAACAAAGGTAAGTGCAAATGCATTACGATAGAGAGCTATTAAATCTTCTTGAGGTACAAATCCCAGAAAATGCACTTGTTCGGATAGCTCAAGTTCAACTGTCAACTGCCTAATATATTGCTGAGTTCCCTTGTTAGAGCCAGAGAATACAACCGGAAAGGTAAGATTATACTTGTCTCTTAACCATTTAACAGCCAGCACTAGATTGGCATGGTTCTTATGTGCCCAGAATTGAGCAGGGTAGAATAAATATTTATCAGGAATATTATATTTCTCAAAAATGACTTGCTCTAAGCAGTCGGAAGCATTTAAGGTAAACTGTGGTGTAGGAAAAGGTATAACTTTAATTCGCTCAGGCGGTATTTGGTAAAATCGCTCAACTTCAGCTCTACCTGCATATGTTCCGACCAAAATAAAAGCAGATCGCTGCAACAAGGTTGAATATGACTTTTCTCGTGAGTTCCACTGTCCATTTGAACTGACCTCTGGAAAATAGGGTTGAAGCCGATGTTGTAAATCCCAAACAGTAGTAATGTATGGAACTTCCATCGTTAGACAATGTGGTCCCAAAGACCATACAGCCTCGATATTGCTGTTTTCAATAAGCTTCGTGATAAATTTTTCATTCCCTGATTGGACTTTAAACTGGCTTGTGGGATGTTGTAGCTTGTTAATAATAGCCTCGGCTGTCCTGGAAAGGATAGAGTGTAGTTTCTCTTTAAAACTTCTATAAAGAGATATAAATTCAATATGCCGAACCGATGATAACTCCGAGGGGGGTTCTTTTTGCCTACTAAACAAGATGAAAGTGTGACCACTCTCTGCTCCATTCTTGACTAGGGATTGGAACACTTCAGCTTCAAATGTATAACCACCACCAATTTCAGGTAGATGATGGCTTAAAAGTATGCCTACTCTCATTTAGCCTTTCACCATAAAGTAAATACCCCAGGTATCAAATCCTGGATTGCGATCACTCATCCACTCACGACATTCGATAGGCTTGCATTGGTTTTGTCCCAAGAGTAAGTCTATTTCCGGCTTAAACAGATAACGCATTCTATGAGTTTCTTGAACCTCCTCAACTGCACCAGTGTTTTTATCTTTGATAAAGACTTGATAATTAACATCCACCAAATTGTCATTCGGATACATCAGTGGTTCGGCAATCCTAGTGACGCTGATTTCTTCATCCTCTAGGCGCTTAACGCGGATTGTGGGGCGATCGCTCAGAACCGCAGGTCCATACCAACAGTCGAAAATGAATACACCACCAGGTTTGAGATGAGCTTTGACTGTGGCAAATGCAGCTAGTAAATCCTCATTGGTAGTCTGATAGCTAATCACGTGAAAAAGCGAGATGATAGCATCATATTGCTTGTCCAGCCGAACAGTCCGGATATCCCCTTGGGAAAACTCTAATCTCGATGCTAGTTGTGTGGGGAATTGGGAAAGGCGATCGCTTGCTTTTTGCAACATCTGGTGGCTAAAATCCACCCCGTGAATTTGATATCCCTCCTTTGCTAGTAGAACTGCGTGGTTCCCCGTACCGCAACCCAGTTCCAGGATATTCTCTGCATCTGGTGCATAGGTTTGAATTAACCGATGAATAAATTGTGCTTCTCCCACGTAGTGCTTATCCCGGTAGAGCAAATCGTAATAGCGGGCGTAGTTGCCAAATACATTCATACTGATCAAGACCTTAACTTGAAATAAATACCGTGATAATAAGAGACTGAGTTTTCTGGACAAGAGGGAATCAAGCAGCGATCTCCCCTATCTTCCCAAAGATCAATCAATTCATAGCCAACATTATTAAAGCTTTCTATAAATTCTGTTTTATTGAATACATATTGAGGATAGAAAACCTTCCCACCGTTTTGTAAAGTCACAAATTGTTTGCCATTATATATAGGCAAGCGATTAATGAGAATGTGTGTAGGTTTTTTAGGCAGTTGTTCTATTTCTTTAGGAAAATTATTTATATATTGAACAGAACCAGAAGCTATTAATGTGTTTGTATGACTTGCATCTGTAAAAGATGTAGTAAAGAATAAATCTTTTTCTTGACGTTTTTTGGCTAGTTCCTCACCAGCCTTAACTATTTCTGGCAAATCACAAACAATCCATATCACTTTCTCAAATTTTACGTATTTCTTATATGTATAAAAGTGAATGCCTACATTTCCACCAAAGTCAAAAATAGTATTTACAGGATTAGCTGTGAAGATAGAAGCTAGCCAGAATAAGACTGGATAATCATAAGAAGCGACTGTACGTTTGCTGTGCTCCCAATCTCCTAACTCTGCCATCTCCTTATATTCTTGAGCTAGTTCATCATTATCATAACCAATAGGTTTAGTTTTTGGTGCTGATTGAATAGCTTGTTCAAAAGTATCAAAAACTCCTCGAAAACAACCGTAACAGTCTCCTGCAAATCGACGCTCATATTCTAATTTCTGAAAATACCCATATGTTTTTTTTGCAAAGGGAATTGCCTTAATCATTCTCCTCATTTGAATACCTCCACGACGACTTGTGCTACTCGGCAGATTTGTTCATCTGTTAGTGCCATCCCGCTAGGAATATAGAAACCACGACGGGCTATTTTTTCTGCAACAGGGTAAGACACCCCATCAAACAAGCCCATTTTTCGGAATACCGGCTGCTCGTGCATGGGCCAGAAAAAGGGACGAGTCCCGATTTTATACTGAGCTAAACGTCGCATTGCTTGTTCAGCATCAAAAGGCACTTCATCTTTTAAAACCAGACCATACACCCAATAGATGTTATCGGCATAGTCTGTTCGTGGTAATGGCAGTTGTAGACCAGGTATATCTGACAATAGCTCTGTGTAGCGTTGCCCAATGTGCCTTTTACGAGCTACAAATTCGTCTAATCGCTCTAGTTGGGCAACCCCAAGAGCTGCTTGCAAATTCGACATCCGCAGGTTCCAGCCCAATTCTTGATGTACAAAGCGTTTTTGTGGTTGGAAGCACAAATTGCGTAAAGAACAACAGCGCTCTGCGAGCTGCTCATTATCAGTGAGCAGCATTCCCCCCTCGCCAGTGGTGATATGCTTGTTCGGGTAGAAGCTGAAGGTACTGATAGCACCAAAGCTCCCGCACGGGCGACCTTTATAAGTTTGACCGTGCATCTCGGCTGCATCTTCAATAATTTGCAGCCCATATCTGTCAGCTAAGGCTAGCACTGGCTCCATATCTACAGGTAGTCCATAGATATGAACAACCATGAGCGCTTTTGTTTTCGGTGTGATTTTGTCCTCAATCTGACTGACATCCATATTCCAGGTGTTGGGATCACAATCCACCACAACTGGCACAGCACCGCTACGAACAATGGCAGCTGCACAAGAAATAATCGTGAATGTGGGTAGAATGACCTCGTCCCCTGGTTGAATTCCTAGTGCTGCAACTGCAGCATCAAGAGCGACGGAACCATTGCTGACAGCTACGCCATATTTGCGCCCCACACGAGCGGCAAACTGTTCTTCAAATTTTTTGACAAATGGTCCTTCAGAAGATATCCATCCGGTATCAATGCACTCAAGCAAGTATTTTTTCTCGTTGCCATCAAGCAGTGGCTGGTTAACTAGTATTGGGTTCATTGGTTACCTAACAACTATCTTCGCTTGCCCTGCGGTAATGCCAGTAAACCGGGTTTTGTCCACTTCACCCACATAAGGACCTTGTTTGACCTCAATCATTTCAGTTTCTTCTATGATCTCGAAGCCATGACCACCAGTGACTAAAAGGATGACATCACCAGACTCTAAAATGCGACTTTCTAAGTATTGTTGCTCGTTGTTGTAAAAGTCTACACGCAGCTTGCCCTTTTTAATCATTAGTACTTCCTGAGTGTATTGCACTTCGCGGGTTACAGGATTGTGGACATGGGGTAATATGACTTTACCCACTGGATGGCGCATATATGCCAACTGCTGAGATAGTTGGTTTGGTGTTAAAAAGTGAATACCCGGCTTGTTAAAATTACGGGAGATAATTAGAGCTAGGAGCTGATTATGATAGGTAATTTCTTCAATCATTTTGATGGTAATTTTGTTGGAATAATCTCACTTAGCTAAATAGCATTTTTAGCAAAAGTGCATATTTTTCTTAATTTTTCGCTGACAATTCATTTATCATCCAGTTCGACTGAATAAAGAATTTTCCCCACTTGGGATCTAGTTGCAAATCGCCATAAGGACCCGGGACTGCCTCTACTTGCAAGGTACAACAGCGTTGGACAAAATCAATATTCTGTGTAAGAGCTGAGTCTGTTATCCACGGACTAAGGAAGTACCGACCTGGATACAACCCAACATTGTCAACATAACCCTGCACGGTGATCTTGTCTTTAACTCGACCAACTTGCAAGCCATCATGATTTGAGCGAATATCAAGAATAGGGTCCCCTAACGCATTATGAACAATGACCCCAAAAGAAGGGTTAACAATCGGCTCATAAAATTCGGCGTGAAGTGTAAAACAAATGCTACCGCCAACCGGAATACTGATGGTTGGTTTTCCGTTACCGTTAGCAATCTCGAATTGAATAAGTTTGGCTTCCCCAGTCGTAATTCTGTCGTTCCATTCTCTTAAATCGATACTACTTCTTTCTTGGGTATCCCAGAGATATTTTCCTACGATTTCTGTAGGCTGCCCTATAGCCGCGATACTTCCCGATTTTAATAGTATTGCTGTACTGCATAAGTACTGTATGCTAGCCATATTATGACTTACAAATAAAACTGTTCTCCCTCCTTTTCCCACCGCATCCATCTTCCCCAAACACTTTTCTTGAAACTCTGCATCCCCCACCGCCAGCACTTCATCAACGATTAGAATCTCTGGCTCCAAGTGAGCAGCAACCGCAAACGCCAACCGCACATACATACCTGATGAATATCGCTTTACTGGCGTATCTAAAAACTTCTCTACTTCTGCAAAATCAACAATTTCATCAAACTTATTCTTAATCTCCGCCTTGCTCATTCCCAGAATCGCACCATTGAGATAGATATTTTCTCTACCTGTTAACTCTGGGTGAAACCCTGTTCCCACTTCTAACAAACTCGCAACTCGACCCTTAATGCCGATTTGTCCTGTGGTTGGTTCTGTAATCCGGCTCAAAATCTTTAGGAGTGTAGATTTTCCTGCACCATTACGACCAATAATGCCAACTCTATCGCCCTGCTTAATCTCAAACGACACATCGTTGAGTGCCCAAAACTCTTCACGAAAGTTCTTAGCTTCATTTTTTGAGTTTTGACTTAGAGGGTTGAGAGTTGCCAACAAAGACTTTGCTTTATTGGCAATTACATCCCGCAGTGCAGTGTAGCGCTCTTGCTGCTGGTGACCAATAATGTATTTTTTGCCTAAATTTTCAACTCGGATTACAGTGTCAGACATTTGCTATTCACTTAAATTACGTCTGCTTTTGGTGTAACCAAGTAGCCAGTGATATGTGGAGGCACTAGAGCAGGGACACCAACTTTGAGCGTCAACTCTGATAATTTTCTTGTCTAAGAAACAATTCTTTCATGATTTCTGTGGGAAGCATGAGTTTAATAATGAATTTCCAAGTTTTACCAAAGCAAATAATGGTAGGGCAAAAAAAGACTGCTTTCATCAACCATTTAATTGCTTCCAACTTGTTTCCATGTGAATCTTCAAATCTTCCATGTTTTAGCATAGCTGTAGCATAAAATAATCTCAAACTTAATTTATTTTTAAGTCTGATTAATGGGTTGAAATGTTGATAATATTTTTTCAAAACATTCCTGGCTTCTGCCATAGCAATGACATTATCCTTACAAGTCTTAGCATCATCATGATGTCTCATTTCTGAGAAACACTTTGGTATGTAGTGAAGCGGATATATCATTCTTATACGCAGCCAAAAATCTAAGTCCATTGTGTATGATAATGAAAGATCTAAGCCATGTAATTGATGGAAAACATCTTGGCTAAAAAATACAGAAGGTTGCGGTAAATATTTTTCATGATGATATTCAAGTAAATCTTCAAACGAATATCTTTCTCCTTTGACGTAATCTCTCCAACTTTCTACGCCTTCTTCGTTAGCATTCATCAAATATCCATCTCCAGTAAGGAAATGACAATAAGCATTGTCACGCCAAAATCGCCCAACTTCCTGAAGAGTGTTTGGACAAAAAATATCATCAGAGTTCAGCCAAGCGTAAATCTTTCCTGTCGCTTTATGAAAACCTTTGTTTATCGCATCTGACTGTCCCTTATCCTTCTCGCTGACATAATAGGCAAGCCATTGTGCATACTTTTCGATAATTTCGAGTGAATTATCAGTTGAGCCGGCATCAATAATGATGTATTCCAAATTCGGATAACCTTGAAGTAGCACTGAACGAATGGTTTCCTCAAGGAAGTGACCGTAATTGTAGTTCGGCGTCACTATACTGATGCGAGGATACTCAAAATCACCAGGTATCCGCTGCGACAAGGGAGGAGTTTGCTCTGTCCAGGGCCAACCAGTTTTACCAGGTGGGGGTGAGGGTAAGTCAGCTAACGTGAGTGTTCTAGTGATGAGTGGCATAATAGGTGAACTTGTTAAAGGTTGAGTACTTTTTATGTACGTTTTTTAGTTGTTGAAGTCAGAATTTGAAGAACGTTGATGAAGAAGAAGGCTAAAGAAACAATTCTCCTAGTAATTTCTTAAGATAACTTTAATGAGTCCGTAGTAAGCACTTTAGTGCTTAGGAAAGGGCTGAAGCCCTCACTACAAGCCTTCAAAATTGGTGGGGTGGATTACTAGGCAGACACTTTCTGCTTGCTCCTGGTTTGTCTGTTCAATACCTGATGATAGAGTTCGATATATCGCTGTGCCTGGAGTTCTAAAGGGTATTCAGTAAGAGCGATCGCCCGACAATTTTGACTCATGCGATCGCGCAAATTATCATCCTCCAACAACTGCATAATTCCATGACAAAAATCATCAGCATCCTCTGGTGTAGCTAAGTAGCCAGTGATATTTGGACGCACCAAATCAGGAACGCCACCAATTTTGAACGAAACCATAGGAGTCCCACAAGCCATGCTCTCTTGTAGCACTAAGGGGAGATTATCGGCGCGGGTGGGAAAAATAACCAAGTCAGCAGCAGAATAGGCGATAGATTTCAGGCGATCGCTGCTGACATAACCAAGATTTACGGTAGTCATTCCCACTGCCTCAGAAATTGCCTCACCACCACGCCCTATAGTTAAAAGCACAGTTTCAGTCTTCAAGGACGGGGGTAAGTTTTGCAAGGCTTTCAGTAGTAAATCACCTCCCTTGCGGATATTTGTTAAACTTTCCGCGCCAAACATCAAAACCTTTTTGCCTATTGGAATATTAAGCAAGGAACGGCACTGTTCACGGTCAAGAGGTTGATATACTTCTGTGTCAATACCATTAGGAATGTAATGAATGGGGAAGCGGTTAAGAATACTTTGTTTAACCTGTTGAGTCAGCCATTGACTGAGTGCCACAATTGTTAAATTGGCTTTGCTGTAAACCCAATTTTTCAGCTTCCACTCCAGGTGAGTGCTGTCTTTAGGAACAGCGGGATACGCCTCTGGGTAAGGACACTGACCGCAGCCAGTTTTCCAGCGATCGCAATCATAGCTATAGGCGCAGTGACCTGTAAAACTCCACATATCGTGAAGCGTAAAAACTGCTGGTTTATTTTCAGTTAATGCTGGAATCGCCAGGTAATTGAAGTAATCATTATGCAGATTGTGAAAGTTAAGGATATCTGCATTCTTGTAGAAACTGTGTTTCGGAATATCAAAGCTATTGATATGGTTGAGGTAGTTAAAGCCAAGACGCCAACTTACACTCCAGAGCGGTTTTTCAATCCGTTTATTGCGCTGCAATAAGGCTACTTTGTCGCTACTGGTTTCAACTTGACCCACCAACAACCGAGAGTCAATGCCTTGAGCCAGCAAACCTTCATGCAGTCGATAGCCTGCGATCGCTGCTCCACCAGAAATATCAGATTGGTTGATGTGTAAAACGTTCATTGTGCTGGCTAATAGTTTGTATCAAGATGGAGTTGGGTTTGTAAACTGTGCCATCCAGTTCCGTTTTTTAATGAATTGCCAAACAATGCTCCACATGACTATCTATCTTTCTTAAATGAGAAAACTGACTTTTCCACTTATCGATGGCAGTTAAATCTAGCCTTATTTTAGGAGATGAGCTTCCATCAATCCATTGACTAATATATTCAACATTTGCTCTGTCTATTGTTGGTAGTTGAGTATCACGAGCTATTTCTTTGGCACGGTTATCTATTTCTAAGATTAAAGACCTCTTTTTAGAGCAAAGACACCTTATTCCACCATGAAGCCTGGTACCAACGTAATCAAAAGAGATTCCAGAATTAATAAACTGATCCAAAGCTACTAGAGACTCCTCCAGTATAATGACTGGAATATTTAGAGCAGATTTAAGCTCAGATATATATTCTGCGTCATACCTTCCTTGAGGCCAGAAATAGACTCTTTCATATTTAGAGAACAATAATTCTAGCAACTTTTTATCTAATTCAACATTTTTGTTATAGTCAGTCAGCATTAATAGTACATTGTCTGATTTAGCAATAGGAAAATATCCAGGGTGCATTTCCGCCAACGGCCACATAGTTGGACAGCCAGTGTTTAAGACATTTTTGATACCCATTTGCGGAAGTTTGTCCCTAGTATAGCTATCTCTTACAGAGTGTATGCCTTTTCTAGATAGAGCCGTCTTTAAAAGAATTCGTGTATATAGATTTGGAGAATCTTGATACTGCCACCAACCAACTCCTAAAAGGATAGTTTTCTTTAATTGAAATGCTGTTTTAATTCCTATTTTCCACTGTCTATATTCATTCATTTTAGAGGAAAGCAAATTTGTTCCACCAACAATAATTAATAAACACTCATTCCGAATAAACTCAATTTCTTGTTTTGTTAAAGCACTATGAGTTGAAAATTTAGTAATATTTTTTATTCCAAAAATTTTATCTAATTCTCTTTGAACAGCATCCTGTATAATTAAATCTCCTAAATTTGAGCTTGGAGCCCCAAGATTGTTTTCAATTCCTGGATCAAGTAGGCAAATTTTCATGGTTTGTCAGATTAGTAAATAATGATTTTCTGCAACGTTTTGCTAGAGTCAACAAGTGAGTTCAAGATATCGATGTGGCAGCAATACATTTCTCTTAATGTGGTACAGCTACAGGTGAACTCCACCGATGTGGCATAACAATGCTGCCATATCCGCTTGGTATGACTGGACGTCCTCTGAGTGGTCCTTCCTCCACCTCTAAGCTAAAAGCTCCCTCAATATGGTCTTGTAGTTCACCATTGCTCATAATTGCAACGTTCATTCTGTATATGCCAGGAATCAACAATATCTCATCAATTTCGCAAACTAACTTCGTACTTGTGTCTAGGTTGCCAGTATCTTGATAGCTACGGACAGAACTATTAAAGTTTGTCACTGGCTGCCCGTACTGATCATATAGAGTAAAAATGCATGACATTCCTGGTCGTGGTTTAGTCACATGAAAGACGAAATAAGCAGGGCGTCCTGTTGCTATAGTTGTCGATGTCCAGTCTGCACTACTAAAAACCTCGACTTTACTAAGACGTATTTCTCCTTTTCCTTTTCGCTCTGTTCTTTCTAAAAGGTTTTGTGAACCAGATTTTTCAAGAGTTTGCAGATAAGTACTGACTGCTTCATATGCAGTTTCGTCAGAGACAACAGTTCCGTATCTTAATAAAATTCCACGCGTACACAGCGTTTGAACGACTCCCATATTGTGACTGACAAATAAAACCGTTCTTCCTTCTTTTCCTACCTCCTCCATCTTTCCTAAACACTTCTTCTGAAACTGAGCATCTCCTACTGCCAGCACTTCATCTACAATCAAAATTTCTGGCTCTAAATGCGCCGCCACCGCAAACGCCAAACGAACATACATTCCTGATGAATACCGCTTGACTGGCGTATCTAAAAACTTCTCCACCTCCGCAAAGGCAACAATCTCATCAAATTTCTTCTTAATCTCTGCCTTGCTCATCCCCAAAATTGCACCGTTGAGATAGATATTTTCTCTACCTGTTAACTCTGGATGAAACCCTGTTCCCACTTCCAATAAACTGGCAACTCGACCCTTAATGCGAATTTGTCCTGTGGTTGGTTCTGTAATTCGGCTGAGAATCTTCAGTAGTGTGGATTTCCCTGCACCATTACGACCAATAATGCCTACTCTATCGCCCTGCTTAATCTCAAATGACACATCTTTCAATGCCCAAAACTCTTCAGAAAAATTCTTAGCTCGGTTTTTCGAGTTTTGAGTGACAGGATTGAGCTTTGTCAGCAGAGATTTTGCGCTATTAGTAATCACATCTCGCAGTGCTGTATACTGCTCTTGCTGCTGGTGATCAAGAGTGTATTTCTTGCCTAAATTTTCAACTCGGATAACAGTGTCAGACATTTACTATTGGCTTTTATTTGTTGTTATTGTGCTTGGTTAATAAGGTGACTACTGATTCATGTCATTAATTTTGCCAAGTTGTAGAACTTTCGGTTCCGAGCGTTCGTACAGGGTTTTGATGATACATAAACCAATCAAAACTAATGCGATAGATCGCTACCTGGATTTGTATTGAATTTACCCATTTAAGCGAGTTCCTAAATCACATCAGCAAACTTGCGTTCCATCTTGCGGAAATACCAAATTCCACTGAAGAAGAGTAAGGCGACTAGTCCTAAAGACAGAACAAAGCCTGGTAGATACAAATAAGAGTCTCCTCCTAAAATCGCCCAACGGAAGCCATCAATCACCCCTACTATCGGGTTTAAGGAGTAAAGCAAGCGCCACTTTTCTGGAACAACGCTGCTGCTGAAGCCTACTGGCGAAATATACAGACCGAACTGTACAATAAACGGCACAATGTAGCGGAAATCCCGGTACTGAACATTTAAAGAAGCCAACCACAGTCCTACTCCTATCGAAGCAGCAAAGGCAACCCCAATAAATAATGGCAGTGTCAAAATGCGCCAGGTAGGGACAAAGTTGTACCACGCCATCAACCCCAGTAGAATCATCCCTGAAATCAAAAAATCTACAAAGCTGACGACGACTGCACTTGTCGGTACAATCAAGCGAGGAAAATAGACTTTGGAAATCAGGTTGGCATTGGTGATCAGACTATTACTACATTCAGACAGGGAATTAGCAAAAAATTGCCAGGGTAACATTGCTGTAAATACCAAAATTGGGTAGGGAACACCCTGCGAAGGCAACTTTGCCAACTGCCCAAACACGATTGAGAACACCACCATTGTCAAAAACGGACGAATCAGCGCCCAAGCCATTCCAATTGCCGTCTGCTTGTAACGTACAAGAATGTCTCGCCACGCCAGAAAATAGAATAATTCCCGGTAGCGCCATAAGTCTTTCCAGTATTGTTGTTCGGTGCGTCCGGCTTCAATGATGAACTCTTGCTTGACGGTAGTGTTTTGATAACTCATAACTGGCTTAGCCAACAAAGATAAAATCCTGGTAGTTCAGGCATCCAACCATCCTTGCATGCCTGAGAGTAAACTCTCCCACGGAAGGGTTTCCTTGGACATGAATCACTCCCATTGCTTGCTGCCAAAGTTCTGGTGGTGCGACAGACAAATTATAGATATTTTCTAGCTTGCGGACGTGATACCACTTTTTCTCTTGGCACTGGTTGCACCAAAAAGCTTCTAACCATTCACCATTAAGGGGTATTGCAGTTTTACTGGCTATTAAAATTAAGGCGTTTTTTCGTCGTATCCCTCGTTGCTGAAGTTGCCCAGCAGTATCTGCAAACAAGGGATACTTTTGACTCACACTGTCAAGATAGCACCCATGTACTGGGCAATAAATAGCTCGTCGTTTTGTACGTTTCCGATTTCGGTCACACCTTCTGTGCAATTCGACCTCCCGTATTAACAAGTAAACAAGAAGGTTAGGTGGGAGGGACTGAGATCAACAAGACCATCGAAGCCCAACTCCTCAATCAACATTGAAATATTTAATTTCAAAAAGTATGTTTTGCGCTTGACGACTTCTTACGCACTTTATGAAGTGCGATGCTGTAGCAAGACTAACAACCCTATGATATAGCCCGCCGCAATACTTCAAAATATTGCCTAGATATAACCTCAGGTGTGAAATAAGACTGCAAATATTGACGAGCAGAGTTACCCATACGTTGTGCTAAACGCTGATCGCGACTCAGCCGCGAAATAAACTCCGCCAGATCGTAACTGTCTGCATTCTCAAACGTGTCACCACAGTTTGCATCTGTAATCAGTTGCCTCAAGTATGAATGATTTGGACAAATGACTGCTACTGGTCGTCCAGTTGCTAAAGCCGGATAAAGTTTGCTGGGAGCAACCAGACTTTCCATACCTGCATCCACGCTTACTAGCGATAAATCACAGGCTGTCAGGGAATAAGGTAGCACATATCTTTCTTGATATGGAAGAAACAGAAAGTTTTGAAGCCCTAATTGATTGACTTGCTCAATCAGTTCTTCGCGCTTAGTTCCGCCGCCTATACAGACAAACTGAATAGCCTCTTTTTGTAAGTACTTGGCAGCATTCAATATTGTATGTGTATCATGGCAGCGACCCATGTTGCCTGAGTACATGACTGTAAATTTATTTACGAGATTGTACTGATGGGCAAACCAGTTATCTTCCTTGGCAATCGGCACAATCGATTTAGGATCTGCCCAACTATGAATCACAGAAGTCTTATCAGCAACTTCCGGACAACTCGCCGCCACCTGTCCCTTCATAGCTGGACTAAGAACCACAATACCCTTGGCTTTCCGCAAAATCTGTCTATTTAGAAGCTTCCAGAATTTAGCCAACCAATGGTGTTTTGGTATCACGTCAAGAGCGATCGCAATATCTGGATAAAGGTCATAGAGTATGCAAACGTAACTCAGCCCGAATAAGACGTGAGCCAGATAACCCAAAACTGGCAGAAATGGGGGAGCCGTGGTTAGTAAAACGACGTTACGATGACGGGCAGCATTCACCAGATAGAGTGCAGCACGCAAGGTGAACAGAATACCATTGATAGCTTTACCGCGAATCCGATCAGGGCAAAGTTGGGTTGTACGCGATCGCTTAATTCGCACCCCACCAGACTGTTCAACAGTTGGAGCATAAGGAGTCGCAAAAGCATAGCCTGGTTGACCTGTGAATACCTCAATGTCTACCCCTTGTTGCTCTAAATGTCTGACTAGCTCATCAATTAACTGTCCAGTTGCAGCGTAATCTGGGGGGAAAAACTGTGTAATCACAGACAACTTAATGAACTGCCCAACTTTAAAAAATTCGTAATTTGCAACTTGTAAGTCTTCGTGGTGGCTTTGAACTAACTGCTTAAGCCTGTGGTTGTATTCCACGCGTAGTATACTCCTGGGGAAATCGCTGATCCGATCACTGGTATTAGGCTGCCCAAAAAAATCGGAATAATTAACATCATGAAGAAAATTTTTGGAACTTTTGGGTATAAAGATTTTGTAACAAGTGCTGTGATTTAGGTAATATCACAATATTCGTGAAGCTCTTAGTCGGTTTTACTGATCTCACTTTACTTTTTCATTGTATAGATACGTGCATTTACCGAAGCTTAAAGACTACAGCCAGCGTTAGGATTGTGCCAAAAAAGATGGCTTTAGCCTTGAATCTAGGCAAGGAACAAAATATTAACTGGTGTACAAGCTTCAAACTTTTACTTCAGTTGCTATTCCTGTTCTAGTCAAAATTTGCTGATTTCAAGCTGTTACACAAATCCAGCCTAGATTCTTACCCAGCAAGAACACATAATGGAGATTTCTCTCGTGAAAACCTCATCTCTCAATGGGAATAACGGGAATAGAAGCTATCTACCTCAAGTACTTCAAACTCAACCTTTGCCCTTTTCAGAAGGACAAGGGGATGATTGGGATTTGTTCCAAATCCTAAGTGTTGTCAAGCGACGAGCGCTAGTGATTGCAGTGGTCATGACTGCTGTCATGGCTGGTGTTGTAGGTGTAACGCTGAAACAAAAACCAGAATATCTAGCTAAATTCCAGATTTTAGCGGAACCTGTCAATAGTGATGACAGTAATGTGCCGAAACTCGCCTCTGGTATAGAGCGCAAATTTGACAAGTCCAGTTTGGATTATGAAACTCAAATTCAGGTTCTCAGGAGTCCTGAACTGATGACAAGTATTGTTAAGCACTTGCAACTTTCTTATCCTGAAATTAACTATGATTCTCTTGTAAACTCTCTGATTATTACTCGTTTAGGCGAAACCAAAATTATAGAAGTTCGCTACCAAAGTAACGATCCAGTTAAGATAAAAGTCGTACTAGATACACTAGCTCAAGCTTACTTAAAGTACAGCTTAGAAGATAGACAAACTAATTTGCGTCAAGGGATTCAATTTGTCGAAAAACAACTGCCATCCCTACAGAGTCGGGTTGATCAGATCCAACAACAAGTGCAAAAGTTCCGACAAAACTACGACTTTATCGACCCGCAAGGCCAAGCAGAGCAAATTGCAGGGCTTGTTCAGAGTTTATCTGGGCAACGGCTAGCTATTAATCAGCAATTAGCGATCGCTCGCACTTATTTCGCTAGCATCCAAGGACCAGAGGGAGCAAAAGTAGCACTGGCTGATGCTTCTGTCTATCAGCAGTTAATCACTAATATTCGCCAATTAGAAGCTCAGACAGCTTTTGAATTAACGCGATTCCAAGAAAGTAGTATACCCATCGAAGTATTGCGAGAAAAGCGGCAAAGGCTGTTGCCTTTGCTACATCAGGAGGCGCAGCGAGTTTGGTCTATAAAAGTTGCTCAAGTGGCGAATGAAATTCAGAATTTAGAATCGCAAAGTCAAACGCTTGCCCAAGCTGAAAAAACACTTCAGAAAAAAGTAGAGCAACTACCAGTTTTGGCACGGCAATACACTGAATTACAGCGGAATTTACAAGTAGCAACTGAGAGTTTAAATCGTTTTCTCACGACCCGCGAAACTTTGCAAATTGAGGCGGCTCAGACACAAGTTCCTTGGCAGTTGGTTCAAGCGCCCGTTCAGCCAGAAGTTCCTGTGTCTCCCAACACTCAACGTAATTTGGTGTTGGGATTCGTTGCTAGCGCTCTTTTGGGAATAGGTAGCGCGTTAGTGATTGAAAAGCTTGACGATACTTTCCATACGGTCGATGCCCTCAAGGAGAAGCTCAAACTACCCCTGCTAGCAACTATTCCATTTGAAAAGCAACTCCCAAAAATTCAAAACCAGACTATTGCAGATCAATCTCGCACAAAATTGACAAATTTGCGTTCTCAGGACACTTCTGAGTCAGCTGAAATTGTCGAGCATCAGGATGCACCGGATGAAGGCTACAAGCAGTATGAATCGCTTAAATTTTTGGAAGCTTTACGGGTACTCCATACGAATATTCAACTGCTCAGTTCTGATCAACCGATTCGCTCCTTAGTTATTAGTTCTGCTGGGGCTGGAGATGGTAAGTCAACGGTTGCATTCCACTTAGCACAGATAGCTTCTACTATGGGACAACGAGTACTACTGGTGGATGCGGATCTGCGCCGCCCCCGGATTCACACAGTATCAAATATAAATAACTTGTGGGGATTGAGTAGTGTCATTTCTGGAAATATGCCAGTGGAGACGGTGATACGACAACTACCTTCTGTAGGCGAATTCTCTGTGATTACGACAGGACCCATTCCACCTGACCCTGCAAAGTTGCTCTCGTCACAAAAAATGAAGCAATTAATGGCAGATTTTCATAAAGCCTTCGATTTGGTCATTTATGATACACCTCCCTTAGTCGGTCTTGCTGATGCTAGCTTGCTGGCACCTTCTACTGATGGTATTGTGCTTGTCACTAGGATGCACAAAACAGACCGTTCTGCACTGAAAGAAGCTTTAGATAGCCTAAAAATAAACCGAAGTAATGTCTTAGGTCTAGTTATTAATGGACACAAAAGTATGAGTAATTACAACTATTACAAATACAAAAAATAAGTTCACAGTTTTGAGAGGGCATTTCAAAACCTGCCTCTATAAATCAGTCTGTGGAGTCTTTCTAAATATTCACTATTTGATAAGCACTGCTGAACGAAGTACCTCCTGCGTAAGTGGTACGCATCAAACTGATTCCCGAAAATAGTAAGGAATCTATCCGCTCAAGTGCAGGGTGCTGTCATCGCTGAATTGGATGCATACTGCGTATTCTATCCGTTATCGGTGGAACGCCCCGTACATGGCTGATGCGATCGTCAACGCAAACGTTACAGAGGATTGCGCTTTATGGAGCCAACACAACTAAGTCAGGAACTGCGTCAAGGAAAAAGCCCCGATATGACCCGTCGGCGATGGATTATCGGCTTGTCTATGCTTGGCGGTTCGATGGGACAACTCGTCTCACTCTACCAAACCGGGATCGTTGATCACCTACCCGATCCGCCAGGACCGTTCGACGCAGACCGCGTTGACGCGTCTAACTACGCTTACAGCCGATTCAGCTCACCCGATGGACCGATTATGGTGGTTAATTACGCCCTCACTGCTTGGCTAGCTTCAGCTGGTGGTATAGACCGCGCACGGCGTAATCCGCTCTTACCAATTGCAATGGGCGTCAAGCTCCTGATCGACGGAGTCACCTCCGCCGAGCTAGCCCGTGAGGAGTGGAGCGAGAACAAAGCGTTTTGTGAGTACTGCCAGGTGGCGACGCTTTGCTCGTTCGCGTCCATAGTGCTCGCAGTGCCCGAAGTTATGACTGCTATTCGCACCCTGCTTGGACGCCGCGACAAGAACAGCGCAGCACAAGGCAACCAATAGATTCCTGCACGAAATCTCGCAGGGCTTTTTCCTTTCCTCACTAAGGAAAGGAAAAAGCCCTCTTGTTCTGGGAGAAAAATTAGGGAGAAGTCACGGCTTCCGGGGAATTCAAAAGTATCAATTAAAAATTCAAAAATTCAAAAATAATTTTTGAATTTTTGAGCAGCGAGGATTATCGCCGATATTCATCGCCGCAGTCGCCAATCAATTGATACAAATCCCGTGAGTTGCTAGATATAGCATTTATTTGATTTAAATCCTCAGCATCCAGTGTGAAGTTAAACACTTTGGCATTGTCTTCTACGTGTTCGGATACGCCAAGCCTTGCACCAACAATTACACCTGCGACAGTTGGCTTATCCAAAATATAACGTGCTGCCACATTAGAGATACTGACGCTGTATTTGTCGGCTATTTGTTTAAGGGTAGAAAGTAATTCTTGAAAAAGTCTCCAACCACCCCAACCATCTATCATATTTTTGTATTTTTTCAAGCTAGCAGTGGTGAGGTCAAATCCGCGTGGCTCGGGTTTACCCAAGTACTTTTCTGATAACAAACCGCCGCAAATTGTGCCGTAAGTGAAAAGTTTTATATCATGCTGTTGACAAAACGGAATCATATTAACTTCAGGGCGGCGGTCAACAAGAGAAAATTGCACTTGGTTGGAAACGATTTTAATGCCTGCTTCAGTTATAATTTGCAGATGTTCTGTATCAAAGTTAGTTAAAGCTAAATGCTTGATTTTTCCCTCACCTTGCAGTCCTGCCATATACTTGAGGGCATCCAGGTAATTTTTATCCCGGTATTGCCACCAGTGAAATTGCATCAAATCTAATGATTCTACACCCATCCTTCTGAGCGAGATATTAATGTTTTCCTCAACCAATTCTCTGGTCATCCTAGCAGGACGCGGTACCCATTTCGTAAAGGCTTGAATGTTAGATAAAGCCTCTTCGCCACGAGTCGCAATTAACTGACGGCGAAACTCACCAATAAAATCTTCTGCTGGTCCATAATGGTCTGCTAAGTCCCAAGTCGTAAAGCCTGCATCAAAATATTTGAACATACTTTGAATGGCGGCTTTTGGATCAATGCGTCCGTGTGCGCCGGAGACTTGCCACATCCCGTTTAAGGTACGGCAAATGTTTAAATCAGGAGTGAATTGTAAACGGCTTGATGCGGGTAGGTTCATCACAAATTACGGCAGAATCTCCCTTTCATGAGTCAAACATGGTAGGGGAGGAATGCCGTCCTCCAACTATTGAACGACAAAAACTTTAGGTCTTGCTTGAGAGTATAATCGATCGCCGAGCGCGCTGGCTGTTTCATCCTGGCAACTGCACCATCTCGCGCACATTCCCCTGCACACCACCCACTCCCTGAGCAAACTGGCGGTCTTGCTTATGAACCATCATCGGCATCCCGTGCTTGGGAGTCATGACAATAAAACCACAGCGTTCAACTCTTTGCTGCGGAAGGTATTGCAGGCGGTATTTTTGTAGCAGCATTGCCAGGACAATCTTAATTTCCAGCATCGCAAAGCCAGCTCCGATACAGATGCGTGATCCAGCACTAAAGGGGTTGTATTCAAACATCGTAGGTTCAAATCCCTCCCAGCGCTTGGGGTTAAATCTCTCTGGCTCTGGATAAACTTCGGGCATATGATGGGTTTGGTAAATGCTGACGAGAACCTCGGTTCCGGCTGGCAAGGCGTACCCTCCAAGTTCAGTCGGTTGCGAGGTCACACGCCCGTTCCAAGGTATAAGGGGCAACACCCGCATACTCTCTTTAATGACTCGCTCCAACAACGGTAACTGCTGCAACTGCTCGACGGTTGGCGCTTCAGAGTGCAACACGCTCTCGAGTTCATCAAGCAGGTCGGCGGCTACCTCTGGATGTTGTGAAAGCAGAAATAACGTCCACGTAAGGGCATTGGCACTGGTTTCATGCCCCGCCGCAAAGATAACACCCGTGTGTCCCAGCAGTTCGTCCTCAGTCAGCGCCACACCACTCTCGGCATCCCGTGCCTGGATTAACATTGACAGTACGTCCCCATCATCAGTGCCACTCGCTCGTTTACGCCGAATGAGAACACGCATTTCGTCATCCAGTTGCGCCATTAAATTGAGTAAGTGATGGTAGGGTAGCCCTGGTAAGTCAAAGGGCAACAGAGCAACCCCAACAGTACCCTGCATAGCCAAAGCTTTTTGTAAAGTCCTCCCGGTTTTACCCCCCTCCTCACCAAGATCACACCCGAATAGGGTCTTGGTCGCTACACGCAGGGTGAGGAGTCGCATCACCTCAGCGATGTCGGTTGGCTTGTCAATCGGCAATTGCTCCAGTACCGATTGGGTAATAGCAACAATATTGTCGCGGTAGGAATCGATTCGCTGTTTATGAAACGCAGGCATCAAAAGCTGGCGGTGCTGGCGGTGAGTTAGACCGTTGACACCAAAGAGCCCCACGCCAAAGTGCTTTAGCGGTTCCGTACGCTTTGATTCATCCCGCTTACGGTATAATCCTCCGGACAAGGGATACTTGTAGTAAATCTCGTGCTGGCTAGTAACTTGACGAACATATTCCGGACCGTAGGTGAACACTGTCCCAGGACAGTTGGGGAGCGGCGAGTAGAGATTAGTGCCCCCGCCTGCTGTTAGGGAGACCACCGGACCATACGTTTGAAACAGATCACGCGATACCCCTATCGAGTCTGTGGCAAAGCGCAAGACCATAGCAGCGCGTCCCAGGATTGGTAAAGGGCGAGGTCCAGGTACGGTCCATTTCAGTTGATCGGTGGTCGTTATCATCGTTCGTAGAACAGTTCGTAGTCTTATGGACAAAATTCTAACTAACGCCAGCCTTTTTGAGCTTGCTCTAAAACATAAGCAGAGACATCTTGTATTTCTTGTTCGGTCAGGCGGTCTTTGTAGGCTGACATATTGCTTTTGCCATTAGCAACAATCGAGGAAATTGCCTCAATGGAATCCATGCCATACTTTTTGAGCGCTTTTAGTTTCAAGTTTTTGCCTCGCCTAACAATGTTGCTACCGTTAATATGACAACCAGCACATTGAACGCTAAATATTTTTTCGCCATTAGCTGTATCTGCGGCTAATGCTGTAGGAATGAAGTTCAGATTTAAGACAATGAATGTCAGTAAGAAAATTGTGAGTAGCTTTGTCAATTTGATATTCATTTCAATATTAATTACATAAGGTTGTATTTTGAGGTTGATAAGTCAGTGGGCGAAATTAACGTAAAATATACTCCTACTTCGTAGTGAGTGCTGTCTTCACTTAGGGCGAGGATTTTAAGGGCTAAAGCCCTTACTACAAACTTTTTTTTACTGCTTTCAAAGTCATTCTTGGCATCGCCTAGTAAGTGATTTCTACAAGCTACATAACTAAATCTCCTTTGCTGGATAGAATTTTGATGCTCTCTCTGTTGATTATCATCCTATAGAGTGTCTGCAAAATTACGACTTAGATGAATCGCAAGCGTTTATTATTGGCGATCGCCGCACTGTTGCTGATTGTCTTTTCTTGGTGGGGTGTTCTTACAGCGCGGACTGGGTTAGTGGTGCGTAGCCTTCAGCGTGAAGAAGTACCGATGCTGTACCTTGCGCCACGCAACGCCGAGAAGATACCGGGTGTCCTCATAGCGCACGGTTATGCAGGTTCCAAGCAATTGATGTTGGGTTACGCCCACGTTTTGGCACACGCAGGTTATGCTGTGATGCTATGGGATTTTAACAGTCATGGGGCTAACGCCAAACCACTGGAACGTGGTTCACTCCAGCAAAACTTAGATGTTGCTTATGCAGCTCTTGTAGAACAACCAGAAGTAGATTCGTCGCGGTTGGCGTTGCTAGGGCATTCTATGGGGAGTGGTGCGGTGATGTCGGCGGGTATTCAGAATGTCAACCGTTTTGCTGCAACTGTTGCCGTTTCGCCCACGGGTGCGAATGTAACGCCGTCAGCCCCGCGTAACCTGCAGTTGCAAGCTGGTACTTGGGAAGGTCGCTTTGTTGCCAATGCACAGCGGTTGCTGAGGACGGCGGGAGGAGAAAATGACAACTTTGCTGAGGGAAGGGGGCGATCGCTTGTCGTTATTCCCAACGCCGAACACATCACCATTCTGTTTCGCGATGCTAGCCAGCAAGCCGCTAAAAACTGGGTTGATGCCACGTTTGGAGTGCAACGCAGCAGTAACTATGTTGACTATCGGATGATTTGGTATTTCCTGCACTTGCTAGCATGGCTGGGTTTACTTGGTGCAGTTGCGCCCGTAATAACTTCGCCTTCTACCCTAGATAAGCTGAAAGTTCCTCAGTTGAGAAGCTGGGGAGGTTTACTGGCTGCACCTTTTGTGGCAAGCGGTGTACTCACGTTGTTGAGTCGTGGTGGCGATATTAACAGTTTAGGTGGTTTGCTGGTAGGCGGTGCGGTGAGCATTTGGTTCGGCGCTGCGGGTTTCGTTTGGCTGGCTGTCATGTTTCGCTTACCGCGTCCTACACTACGAACTGTGGGGCTAGGTGTAGGGCTATTTGTAGTATTGTGGGTTGCCTTTGGCGCAATGGCGCAGGTGGTGTGGTTGCAGTGGTGGCTCATTCCTGCGCGTTTGAAGTTGTTTCCCCTCATGTCACTCGCTTGTTTTCCTTGGTTTTTGGCATCGGGAGTCGCACAACAAAGCGTTGGAGTTGGAAAACGAATTTTGTGGTGGCTAGGACAAAGTGTGATTTTGGTAGGGGGTTTTATTTTGGTGCTTTACTTGTTGCCAGAACTCGGCTTCATTTACCTTTTGCTGCCATTGTTTCCCTTAATTATGGCGATTTTCTCATTTGCTGCCAGCTTATTTGAAGAACTTTGGATTTATGCCATTGGTAGCGCGTTATTGTTTGGTTGGATACTAGCAGCTGCCTTTCCTTTAGCTAGCTAGTTGTTTTCTACCTATTCTACCTAAAGGATGTACCGCCTTAGAAAATATTGCGTCACGATAAAGGAGAGACATACTCTCGATAAATTTCTATAAGTTAAATCTCAAAGAGCATTGAAGATGACTAATAATATCAAAGAGCAAATTAAAAACGACCTGCAACAAGCAAAACAAACCGGACAACTCAGATCGGAACGTGTTCGAGAAATTGTAAAATCTGCACTTTCTCAGGTAGTTTCTGAGTTTAAAGAAGGTTCTACTGAACTTCGCACCCTTGTTAAAGATGCTGTCTCTACTGTCATTGAAAACTTACAAGAAAAAGGTAGTGACGTGAAAGAAGAAGTGACGGCATCCATTGAGGGAGCGTTGGAAGCAGTTAATAGTAAAAGACACGAATCTATTGCTAAAACTCAAGCTGAAGTTAAGCAACTACAAGCTAAATTAGATGAACAAGAAGAAAAAATTCAGCAAGAAGTTGAAGGAATTTTAACAGAAATTCAAGACACCAGTCAAGAAAAATCTGCTAGTGCAAAAACCGCTATTGATTCGGCTATCAATGGGATCAAAAATAGTGAAGAAGCAGAATTATTAAAGAAACGCTATGCTCAACTGCGAGCACAGCTAGCCATCGTACAAGCTAATTTGGCTGCACGTTATGGCGGACGTTCTGAGGAAGTTCAAGGATATTTAGACGAAGCTAAAAACTGGTTTAACCAAGCTCGTCCGCAAGCAGAAGTGGTAGTTGCACAGGTACAAGAAAAAAGTACGCATATAGACCAAAAACTTGGCGAAGCAGGTACGGCGATCGCTAAAAAAGAGCGGCAAATCAAACAAATATTAAGGGAGTTACTCCATGCAGCGGCTGACAGGTTAAAAGATAAAGAACCTGTTAAGAAATAGGTAGACTACCAGCGACAGGGTAGGCAAATGCCTACCCTAATTTTTACATAATCTAAAATAGAGACGCGACATGAATGCCGCGTCTCTACAGTTTTTTAGCGTCTTTTGTTGGAATTTCAAGGAAGATGACTACCAATGGTGCAAAAGGTTAGTATATTTCTCCCCCTCTGTCCATTTTCTCTTCGTGCTTGGCAATAACCCAAATTGCATGAATACTACCAGGAAGCCACCCAAGAAGCGTCAGCAAAACATTAATCAACAGAGTAGGACCAACGCCAGCTGTAAGAAAAACGCCTAAAGGAGGCACGACTAAACCTAGAATAAAACGAACTAATTTCATGGAATTTCTGCTACTTTCTTAAACTGTTTTCACTTTTATTTTCTTGAATGAACCGAACGAAGAACTCCTCCACAGGAATTATCTTGATTCGGCGTAGAGTAGAGATAAGAATAGCTTCCTCTCTACAGATCATTGCTGATATCTAACTTGATGGCAATTCTGCTTTACTTTTTGTATCTTGAGCGCTACCTAAAGCTAGATTTCTTTCAGCAAAGTATTTGTTAATGAAAGTGCTAGCAAAAGAAAGAACAACAGGACCGAGAAGAAAACCAATTAATCCGTGAACTTGGAACCCAGGAACAAAAAATGCTGCTAAAGAGAAACATATGCCGTTAACAACCAGTGAAAATGCTCCTAAGCTCAGGAAGTTAAGTGGCAAAGAAAGAACCGATAGAACTGGCTTGACTGAACCATTGATAAAACCAATAGCCAAAGCAGCGATCATTGCTGCTGGGAAATTATCAATGTTAACACCAGGAACAACTAAATCAACAATTAGCAAGCTTAAAGCTGTTGCTATAGCGGTGACAAATGCTCCAATCATTGTTTTTTCCTAAAACCCAGAGAATTTATTTTTGAACTCCTTCTCCTATATTCAAACGATGTACTCCACCTTAACCTCTCTAACAAGGCAGATTTCTTCTTATGCCATTTGGCTAGTATTTAAAAATAGTTAACAGTGTGGTGTCATAAATTAAAGTTAAGAGTTTAGCACCAACTAATTTATAAAGAAAATATTAAAGTTTTAGGCTAAATTTTTAGGGTGCGTTAACCAAAACTCCGGCACCCTACAATCATTTTATACTTAGCTCTATAAATGTCCTCTATAACTATTCTGATGGTGCTGCATTTGGATTAAAGTAAAGCGATGATTTATACAAGAGTTGTTCTTGATGAGTTTCTAAAGTGCAATCCGACAAAGGATAAGCAACACAGGTAATAGTGTAGCCAGCCTCTACTTCATTTGGACGCAGAAACTTTTGCTCACTTTGGTCAATTTCTCCACTGATTATCTTGGCAACACAGGCAGAACATTCCCCTTGTTTGCATCCAGATGGTAAACGGATACCAGCTTCTTGGGCGATATCAAGAATATACTGGTCATCTGGGACTTCGATAGTGCGATCCAATCCAATTGCGGAATTGATGAGTCGAACTTGATAAATTGCCATCTGTGATTTTTATACGAGATTTACATGAATGCTATTTTCCACCGCTTGGGTGATTTCGCACCACAAGGCAATGTAGAGACGTTGCATGCAACGTCTCTACATTTTTGCGCCTTTGCCCGAGACTTATATTTCTACTGCTTAACTGATTTCATCGACAAACTAATCCGCTTCAATTTCTCATTGACTTCCAGCACTCGCACTTTCACAACTTGTCCTACCTTGACGATTTTCTTTGGATCGTCAACAAATCTATCAGCAAGTTGGGAAATATGCACCAAACCGTCCTGATGTACACCAATATCAACGAAAGCGCCGAAATTGGCAACATTCGTGACGATACCTTCTAATTCCATCCCTTCTTTAAGGTCAGAGATTTCCTTGATTCCCTCTTTGAAGGTGGCATACTTAAACTCAGCGCGTGGATCTCTTCCTGGCTTTTCCAATTCGCTAAGGATGTCGCGTAGCGTCGGTTCGCCTACAGTGTCGGTGACATATTTCTTGAGATTAGTTTTTTTCAGCTTTTCGCCAATTTGGGTAATTTGAGTTAATGGTACGCCCAAGTCGGATGCGATCGCCTGCACCACCTGATAACTCTCTGGGTGTACAGCAGTATTATCCAAGGGGTTGTCACTACCGCGAATACGTAAGAAACCCGCCGCCTGTTCAAATGCTTTTGGTCCCAATTTCGCGACTTTCTTGAGTTCCCGGCGATTTTTAAACGCGCCGTGCTGGTTACGATAAGCGACAATGTTATTGGCAACGCTTGACGTAATGCCAGAGACAAAGGTGAGAAGTTCCTTAGAAGCAGTATTCAAGTCTACGCCGACGTAGTTGACGCAGCTTTCAACCGTGTCATCCAACTTCTTTTTCAACAACTTCTGATCCACGTCATGCTGGTATTGTCCCACGCCGATGGACTTGGGATCAATTTTCACGAGTTCCGCAAGTGGATCTTGTAGACGGCGACCGATGCTAATGGCACCGCGAACGGTAATATCTAAATCGGGAAATTCTTCTAAAGCAACTTTGCTTGCAGAATATATCGAAGCACCCGACTCATTCACCATCACTTTAGTTGGTTTGCGTTCCATTGTTTGCAGCACTTGCAAGACAAACTCATCTGTCTCCCGGGAAGCTGTACCGTTACCAATGGCGATTAACTCTATTTTGTACTTCTCAATTAAATTTCTCAGAGTTTGTGCAGCTTTTTGGCGTTGTTCGGCTGCTTGATGGGGAAATACCGCTTGGTATTCCAAAAATTTCCCGGTTTGATCGAGTACAGCAACTTTGCACCCAGTTCTAAACCCTGGATCTATAGCCAGCGTTGGTTTCATCCCCGCTGGTGCTGACAGCAGCAACTCCCGCAAATTTGCTTCAAACGTCTTGATAGACTCAATATCTGCTTGAGTTTTCTTCTGTGAAATCACTTCAGTTATTATGGAAGCTTTCATCAAGCGGTTAAATGCATCCTTCAGCATCGCCTGATAAAAATCACGAATGGCGCGGACTTTCGTTTTAATTTCTTTTGACTCCAGGTAGGAAAGCACCAAATCCTCATCGAAGGAAATTTCAAAACTCAACACTTCCTCGGCTTCACCGCGACATAACGCCAGCAAATTGTGGGGTGCAATGTTTTTCACCTTCATCTGATAATTGCGGTACATCTCAAACTTGGTTGTCCCTTCTGGACGATCATCTTTGATGCGGGAGACAAACACCCCTTCCTCCAGCAAGTAGTCCCGCAGATATGCACGCAGTTCTGCTTTTTCCGCAACTTCTTCCGCTAGGATATCAGAAGCACCTTTGAGCGCTTCTTCTGCTGTTTTGACTCCCTTTTCCTGGGAGATATACTTCGCCGCTTCGGCTTCCAGCGACGCCGCTGCACCATTTTTGACGTTCAGCGATTTGATGAACTCCGCAAGCGGTTCGAGTCCTTTTTCTCTAGCAGCGGTGGCGCGAGTGCGACGTTTCGCACGGTAGGGGAGATATAAATCCTCTAGTTCTGTTTTTTGTAAACAGGATTCGATTTTTTGTTTGAGTTCATCGGTGAGTTTACCTTGTTCGGCGATCGCCTTCAAAATCACCGATTTTCTTTCTTCCAATTCTGTTAAGTAATTATACTTTTCTTCAATTTCGCGTAACTGGACTTCATTCATTTCGCCTGTACGCTCTTTGCGGTATCGTGCAATAAAGGGAATTGTCGCGCCCTCGGCAAAAAGTTCTAGCGCGTTTTGCACCTGATAAGGTTTAAGGTTGAGTTCAGTAGCCAGTAATTGAGGAATGTTCAGCATCGGGTGGTCTCAGTTGAAAACGCTACTTTTTAAGGTAATACGTTAGATAGATTAAACACTGTAATCAGAAAGTGTTAAGCTAAATTAATAAGGATTTCGGAATCTTGTGTCTATACGCTGTTGTTAAGGGTAGCGTGTTATGGCTAAAATTACGTAGCTTGTAAAATTAAATACACTTGTTACCAACAGCAGCCCTAAGATGCACATATAAACACTTCTGCTTCTAATTTAGAGGTAAGAAACCATGGCTTTGTTTTTCCTAGTACCACTTTTCACTGGTTTAATTGGTGGCTACATCTTCAAAAAGTGTAGCGATGAAATCGGCTACTTTGTGGGGATATTTGCACTTGTCTGCATAGTATTAAGTTTGGTCTTAGCACCTTGGCAGATACAGCTTATGCTGCTCATCTTTACTTTGATCACTACTCAAAGACTTTTGCAGCAAAATGAGTATAAATTGAAGCAAGTGGAAGACAACCACGAGAAACTTCATTATACTGAAAAAAAAGACCCAGTTAGTTCTAAACCTACGACTACTGAGGTTAAACATCTACCTAAGCCTCAGTACATTAGCTACCAAGCGACAGAAACTACTGATAAAAATGCTGAGGGTGAATTAGCGGGAAAGCCTCTTGGTACCCCTTTAAGAATTCATACCATTTCACGAAACGCCTGATACAAATAAAGTCTCTTTGGTAGTACGGAGTTGCATTCAAAGATAACACGCACTTGTTAAGACAAGGGAGGCAAGGGAGATAAGGTAAAATGTATAAAGCCTTTCAGCTTACCTTCTTTGTAAAAAACGAGTTACTCCGTTACCTTGTTTGTCAACGCTCGTACATTTGTTTATGCTGGGCTAAAAGCTGCAGATATTTCTCATTCGTCTTTGCTTGTGTCCACTTCTGTTTAAAAATTGCTGCTGATTCAGCTTTCACTGCATCTACTTCATTGGGTAAAATATCTTTTCTAGCTTGAATCTGGGCTTCTTGAGAGGATTCTTTTTGAGGATTGGTTTTGTACTTTCTACCACTTTTATGATTAGCATAGCGGCGCGATCGCGTGTATCCCATTTGTAAAAACTTCCGCGCCATATCCGCACCAACAAAATCATCCTCTTCCAAATATGCCAAAAATATTTGGTAGATTTTTTCGCTAGACTCTCTCGCAATATCTGGAGTTTTAAACCGCCAGTAAGGAAGAATTTCTGATTTGTACGGTTCTACCAAAAGTACTCCCTGTTCGCCCTTACCCACGCGATAGAGTTCAGGATGTTGTCGAAAATCTATATTCTGAAAATCCAAAGAATAATCAAACATAGATGACATTACAAGCAAGCACTACCACATCTATAGACTTTTGCCCAAACTTTTGTTGATGACTGAGTGGTCGTGCGAGGTTTGATCAACTCTAGTTTAAGAATCTTTAGCTTTTCTTGAGGCTTAAGAACAGCTAAAGCTTTTTGTTCTTGAGGACTAAAGTTAGGTGCTTGTGGTCTATTGTTCCTCAACGTCACACCTGGTTCAACATTTATAGTTACTATCGATCCTACAGATGGAACAATAGGTGAATCAGTAGATTGTGAATTTTTGATTACAGATTTTCCAACAAATTCTGAATCTGAAGCTTTGTTAATATTACCTATAAAAATCCAACCATTAGTTATTGTTTCCGCCTTTCTTTCTGGAGTTCTTTCTGGTCTTGAAGGTAGAGTCTGAGAAAACGCTGATGATTTTTTTATGACTAACGAATTTCGTTTTTGACTCAATCCAAATGTGACACCAATCAAACTTAAAATAACTGAGCCTACAATAATTCCAGTGGCTTTTTGAATTTTTTCAGTCTGTCGTTGAATACTTGGTTGGCTAAGCTGTTGAGTTGTTTGTTGTTGACTGTGCTGAAATTCTTTTTCTTTCTGTTGAATATCTTTATACTCAATCTCTTTTATGTCTGTTTCTTGAAAACTCTTAAGATCTTTTATGTCTATTTCTTGAAAACTATGAGGCTGTTGGAAATCATTTAAATTTTGCTCAACCTGTTCACTAATATCAGGTTTAATATCAGCTTCATCTGATAACTTGCTATTTTCATGAAACTCCACCCCCAACTCATTGCTCAAAAAATCTTCTCTTCTGTGTATTGCTAGCAAAGGAGTGGGAGGAGGTGGTGCTATAAGAAGTACTGCAGGCGGCGTGGGCTCTTCGTATTGTGGGCAATTAGACGATATAAAATCATCACTAAGAGGATGCTGCTTGCTTGACCTCCGCAGATGATCCGTAAGCACCTGTTCGTCTATTTTGTTGTTGTGATTACCAGACACCTTAACTTCTTCATCTGTATCTTTGGCGGTTTCCTCCACACCAATTACAGATTGTTTGACCTGGTTAATTGTATCTTTTATAGTGTGCTTTCCAGCCTCAGGTGTGGCTTTTGTCGCGTCTTCTTCACCTATGGGGGAGGAATTGTTCTGTTTAATTGTATCTTTTAATGTATCGCCTACACCGTTGACATTATTTACAACTTCAGCTAAAGTCTTTGCTGCACCGACAACAGATGGCTTAACCTGCTCAACCGTATCTTTCAATATATCTACTACACCGACAATAGATGGCTTAAGCTCCTCATCTATATCTTTGGCGGTTTCCTCCACATTAATTACAGATTGCCTGACCTGGTCAATTGTATCTTTTAATGCATTCAGAAGCTCGTTGATAGTGTGGTTTAGAGCCTCAGGTGTGGCTTTTGTCGCGTCCTCTTCACCTATAACGGAGGAATTGTTCTGTTGATTTGTATCTTTTAATATATCACTTACACCGTTGACAGAGTTGTTAACAGCCTCAGCTAAACTCTTTGCTGCATCGACAACAGATGGCTTGACCTGCTCAACCGTCTCTTTCAAAACATCTACCACACCGACGACAGAGGGCTTAACCTCCTCAACTGTACCTTTTGCGGCGTCCACTACACCGATTACAGAAGGCTTGACCTGAGCAATTGTATCTTTTAATGCATCTCCAACATTGGTTACACTGTTCACACTGTAGTTAACACCTTCAGCTACACTTTTGGCTGCACTCACTACAGAGGGCTTGACCTCGTCAACTGTATTCTTTACTGCATCCACTACACCTACTACAGAGGGCTTGACCTCGTCAATTGTATCTTTTAACGCATTACCTACATCGACTACAGAGTGGTTAACACCCTCAGCTACACTCCTAGCAGCGTCCACTACACTTTCTACAGTGCGGTTAACACGTTGAGCTGTCCCCTTACCAACCAAAGCGCCAGCTACTGCGCCCACTACAGTACCGGAAATTCCTCCAAGTTTGCGACCGAGTAAACCACCAATCGCTGCTCCAACTAATCCACCACCTATGCCTGTACCTGCTCGATCAGTTCTACGTAGCTCCCTAATGCGCTCAGCCTTTTCGTCATGCTTATCAATAGGCTGCTTGCTATTACCCATAGTCATTGTCTCCTTTATCCAAGACAGCATAACGCTTAACTGAAGCAGCTAGTTCTTTCTGACTAATTTATCAATCATTAGTAAGAGCTTAACCGACCTAAAGGGGTATATTGTCCTACATCATTGCTGCCAATTGATAGATACGAATTCAATTTTTGGTTGCAACATTGCACCCCGCAACCCCTTTTATCAAGGGATCATATGTAGCAAACATTTATTTTGAAATGGTAAGAGCATCAACTAGTGCCTACAGACAGATAAAGTAAATCCGTAGGGTGGAGATTGCCCACCCTACGCTAATAATCGCCCTAAGCTGCTAGACATTTCTGTTTTGCCGCACCCTTTACAAGAATTAAAATTCAGTAGATCGGGATAGTTCGCTCAAGAACTCACTTCTGGTTTTCTACTGGGACTAACATATAAGACGTCTGCTCATTAGGTGTCTGGTCATTAGGTATGTTGACGTTCAGAGTACCAGATGGCGTCTCATTCTCATCTGCGCTTGTGGCTACGTCCACTGTACCTTGGACAGTGTCGTTAACACCTTGTGCTGCACCCTTGACCATGTCCACTGTATTGTTTACCGTGTCGCTAACGCCTGCGGCTGTAGACTTGACAGCACCTACAGCATTGTTTACCGTGTCGGTCACGCCCGTTGCTGTGCCCTTGACGGTGTTTCCTACATCTTTTACGGTGTCGTTAACACCCTCAGCAACTGTATTTATTGCGTCGCCTACACCTTTTACAGTTTGGTTAAAATTCTCGGCTGTACCCTTGACTACATTCCCTACTTTTTTTACAGTTTGGTTAACCCTTTCGGCTGTACCCTGAATAGCTAAAGCCCCAGCTATTGCGCCTAACGTAGCACCAATGAGTGTTCCAATCGCTATTTTAGATAACCCATTGTTCGCGCCTCTACCTACTTGATTAGCATCAGGTTGATCTGCAGCTAGCTCAATATTTCCTTGAGGTTGATCCAAAAGCTGTTGGTTCGCATCCATAAATAATCGTTTCCTTTGTGCCAAAACTGCTTAATTCGCATCTGGTTACACGACAGTTCAGTGCGACACTTAGACCTTTTTCCTTGATTTGACTCGGTCTAAGCCGGAAAAACTATATCGTATAACTTGCTTTGCTTCTTATGTTTGTAGGTAGTCCTATAGGACTACCTTTATTTAAAAGAGGGTACCGTCTTTACAGTGTCTAGGTTTTGTTGATGACCTTTGGAACGTCAGATATTATCTGTTGTAATCGGTAAACCGAGCAATTTCTTCCTCAAGCGGGTCTCTTTCATCAGCATCTACTGACCCAGCGTCTATAGACAGAGTTGAATCAACTACAGGCGTAACTGGATTGTCGTCAAGTCCGTCTATCGGGTCTGGTGCTGAAATGTAGACCACCGGCGTACGATCCATGTCTAGTTCATCATTGTTGTACTGGTTGCCAGCACTTGTCCACCCTTGATATTGATTGCCCTGATTTCCAGATGACTGAACATTCTGTGCGGCACCTTGTACAGATTGGTTAAAATCCTCCGCTGTATTCTGTACTGCGTCCGCTGTACCTTGTGCGCCTTGGCTAGTTCCCTCAGCAGCTCTATTTGCTGTGTCCTTTGCTGCGTCGGCTGTACTTTGTGCGGCTTGGCTAACACCCTGTGCTGTATTCTGTACTGCGTCGGCTGTACTTTGTGCGGCTTGGCTAACACCCTGTGCTGTATTCTGTACTGCGTCTGCTGTACCTTGTGCTGCACCTTGTACAGCGCCCGCTACACCCTGCGCTGTACTCTGTACTGCGCCCGCTGCACCTTGTGCGGTTTGCTTAGTTACATCAGCGACAGTGTTGGCTGCACCTTGTACAGCGCCCGCTACACCCTGCGCTGTACTCTGTGCTACGTCTAATGCACCTTGTGCAGTTTGCTTAGCTACGTCAGTGACACCCTGCGCTGTATTCTGTACTGCGTCCACTGTACCCGCTACGACTTGCTTGGTTACATCAGTGACACCCTGCGCTGTATTCTGTACTGCGTCCACTGTACCTGCTACGACTTGCTTGGTTACATCAGTGACACCCTGCGCTGTACTCTGTGCTACGTCTAATGCACCTTGTGCGACTTGCTTGGCTCCTTCAGCGACACCCTTTGCCGTGTCCACTGTACCACCTACAACAGCTTGGCTAGCACCGTCAGCGATACTCTTTACCGCTTGCCCTACACCTTTTCCTGTTTGGCTAAGACCGCCACCTATAGTTTTTGCGGCTTCTCCTACACCTTTTGCAGCAACGTTAAAGCCCTGAGCTAATTTTTTACCAGCCAAAGCGGCGGCTAATGAACCCAACGTACCACCAATGAGTCCGCCTATTAGCGCTCTAGTGACTAGAGGATTGATGCCTCCTTTTCCTGATAGAGCACCAGATACAGCACCAGCTAGACCGCGGCCAGAAGAAGCATTTGCGTCTCCAGATGCCCCAGCACCCACGTTCGCGCCTGCTGAACCTGCACCAGGTTGACCCCCAGAAGAAGCATTTGCGTCTCCAGATGCCCCAGCACCCACGTTCGCGCCTGCTGAACCTGCACCAGGTTGACCTGTGCTGATACTGCTTCCAGACACCCCTGCACCTGTGGTTGTGCCTGCTGAACCTGCATAAGGTTGACCTGTGCTGATACTGCTTCCAGACACCCCTGCACCTGTGGTTGTGCCTACTGAACCTGCATAAGGTTGACCTGTGCTCATGCGGTTAGTATCAACGCTTCCAGATGCATCAGCACCGATGTTTGCGCCTGCTGAACCTGCACCAGGTTGACCGATTATAATGCGGCTGCCATCTTCGCTTCTCAACACCCCTGCATCTGTGCTTGTGGCTGCTGAACCTGCATAAGGTTGATCTGTGGTTATGCTGTTAGCGTTTATACTCTGCCTATCTGAACCCTGCCTGCTTTCAACCATGCCAATCGTCTCCTTAAATCAAAAAGGTTTGACGCTTATTTGATATAAATTGTTTTCACTCGCCAATTTAACGATTAAAAACAATAAATTAACCGCTCTAAGGATATACATATTAAATTGCAGAGTCTGTCTCAAGTTATAATTATAAGGCGTATATAAATATGCGTATTTACCGTGTCTATTTGATTTGGTAATATACCTAAATTAACTGTATTGTAAGTTTGTTTAAAATTTATTTTTGCAGTTATTATTTTGTACTTTACTCTTGGTATATTTTTAAATTAAGTATTGCTTTTGTCCTTTTAAATTAATATATAACCTAAGGAAAAATATTAGGAATAAGTAAAAAACTAGGAAAAAAGCAAATGAACTATTTTTTTAAGCAATATAAATAATAAGCTTTACTATCTAACTAAAATTGCCTTTAACTCTTGAGAAAGTGTGCTATTAGCTTCTTGCTGATTTTCTATTAAATTCAATATCTAATAATTAGAAATTACCTCTGTGGGGTAGAGGGGCAATTTCACTTGCTGGTCATACAGAAGGCTAGAGTCCGCAATTTCAATGACAAGCAGAATATTGATAAACTTGAGTGACCACAGAGGTATAGTAGCTAGTTAATAGAGCCAGCTTTTTATATCATTAAGTGTAGCTTCTACCTCAGTCAGTAAATTGAGTTCCGCCATGCTACCAAGTACCCAATCTCTAAAAAGTGCCCTGAGTCTGGGCGACCTGCGACGAGTGCATCACATAGCTCTCAACGTCCACGATATGCAAGCCTCTCGGCACTTCTACAGTACTATTCTGGGTTTGCACGAATTGACTGGTGATGAAGTTCCCGCAACCCTTGTGGACTTAGTAGCACAGGGTAAAGTTGCTAACTTCGTCACCCCGGATGGCACAATTGTCGATTTATTTTGGGAACCAGACTTACCACCGCCAGACCCCAACCCGGAACGTACTTTTACCAGAGCATATCACTTGGCGTTTGACATTGCTCCTGAGTTGTTTGAGCAAGCGGTCGAAGTCATAAGAGAAAATCACATTGCGATCGCCCACGGACCCGTCACCCGTCCCACTGGGAGAGGCGTGTACTTCTACGATCCCGATGGCTTTATGATTGAAATTCGTTGTGATCCATAAGGTAGGGAAAGTAGGGGGAAGAAAACCAATGACTAATCCAAAGACATTTCAAGTTATCGAAGAGGCGATTAAAAAGCCAGCAATTCCACACGAACCATACAAGCAGTCATTAAAAGCTTGGGCAATGTATTGCCTGCGAGACAGAGGTTTTAAGGTGATATATGCTCAAAATGCTGACTTCGCTGTTGAAACTAGAGATGGTGAAAAGATTAATTTTAAAGTCGCAAATAGTGCAACTGAATTAGACAATCAGTTTGGCTGGATAGTTTGGGATAGTGACACCAAAAGCGCTAGCGTTATTCCACCTGGTTCTTAACTATGAAAACTGATTTTAATCGCAGATGCACAAAGCATTGGACGCAGATAATAGTCTGTGCGTATGAGTTATGGGCTGCGGTTGCAATAGGTGAATTTTGTGCTATTATTCCTGGGGTTTCTCAAACACCATCAAATGCTGCTCTGGTAACAAGTTTTTGGTTTCACGCCAAACTAAACCAACCGCTTGCATTTCTTTTCGTACTTGTCTCTGGCTCATCTTGTGCAGTCGTTTAATCATAATAAAGGGATTTTCACCCCGGTACTCAACCAGCGCTACTTTACCACCTGCTTTTAGTGCCCGAAAAATCCCTTCTATTACCTCTCTTGGATTCTCAAATTCGTGATACGCATCCACCATCAAAGCTAAGTCAACACTTTCTGGTGGTAAGTTGGGGTTTGTCAGGGTTGCCAAGATAGGCTCAACGTTGGTGATATTATTTTCTTTCTTCAAAAACTCAATAATATCCAACATTTCTGGCTGAATATCCACAGCCAAGACTTTTCCCTTTGTCAGCACGGGAGCAATACGAAAGCTCATGTAGCCTGTCCCAGCACCGATATCTGCCACAACATCGTTAGGCTTGAGGTTGAGGGCATTCACCACCTTGGTTGGCTGTTCTTCAGTCTCTCGGCTTGGTCGTTCTAGCCAAAGAGCTCCTGTATGCCCCATAACTTTGGCTATCTCTCGACCCATGTAAAATTTACCAATACCATCTGGACTGTGGATCAGCCGTTGTTCGTAAACAGTAGAAGATGCAGAGGCTGCGCTTGCTACCCTGGATGGGTCAAGCAGCAAGTAGCATAGCATCAGCAGGATAATTAGAGTGAAAGGTAAAAAATGATATTTTGGTTTAGGTTTCATAAAACCTTTTGCAACAGTTGATTTCTTTTACATGAAACCACAGATCTAGACGCCTGAGGCGGTGAGACAGCGCTCCAGGAGGGTTTCCCGACCTAGGCGACTGCGTTCGGCTTGCCGTGCCGGAGGCATACCCGAAGGGCTTAAGGCAAGGTACACAGATTTACAATCAACTGCTGCAAGCGGTATTAAGACCGTAATTTGACTCACGGGCTGGGTTAGAAACATGACGATTGATGGTGGTACCAAATAGATGAAATTTTTAGTTTTGGTACTCGCGCTTACTGGTCGGTGAACGCTTTGAACTCGATAGCGTCGTGACTACAGAAGAGGCGCACGCCCTTACTGCGATCAAGCGATAACGCGCGCAGGCGATCTTGATTGTAGAGCCTTGCCTTGCGATCCACCTCCATCATCCATTGGTAGGCACGCAGACCGGGTGTACAGCGCGGTTTAGGAGAGCCCATCTCGTGTCGGTAAAAGTAGGCGTCGCCTGCATGTAGGAGCCAACCCTCCGGCGTTTCGATGGCGATGCCGGCATGACCCCGCGTGTGACCTGCAAGCGGGATGAGGAGAATCTCTGGTGGTAGTCCTTCGAGGTCGCGCACCGCCTCAAAACCGAACCAAGGTTCCCCCCCAGCCGAATAGTACTTCCAGCGTTTGATCTCGTCCCACTGTCCTGGACGATAGCGCTGTGATGTGATGAAGCCCCGCCGATCCTGCGCAGCCTCACTCTCAGACAGCATTACGTGCACAGTCGCCTCGGGGAAATCTTCCAGACCACCGGCATGGTCGAAATCGAGGTGGGTAAGCACGATATGGCGCACGTCACGCGCACGAAAGCCAAGCTGTTCGATCTGAGCGATCGCCGTGTATTTTTGTTCAAACTGGATGCCATTCAAATGAATGAAGAACGGGCTGAGGCGCGAGTCGCGTGCGTTGATATCGCGCTGACCGAAGCCGGTATCGATGAGAACGAGTCCCTGATTTGTCTCAATGAGCAAGCAGTGGCACACGAGGCGAGCTGTTGGACCGCGACTAAAGCCATCGAAGAGGGGTCCACCAATCGGGCACATACAGCCGCAATTGAGATGATGAATACGCATAAATGGTTCCATTTAGCATTAGACTGATTCTAATAAGTCGTTGTAGGCTTGTTAGTCCTCCATAGGTTACAAACTCGTGGAATGTTATCTCAGCTACAGGTTGATGACTTGAGATGAGCAGTAGGGGCAAGTTGTGCAACCAGGACTCACGGATGAGCGATCGCCCTCCAGTTCCAATTTCACATGAATGCGTTGCATATGCGCGGTGCAGTCAATATTTAGCGCTTGTTCGGGTCAGGGAAGTACTATCTTTGAGTGCAACTCAGTATGACTCAGCAAAAAACAGGAATCGACATCGGACGCTGAAGCAACCAAAATTATGTTCATGGACAAAACTATAATAGTCACGGGTGGCGCACAAGGTATTGGCAAATGTATTAGCCAGCATTTACTTTCTTGTGGTAGTCGAGTGGTGATAGCAGATATTGATAGTGAAGCCGCAAAAGAATGCCTGCAAGAATTTCATCGATTTGAAGAATCTTTGTTATTTATTGAAACAAATGTTTCCACCGAAAACTCTGCACGGCAATGTATTGAAACCACAATTGAGAAATTTCAACGCATTGATGGACTAATTAACAATGCTGGTATCTCTAACCCAAACAATGCTCCTATTCAAGATTTGTCATTAGAAGATTGGCAAAAAGTTATACAAACTAATTTGACAGGCTGTTTTTTGTTGTCTAAGTATGCCATTCCCTACTTACGTCAATCGAAGGGAACGATTATTAACATTGCCTCAACTCGTGCGCTTCAATCAGAGAAAAATACAGAAGCCTACGCCGCTTCAAAAGGAGGCATTGTTGCTCTTACCCATGCTTTAGCTATTAGTCTTGGACCAGACATTCGAGTCAATTGTATTAGTCCGGGATGGATTGATGTTAGTATATGGCGTAAGTCTTCCTTAAGAAAGGAGCCAGAATTAACAGAGATTGACCATCTTCAGCATCCAGTAGGTCGAGTTGGCAAACCCGAGGATGTCGCTTTTATGATTGAGTATTTAATTTCTCATGCAGCAGAGTTTATTACTGGGCAGAATTTTGTAATTGATGGTGGCATGACTAAAAAAATGATATATGAAGAATAAAGACAAATCTGGGTCACAATTGCCGATGTAAGTAGTGCGATCGCCGAAGGCACCGCGCTGTGCCCAATCGCCGCAATCGGACAGTCTGCGCGATCGCCCTTTGATTGCCCACAGCTTTTGCTATATGACACCACAACTGTGCGGAATCTGGGTTGTCCTCAACATTCAAATGACAAACGGTTCCAGTTGGCGATCGCCCCACTCTCCCTGGAAGCGTTCAGCTACATACGGTCTAACAATAAACTTGGGTGGATTACCATCTTTCACATCAATCCGTATAAACGAGTAGGGAAGACGCTTTTGACCATCGTAACCATTGCGACCAACAAATAGCAGTGAGTCCGCAACTTTACGGCTGGGATGACCTGCAATATCCTCAAAAGTCTCCATCAACTCTGACCCCTCCTTTCGCTGACGCCGGGGGTAATGACCGCTACCGCCAGAGATAATGCAGTTGATAAATGAGTCAGCGTGTCCAGTGTCCACGGTGCGAAGATGTTCTAGACAGTGCGCGTGACCATTCAAAATTAAATCGACTATCGAACGCCCTTTAGTTAAGGAACCAAGCGTGTCTGCGACTTCATCAAAAACCCAACGCAAACGGCGACGAACTGCTAAGGTTTGCGCTTGACGCCATTTGGTCTTCTCAGTGACGTAAGGAGGATGATGAAAATAAATAATACGTCCGCGTACTTCTTCACTATTCCAAGATTGAATGAGTCTTTGTTTGAGCCAGTTAAGTTGCTCAAAATCTACAGATGACCCTTTATGGGATTCTAATTGTTTTTCAATGTCGATTTTTATCTCGTCGATTTGGTATAACTTAGCTTTGAGGGTATCAAGTTGTTCGGCTTGTTCGGGAACATCCGGGTTGAGGTGAGAGCAAGCTTCGAGAATTTGCATCTCCTCTTGTTCTATCTCATGCTGACGATGAACCAATTCACGGCGTTCGGCTTCTCCTTCTTTCGTGGCTGGAAGTGGTAATGGTGCGTTAAAAGTATTGGAGTCGAGGGCGAAAAAGTCAATTCCGCCGTAACGGAAAGTGTAGTAGCGGTTGGGTAAGCGGGTGAAACCTCCAGGTTCATAACGCAAACACCGCCCTGTGTCAATCTTGGCAGTGTAATGGTTGTCTAGGTGATCTTCCAACTGTTCACCAGGGGCGATCCCCTTAAGATAATCAAGAAATGCTCGTGCATAGGCGTCACCCTCGTAAGATCCATGCCAGCCAATTTCTATATCTTTGTAGCGGAAGAAACGGCGCAGTGGTAGTGTGCTTCCTGCAAGTAAGCGGTACATCAACGGGACATTATAGTAATCGTGATTACCAAGCACCGGCAGAATTGGCAGGTTAAACACCATGCGATCGTAGGAAATGCGTTTGGGGTTTTCGCCACCGACAAGAAACTCGCGGTAAGGTTCAATAAAGTTGGTCGGGTAATACTCATGAGAACCCACCACATAAATCACATCACCCGTGTGAAGCACAAAACGGCACTCTTCCTGGTGAGCAAGCATCAATTCAGCAATTTGCCGTTGGGGATGGTGCCCCTGATGCTCCGTAGTGCCACTATCACCTATAACTATAAACGAGAATTCTGGATTATCCGAGTTGCCATCATCTATAACCATGCTGGTTTGGTCAATCCTACGTTGGACAATACTCGGATGTCGCCACCGTACCCGTTCCTTCATCTTTTGGATTTTCACAGAAATCGGTGGGTCAAATATCAATTTCATCGCAGATAGTCCCAAATTTTAGTCAACACTCAATATAGCTACAGGTTTTTTGTAGGGGCACACAGCATTGCTCTGTGCCCCTACTTGAAACATCACCTGATCTTCCCCTACACTACTGATATCCTGCTGCTTGCAACGAAAACAGAGTTGCATAACGCCCTCCTGCTTGCAACAAGTCCTGATGAGTTCCCTGTTCCACAACTTCCCCAGCTTCGATAACGACAATTTTGTCAGCCATCCGCACTGTAGAGAAACGGTGAGAAATCAGAAATACCATCTGATTTTTGGTCAGGGCGCGAAAGTGATTGAAAATGTCAAACTCTGCTTGGGCGTCCATTGCTGATGTTGGTTCATCTAAAACCAGAATATCTGCATTCGTTCGCATAAAAGCACGGGCAAGAGCAATTTTCTGCCACTGCCCTCCAGAAAGTTCCTGTCCCCCCTTGAACCATTTACCAAGCTGAGTCTGAAAGTTTTCCGGCAAATGTTCAATAAAAGGAAGCGCCATGCCTTTTTCAGCCGCAGTTTGCCATCGGGCTTTGTCTTCCATGCGTTCCACATCTCCCACGCCGATATTCTCACCAACGGTGAACTGGTAGCGGACAAAGTTCTGGAAAATCACCCCGATGCGTTGCCGCAGCACATCTACATCCCATTGTTGCAAGTCTAAACCATCTAGTAGAATACGTCCGGTGTCTGGGGTGTAAAGTCGAGTCAAAAGCTTAATAAGCGTAGTTTTACCAGAACCATTTTCACCCACAATGGCTAATTTCTCTCCCGGTTTTAGGTGTAGGGAAATGTTTTTCAATGCAGGTTGCGAACTTCCTGGATAAGTAAATGATACGTTTTCAAAGCGAATTCCGTCTTTAGGAATTATGCCTTTGGTGGCTTTGCCTTTTGGTTTTGGCACTTCCTCTTCTAAGAACTCGTAGAGGTTGGAAAGATACAGGTTATCCTCGTACATTCCCCCGATGGAAGTCAAGGCACCGGAAAATGTAGATTGCCCTTGGCGGAACACGGTAAGATACATCGTCATGTCCCCTAGGGAAATTCTACCCGCTACCGTCTCCAGCACAATCCAAGCGTATGCCACGTAAAAGGCTGCGGTACTCAACAAACTCAGCAAATAACCCGACAGTCCCCGCCGCAGTGTCAACTCGCGGTCTTCGCCGTAGAGTCTATTAAACACGTTGTGGTAACGTCCTAGCAGCATTTCCCCTAGTTGGTAGAGTTTCACTTCCTTGGCAAAGTCTTCTCTAGCAAGCAAGGTTTCCAAGTAATGCTGCTGGCGGCTTTCCGGCGCACGCCAGCTAAATAGGCGAAAGGCTTCTCCCGCAAATTTCGTTTCGGCAAAGAATGCAGGCATAGCTGCTATGATGAGCATCAGCACTGCCCAAATTGAAAATTTCACCAGCAAAACGCCGTAAGTCACAAGTGATAAGGCGCTTTGCACTAAGCCAAAGGTGCGGGTTACTAGAGACAGGGGACGAATGGATGCTTCTCGCCGTGCATTGGTCAATTTGTCGTAGAATTCAGAGTCCTCAAATTGAGTGAGATCAAGTGTCAGCGCCTTTTCTAGGATGAGAACATTTACCCGCTGACCAAGTAGCATCCGCAATAAGGACTGGCAAACAGAGAGTCCTCGCTGACTACCTGCAAGGGCGGCTACGGCGATCGCCTCCAATCCCACGTATATTAAGGGACGATGGCTATTGACAAAATGGTTGTTATATGCATTAATTTGAGAAGCAGCAACAACAGCATCGACGATTAACTTACCGAGGTAAGCTACAGCAGCTGGTAAAAGACCTGCCACTAAAGTTAAAGTGGCAAGAATGATGGTTAGAAACTGGCTAGTAGTCCACACCAAGCTTACAGCCCGTCCACTGTACCGGAATACTGCAAGAGATTGGCGCAGAGCATTACGTTTTTTACGAATTCTCATATTATTTTTATAGTGTAAAATCGCCCTTGATTGCAGCGATCGCCGTACGCAAGACGCCGACACCCTTGCAGGGTGCGCGCGTTTTTTGGCAGTACCATTTCTAGTTAAGCTGTCTGTTCACCGATGGATCTGCCATGTTACCTGTACGTCAAACCTTATCGAAGCCTGATATCCAACTTTCTTATTTAGAATGGAACCAAGGTCAAGAACCTTTACTACTCTTACACGGCTTAGCCGACCACGCCTTGGTTTGGTCTAGCTTAGGAGATGATCTAGCGCCAGATTATCATATAATTGCGCCAGATATGCGCGGTCATGGTGAGAGTACCAAGCCAGAAAAGGACTACAGTTTTGAGAGTGCGATCGCCGATTTAGAAGCACTGATGGATAGCCTGGGATGGTCGTCTGCTCATATTGTGGCTCACTCCTGGACAGGTAAACTAGCTGTTATTTGGGCAAGGCTTCATCCGCAGCGTTTGCGGAGTATGGTTCTAATCGATCCAATTTTTATTTGGAAAATACCCAGCTTCCTGAAGGTAACATTTCCCTTTTTGTACCAATTTTTGTCCTTTCTCAAAGGGATGGGACCATTTGCCAGTTACGAGGAAGCACAACAGCAAGCGCCTCAGTTAAACCAATTCCAGGGATGGAACTCTTTACAACAGCAAGTCTTTCAAGCAGGAATTGAACAAAAACCCGATGGGAGTTGGGGTAGTAAATTTACCATCGCAGCCCGTGACGGAATTTTTGAGGAAGTGATGCAAGTTCCCGGTTTTACAGTCCCAATTCACATCCCTACCCTCTTCGTACAGCCAGAAAAAGGACTTAACCGCAAAGATTGGCAACTCCAACCTTACAAAACCTATCTGAAAAATTTACAAATTTGCCAAGTTCCTGGCAATCATTGGGCATTTTTGACGCAGCCTGAAGCTTTTAACCAAACTGTAAAAACTTTTTTGCAGGAGCATAGAGGGTAATGGGGTAATGGGGAGAGCGTTTCCTCTCGTTCCCAGGTTGCACCTGGGAATGCTTTGACAGAGGCTGCGCCTCTCATTTTACGCCCATTGCAGGCACCTCCCGCCTGTCATTCTTTGGCAGAGCCGGGAAAGGAGAGTTATGCAACTTTAGTATTTTTGCAACTATCATTGGATAGATAATTTGCGCTCACTACCATATCCATTGTCACTCATGAGCTTGTGCATAAACCCTACCTGCCCGCAACCAAACCACCCAGATAATGATGAAAACCGTTTTTGCCAAAGTTGTGGTTCCCAGCTGGAATTACTTGGGCGCTATCGTGTGATGCGCCTTCTCAGTGATAAAACTGGCTTTGGCAAAGTCTATGAGGCTTATGAACAGGACACACCCAAAATCGTCAAGGTACTTAAAGAAGAACTATCAAGCGACGCGAAAGCAGTAGAACTCTTTCAAAAAGAGGCTGCTGTATTGGGACAGTTGGATCATCCTGGTATTCCCAACGAGGATGACTACTTCCAGTATCAGACCAGAATGGGTTTGGTATTGCACTGCATTGCAATGGAGAAAATTGAGGGTCCCAACTTAGAAGGGTGGCTAAAGCAGCAGCAGAATAGACCCATTTCCCAAGACCAAGCCATCGCCTGGTTGAAACAACTGGCAGAGATTTTGCATCTCGTGCATGGCAAGCAGTACCTGCACCGAGATATCAAGCCATCTAACATTATGATTAGAGCTGATGGGCAGTTGGTGTTAATTGATTTTGGCACCGCAAGGGAAGTCACAAGAACGTACTTAGCCAAAGTGAGCAGTGGTGCACGCGGTATCACGGCAATTATGTCATCTGGCTACACTGCCCCAGAACAAATGAATGGTCTAGCTGTACCGCAATCAGATTTTTTTGCCTTGGGACGCACCTTTGTATTTTTGCTGACGGGACACCATCCCTTGGATTTATACGATGCTTACCACAATATGTTGGACTGGCGCAATCATGCCACTCACGTCTCACCGTTACTGTTAAATTTTATTGATTGGTTGATGGCGCGGGAAGTGAGTCAGCGCCCCGCCAACGCCCAAGAAATTTTGCGACGCCTAGCAGAGATTGAACAGCAACTGCGTGGAAGTACCGTTGCAACTGTAAATGTTGTGGGAAGTTTAAATACACAACAGTTGCCACCGCCAAATACTACAACTTTACCGCCGCAACCTGGATTACCGCCACAACAAAAACAGCCAGAAAAAGTGCCTTTACTTTCCCTGTTTGCGGCGCTGCTGGTGGTTTTGGGATTTCTTGGTGTCGTAGTTTTAGCGACGAGAACACCACAATTTGCTTCCATTCCACATTATGGACAAGCTCCCCAAAGAAAAGGTAAGATAGATTACTTTCCCTATGAGGAAGGAAGAGACAGTCAAGGCAGGATTGCTCAATTTAACATAGCTGTTCTTTCAGTAGAATATAAATGGCTTTTGGGCAGCGATTTTCAAGTCAAATATAACGACCAAATTATTAATATTGATGCCTTAAGGTCAAACCTGGAACAAGAAGGGATACACAGGATAATGCAAAACCCAACCGAGATTATCTCTGTGGGAACAGCTTCTTGTGAGGGTGCTGTGGAAGCCGAAGAACGTAGGGCTTTTGAGCGTTCTAAGCAAATACAACTTTTAGGGAAAAAAATATTTAGCAATACTCCCAGCGTCAAAGGATATCGCTTATTGAATCTAGGCCAACTTCGGCGGAGTGACTGTCAGGCAAATCAGGATTTAACAGCATACCAAAGAAGCATTATTATTATTGGCGTGAGGAAACAATCAGAAGGCGTCATTCTAGATGAAGCGCTCAGGGATAGGTTAGAGAAGAAACCATTTGCTGATTTCAAGTTAGAAGATTATTCACTAGGTTCACTGGATAAGTTTAAAACAATACCCAGCAATTTGTAGCTGAAACCTGCTATATTGCTTCTAGCCCTGACTTTGTAAACTTCTCATTTCTTGTTGCACGTCCAATGCAATTTGCAATGCTTCATTTAGCAAGCGCCCGTGTTCAGTAGCCTGTTCGCTGACTTGCATTGCTGTTAAGGTTGCTAAATTATTAATAAATAATTCTGCTCTACTCACAATAAACTTTTTATTCTCTCTTAAAATTCTTTCGGTTTTCAATGCCCTAACTAAATCATTTCTTGTCAGTTTTAGTGCTTCTAGCACTTTCTTTCTTTCCTTTAAACTCACTCCAGGATTACCTGCCGCTTCTATTTGATCATTGATATCTATTGCTTTGATAACGGCATTATACCTATCAACATCATTTAGGAGAATTTTCAGCGAATGTGTAATATTTTTTTTGACACTGCTAATTCTTTGTTTCCATAAAAAATATAATAAAACTTGTGTACTAGTTCCGATAGATAAACTACAGATTAGTAATACTATCCAGGAAGGGATAGTTATCCAGTTGGCAAATAGTTTGATAATCAGATCAAACGTAATATGACTAAAAACTACTATAGCAACTCCAATAAATACAGCGGTTGCCCCCTCCGGTCCTTTGGCTTGTTTTATAAATCGAATCAGCAATCTTTTAATAGGATCAGTAAGAATTATAAGTTCATCGTTAACAGGTAAATTAGTCAATTTTTGCAGTTCTTTTTGACTAATCTCTAATCCTTGTAAATCATCACGCACAGCTTTAATATCCTCTTTAATATATTTTTTTACAATATTATATAACAGGAGAATTTCCGGAATACAAATAACGTTGTTTTTTGTTACAAAAGATTAAGAAAGATTTGTGAGTTCCATGTTTTGATATAATGTCAAGTCTAATACTAGAAATGATATAATTTCCACCAAGTGTATTCGCGCTTCCTTAACTTCTCTTACATATTTCCTCTAAAGGTTTCAGGATGACTTTAAAAATCTTGAGACATAGCGTTCTGGTATAAGAATTAGTTACTGACCTTTATAGCAGGAATGCTGTAAGTGTATCTGTATCAAACATGATCTTTAATTAAGCAGTTCAAGAAATAGAATTTTTTTAACTAGCTTTGTTGGTTGATGATTTGACTGACAAACAGTCAAGATGCAAAGCTCATACACTCTTAAATTTTTTGCCAGATGGCGAAACAACGGGTGTAAGAAAGTCGGGACACCGCAGCAGCAGCCCTACAGCTTCTTCATGAAACGCGGACAAAATGCGATTGCAAGGGAGCGCACTGCCCTTTGGGCGATCGCCTTTTAGAAACTGAGTCAAACAAAAAACTCAATTTGGGTGATTGGGAGGGGAGAATTTATACTTGTTGCCCTCCGGACGACTCAAATCAACCTCCGGCGTCTGTTGAGTCTTTTGTCTGAGTTCAACTTAATCCTAAAATCCAAAGCATGCACTCCTGAAAAAGCGATCACTTAGGAATATGCTAAATGTAACGGATTGCAAAGTATAATGAAAACGAGAAAACGATTAAGAAATATTGAAGAACAGTAAGGTGAAATGCGAGTAGCGATCGCCGGAGCGGGTTTAGCAGGGCTTTCTTGTGCCAAATATCTCACCGATGCAGGTCACACTCCTATTGTCTTGGAAAGCCGAGACGTACTAGGGGGTTTGGTAGCAGCGTGGAAAGACAAAGACGGCGACTGGTATGAAACTGGGTTGCACATCTTCTTTGGGGCATACCCCAATATGTTGCAGCTGGTGAAGGAACTGGGCATTGAAGACAGATTGCAGTGGAAAGAACACTCCCTGATCTTCAACCAGCCCAATAATCCAGGGACTTATAGTCGCTTTGATTTTCCAAATTTGCCAGCGCCTTTGAATGGCATAGCAGCTATTCTGCGGAATAATGATATGCTCACTTGGGCAGAGAAGATTCGCTTTGGTATCGGTTTGATACCAGCGATGATTCTGGGGCAAAGGTACGTAGAGAAGATGGACAAGTACTCTTGGTCCCAATGGATGAAAAAGCAAAACATTCCTCCACGAGTAGAAAAAGAAGTTTTTATCGCCATGTCCAAGGCGCTGAATTTCATAGACCCTGATGAAATTTCGGCAACAATTCTTCTGACGGCTCTCAATCGCTTTCTTCAAGAGAAGAACGGCTCGAAAATGGCTTTTCTGGACGGTTCCCCGACAGAACGGCTGTGCCAGCCAATGGTAGATTACATTACGGCAGGTGGTGGCGAAGTAAGGTTGAATGCGCCCCTCAAAGAAATCGTGCTGAATGAGGATGGCACGGTGAAGCATTTTGTGCTTCGAGGTTTAAATTGCGAAGATTATATAGAAACTGCGGATTTGTACGTCTCGGCAATGTCAGTAGACGTAATGAAGGTTTTACTACCTGCACCCTGGAAAAAAATAGAATTTTTCCAAAAATTGGAAGGTTTAGAGGGGGTGCCAGTGATAAACTTGCAGTTGTGGTTTGACCGTAAACTTACAGATATTGATAACCTGTTATTTTCGCGATCGCCCCTGCTTAGCGTTTATGCCGATATGAGCAACACCTGCCGTGGATACGCCAACCCCGACTGCTCAATGCTGGAACTAGTCCTAGCTCCCGCAAAAGATTGGATTGCCAAATCTGAAGAAGAGATTTTGCAGGCAACTCTTGCGGAACTAGAAAAGCTGTTTCCCGACCATTTTGGGGGAGACAATCCAGCAAAGTTGCTAAAATATCATGTCGTTAAGACGCCGCGCTCGGTTTACACAGCAACGCCTGGTCGTCAACAGTACCGTCCCTCACAAGTGACTCCAGTTGCTAACTTCTATCTAGCAGGGAGTTACACCATGCAACGTTACTTAGGGAGTATGGAAGGTGCCGTACTTTCTGGTAAGCTGACAGCGCAGGCGATCGTCCGTAATACTGCCGAGGGGTTTTCACAAGAACAGCCCCTCCCTGGTTCCAAAGGAACAAGGCAAACGTCTCTTGAGGCGTTTGGGCATTAGGACGCGCTAAGCGATTGCTGAAGCACATCCGGTGGCAAATTCACACAGCCTGCAAACGCAAACCCTTCAGCCTGCAACGAATGCTGCAACTGCCTGATTCTCCCCCATGCATGAAAACGTTGGTCTCTGTAGACGAGTCATATCAACTTTGTCGCCATCTCACAGCAAAGTATGCCAAGACTTTTTACCTTGCCACACTCCTGATGAGCAAGGCAAAGCGCCAGTATATTTGGGCAATTTATGCTTGGTGTCGCCGTACAGATGAACTGGTGGATGGTCCTGTGGCTACCATGACCACACCAGAAACTCTGGATATATGGGAGCTGCAACTGGAATCCATTTTTGCGGGACGCCCAGTAGACAGTTTCGATGTTGCATTGGTGGATACCCTCCACCAAAACCCGATGGATATCCAGCCCTTTCGGGATATGATTGACGGTCAGCGCATGGATTTATACCGCAGTCGCTACCAAACGTTTAACGAGTTATACCTCTACTGTTACCGCGTCGCTGGCACTGTGGGCTTGATGTCAACAGCAGTCATGGGGGTAGAGACCTCCCAAGACTCTACTCCCTGGAACCAGAACAAACAGCCCTACATTCCTACAGAAGAAGCAATTGCTTTAGGAATTGCCAGTCAACTCACCAATATCCTCCGGGATGTGGGCGAGGATGCAAGACGGGGGCGGATCTACATTCCTCAAGAAGACTTGACGCGGTTTAACTACACTGAGCAAGACTTGTTGAAAGGAGTGGTGGATGAGCGCTGGCGGGCGCTGATGCGCTTCCAAATAGCACGGACGCGCCAGTTTTACGCCAAGGCTGAAAAGGGAATTAGTCACCTGTCTGCTGATGCACGATTGCCTGTATGGGCCGCTCTGCTGCATTACAGTCGAATTCTTAAAGTTATTGAACGCAACGATTATGATGTGTTCAATCAGCGTGCCTACGTGCCCAAATTGCAAAAATTAAGCACTTTGCCAGTGGCATGGTTGCGGGCACAAGTGCTATAAAGAAGTAGTCATTTTGTCATTTGTCCTGATAAATGACAAATGACAAATGACAAGCGACACATAGGTATTGACATTGAACCTTAGAGTTTGATACTATTGATAGCCATGACCTTGGAGAGGTGGCTGAGTGGTCGAAAGCGGCGGATTGCTAATCCGTTGTACAGTTAAGGCTGTACCGAGGGTTCGAATCCCTCCTTCTCCGTTAACAAAGCTGATAAAAAAACCAAAATAATACTCTAGGTGTAGATGAGAGAAACATTTTTACTCCTCTAGCGGGATGTTATTATTTATTTTCTGGAGCCATAAAAGAATTTAATTCATAATCAAATTTGAATTTTACTTTTAGGCTGCTAAAAAAAAGAGGAGTGAAACTCAATATATGCAAAAGATAAATGCTGCTTTGGCTCTGGCTTTGGCTACCCTGGCAGTTGGTTTCCTGGCAGCAGCTTGTGACAACACTGCCCCAAATAATGCAGCTGGTAATGGAGGGAGTGCCACCCCAGCAGGCTCAACGACAACAGCGACCAGTAGCAGTGGCAATGGGTTGAAAATTGGTTCCCTACTACCAGCAACTGGAGATCTGGCTTCCATTGGACAGCAGATTATACCCGCAATTCCGTTCCTTGTGGAAACTGTTAACGCTTGCGGTGGCGTTAACGGTCAACCTATGACCCTTATTGCGGTAGACGACCAAACTGACCCCAAAGGCGGTGCTGCTGGCATGACCAAACTAGCAACTGTTGATCGGGTTGCTGGTGTCGTTGGCTCTTTTGCCAGCAGCGTTTCTACTGCTGCTGTTTCAATTGCTGCCCAAAATAAAGTTATGTTAGTTTCTCCCGGCAGTACCAGCCCTGTATTTACCGAACAGGCGAAACAAGGTAAATTTAACGGCTTTTGGGCACGTACCGTTCCACCTGATAGTTATCAGGGACCAGCTTTAGCCGCACTTGCTAATAAAAGAGGTTATAAAAGAGTTTCCACCGTCGTGATTAACAACGATTATGGCGTCGGCTTTGAAAAAGCATTTGTGCAAGCTTTTGAAAAATTGGGGGGAACCGTTGTTAATAAAAACAACCCCATCCGCTACGATCCCAAAGCTACCACATTTGAAACTGAAGCATCTGCTGCCTTTGCTGGTAAGCCTGATGCAGTCCTTGGCGTTTTTTATGTAGAAACAGGTAGTCTACTCTTAAAAGCAGCTTACCAGCAAGGTTTGCTGCAAGGGGTGCAAGTCATGCTAACAGATGGCATGAAGTCAAATGAGTTTCCTGGGCAAGTGGGCAAAACCAATGATGGTAAATATATCGTTTCTGGAGTTATCGGTACAGTACCAGGTTCTAACGGCAAAGCGTTAGAGACTCTTACAAAACTTTGGCAGTCCAAAAGAGGATCTGCACCAGGAGAATTCGCTCCTCAAGGTTGGGACGCCGCCGCCTTGCTAGCGCTAGCAGCACAAGCCGCCAAAGAAAATACAGGTGTTGCCATAGCCAGCAAAATTCGTGAAGTTGCCAATGCCCCTGGGACAGAAGTAAGTGATGTTTGTGAGGGACTAAAGTTACTCAAAGAAGGTAAAGATATTAACTACCAGGGAGCCAGTGGCAACGTAGATGTTGACGAGAACGGTGATGTCATCGGTATCTACGATGTCTGGACAGTTGGGGACGACGGCAAAATCAACACGATTGACAAAGTTAGCCCAACGAAATAAAAGTTAGGTGTAGAGACGCGCCATGACACCTAAAGGAACGCGGGAGGCAGGTAGCCCCGAAGTTTGAGGTTCAAGAAATTAAATGAATTGAACCTCAAATGTTATTTATATCGGGGTGGAATGCCCTTCGGGTTCGCCAGTTCCCTGCGGAGGGAGACCCTCCTTCAGGACTGGTCTCACCGACGCGGGCTGATTTATCAGCCGTGATTCTTTGGTTTTGGATCGGGTAGTTGTTTTATCCAATCTTGCACAACCTCCGACATGGAAACTCCCAATCCTTGGGCATAAGTCAAAATCTTTTCTTTCTCTGTGTCTGTCAACCGTACAATCACCTTATTTGTTCTACTCATTTTCCGGAATCCATGCTATTCTTTTTGTATATACATATAGGATAACAAAGAAGGAGGTGATTAGATATGCCCCGGAGTACAAAACCATCATTTGTTTTAGAACTGCCGTTAAGAATAGACAGCAAACAGGACTCAGAGCTACAAGCAAGATTTAACGCAGCTATGCGACTGTACAACAATCTTCTTGGAGAAGCTAAAACGCGGATGGAATTAATACGAAAATCCGAGGCATATCAAGCAGCTAAAAGGATATCTCGTGACAAAAAGAAAGCGCGTAGTGACGCTTTTAAATTGGCTCGTGAAGCTTACCGATTTAGTGATTACGACCTCCAATCCTATGCCAACTCTTCGGCTAAAGAATCAAGGTGGATAGCTGACAAAGTTGACTCAAACACTCAGCAGAAATTAGCAACACGTGCGTTTCAAGCTGTTGAGCGTGTTCTTTTTGGTAAAGCGAAGGATGTCCGGTTCAAGGTTGAATCTCGATTCCGCTCTGTCGAAGGGAAGACCAACAAACAAGGCATTAGATGGAAGGATAATTGTGTTGTCTGGAGTGGGCTAGAACTTCCAGCAATCATTGATACCGAAAATGTTGTCGTTCAGCATGGTCTCTCCTGTCCTGTCAAGTACTGCCGTCTCATTCGGCGTGAACTCAATGGAAAGCGTAGATGGTTCGTGCAGCTTGTTGTGGAAAGTACGCCCTACCAAAAACCTCAAAACTACGTTTCCGACGGACTTGTCGGTCTAGACCTCAACGTTAGTAACATTGCATTTGTGGCGGACAGCCACGCTGGTTTATTGCCCTTTGCGGACAAAGTTCCAACTTTCAGCAAGGAAATAACCAAGCTACAACGACAGATGCAGCGGTCACAGCGTGTCAACAATCCTGACAACTTTGAACCAGACTTTGAGGCGCTTATTGGACGTAAAACTCGTACCATGCGGGGTAAAACCAAGAAAGGTAAGCAGGCATGGAAGAAATCTGCTTCTTACCGCAAGTCGGCGCAGAAAAAACGTGAGCTAGAACGTCGTAAAACTGCTTATTCTCAAACTAGGAACCGTTGCGTCGTCAACGAAATCTTGAGACATGGCAAGAACATCAAAACTGAGAATGTATCAGTTAAGGGGTGGCAAAAAAGGTATGGTAAAGCCATAGGAGCCAAGTCCCCAGGTTTTGTGCAATCAGAACTGAAACGTAAAGCTGAGAATGCTGGCGGTTCGTTCACAAAGTTCTCTACTCAAAAGACGGCGCTATCTCAAACTCATTTGGACGGCAGCCGCATCAAAAAATCATTGTCCCAACGAGTTCACCGGGATGTCACGGGTATTCCAGAGCATCACCGCGATTTGTTTAGCGCCTTTTTGAGTAGACACGTCAATCAGGATATGTTGTCATTGCAGGATGCTCGTCGGGAGTATCCGGGGACGGAACCGTCCTTACTGGAGGCGTGGCAACGTCATTTAACTCGCAAGCAAGTAAGCGCGTCTGAAAGCAGGATGTCTGATTCACCCTCAGAGCGAGTCTCCAGTAAGCCACCAACCGCTAGCCAGATAGCCGAATCGGGCGAAAAGCTAGTTGAGGATGTGGCGTGAATCTGCGTGTATGCGCGACCGCAGAGGGTTCAAGTCTCTACTTAATGTCCTTTTACGAGCCGCCAAACAAACCACTAAAGTTGTAACCAACTCCTATCGACAAACCGATGTCGGTATCATCAAAAAATGCCGCGTTCACAGCTGCTGTTGCTGTAAATTGAGGAGTTATAGGCACATCGATTCCACCAGTTAGTAGGAAAGAGACTTCCGTACCGTCACCTGTATTAATAGCTGCGCCACCTCCAATGTAAGGAGCAATAGGCAACGGTTCAGCAAACTCATCTGATAACGGGTTAAATGAAAAGTCGTAAGTGACTGGAAGTAGAATGACAGTATCGCCTCCTATCACTGCCCCTGGACGCACCGATATAGCATTTGTCAACCCGATTTTACTGATAACCATAAAATTAGCGTCGCCTAGAGCAGAGTCACCACCCAGACCGATATTTCCTGCTATCCCGATATAACTTGAGCCACCACGGGTTGGTCTGCCTGGATCGATATTGATATCGGATTGTGCCACCTTAGAAGCAGATGATTTTGGGGTTTCATCATTCTGGGCATTTTGGGGAGCTGCAAGAAGTGCCGCAGATGAAGTTGCTGTTGTCCCAGGAACAGGCGTTACCATGCTCTTGGCAGTTTGCTGCTGCGTGCTAGTTGATAGCTGTTGCGACTGGTTTATACTTGACACTGGCACTGAATTATCTTCTGCGACAGTGAATTCTACCGGAGTAGGAGTAAAGGCTTGTGGGTAGAAATTTTCTACTTCAGCACTTACCTGATTAAAAGACGCTTCAGTTCCGGAATCGGTTAACTGCTGAGTGCTTTTAGTATCTAGCGTTTGCGCACTAGCAGATAAGCTGCTTCCCAGAACCGCGATCGCTGATAAACTCAGCAACACAAATACATTCTTGCGGGAAATAATAGTATTCATAATTCACTCCTCAAAAAATATTGCCTCACTCGATAAATAACGGCTTATCTGGCTTTTAGCCCGCTTTTGGCAATATTCAACATTTAACATCAAAAAATCAATTCCTACATCCTCAATTTGACTAAACTCACGAAAATTTTCAAATCAGAAATTTAAGAAATATATACTTAGTTTGACAGATGACGAAAAATATCTATATGCTAGTAGAGAGAAAAATTGGCAATAAATGCAAGGTTGCTACGATCATAGTCAACAAGAATTTAAAGCAATCAAGGCAAACTCTACGCTTCAACTTTAGTTTGCTGAGCTAAAAATTTTAGTTGACTGGCTATTGTAGAAACCTTGGCTGTACTCGGTTTTAGCTATTTATCCGATTGGCTCTAACGACTGAGTTTGGTAAAAGCGCCGTGTGCAAAAGTCTTTAAGCGCACAGCATACATAATCTATACGGTAATTATTTAGAAAAAGTTCTCGTATTCTCATGTGCTTTTTAGCACATGAGAATCTTCATCATGGCTTTACACAATTTTCATATATAACTACTCAGCACTCAAAATGAAGTCAAAATCTGTAATATCACTAAATTTTAGACTGATACTGACTGTATAAGTACTGAATAGCCTATGCTTTTCCATGAAAAATTTGTAAAGTGACTATTATTCTTCATATTTCCATGATAAGTTATCACTTAGTCATTCAAATTTCTAGCCGTTGCACTGGAGAATTCCGCTTAAATCAAGCCATCAATACCCCTAGAAAATCGAGAGCAAAAGCAAACTCCTCCCTCAGGAACTTGGCTCTCAAATATTGTATCGGCGATATAAAAGTTCAGTTTGATTAAGTATTTTGATTCTCTGGTGGTCAAAGGAGATATTGGCTGTGCAAAGCGCAGCACCGGAGGCGATAAAGGTTTAGCAAACCACCCAAGGAGCGATCGCGCGGTGCGCAGTGTCCTAGGGCGATCGCCAAATCTTTTAAAAGTTTATAATTTCCATTTAAGTTTCTTTTAGAGCTGTTTATTTCCTGCAGAATAGGTGCTGTACACAAATAGGATGAAAATAAATAGTTAAATCAGGGTGTTAATGAATTATTAATATGCTCTTCATTCTCCAGTCTTCTGTTTTGTAAATCAACCGAAAGTTAGATATAAGTGAAAGCGTGCAAGCCATGAACAAAGTTAAAATTCTGAACCTGGAAATTGACAATTGGTCTAAGGCAGAATTTTTAGAGAAATTGCAATCTGGGGTAGTATTTACGCCGAATGTTGACCATTTGATTCAACTACAAAAAGACCCGGAATTTTTGCAGGCGTACAGTATTAGCGATTATAAGGTTTGTGATAGTCAAATACTGATTTATGCGTCTAAATTTTTAGGAACGCCAATCAAAGAAAAGATTGCAGGTTCCGACTTATTTCCTGCTTTTTATAATTACCACAGGCGTAATGAAGACATCAAAATCTTTCTTTTGGGCGCAGGTAAAGGAGTTGCCAGTAAAGCTCAAAATGAAATAAATAGGAAAACAGGCAGAAATATTATTGTTGCCTCATATTCTCCGCCTTTTGGATTTGAGAAAGACGAAGAAGAGTGTCAGAACATAGTGAACATGATTAATAATTCTGGTGCCACTGTCTTAGTTATAGGAGTTGGTGCCCCAAAGCAAGAAAAGTGGCTATACAAGTACAAGAGTCTGTTACCACATATAAAGATATTCATGGCACTGGGTGCCACCATTGATTTTGAAGCAGGAAAGTTGAAAAGATCTCCAAAATGGATGAGCGAAGTTGGCTTAGAGTGGTTGTTTAGGATTGTATGTGAACCAAAAAGATTATGGAAAAGATACTTGGTAGATGATCTTCCTTTTTTAATACTAATTTTGAAACAAAAACTCAACCTATATATAACCAAGGAACACAAGAGCAGCAACCCGATTTGGCAAATTGCTGACAGATTCTAGGTACCATAAATATGTATGTAGGATGCGTCACAGAGTATGACGCATCCTACAGCTTTAATATTAACTGTTTACCATGTCAGCTAATTTTCCTAAGTGAGCCTTTCGAGATAACATTTCTGGTGTGATATCAAGTCCAAGTTTATCTAAAATTTTTTCCCAACGGTATACCCAGTCATGACGTAGTAGAGAGTTAATCACATTATCTTTACGAATTCTATTTACACGCTCGGGTTGTGCATCAAGTTCAGCTATGATGTCGCCTACATTAGCAGCATCATAGGGAATTTCAATAACTGCATCAGACCAATTAAAGTAACTCGTATAAGCTTCACAAACTGGAGGAGTTCCAACCATCACAGTTCCCCCTGCTGCTCCCTCAAAAAAGCGAGAGCCTAACTCCTGCTGACCACCTGTTTCATGTATAGTGTCAAATTTTGCTTTATTAGCGATAAAGTAACGACTTCTCTTAACCAAATTGCTATATAAGGTTCGATGTTCCTTATAGTTCATCATTTGTAAACCTTTTAGAGAATCAAAGAGATATAAAAAACCTTTTTGTTCCACCAATTCCAGTAAAGCTTTGTGTACTATGGGTGAACGGCGACCAATACTATAAATATCTATAGAGCGTTGAGGTGGCTGTAAGTAAGGGCAAAATTTTATAGTATCGACAGCATAGGGTAAAGAATAACAAGGACGCTGAACACAATTAGCAATAGCCTCAGTGCTAGAACTTTGTGTTGTAAAAATATAATCGAAATCTTTCACAATTTCAAAACAAAGTTTATTTTTATGTTCGCTAATCTCTTTTGCCCAGACTTCATCTATCCATAAAACAGATTTACGGCATTTTTCTTGCCATCCTTTAATCGAATTGATACAAGCGAAATCCCAAAAGCGTTGACAGATAAAAAATAATAAATCGTACTCTCTATCTACAATGGAGGGTATGCAACCTGAAGAGAGAAGTTTGCTTTTACCTAGAGATCTTGCTATACAGTTTGTCAGCTTTTTATTAAGTGTACTGGCTACACCAGAAGCTAGCACAGGAGCGAGTATATCAGCATAGTCAAAATTAAAAATAGCATCTTCAAATTCATATTCAGGAGAGCGATAGGCTTCGGAATGGGAGCCCCGCATTGATACCACTAAAATACGTGGTTTTTTATTTGAACGAAGATATAAACCTTTGGAGAAGGAATTTTCTCGAGTTATTTGAGACATAATGCAATTTTAAGCGTTGCAGAATGGAAGTATGAAATAGGGCGACTCTGATTTGAACCCTTGTAAACTTATCTGAGGTTAGTTAGGGTTTTACGCAGCTAGAGAAACAATTTACACTTCTTAGCATCATGATCTAATTCAGCAACGCCCAATTTCAGCCTAATGTGGGATACATAATATATTTTAATATAAAAATATGTCAAAAAAAATACAATTCATTATTGTTCCTGCTGCTCGCTTAGTGGTCAACGCAGCACCTTACTCAAAAGTTTTTGCTTGTCAGTATTGATACTTTTCCAGTCGTCTTGCAGAATACCTCCGGTTCCATCACTATTGGGATTCCAACACCAGTAGGTAAAGCTAAGCTTTTTCTTATCGATGTAATTAACGAACTCCCGCTGCCAAATCCCCTCTTTAGAGGTATCGACATGATGTCCACCAAATTCACCAATCCAAATTGGGGCAATATTTTGAGTCGCAATATAGTGAAATCCAATTTCCCAACGCTGATATAAGTTTTTGGGAAATGTACGAACTGAAAACCAAGGTTGATCAGCACCGCCGTATTCATGAGGAGAGTATACGAGCTTTCTCGGCACCTTCAGACGCACTGGATATCTGCGGACACCCTCCAGATTTCCACCCCACCAATGGGTTAGTTTTTCACCTGGTACGTTTTTTTGTACACCCTTCACTACAATCAGCCAATTTGGGTTCACACTCAGAATTTTGTTTCCAGCGCGTTCTGCAGCAAGCCGCCAGTCAGTTGCTCGGTTACCCGTTCCCCAACTTGCACGACCATGAGGTTCGTTTTTCAGATCTGCTCCGATGACGTTGGCTTGGTTTTTATAGCGCTTTGCCAAAAGAACCCAAGTATCTATCCAGTCTTTCTCCGTAAAGCCGTCACCATACCACAACTCTGGAATCTTTTCGTCTTTGAGAGTGTGACTGTCTAAAAGAATAAACAATCCCTGACGCTGTGCCTCCTGAATAACTATGTCCATAACCTCTATCGGAGTCTTGCCACGTAAATTTTTATTTGCACCAATGTAGAAGTTAATACCACCTATATCACGAGAACGCAGTGCTTGTACGGAATATGGTAAGCGGATGACGTTATAGCCCAGACTTTTGATCTGAGCGAGCATATCTTTGTAATCTCTAACCCACAACCCATGAGGAACATGCTCTTTTAGTTCTATACCAAACCAGTTGACACCCCGCATAAGAACGACTCGACCTTTGGCATCAACAATCCGAGAACCACGAGTAGACAAAGGAGGGACAATGGTGGTAGCTGCTTGGGTTGAGGTGATATTAAATTGCTGTTTGAACTCCGGCGAACTACAGCTAATAATCGTATAGAAAAACACCAATGCAAAACCGACGGCTGTATATTTGAGAAATTTTTGTGAAGCCTGACACCACAGCTTGTTCCATCTCAACTGGTAAAAAATCTTAGCCATACTTAAAACTCTACTCTCAGTTCAACCTGTTGACTTCTGTTAAATGCCCATGACCTTCAGCTATTGACTTTACAAGAGATTGATATCGCTCAACAGGTATGCCAGCTTTAGCTGATATCATGACAGCTACATATTCAGGAGGAATTGTTGCAAAAAAGTTTTGTAACTCCTCATCTGACATGGGTTGAGGAGTCCAATACTCATGGCAAATTTTTTGTGCATCGTAATAATGCCCCGATTGCTCCTTCAAAAAATGGTCAACAAACACTCCATAAAGTATGTATTCAGCAAGATGCCATGAATTCGCTAGCGTTTCAACCCACCCTCGTCCAGAAACACTCTCAAGTCTTTCATACAACTTCAAAACATTGTCCCGCCTCCAACTCATTACTTGACCAATGTACCCTGGGGCAGGATAACCCATATTTATATCTGGTATACCTAATAATTTATTGGCAGTGCGGTGCCCTCTTAAATGGGTTTCGTCATCGTAAGGTGGTTCTTGAAAAAGCCTGACTTGACCATCGCGAATGAAGGATTGAGGATTGAAAGGGCGTACAAATGTTACGTCTGAATCAACAAAAACCAAAACATCTTTATGAATGGATTGAGCAGCTGCAATTTTGACAATTTGCTGCATGATCCAGTTGCGAATGGGAAGAGTTTTTAAGCTCACCCAGCCATTCTTGAAAAAAGGTACACGTTGAATCCACCAGGGTAGTAGCGATTCAACATTAATAATCTCCGTCTTCGGTCCTTGTAGCTGACGGAAAAGCGATAAGTCTCGACGTTCTACGATGATGTAATGGGTGATAGAAGGCGATACAAACTGATTAATGCTCCAGGACAATAGCCGACATCGTTCAAAGTCTGGAGCATAACTCGGAGTAATAATGGCAAAGTCAAATGTTTTCATTTCAACCCCCTTAGGCGGCACTTAGTATCTCAGCTAAATTTCTTATCAGTCCTAGGGAAGGGCGAATTTTGAAAAACTTTATTTCTCAATCTCCTCCACCAATATTTTTCTTGTAAAGCTATGCGAACCTCTGTCCAATCTACTAAGCTGTCATTGACATCGTAATCTCCACGCTGAGCTTCAGGAATATTGCCAGACTCGATTTGCTCAATGATTTCCGGAAGTTTATCATAGAACAGCTTTGAACGGTAAGGAGGATGAATAGACCATAGTCCAGGTTCTTGACCCAAAAAGTCAATACGCAACATAGAGTGTCTTTTCATTGCTTGGGTAAAAAGGATTTCTGGCAATTCGTAGGGTGGATTCTTCTCAATCCAAGCTTTGAGGAGATTGCGTCCAGAAGGAGATTTTAAGGGTAGCTGTTTTATTTTTGAGGTAAAACGCTGCTTGTCTATGAGAAATAGCCGTGAACTGAAATTAGAAAATTTATAGGCTAAAGAATTTAATGGTTCTCTTTCGGCAGTCTGGGACTTTAATTGACCATCAGAAGTTGGGGCTCCAGGTAGTGGACTGCAAATCAAAATGTCACTCCGTTGAGCTAACAGCTCAATTGCCTCAGCAACCCAAGTAGAACTCCCACCACCAAACATCAGATCAGAATCTATATGGAAAACATAGTTATGTTTGGCAGCATATAATCCAAAGAAATATGAATAAAACGGACCACCTCGACAGTCTTTAGTTGGAACTGACTTTCTGTTAAAAAACATAGAGCCAACCTGAGCTATCACTTCAGGAGAGTAATCTACTTCTTGCAAATATACGTTAGAGTATTTGGCACGATATTCATCGATGAGTTGGCGTAGCTTGGGAAGCCTTTCATTCCACCCCTCAGAAAAACGTCCCCGGCTACGATGCAGATCCAAGATCAGTAAAACTTCATCAACCTGTCCTGCCAACTGCCGAAGCTGATGCGGCAAAATATGAATGGCATGAGGCAAATCAGTAGGTGCTAAACTGATTTGTAGAGTCACAGAGGAATGGTTATTCATATCTCTCATTTCTAGGACTTTTCATTCTGAAGCGATTAAACCTACATATTAAACATTAAACACTGTCAACAGTTTTGTATTCTTGGTACTGCCTTCCAAGTAAACCTGAAAAAGTGCCTGCTCCCCTACATATGTGTAGCAGAGCTTTGATAAACATATGACGGCTCCAAATAATCGATAGTAGCAAAAGGAAGATTCCGTAAAGAATCAGTCCACTCCCCTTTGCCATACGTACGGTTTGCACTTGCATTGAAGGCTCAAACTCTTTTTCACAAAAGCTGTGAGTACTCCAAGTGCGATAACCTCGTAGCAAAACCCATTTTACGTTAGTGCGATATTTAGGTATCCATTCATGCACGAAAGCATCGTCTGCCCACACAATTTTATACCCCATATGGTAGAGGCGCATGAAAAGGTGGGAATCTTCTCCACCAGTGAGAGCGAAACGTTCGTCAAAAATTTTCTCTATTTTGCTCAAAACCTCAAAGCGGACAAGGACATTGTTGGTAAACGCAACATGCCGTAGACTACCTGTAGGGTAACGGTTCGGCTCAAAAAACTTCCCTTTGACAACCCAATCAGGGACATCTTCGTCAACAAAGTGTGGTAAAACAGGTCCAGTTACCACATCTGCATTATACTTTTGCTGAACAAATAAAAGCTCATCTAGCCAAGATGGTTCGGGAACCTCGTCATCGTCTATGAAAGCGACAAAATTTGCTTCTTTGCTCACAGAGGCGATCGCCCTATTTCGAGCGTAGGAAATACCACGAATAGGTTCAATGCAGTATTTCAGCGACCATTTGAAATCGTTCACTTTCTCATAGTAAACTGAACTAGCTGAACCAGTTGAGTTATTATCAACAACAATCACCTCCAAGTTTGGAGTTTCACACTTACTAAAAGTCAGTTTATTGAGTCCATCGAGCAAGCGTTTTAATCCTTCAGGACGTTGATAAGTTGCCACGCACACAGAAATTAACATCCTCTCACCTCAACTTAAAATTTTGTTGATTCGATGCTTCTCCCTCAATCCATTCTTCGTCTACATAAGAACCAGCATACCTGTAGAGTTTTGCTTGTTCATGCTCAAATGCCATTGAAAAAATTATTGATACATATAATATCCAAAAGATGGTGTTAGTTGATAAAAGAGAGCTTTCTGTGATGTTGTACATCAATAAAAATGAGAAATACATTAATGGCCATACTCCCTCTATTGTTCTCGTCATGCGTAACCAAACGACTCCTCGTACGCAAGCGATCGCATAGCTTATGAGAAAGACTATTAATCCTGATAAACCCAATTCTGCCAACAAATCCATCACACCATTATGAGCGTTAGGACATTCCCACTCTAGGCGCTTCCAAACGTAAGCTGTGACTTCATGATCCCAGTCTATCCAAAAGGCATTAAATCCATAGCCAAACAAGGGACGTTCCGAGATGGTTTCGAGCATAGCTTCCCATATATCTGTGCGTCCTGTGAGAGTCAAATCCCTACCCAATGCAGTTGCTATAACTGGCAAATTATCGATCAGCAATGTAGACGTACTTCCTACCACAAGTACCAGAGCAATCATAAAAGGGACTACTTGGGTATATTTACCTCGCAAAGCCCTGTATAATGGCAAAAGAAGCATCATGGTCAGAAAAACAACTAAGGCTGTTTTTGAAGTTGAAAGTAGGATTAAAGCTGCTGATAGAACAAAACCAACCCAAGCTACCCAACGGTGTTTACGGGAAACGATGGGGTTGCTAATGGCAAGTAATAGAAAGACTATGCCACTTAAGTTCATCAAGCGACCAAAGGTGTTTTTATGCGTGATCACACCTCGCCAAGCTCCCGCGTGAGCACCTCCTTCCTGAAACGTCATCAAACCATAAGATGGTAGTGCTATAGCAAACAAAATGCTCAGTACTATGATTATGCCGAATACCCAAGCTAATAACTGTAGTTGTTCTCTTAAGGTGTAGCGTACAGCTAGGTATACACCAAACAGGGTTGTTCCTAACATCATGAAGCTACGCCTCTGTGTAATGTCCGGTGCAACTGACCACAATACTGATGCAAGCACAATTCCCACAAGTAGCCAGATCCAAATGTTCTTCTGTGCAATGCGCACAAAACTCTTCCACCTTTGAACAATCAGCAAGAGTGTCGCTATGTAGATTCCGAGAAAAAGGATTGCAGTGTACGGGTCTTGGCTTAGATCAGCAGCATCTTCCTTTTCTAAAAGAACAGGTATCAAGGCAGTTGTAGAAAGAAAAAGAGTAAATACAACAAAAACCTTTTCGGTTATCCTTGATAGTCTGTGCATGGTAACTCTATATTCATTCAAATAGCTAAGCGTTGTCCAAAGAAAATTTTTCAGGTAGAAAAACTACTTATTGTATTTAATTTAGGATCTAAAAAAACCTACCGTAGAAAGATTATCCCATCTAATATCTCACACGGGTATGTCCAAAGAAATAATTTTGTATTAACTCCTGATTTTTGACTTTACTCAACCTTCATTAGTAAGATTATTTTTATGAAATTTCTGTAAAGAAGAACGTATGATATGCGTAGCAAGATATGTTGGGGGTATCGGAAGTTAGCAAAAATCTGGTATGATTTTTCCCTGAAGCAGGAAGTCCTTTGCCGAAGTAGAACTAACATAACCTATATAAATTTCGGGTGCAGAGTTTATAACAGCCTCTTTAACCGCATCTTGCTGGGTATTAGCTGTACTATCCTTAGAACACCGTACGTTCTAGCAAACGCAACACTATATACAGATAGTTATCCCGACTATTTTTATGCCAAGTTGGCAAAAATTAGCATCTAGGAAATAGATTGACACAATCATGTATTCAACAGATTTGAATGGGAAGCAGATGCCAACTAAGGAACAAAGCTTGCAGCAACTGAGAAATCCCAATACTGTATTGAGAGAACCGTATTTGTCCTGGAGAAGACCAGAAAGCGAACAAGAAAGTACGGGTTTAAATCAGATTTTCTCTGTTGTACGTCGTCGGATAGGTTTGATTGCTAGTACAACAGTTATTCTCACTACGCTGGCTGTTGCTTTCTCCGCAACTCGAACTCCAAAGTATGAAGGCAAGTTTCAGATATTAGTTGAACCTCTAAAAAGTGCTGATAGTGAATTACTGCTTTTACTGTCGGAAACACTGAAGCAAAATGTCAACGAAATCACAAAACAGAATAAAACAGAATTGGATTATCAGGCTTTGGTGGAGGTTTTGAAGAGCCCAAAGCTGATAAATCCAGTTGTTCAAGACCTGAAAAACCGATATCCAGAAATTAATTATGACCAACTTGTTGCCAGTAGTGCGTCTGGCAAAGTGTCTCCGGATCAAGTAGGCACGCTGCATATCAGCCGCATAGGCAAAGGTAAGGAGCTATCAAGAGTCATAGAGGTTCGCTATCGAGAATCCGATCCGAAAAAAATCGAGTATGTCTTGGATCGGGTATCAGAAGCATATCAAAACTACAGTAAAGAACAGCAGCAAACGAACTTACGCCAGGGAATAAAATTCGTTGAGCAGCAGATTCCCAAAATGCGGCTGCGGGTGAATACACTTCAAGGACAAATGCAAGTGTTTCAACAGAAGCACAGTATGTTCAACCCTGAACTTCAAGGGCAACAACTGCTCACCAGAGTTGATCAACTCAAAGCACAGCGGATAGAAACCGAGCGAAGGCTGGCTGAGTTTAAGTCACTTTCTGCTTCTTTGCAAAAGCAGTTGGCAATGTCAGAAAATACAGCGATCGCAGCATCAGCCTTGAGTGAATCACCGCAGTATCAGCAAACACTCACTCGTCTGCGAGAGGTAGAAACAAAAATTGCCATAGAGTCAGCTCGTGTGACTGAAAACAACCCAATAATGGTGAATTTGCGCGAACAACGGCAGAAACTGCTACCTTTAGTGCAGCAAGAAGCAAAACTAGCATTAGGAAGCAACGCATCTTCCTCTAGTGTGCTCCCTTCCCAAGTAGGAGTTTATCAAAACTCAGTTCGGCGTGACCTGATCAAACAACTAGCTGATAGCGCCAACCAAATTCAATTGTTACAAACCAGCCTCCAAGCTAATAACAAAGCAACACTGGAGGTTAATCAACAAATTCAGCAATATCCAGCCCTTTCACGTCAGTACGCCAATTTGCAAAGGGAATTGCAAGTTTCTACCGACACCCTTAACCAGCTTTTAGGCAAGCAAGAAGCACTGCGAGTAGACGCTGCTCAACACGATGTCCCATGGGAAGTGATTATGCCAGCGACACTTCCACGAAACAAAATTGGTGAACTCGTACCAGTAGGACTTAATACTGAGCGTAACATTGCCTTGGGAGGAGTTGCAGGTTTACTCTTAGGAACTCTAGCTGCTTTCATGCTCGAGAATTCGCAAAACGTCTTTCATGATCCAGAGGAAGCCAAACGTGCAACTAAACTGCCAATTCTTGGGGTTATTCCTTATCACAAAAAAGTCAAACACGCGATTTTTCAAACTGATAAAGAATTAGCTTCTGCAGATCAAAAAGGCAAATATCGATTTTTGCCAACTGTAAAAGCAAAAACTCAGGAGTATAAAACAACTGCTTTTACAGAAGCTTTTTGCTCTCTTTATAACAGGATAAACTCTTTCAAGTCTGAGGCTTCTATCCGCTCAATAGTAGTCACATCAGCTACAAGTGGGGATGGTAAGTCTACAGTAGCAGCCAACTTAGCAAAGATAGCTGCTCAAGCAGGTCAGAAAGTGCTATTAGTAGACGCCAATTTACGTCATCCCCAGGTACATTATGCAATCGGTTTAGTCAATACTAAGGGACTGAGCGAGGTACTTTCCCAAGGTATAGATTTTAGTGAGGTTGTTGGACAAGCGCTTAGAGAAGAAAATCTTTTTGTCGTGACTGCTGGTGAGACGCCAGAAAATCCTACAAAACTATTTTCTTCTCAAAGAATGGAGAATTTTGTCGAGCGAACCCATACAAACTATGATTTGGTTATCTATGATGCACCACATATCATGGGACTTTTAGACACAAGCATCCTAGCAAACCGTGTAGATGCAGTTTTGATGGTTGCAGGACTTGGTAAAACAGTTCGTCCTTGCTTGCAACAAGCGTTGGAAGAATTGAAAGCTGCTCGGGCTTCAGTATTAGGTATAGTAGCTGATACCATTGAACGGTAGCTATAGCAATCCTAATTCATTCGTGAAAATTATTTTGGGTACGAATCACGTAGACAGGAAGTGGCGTGCCGAAGGCGAGTGCGTGTCTGTTAGGACAAGGCTAGGACACAAAGAGCAAAAAGAGCAAAAAGAGCAAAAAGAGCAAAAAGAGAGATTTTCATAAATCATTGAGGACTGCTATAGTAGCAAACAGTGGCGAAAATGTTACTATTTGTTCTTTTAAAGAATAGTAGGGAGTTCAAATAATCCCGTGATAAGTCTTATTAAGAAAAAACTCTCCAGTCAATTCATTCGCAATGTTGGCTGGCTGAGTATCTCAGAGATAACCTACAGAGTCTTGCGTTTAGGATTAGTCGTCATTATTGCGCGGTTTTTGACCCCATACGACTACGGTCTCGGTGCAATTGTGATGACAGTTCGTGAGTTTTCCATCACATTTTCAGACATAGGTATAGGAGCAAAGATTATTCAGACTGAAGAAGAAGAATTAGAGGGTTTATGTAACTCTGCATATTGGTTAAATTGGGTAGTTTTTTTCGGTTTGTTTCTTATTCAAAGCATTGCAGCTTTCCCTATTGGTTGGTTTTATAAAAGTAATGATATTATCCTGCCAATTATTGTTTCAGGGGTTGCTTATTTAGTTTGGCCTATATCTGTTATCCAAAAGACTCTTATACAAAGAGAGAACCGTTTGAAAGTTATCGCTATCACTGATAGTGTTCAAAATTTTGTTGGTAGCATACTAACTGCAGTATTTGCTGTTTCAGGTATGGGTGTATGGTCATTCGTCTTACCAGCAGTTTTGGCAGCACCTATAGAAACATTAGTATATTACTACGTTCATCCTTGGCGTTTGACCACAGGATTTACCACAAGAAATTGGAGTGTTATTCTAAATTTTGGTAAAAATATTCTTGGTGTTTCGTTATTAAGAACATTAAGAAACAACTTGGATTATTTAATAGTTGGTCGGTTTATAAGCATTAAAGAATTAGGAATATACTTCTTTGGTTTCAACGCTGGGTTAGGAATTAGTTTAAGCTTTATCAATGCTATTAATTCAGCAATTTTACCTCATTTGTGTGCATCTCGGTCAGAATGGTCTGAATTCAAGAGAGCTTACTGGGGTAGTATAAAAACTATTAGCTTTACCATTGTTCCTTTTGTTCTCCTTCAATCGAGTTTGGCTCATTTTTACGTACCAGTTGTTTTTGGTCAAAAGTGGGAAGCTGCCATTCCTATTGTGATACTGATTTGTTTATCGGCAATTCCACGACCTTTTGCAGATGCAGCCTCACAGTTACTAGTAGCTATTGGGAAACCTCATTTAGACCTGCGCTGGAATGTAATATTTACTTTCGTATTTACAATGGCAATCCTGATAGGAGTTCATTGGAAACTTTATGGGATGGAAGTCTATGGGGTAGCTGCATCTGTCTTAATAGTTCATCTTATTTTCCTGCCTCTTTTTACATTGTGGGCTACACGTTATGTTTTCCCTAAAGATCAAAAGATATAGTGTATTGTTATGAAAAAAATTTCTGTCATTATTCCAGTTTATAAAGTTGAGAAATATGTAGCAGCCACTGTAGAATCAGTTCTGGCTCAAACATACAAAAACTTTGAGTTGCTGATCATTGATGATGGCTCTCCTGATAAAAGTATAGAAATTTGTCAGCAATTTACAGACAACAGAATTAAAATTATTCGGCAGGAAAATCGGGGGGTAGCTGCTGCGCGTAACACTGGTATTCGTCATGCTCAAGGGGAATATTTGGCTTTTTTAGATGCAGATGACTTATGGACACCAGAAAAGTTAGCAAAACATGTTGAGCATCTGGATAACTCACCAACAGTAGGGGTAAGTTTTTGTCGCTCTGCTTTTATCGATGAATTAGGGGAACCTTTGGGCATTTATCAGATAACCAAGCTCAAAGAAATTACTCCACTTGATTTACTTTGTCGTACTCCAATTGGGAATGGTTCGGTGCCGGTAATTCGGCGAGAAACGCTGGGAGATATTGCATTTCAAGATAATCTTTACGGCTCGGTAGAAAACTTTTATTTTGATGATGATAGGCAACTGCACCCTTCAGAAGACGTGGAATGTTGGCTGCGGATTGCAATCAAAACCAAATGGCTAATTGACGGAATTCCAGAAGCTTTGACACTGTATCGAGTCAATTCACAGGGATTTTCAGCTCAACTGGTTAAAAAGTTAAATTCTTGGGAAAGGATGCTGGAAAAAGCACACGCCTACGTACACCCAAAGTCAATGGCTGAGTGGGAAAACATAGCTATGGCTTATCAATTGCGGCATTTGGCTCGAAGAGCAGTCACTTTGGAAGCCGGTTCAACAGCTGTCCAGTTTGCCCATCGAGCCTTATCTATCTACTGGCGCATCCTACTGGAAGAACCACGCCGTACGCTGATCACCTTAGCGGCTGCCTATTTTCTCTGGCTAATGCCAAAACCGCTTTACCGTCAAATCCAGTCGCTCGCTTTAAAAATTACCGGAGCTAGTCAAAAACGCCGTATTTTGCAAGAAGAATCGCTTAAGAATCCTCCTAGCCTTCAGCTATCCTAACGCTGTTTTATGACTCTCATCAACGTTGTGGTCGAGGAGCCACTTATACAAGCTCCCCGTTCATATGTTGATCAAGCAACTAACCTAAATTTCCAACCGCTTCAGCAACCAGCTGCGAGACGAAGGGCAAAATAGCTTGGTTTTTTGCATTCGCTTTCCCGTCAGTAAATACAACTAGAAGATAGGGACGCTTACCCGGTATTTCTATATACGCAGCGTCATGGCGAACTTGACTTGTCCAACCTGCCTTTGACCAAATTTGTGCTTCTTCGGGAAGCGCACCACCCAAAAAGCCTGTCACTTGGTCTTCTTCAACATCTTTTGGCAAATCATCCGGCTGAAGACTGCGTTTGATCAAAGTCATCATCGCTTGCGATCGCCCACTCGACACCGCTACACCACCAACAATACTGTGTAGCAATCTAGCGGTAGCATTTGTCGTCAGCATATTGCGGTTATCTAGCAACTCTCCCACAAAAGCCCGTTCGCGTCCATAAGGTCCATCACACCAAGTTTTTTGGCAGACATTTATCGTTTCCATATCCGACCAACCCAGAGACTGGTAATAGCGGTTAACGATATTGCGCTGCTGCTTCCAGGTTTCAAATGGTCCTGGTGATAATTCTGGTCCGGAAGTCGTTCCACTGAGAATATCTATAACTAAACTAGTCGCATCATTGCTGGAATCAACAATCATATCGCGCATAGCTCTTTCCAACTCCTTTGAAGTGGAAATCATGCCTTTCTCCAGCCATTCGTTGACTGCTACTAAGTAAAACAGCTTCACCACACTTGCAGGATAAATTCGTTCCACTCCCCGATAAGTGAAACCACGGACTGGGTGGTTCCAAAAAGCATCTGGAGTTAAAGCGCCACCCGTGTTTACGAGTACAGGGGGATCATAGACAATCCAAGTCAAAGCAATTTGGTTGCGAGCTAAAGTTGGAAATGCTGCCCAAGTTGCTTCTAAAATGCCATTACCAAGTTTTTCAAGTTGTTCGTCTTTGTTGAAGAAATTCATTGTTGTTCAAAGATGTCCTCTAATCTAGAATTCAAAATACAAAATTTCAAATCGGGTGAGTACCAGTGCCTAGCTGACCTGAACATATATGATTCTCCCAGTTGTCAGCGACTGGCAACTCAAGCTGCAACTGGGCGACATTTGTGGGTGAGATCAAACTACCAGGATTGTGCAGTTGAGGTGCGTTTGTCTGAGGATGACTATCCAGGATGGCTGTCGCTTTCAGATTTGAGTTTGTTACAACCATGCACTGTACCTTATAAAGCGAAAAGATTTTCTGAATCTGAGATTAAAAAACGATTGCCAGAGGTGATAGCGTTTACCCAAAAAGCTATGCAACAGCCAAATTATTACCTTTGGGGTGGTACGGTAGGACCAAATTACGATTGTTCGGGATTGATGCAAGCAGCGTTCGCTTCGGTAGATCTTCGCATACCCAGAGATGCCTATCAGCAGGAAGCTTTCACCCAACCGATTGCTATTACAGAATTACAACCAGGTGATCTCGTGTTCTTTGGTTCCCAAAAAGCAACTCATGTGGGACTCTATTTAGGGAATGACTGCTACATCCATAGTTCCGGGAAAGATAAAGGGCGTAATGGGATTGCCATTGACTCTCTTTCGGAACAAGAAGATGAGATCAGTCAGTCATATTACCAGCAACTGCGCGGTGCTGGAAGAGTGGTCAAGAGTTACGAACCTCAACAACGCTGAGAATAAAAGAGGAATATGAGGAGTGGACTGGTTTCTAATGGGCTTGCTGGACAAAATGAGGCGATATCATTGCTTGTCCCGGATGTTTCGGTCGTGGTGCCGATACATAATGAAGTGGAAAGTTTGCCTCATTTGCTGGAGGCGATCGCATCCACATTATCTGCTACTGACTTAAGTTATGAAATCATCTGTGTGGATGATGGTTCCACAGATGGTTCGCCGCGCTTTCTTAAAGAACAAGCGGAAATCCGCAATGATTTAAAAGCGGTGATTCTCCGCCGCAACTACGGTCAAACTGCGGCGATGGCTGCTGGGTTTTACTATGCCCTGGGTAAAGCGATCGTCACTTTAGATGCCGACCTCCAGAACGATCCAGCAGATATACCCATGCTGTTGGCAAAGCTGGAAGAAGGCTACGATTTGGTGAGTGGTTGGCGGAAAAATCGACAAGATGGTGCTTTGAATCGGTTACTCCCTTCCAAAATTGCCAACTGGTTAATTAGGCGAACCACGAGCGTGAATATTCATGACTATGGGTGTTCACTGAAGGCATACCGCGCCGAACTGGTGGCAGATATGAACCTTTATGGAGAACTGCATCGGTTTCTTCCAGCTTTAGCATATATTGAAGGAGCAAGAATTACAGAAATGCCCGTGCGTCACCACGCCCGTCGCTTTGGTCGCAGCAAGTATGGGATATGGCGGACGTTCCGAGTGTTGATGGATTTGTTAACGATTTTGTTTATGAAAAAGTTCCTCACGCGCCCGATGCACGTTTTTGGGCTGTGGGGGTTAATTGCCATGGCTTCAGGTGGGGCGATTGGAATTTACTTGACTTTTGTCAAATTTGCTTTTCATCAAGATATTGGCGATCGCCCTCTGCTGATTTTGGCGGTTCTCTTGTTAGTCACAGGCGTACAATTATTTTGCTTTGGTCTGTTGGCAGAGTTGCTGATGCGTACTTACCATGAATCCCAAGGACGCCCCATCTATCGTGTCCGTGAGGTAGTAACAAAAACTGTAATGTAAGATAAATTACCTACTTACACCCACACTGTTTAAGAAATTTTTGAGCTAGAGCTGAAGCCAGCTAAAACAGCCTGAAAACAAATCAAGACCTGCTTTAGCTGGCTTTATATGATGTTTGGAAAATTACCCGTAATAAAACTTGTTTGTAGTAAGGACTTTAGTCCTTGCTTTAGTGCTAGAGGACTAAAGTTCTCACTACAAACTTCCGCAGGGTTATTCAACCAGACGTGATATTAGTATTATCCAGGAAATTTAAAGAACGACTAAACACCAGTCTTTTCAAGTTCGTCTAAACTCATGGCTGCCTTTTGCTGCCTTTTCTGTAATTGGGTAGCAGTAGCCCCTATTAAGAACAGCCCTAAACCTAACACTGAAGCAGGTTCTGGAACTGAGGTTTTGCCTTTGACGTTCAACACCTGAACCCGACTGTTAAAGAAATCACTCACATAGAGTTTCCCATTGTCGTAGTGTGCGCCGACTGTCCAATTAAACTGCCCTGGTTCGGGTAACGACGCTCCTGGTGGGAGGGGTTCTGGCGTGGCGTTGGGAACAGCGGTGCCAAATTCAGAGAGATAATTACCGTTTTTATCGAATACCTGGATGCGGTTGTTGAAAGTGTCACCCACATAAATATTCTCTTCGTCATCCACCTCTATCGCAACTGGTCCATTTAACTGCCCGCGTCCGCTACCCGCTTCGCCGCCAACGACCAACAGAGGATTACCTTGAGGGTCTAAAACTTGAAAGCGGTTGTTGAGTTGATCGGTTACGTAGATATTTCCAGATTTTTCAGAGATTGATAAACCTGAGGGTCCCTGAAACTGTCCCGCTCCATTACCAGAGCTACCAATTGTTTTGATTAGGTTACCGTCTCTATCATATGCCTTGATAGCATCAAGAGTATAATCAGCTACATAAAAGTTTCCTACGGCATCGAATGCGACGCCACCAGGTCCATAAAAGCGTCTACCCTCGATTTCAGGACTAAATGAGCCAAAGGATCTCAGATAGTTTCCATCAGCATCCAAAACATCGATTTGGTTGTTTTTAACATCACCCACATAAAGGTTTCCACTCAGCTTGTCGAATGCTAAGTCTGCTGTCTCGTCAAACAGCCCGCTGCCAATGCCGCCAATGGCTTTAACAAAATCACCGTTTTGATCAAATACCGAGACGCGATCGTTTTCAGAGTCACTAATAAAGACATTCCCAGTTCTTTCCTGCACATCTATGCCTTGGGGTAGAAAGAGCTGCCCAGAACCAAACCCAGGGCTGCCAATACTACGGTCGTATTCTAAGGTTACTGACTTGGCTTCAGTGGTGGCTGCCAAAACCATCAATCCAGTACTGACAATAGCGATTGATAGATGTTTTACAAGTTTCATGTGTTGAACTCCTGGTTGTTTGTGTGAATTTCCATGCCCTGCAAATGGACAATAGTGCTGATCAACGCGCAATCGAACCACTCCTTCAGCCTGTAGCTGTGGACTTTTTAGTGAATTCGCTGATATTTTGGTAAACCTTAATGCTTTGGATATTCAGTGTTTGGCTTATGATTCTCTTGGCTCACAAGCTTATAACCGAGACTATGAGGGTATGTTGCACGCAACAAAGCAAGGTGGAGGACTTGTATCCTTCTATTAGTTACTATAAGTTACTAGTTGAAAAAGTAAAGTAGGTACTTTCAAGTAACCATGACACTACCAAGAAACTATGACTGTGTTTAAAGAACCTGCCAGTTGCCCTGTGGGCACGTTATTAAACCTACTAGGTGGACCTTGGACGTTCTACATTCTTTGGATTTTGCGTCAGCAAGGACCTACACGCTTTGGTGCGCTAAAACGCCAGATAGAAGGTATCTCGTCAAAAGTTCTCACTGAGAGATTACGAATGCTTGAGGAGGCAGAAATCATTTATCGCGATTATGAGCCAACAATCCCACCCCAAGTGACTTATGGTTTAACCGAAAAAGCACAAGACCTAATCGTAGTCTTAGATCAGCTGGCGGCGATCGCCCACAAATGGTATTTACCGGAACATCCTGAAATAGGGCTACCAGCGTCAGGAAAATAACAAATGCTACTTCTGACCCTGAACTGTTCATTAAGGGTCGTACATAGCAATCCTAATTGAGTTGTTGACCTTGAGCGTAGCCGAAGGGTCAAATTTTCTGAGTTTTCTTTCCTCTGTGTCCTCTGTGGTTCGTTGTTCACAAGCCAAGTTCACAAATCAAATACAACTGCTCTGTTACACAACGGTTTATCACCCTATAGCACATAAAAGTTTTAGTGATATTTTTTACAAAATGTCACAAATATGCCTCTAAATCCACTGACTTAGGTATCACTTTAGAAAGAGCCATCATTGTATTTAATTGTATTTACTGGTAAAAGGTTAAACAAAGCTAACATTAACTTGCATCTGCTGTGAACATGTCTCGCACAATAGATACCCAATTGCGGAACAACCTGCTGGTTTTATTTGCGGCAGGTTTATTATTCTGGTCTAGCTTGGCTTCGTTACTGCCAACGTTACCACTATATATTGAGTCTGTGGGGGCAACAAAGCAGCAAATTGGGATTGTGCTAGGCAGCTTTGCCATCGGACTGTTGTTATTTCGCCCTTGGTTGGGACGCTTGGCGGATCGACGGGGTCGCAAAATTGTGTTGCTTATCGGTACGCTGGTGGCTGCGATCGCACCCCTTGGCTACTTGTTAATCAAATCTATTCCCCTGCTGGTAGTGCTGCGTGCCTTTCATGGCATCAGTATCGCTGCTTTTACTACTGGTTTCAATGCGTTGGTGGCGGACATCGCTCCTGTGGAAAAGCGGGGTGAAATCATTGGTAACATGAGTTTGGTCAATCCAATTGGGGTAGCAATTGGACCGGCTTTAGGCGGATATTTGCAAGCGGGAGTAGGGAACCAAATTTTATTTCTGATCACCGCTGAATTGGCTTTTGTTGCATTTTTGGGAATCTTGGCAATTGTTAACCCACCAGTCGCAACACAACAAGGTGATACCAAAAACAGTCAATTTTGGCGAATTGTGAGCAGCCCCAGGGTAAGAACTCCAGCCATAATCATGTTGCTGGTTGGTTTGGCTTTTGGTGCTTTACACACCTTTATTCCGTTGTTCATCAAATCAACTGGGGTAAACTTGAATCCAGGGTTGTTTTATACAGCAGGAGCAGTTGCCAGTTTTGGTGTACGAATATTCACTGGAAAGGCAAGTGATCGCCTCGGTCGTGGTTTGTTTATTACCCTCAGTCTAGTTTTTTACACCCTATCATTGTCACTTCTGTGGTTCGCCAACAGTGCCACAGCTTTCTTGTTTGCAGCAATTATTGAGGGGGCTGGTTCTGGCACTTTGATTCCCATGATTGCAGCTATGATGGTAGATCGCGCGCAGCCTTATGAACGGGGGCAAGTATTTGCTATATGTCTGATGGGAATGGATGTTGGGATTGCGATCGCAGGTCCAGCTCTTGGTTCTGTTGCTGAATATATTGGCTATAGAAATATGTTTGGTCTAACTGCTGGTTTGACCTTCTTAAGCATTTTGATCTTTCTGACCTTATCCAGCAAAGATTTACCCAGTTCACTGCGCTTTGCTCTCGGTCGCGGTCAAGATGCTTATGCCTTGAAAGATACGTAAATACTTAAAATTGTAGAGACGCAAATTTTCGCGTCTCTACAATAACGGGCGAGGAGGGATTCGAACCCCCGACACCGTGGTCCGTAGCCACGTGCTCTAGTCCACTGAGCTACACACCCTTACAAGAATTTAATCTTAGCACACCCTTTGCAAATGACGCAAGAAAATTCTGAAATTTTATCTGCTAACTTGAGCCATCTGGATAATAACGGCCAGGCTCACATGGTGGATGTGTCTGGAAAAGTGTCCACTGTTCGCCAAGCAGTAGCCGCAGCCAGAGTCAGGATGCTACCAGAAACCCTCGCTGCCATTCAAGCAGGGAATGCTCCCAAAGGCGATGTATTGGCAACTGCAAGGATAGCTGGGATTATGGCAGCCAAACAAACAGCTTCTTTGATTCCTCTGTGTCATCCTTTACCACTACAAAAAATCGAAGTGCAGGTAACACCTGATCCACAATTACCTGGTTATCAAATTCAAGCAACAGTCAGAACCAAAGCTGAAACTGGAGTAGAAATGGAAGCCTTAACCGCTGTTTCTGTTGCCGCCCTGACGTTGTACGATATGGCGAAAGCCTTGGAAAAGTCGATCCAAATTGAATCGATTAGGTTGGTTAGTAAGACTGGTGGGAAATCAGGAGATTATTCCCAGCCAGTTTGACGTATTATCCTACTCAATCTCGCCTACAGCTTCGCTGACATCAGTTGGGCTTTCATACTCCTCATCTGGCAATTGCTGTAATACTGAAATGGCATTCTCGTCAGCGCCTTGCTTTTGGGCGTGTTGAACCAATTGTTCTTTACTAGCCGGATAGTCAACGCCTTTCAGATGTTTTTGCAGTTGGATTGGATTAACTTTAGCCATTTTCATCCACCTCTAAAGGTCATTTACATCTTGACAAGTGGATGCATTTGCTACCTCTATCAAAAGAACCAGGGTAATTTCCGCTAATTGGATGAGGATGCATTTACGAACAAACGATCTAATTTTACGTAATAACTATTAGCAAAACACAACAAAGAACCACGAAAATTTTGTAATTGTATATACATTTAATTGCAAACAAAAACTCATCCAGTTGGTTGAGGAGCAAACTTTTTGCCTTTGATAGCTTGAAGTTGAAGCGAGAGCATTGTAACTCTTGCATTTAAGAGATATCGGAGGTAGAAAATATGGCAATAATGCGTTTGACCCTTTTCGGGGCGACCCTTTCCGCGAAATTTCGCTATTGCAACGCGAGATGAATCGCCTGTTTGATCGTATGACTACTACTAGTGATGGCGAGACTGAAATCGCCGGTTCTTCTTTTATACCAGCAGCAGAAATTCACGAAACTCCCGAAGAGATTAAACTCAGAGTAGAGGTTCCTGGCATTGAAGCCAAAGACTTAGATGTAAAAGTTACCGCCGAAGCGGTTGCTATCACTTGTTAAAAATCTTTGCCCATCGCTCCCTTGCGATCGCTTTTAATCGTCTGAGCCGCTATGAGAGGGGAAGTAAACCGCCAGAAGAACAGGATTGCTGGCGCTCATTGAACTCACAAAACTAGGTTACTTGTAGAGCTAAGTTATCAAAAATAACAGAAATAACAATAGTTAATAATATAGCAGTTCTTTGCCGTGCCCATAGCGTATGCGTGTGTTCTATCCAAGTAACAATCGCTATATTCTTTTTAAAGATAAGATAAAGATTTTATGAAAACTGCTAAGTTATAGCAGTCAACTTAGTTAGTAAGTCTTAAAATAGTCTACATCTAAAGTACTTACAAGATATTTTGTAGTTACAAGATAGAATACCTTGTAAAAGGCAAAATATGATAGAAAAAAGTATGATAGAGAAAAGACGGACAGTGTATCTACGTTTCTAAAGTAGAGCCACATCGAAGGCATCTAGAATTATTGCGGCAGTCTAGTCAACTTAAACATACTCCCTAATCCTAGGATTAGAAATTATAAACCAGTAACCATCCGGAATAACTTTTTGCAATTAACAGGAAATTCTATTTGATTGGCTTCACATTGAAGCCATTGTTTGCATATATGTTAAGTAGAATTGCCTTTTTTCTTCAAACAGCTACGCTTGTAGAGCGAGCTAAAAGAATCACTCAAAATTCTCGGCATATCAATGAACAATCCTCACATACCACCTCTGAGATTTTTTGGTAACTACAGGCTACTTACAATCGTTCTGTGAGTCCGCCCATCGCGTTCATCGAATTCAAAAAAGAAGAGCTTGAGTAATCAATCACCAGTCGTTTTGAACAACAACTCAACAACTATCCCAACTCAATCGCCGTCAAAAACAAGACCGAAATACTCACGTATGACCAACTAAATAGAAATGCCAATTACCTGGCATGAGCTATCGTATAGCAGTGAGAAGAAGGAAATGTTGCAATTTAGCTGTCATGAAAGTAACTTTTCTGACTAGCATACTTGGGTGTTGAAGACTGGAAAAATGTATGTAGGGGTGGCTATGTTCATGTCCGTTGACTAGGTAATAGCAATCAAGGATTACGATATATGGATGATACCAGCAAAAAGATTGCCCCTGTTTCATCAACCAAAAGGGAACTACCAGAGCTAGAACTTAAAAACAAAAGTGCTGATGTCAAAAGACAGCACACAATTTCCAAAAGAACTAAGACTGAACCAGCTCCCCTATCTTTTGCTCAGCAGCGACTGTGGTTTTTAGCACAGTTGGAGACTAATAATTCAGCATATCACATTACTAAGACTTTGCAGTTGCAAGGCGACCTGAATGTGGCGGTACTGCAGCAGTCTCTGGATGCCATTGTTGCCCACCACGAAGCATTGCGAACCAACTTTCTTGCACCCGATGGCAAAGGAGTGCAGGTGATTAGCGAGCCTCGGTCAGTCGAACTACAGGTGATTGACCTGAAGGATTGTCCACCAAGCCAACGCACCACCCAAATACAACAACTGTTACAAGATGAGGCGCAACGCCCCTTCAATTTAACATCAGATTTGATGCTACGCGGGAGCTTGCTGGTGCTGTCGCCTCAAGAGCACATCCTGCTGTTGGTCATGCATCACATCGCCGCCGATCGCTGGTCGATGAGCATTTTATTTGAGCAGCTGGCAACCCTGTACCAAGCGTTCTTGAACGCAAAGCCCAATCCTCTACCAGAACAACCCATCCAGTATGCGGATTTTGCCGTTTGGCAACGCCAATGGCTCTCTGGGGAAGTACTAGAAAAGCAACTCAAGTATTGGAAACAGCAACTTGTGGGTGCAAATCCAGTATTGGAATTGCCTGCTGATAGACCACGCCCACCAGTGCAGACTTACCAGGGTGCAAAGCAATCTTTCATAATACCCGAAAGTTTATCGCAAGCGCTGTCTACATTGTCACAGCAAGAGGGTGTGACACTGTACATGACCTTGCTAGCGGCGTTCCAGCTCCAACTGTACCGATATACTGGACAACAAGACATTTTGGTCGGTTCTCCAATAGCGGGTCGAAATTTGTCGGAGCTAGAAGATCTGATTGGATTTTTTGTCAACACTCTGGTATTACGTACCGATATGGCAGGCAACCCGAGTTTTCGGGAATTGTTGCAAAGGGTGCGAAATGTGTCAATGTCCGCCTACGCCTACCAGGATTTGCCGATTGACAAGTTAATAGATGAACTGCAACCAGAGCGATCGCTCTCGTATCACCCCCTGTTCCAGGTGATGTTTGTTTTGCAGAATACACCAAAACAAACATTCGAGTTACCAGGGCTGACCTTAACTCCCTACGATTGGGATAACGTCACCTGCAGGTTTGATTTGACACTGTCAATCACCGAAACAGAACAGGGACTGCAAGGGTTGTGGGAATACAACACCGATCTGTTTGATGCTTGCACTATAAGCCGGATGAGTGGGCATTTCCAAACATTGTTGTCAGGAATTGTTGCTAAAACAGAGCAGCAGATTAGCGAATTGCCATTGCTAACAGCAAACGAGCGTCACCAGTTACTGTATGAGTGGAACGATACTGATGCCGACTATGCCGAGGATAAGTGTATCCATGAGTTGTTTGAACAACTGGTACGCACTCCGGACGCAGTGGCGTTAATGTATGAAGAGCAGCAACTCACTTATCGCCAGTTGAACGCCCTTGCTAATCAATTGGCGCACTACCTGAGAACTTTGGGAGTTGGTTCCGAGGTACTGGTTGGCATTTTTGTGGAACGCTCCCTAGAGATGGTTGTGGGACTATTGGCGATTCTCAAAGCGGGTGGGGCTTACGTGCCTTTAGATCCATCGTATCCCAAAGAGCGCTTGGCGTTCATGTTGCAAAACTCTCAACCTTTGGTGTTATTAACTCAGGAGTTTCTGATAACGGAACTTCCCGAACATACAGCGCAAGTCGTTTGCTTTGATAGAGATTGGCAATTTATTGCCCAACACTCAGAAGAAAATTTAAACCAAACAGCAACAGCTGCCAATTTAGCTTATGTGATTTACACCTCTGGCTCAACCGGAAAGCCCAAGGCGGTCCAAGTTACACACGCTAATTTGTGTCACTACGCGCAGGCAATGGGACGAGCGCTCGGTATCACAGCAGAAGATGTATATATGCACACAGCATCGATCGCTTTCTCTTCTTCCGTTAGGCAGTTAATGGTACCTCTGGCTGCTGGTGCTACTGTCAAAATTGCGACTTCCGAACAGAGAAAAGACCCGAGAGCACTGTTTGCCGGAATTAAAAAATACGATGTCACGGTTGTTGATACCATCCCCTCCTACTGGCGCAACTGCATTCACACACTGGCTGGCTTAGAACAACAGACGAGACAAGCCCTATTAGACAATAAATTGCGCTTGATTGTGACTACGGGCGAACCACTGCTGTCTGATATTCCCCCTCAGTGGACGTTTGGTTTCCAGCATGGCGCACAATTAATCAATATGTATGGTCAAACAGAAACCTCTGGGACTGTTGCAGTCTATCCCATTCCTGCCCAACAGGATGAGCGGGTAAAAATCGTCCCTCTTGGTCGCCCAATCGCGAACACGCAAATTTATCTGCTTGACTCCCATCTGCAACCAGTCCCCATTGGTGTGGTTGGAGAACTGCACATTGGCGGTGGAGGACCGGCGCGAGGCTACCTTAACGCAAGAGAGTTGACTGCTGAGAAATTTATCCCCAACCCCTTTAGCCAGCAAGAGCGGGCACGCCTGTACAAGACTGGGGACTTAGCGCGTTATCTGCAAGATGGTAACATTGAGTTTATCGGACGCAGCGACTACCAAGTACAAATACGGGGTTTCCGCATAGAATTGGGAGAGATAGAGGCTGTCCTGAGCCAACACCCATCCGTACTCCAGACTGTGGTTATTGCCCGTGAAGACGGCAGCGGCGAAAAACGGTTGGTAGCGTATGTTGTTTCCAATGAAGGTCCAGCACTTAGCGTAAGCGACTTGCGTCGCTTCCTTAGAGAAAAGCTGCCTGAGTATATGGTACCATTTGCTTTCATGTTGTTGGAAGCCTTGCCCCTCACTCCTAGCGGCAAAGTAAACCGCAGCGTCCTTCCAGCACCTGACTTAGCAAAACCCGATTCGGAAGAAAACTTTGTTGCTCCTCGCGATGGATTAGAACAAGAACTTGTCCAGATTTGGGAAGAAGTTTTACGCGTCCAACCCATTGGTATCAAAGACAACTTCTTTGACCTAGGCGGACATTCCTTGCTAGCTGTACACTTATTTGGGCAAATAGAGACGAAATTCGGCAAAAAACTACCTCTAGCCACCCTTTTCCAATCAGGTACAGTGGAAACTCTTGCCAAGATGCTCTGTCCTGCACAAGAAAAAGCAACTGGTGATCAGGTTTTGCTAGGGGCGCTTGGGGAGGACACATCAACAGATGCTTGGTCATCCTTGGTAGCAATTCAGCCTAACGGTTCCAAACCACCTTTATTCTTCATGCACCCTATGGGTGGAGAAATTCTGTGTTACCGCCCAATAGCAATGCATCTGGGACAGGATCAACCACTTTATGGGCTACAACCACGAGGACTAGATGGAAAACAGCCTCTCTTAACCCGGGTTGAGGACATGGCAGCGCTTTACATTCAAGAAATGCAGATCATTCAACCCAACGGTCCCTATTATATAGGAGGTTACTCTTTCGGGGGTATAGTTGCCTTGGAGATAGCTCAGCAACTCCATAGGCAAGGTGAGAAAGTTGGTTTTCTAGCTATGATTGATACCTGTCTTCCAGGTTCTGAGAAGCGATTACCCTTCATAAACAGAGTTTTTGAACACATAAATAATTTTAGACAACAAGGACCTGCCTACCTTCAGCGAAAGCTTGTAGGCTGGCGTGAGTGGGGCACGTACCAGATCCGACACAAATATATGCATATGTTAGGAATTTCGGAGCCTTTACCTGAGGGTGACAACCACATAGACATCTTAGGCGCTAATCACGAAGCTCAGACCCAATACATCTTCCAAGAGTACTCAGGTCGAATGATCCTTCTGCGCACCGACGAGCAGGAGCGGGAGGAAGCTACAGGTATGCAATATGATCCGCAATTTGGTTGGGGCGAACTCATTACTGGAGGAATCGATGTTTATCATATTCCCGGCTCTCACTATACCTTGCTTGATGAACCCAATGTACGGGTGCTGGCAGAAAAATTGAAGCTGTGTTTAGAGAAGGAGGCGTATGCTGCTATGAACTTAACCCAGCAAAGGATTAAGGATTTTGAGAAAGGGGGTTGATAAAAACACTTTTTTCTTGGCTTAGGAGCCGCCCAAAAATAACTTACCTGTTTTAAAAAATGTAAGCCTTCATTTACAAGACTTTCAGCGATTAAAAAAGGTGAGTACAAAATGGTTATTCCTTCCTTCTGGCTTGAAAGAGCAGGGGAGGCAGAGGAAGCAGGCGGTGAAACTTGTTTCATTGGAACTGGCTTCTGCCTTATTTTGAGGGCAGGTTTAATGTAGAAGTCTTGTTGAGGTTGATGCCAAAACAGCTATGAGATAATTTGTCAGGGTATACGCATCTACTCCCAACTCTGTCCGATCTTCTGCTGCTAAAATTGCTGCTTGAGAGTGCCACCAAGCAGCAGTTGCCACTATCTCCTCTACAGAAATCTTTTTAGAAGAAGCTTGCGCCAACAATCCACCCATAAGCCCAGTTAAGACATCTCCACTACCACCACGCGCCAAAGCTGGGGTACTTTCGGGATTAATCCAAACGGTACCTTGGGAGTTGGCAATAACAGTCCTTGCACCTTTCAATAACACCACTGCGCCACTTTGCGCCGCAGCATCCCGCGTCGCCTTGATTCTGTCCTTGTTGGCATCAGGAATCTCAGGAAACAACCGCTTAAATTCACCAGTATGCGGTGTAAGTACTGTTACTGTTTGTCTTTTTTGTAACGTGGTTAGAGTTCCCATTTGAGCTAGGATATTCAAAGCATCAGCATCCAAAACTAAGGGGTTGGTGCTATCTAACACTTGTTGTAAAATTGGGCTGGCGTCTTGTGTTAAACCGGGACCGCAGGCGATCGCACTAAATGAACTCAGATCTGTTTTTGGTGGAAGTTGCAGTTGGGCGATCGCCCCAGAATCTGTTTCTGGACACCCGATAATCAGCGCTTCAGGCAACTGTGCCACCATTATAGATTTCAGTGATTCTGGCACAGCAATCGAGAGCATTCCCACACCACTTGCTCGCGCTCCCAACCCAGTTAATATTGCCCCTCCGGAATAGCGACGCGAACCACAAATCAGCAGTAAATGTCCTTCCTTGTACTTGTGGGTGACTGGTGGACGGGGTAGAGGCAGAGTGGAGAGTGCAGTTGTTTTTGTGATACGTTTAATGCTTGGTGAATTCCCTAGTACAGCTTGTATATCAGCCAAGGGAATATCAAAATCGATTAACTCGGCTTTGCCGACATAATCAAGAGCATGGTCTTGCAATAAACCAAGCTTCCACAAAGCCAAGCATAAGGTGTGCGTAGCACGCACCGCAGTTCCCAACACCTGACCCGTATCTGTGTGCAACCCTGAAGGCAAATCGATACTAATAATTGGTTTATTCCATTCATTAAGCTGATTGATCGCCGTAGCAACTGGATGTGTGAGTGTTCTTTCTAAACCAAATCCAAACAACCCATCAATCAACAAATCACAATTTTGCAGTGGCTCAATTAGCTCATAATATGGTATCCCCAAACTCTTGGCATACTGCAAGTGCTGCGAAGTTAATTCCTTGAGTTTAGAGAAAGGGCAATATATGAAAACTTCATAACCTCGAAAGTATAACTCTCGGGCAACGACCAAAGCATCACCACCATTGTGACCGGGACCAACGAGAATTCCTACGCGAAATCCGCCTTGTTTCACGGGAGATGAGCGAGATGAGGAAGATGCGAGAGATTCTAAACTTTGAATTTTGTTCGCGTAGCGTGCCGGAAGGGCATATTTTGAATTTTGAATTGATTTGTCCCCGTGTTCTCCAAAAAGCGGGTAGATATCCTGAATGCGACGGGCAATGAGCCCTGCAACTTTTTCCATCAAAGCCGCTACAGGCATTCCCGCTGCAAAAATGCGCTCTTCAATATCGCGCATTTGCTGTGCGGTGACGACCACTTGTGAAATTTGTTCTTGCCTGTCCTGCATCAGTTCTAAGTCCTCAAGTCTTAAGTTCCGAGCAATGAATGCTGAGTCTTTTTTTTCCTACTTTTCTTTATCCTAATCAGCACTCACCACCCAGCACTTTTTATTTGCCGTAGTAAACCCTGGCATTACCAAATCTTGAATCTCGCCGCAGATAGTTGTTCCACTCTTCTGCCAGCCAACGTTTGGCAAATGGTCCAACTGCTACGTGTGGTCCTCGCGGTTCATCTCTAGGGATAACGGGTACATCTCGTCGTCTTACATAGCGTCTGATTTCGTTCCTGTAGTAGGGTAGCTCTTCCGACTTGGTAGGAATAACGACATAGTAGTTGTTAGACCTATTCCCGCCATAATTCCCTCCAGGATACCCGTTAGGATATCCTGTATCAGGATAATTGGGTATGTCTTGTCCATTGTTGCTGGCGATTCGTGTGTTACCTATACCCCTAGATTGCAACTGTCTAGCTCTGTCTCGGGCACCTGATTCGCTCCTAAAAACTCCTGCCTGAATGACGTCACGTCTTCCTAACCGTTTTATGAAGGCATCTGGTACGATGTCACGTACTTCTGGCAGTTGTCGCCGCAAATTACTGCCATAAACGTACACTTGGTAGCGCCCAAAGTTTTGATTATATTGATTATATTGATTTGACGGTGCTCGGAATTCTACACTATTTTGGGGGCTTGTGGAAAATGGCTCCGCTGTAGGCACCTGCGGTAATGGCTCTTGACCATAAGGAGTCAGTGGGACATTATTGGGAGGTGGCGGTAAGTTTTCAAGCACGCTTTGAGTCAGCAAAACCTCACCTGTTTTGATTTGGGCATACGCTTGGCTGGACTGGGAAATAAACAGCAAACATCCTCCCAGCAGTAGAGGCAAGATGGACTGTAGTCGAAAATGGAAGATATGGAACCGTAAAGGATTTAGTGTTGATAATCGGCTGAAACTGGTGGATGCTATAAATTGACAAGGTATTGCACCAGACATAAGCAATTCAAAATTCAAAAAGAAGAAATGAGCTTCGTGTACTCAAGCATTATGGCTGTTGACTATATGCAGCTCTTTTGGCGTGACAGCGGGCGTAGCTGCAACAAGCTTAATAGAAGCATAAAGTATTACAGTGCTAAGTCAAACCTTTATAATCAATATTTCACTCTTTAGCTTTGTACCTTATTCATAAGCCTTCGGTTCACAGTGTTAAGCTAGAACCAGTAGCCTAGCCATTTTTCCGCAGATGAAGAAAGTAGTCGTTGGTCTTTCTGGTGGCGTTGACAGTTCCACCGCAGCAGCCATTTTGCACCATCAAGGTTATGAAGTTATTGGTCTGACCCTTTGGCTGATGAAAGGGAAAGGTCAGTGCTGCTCTGAAGGTATGATTGACGCGGCTTATATCTGCGAACAACTGGGCATTCCCCATCATATTGTTGATATTCGCGATGTCTTTCAGACCAGTATCGTCGATTACCTGGTAGCTGGTTACAGTACTGGGATCACTCCTTTGCCTTGCTCGCAGTGCAATAAAACTGTGAAATTTGGTCCGATGTTGCAGTATGCTCAGGAAAATCTGGAATGCGATCGCATTGCCACCGGTCATTATGCCCGCATTCAATATGATGAACCGACTGGACGTTATCAATTGCTACGAGCAGTTGACCGCAACAAAGACCAGTCCTACTTTCTCTATGACTTGTCGCAAGATTTACTAGCAGGCACCGTATTCCCTCTAGGAGAACTCCAAAAAACTGACACTCGTCGTCTTGCCAGCGAACACGGTTTGAAAACAGCAGATAAGCCAGAGAGTCAGGACTTGTGCTTAGTAGAAAGTAACGGTTCAATGCGAGCGTTTCTTGACAAATATCTTGCGCCCAAAAAAGGCGATATCGTTGATCCCACGGGCAAGGTACTCGGGCAGCATGATGGTGTCCATCATTACACGATAGGGCAACGTAAAGGGTTGGGGATCGCCGCTGCTGAACCGTTGTATGTTATCGAATTGGATGCGGTTAACAATAGAGTGATTGTGGGCGATCGCACTAAAGCAACTGAACCAGAATGCACCGTAGGGCGAGTAAACTGGGTATCTATGTGCGAACCATCAACCCCGATTCGCACTGAAGTTCAAATCCGCTACCGTTCAACTCCTGTACCAGTCACAGTCATTCCCTTGGAAAACTCCCGTGTCCGTATCGTTTTTGATGAACCTCAGTTTAGCATTACCCCCGGACAAGCTGCTGTATGGTACGACGGGGACAAAGTGTTGGGTGGCGGCATCATTGAACAATTTAGCTAGATCACGAATCAGGTATGGGCGATGAGGAGTAGGGGAGCACGGACAAAACTCCCTCATCTGTCTCATCTTTTCCTACTTTCTCTCAAGCTCCGCCTTTCACCCCAACATAGCTACAAGGTGGGGGTGAAAGGCGGGTGAAAAATAAAATCGCCCTGTATTGAAGCCGACGCGAAGCGGAGGGACAATGCAGGGAAGAGTGAGTTTTTCACTGTCTACGTGGATCTATACAGAAAGCTTGCAGGAACCAGGAACTCATTATACACAGTTGCCGTCTGCAGCTGTAGAAAGGAGGTAACGCGCCTTGTTGACATTGATGTATGAGTACAAAATCCAACCCAAGACCAAATAGCACGAGTTGAGCAATATCTCGAACTGTGTCGCCAAGTCTGGAATTACGCTTTGCGTCAGCCCAAAGATTGGATTTCGGCTCGTAAGTACCAACTCAACGTTTATTCCATCACTTGTGAGTACATCCTAATCTGTGAGTAAGCCGAACAGCTTGCGGTTACGGCTCAACTCCGTTTTAGACAGCTTGAGTTGTCTGTAGGGACAGTAGCTGGTAACTGCTTAGTGGAAGCAATCGCTTTTTTGCAGCGAGATACAATTATACTGTGAACGGCTAATAGCTAGACTTTTAATTAAGTGGCTATAACCCTTGCCTACTAATGATTTTAGCTATTTTTAAAAAGTAAAGTTCCAAGCGATTCTTAGTATAAAAACTAAGCTAGTAGTGAAAATAAATATAATAAGATCTTAACTTTCAAGTTATTGACTCTTGACAATTTTTTAATGCCTCTTGAGACTCTTCCCGTATGAATAACAATGAATATCTCGCTCTGCTATCGAAAGGAATTAAAATTTGGAATAAACAAAGACCAAGAGATAGTAATTTAATTAAGCTAGCCCAACTTAATCTTAGAGAAAAAAACCTTAGAGAAATAGATTTGACGTTAACTGATTTGAGTGGAACAGATCTGAGCGGAGCAAATCTGAGTGGAGCAGATTTCAGTGGCTCTGAGCTAACTAATACTAAACTAATTAATACTAATTTGAGTGGGGCAAATCTAACTCGTGCAAAATTCAGAAATTGTATTATTGAGAATAGCGATTTAAGTGAAGCTAAGTTAGACGGAGCACAATTTGAAAATGTTAGCTTCACTCGGACAAAGCTGGATAACGCTATATTCAGCAATGCCAATCTCCGTCAGATTCAATTTGGTACAGGTGAAAATAAAAATTCCCTTAAAGGAGCTTCATTCACTAGCGCTACTTTCATAGACGCTAATTTGAGTGATATCGATTTAACAGGAATTAACTTAAAGAGTGCTGATCTTAACGAAGCGAATTTAAGTCTCACCGATCTACGTGGAGTTGATCTGAGTGGAGCTAAACTGAAAAAAACCATTCTAATTTGTGCTAATCTACGTGGAGCTAACCTCAGCGATACAAGTTTAGCTTATGCAGATATGAGTGGCTCAGATATTGGGGATGCTAAATTTTTAGGAGCAGACTTAACTGGAGCTACGCTTAAGGGCATCACTTTAAGCGATTCAGATATTAATAATTTCCGCAATGCAAATTTGAATCAAATTATTGTAGATGATGATCCAGTAATTGCTCAACTAATAGAATCTCATTCTGCTAATAAGACTAACCAGTTTTCCTTATCCACTTACACTATACAAATTAAACAAATAAAAGGAGGTAAAAACAGTACTTATAGCCCACACCCTATTCCTCTCAGCAAATTTTACAACGGAACAGACTTATTCGACTTTTTTCACGAATCTTTATTAAAAATGAATTCTTTATTAACGCTAAATCAAAAACCTAAACAAGATAGCAGCGAAAGAATTGTTTTGATTGTTCCCTCTGATACTCTAAAAATATCTGCCAGAAAGATAACTGGAACATTAGGGAGTGGAAAATATGGAATAATAAGAACTATCATGAATGTAAATGGTGGAGAAATAACTCATATTCAGACAGAAAATGAAGCAGGAGTTCAACCCTATTTTTTCTTAATTAAAATTCCCAAAGGTAAATCTGAAGGTATTATTATTTTACAAAATATTGGCAATCATGGGATAAAGAGCTTATTCACAGACTTCATTTCCAAGCAATTCAAGGAAAGATATGTAGATTATCGTATTGATGTTAAACCTTTTATTCCAGATGAAAAAATCAGAGAAGTGGTTTCTGACGGAAAAGTAAAGAAAATAATTTTTATCAAAAATGATGCCAGTATATCCACTAATAGTACAGAAATTCTTGACCAAAACAGGAAAAGCATAAATGGGAAAATTGAACTTGTAGTATCGGCTGATGATATTCCCCTGAATCATAATTTTGTTGAAAATGTTAATGACTTCCACAGTGGTAATGGGATAGTAGATATTTTATTTGATTCGGAATCATTCGGTTTTGAGTATGACACTATTAAACTTGAGATAGATTTGGGGGGTAAAAGCAGAACAATTGATTTGGATAAGAAGAGCTTAAGAAAATCCGATGAAGATATTACTGATAAAGTAGAAGTAGATAAATACGGAAACCCAATTTTTATTTCTATTGAAAATTTGGCATCAGAAATATGTAAAGACACTGAAGAAACCCTCAATAAAATTTATTAAAATTAACTCTGAAAAAAAAACTTATTTTATGATACTGAATAGTCGTAGATGAGAACATAAGTTCTTAAAGATATATCGCATCTTCAAAACTGTCTTTACTTGTGTTCCCTCTTTATTTTTGAAAAATTATTTACTTGTGATACTGCTGATAAACTTTGAGGATTTGTTCAATCAATTGGGAATTTTGCTCTCGCTCAATCAAATCTGAGCAGGAGTAGTGGTATAAAATTTTGAGCCAACCCTCCCAATTCATCCCCCAAAGATGTTGAATTTGGTCAAAACCACCGCTGGCAATGAGTGTTCCATCTGTACTGAATGTGACTGCATTGACAGCTCCTTTATGTCCTTTGAGAAGCTTCTCTATCTTTTGATTTGTCGTATTCCAAAGTCGAATGCTGCTATCGGCACCGCCACTAGCAATGACGTTCCCATTTGGACTAAATGCAATTGTATAGATAGCTCCTTCATGCCCTTGAAGAATTGAGATTTGAACACCGCTTGAAACATTCCAAAGTCGAATCGTACTATCGGCACCGCCGCTAGCAATGATGTTCCCATCTGGACTAAATGCAATTGTGTTAATAGCTCCTTTATGCCCTTGTTTAATAGCTTCTTCATGTTTAGGAAGGATTAAGATTGGAGCGCCACTTGAAACATTCCAAAGTCGAATAGTGCTATCCAAACCACCGCTAGCAATGATGTTCCCATCTGGACTAAATGCAATTGTGTTAATAGCTCCTTCATGTCCTTGTTTAATAGCTTCTTCATGTTTAGGAAGGATTAAGATTGGAGCGCCACTTGAAACATTCCAAAGTCGAATAGTGCTATCGGCACCACCGCTAGCAATGACGTTCCCATTTGGACTAAATGCAATTGTATTGACAAACTTGTTATGCCCTCGAAGTATTTGGGTTGAATTATCTTGTAAGCTCCACAATCGAATTGTTTTATCAAAACTGGCGCTGGCAATAATTTTGCTATTTGGGCTAAAGATTACAGCGTTAACTGAATCCTCATGTTCTTTCAGAGTTTTGGAGATTAAGTGATTCTTTAAATCCCATAGTTTAAGGGTGCAATCACTACTACTTACAATAAACCGCCCGTCTGGACTAAACGACATTGCTACAATATCTTCTTCGTGAATATAAACTGGCTCTTGTACTTGAAGAACTGCTTCCACAGATCTACAAAAGCTTTCTTCAACTAAATCCAAGAGCTTTGTTGGAGAACGCTCTAAATTTATGTATAAAGCTTGGATCGCTAATGAAAGTCCTTCCATTGGGTCGATAGAGAGTAGGCTAAGTGCTTTTCCCGCCTGTTTTCTTAGATCAGACTCGACCATAACAACGCTGATTTGTGTTTCGTTAATATCACACTTTTGGTAAAATTCTTGTGAAGCAGAATCTAGTTCTGATATTAAGCTATTCCAATTAGCTCTTAATTTAGCTAAGAGAGTTCCCCTGATTAAATCTTCGTCCTTCCTTCCCTCTGTAACCCATAACCTTTGAGCATTTTCCAATCTATCTCGTAAATACCTTAGTTTGCGACTTTCCAAAAGCCATTCTGCATATCGTTCCCATCCGTTGATCAATGCTTCATGGGAGAGATCGATCCACTCCTCTTGTTGATCCTCTTTTCCGGCGACGAGTAAACGAGCTTTGATGAGATCTTCCAATACGTCGCCTAACGCTTTGTGAGTTTCAGAGTCATCATTACCCATCGCCAATAACCTGCCTTTCGATTGTCGTTGGCGAGTATCTTTTTCTTGTTGTCCGGTTATCACCAGACGTAAAAAAATTCGTCTAATCCAGTCTTTCTCTGGCTCATCGCGCTCATCGCGCTCATCGCGTCGGTTGGCAGGCATTTCTTCATCGTAATCTCGATAGTGATAGACTTGCTCAGCGTGCTGGTTTAACGCACCTGTAAGCCCTCCCAGTTTTTCGTATTGTTCCAAAGTGAGGAGACGGCATGTGTGATCGCGCTTTTCCCACAGTGCTAACAAAGCAAATTGCAATAGGGGCAAACATTCTTTTTCTTGACTAATTTCCTTAAGTATTGCTCCTAGTAGACCTGTTTCTAATTGATAACCTTGTTTTTTTGCTGGTTCTGTTATTGCTTGCTCCAAATCAGCTCCAACTAATGGTGGCATATAAACTGCCTGTTCTTGAATCAACTGTGCCAGCGATGGATCGCGTAAACTTTCTTCAATAAAATCCGCCCGCATTGTGGTGATAACAGCTAACTTTGCTGTTTCTTCCTTCCCAAAAGCAGATGATAGAGGATATTGAGTTAACAATTCGATGAATCTGCGTCTCTCATCTTCCTCGGTACAAAGGGTGAAAATTTCTTCAAATTGGTCTATTAACAATAAAAAGCGTTCATTTTTGGGGAGATGGTCACGTATGTGACTTAAACCATGAGGATCATTGTCAATGAAGCTATTAAGTAGTTTGCTTTTCTTGGAACCCTGAAAAAAATCTTGAAAAACCGTCTCTAATTTCGCCAATGGTCTACGCCCTGGTATAATCGGCTCCAAGATTTTCCAACCATTGTCTTCCAATTTGGGAATTAAACCTGCACGGACTACAGAAGATTTACCACTACCAGAAGTGCCAATTAGCTTAACAAACAAACCCAACTCTAATTTTTGTTGGATGGTAGAAACTATTCGACTGCGACCAAAGAAGAATTCAACGTGTTGTTTATCAAAAGCTTCTAATCCGCGATAGGGACATTCCTCAGAAACTTCTGTAGAAAGCACAGCTTTTTTAGGTGGATACCAAACTAAGGGTATTGATCGTCCTCCACCCATGTTGATTGGTTCTTGGCCACTCTGCTTAAGTTCCCGCGATATAAAGCTAAACAAGTCGGCGACATTCACTTCCCCAGTGGCTTCATCAGCCTTATCGTGAGATAATCCTCTCAAAACAGCTTGGGTAAAAATGCCTCCTTCGACATCTTCCCGCGCTTTTTCAAATTCACGAGAGGCAGTAATTAGGCAGTAGTCCTGTTTGCTGTAGAAATCGGGGAAACTTGACCTGATTTTTTCTAAAAAAGAACCAGAATAGCAGCAGTCTAGCAGTACCACTAAGCTACTAAGCTCAGATTTCTGTATTAAATCATTGAAGTCGTCAAACGAAATTGCATTCTGTCCATCGCTGGTACAATCAAAGGTTGCCAGATAGCCCTTTTGTTTACCTGTCAGCGTTGGTGCTTCAAATCCATGTCCGGCAAAATAAATTAGTGCTTCGTGATTTTTTGCCTTCTTCAGCAGAAACTCCCTCAGTGCTAAACCCAGTTCCTTGCCAGTGAGCTTTTTGTCTGGCGCAACACGCTTGCAATTTTCACCCTTGATTAACTTATCAGGTAACGGCTGAACATTAAAGCGACCGTGTTCACGGAGTACCTGCGCTATGTTTTCTGCATCGGTGACAGCCTTGGGCAGGTTTCTAAAATTGTTATAGTTAGCAATGCCAATCACCAACGCATATCGAGCCATACTGTCTAACCAAGCATAGGGGCATTTTAGAGTATTATAACTAACATAGTAATCCGCAATGACTTGAGGCTACCGATGTCAGAAGTACAACGCCTAGTAATTAAAGACGATGGTGAAGAGTACGAGCTTTATATTCAGTCCAAAACTGTCGCTGAGGTGCCAGACATAGACGACGAGGAAGAAGGATACCGTGGTATTGGCGATATTCTCCCCACAGTTAATATTCAGGAATTTCACGCCAAGCTTCGTGGTTATACCAAATTGGCTCTTGGGGCATTCAAAAATTTACCTGAAGCTGAAGAAGTCACAATAAAATTTGGTATCAAACTAGGTAGCAAAGTTGGCATTCCTATTTTGGTTGAAGGTTCTAGTGAAGGCAACTTTGAGATTGAAGTTAAGTGTAAGTTTTCTGAGAAAAAGTGATAAAGAAATTATGCCAGGTTTGGTAGCTGACATCTTGTACTTAGAAAAAATAATGTATTTTTTACACTCAGTGATAAGCTAAAAGCCCTTATTTTAGCCATAAAAGCCAAGAAAAGTGATGTAACTTTATTGTGCTGCTTTTCACTAAGCCCAGGTTTCTACGGAAAGTGCAAGATCTTTTGAAGTGGGTATGCTGGAAGCGCCAAGTCTACTTTGCCAAAGTAGACCATAGGGGGACAAGTCAAATGTGCCCTAATTGTGGAGCACATACCGGGAAGAAGGATTTGTCAGTTAGGACTCATCATTGTCCTGAATGTGGATACACCGTAGATAGGGATGTAGCAGCTGCACTAGTCATTAGAGCGGGAGGTGTCGAGTTAATTGCCGTCGGGCAAACGGTGAGTGAAATTGCCTGCGGAGGGGATGCGTCGGGGACGATTCGCAATCTTGCTCTAGGTGGCACCCGAAGAAGCAGGAAACCGAAGGGGTGACTCTTTGGAATCCCCATCAAGAGCCGTCAGGCAAGATGGGGAGGATGTCAATTGCGAATAACTATAATCTTTGCTCTATACGTGCCTACGGTTTGGTAAGTTATACATAGCTTAAAAAAAAATGTAGTTATCGCAAACAAAGGACTACCTTGAGTTATAATCTTGACAGCATAGCCCCTCATGGTGGGCAATTGGTGAATCGCATCGCTACACCTGAGCAAAAACAAGTATTTCTCTCAAAAGCTGACTTTCTACCGCGAGTGCAACTTGATCAACGGGCGGTATCAGATTTGCAAATGATTGCAATTGGTGGTTTTAGTCCACTGACTGGTTTTATGAATCAGGAGGACTATAACCGCGTTGTTACAGAAATGCGGCTTGCAAACGGAACCGTTTGGTCAATTCCGGTTACGCTCTCGGTGAATGAGAAAGTCGCCGCCCCTTTAACAGAAGGTAGTTTGATTCGTTTAGATAATCCTGCTGGTCAGTATATCGGGGTCTTGGAACTTACAGAAAAATATCACTACGACAAGACCCGTGAAGCTATTCATGTTTATCGAACCAATGATTCAAACCATCCTGGTGTAAAGGTACTCTACAATCAAGGGTCTGTACATTTAGCAGGTGATGTGTGGTTATTAGAACGCGAGCCTCATCCTCTATTTCCAAAATACCAAGTTGATCCTGTCGAGTCTCGGCAGTTGTTTCAGGAAATGGGCTGGAAAACTGTTGTTGGGTTCCAAACTCGCAACCCTATCCACCGCGCTCATGAATATATCCAAAAGTGCGCTTTGGAAATTGTCGATGGTCTATTTTTGCACCCATTGGTTGGAGCGACGAAAGAAGATGATATCCCCGCAGATGTGCGGATGCGCTGCTACGAAATTTTGATGGAGAAATACTACCCACATAACCGCGTCCTTTTAGCAATTAATCCCTCGGCTATGCGTTATGCTGGTCCTCGGGAGGCAATTTTCCACGCTCTGATTCGCAAAAACTACGGTTGCACTCACTTTATCGTCGGACGGGATCATGCTGGAGTAGGTAATTACTACGGTACTTATGATGCTCAGCACATCTTTGATGAGTTTAAGCCTGAAGAACTGGGCATTGTGCCGATGATGTTTGAACACGCGTTTTACTGCACCCGTACCCAGCAAATGGCGACAAGTAAAACAAGCCCTAGTCTTCCGGAAGAGCGCATTCATCTTTCGGGAACTAAGGTGCGGGAAATGCTGCGCCGAGGTGAGTTACCTCCACCACAATTTTCCCGTCCAGAGGTGGCGGCAGAATTGGCACGGGCAATGCAAATACCAGTCCATACTTACGATATTTAAAGCACATTCCGGTCAAATAATACAGTATAAAAGGTTGTTTTACACTACAGACCTCAGCCCTATAAGCTATAGCTGATGGACTGAGGGCTGATAGCTAACTATGAAGCGGCGAACGTTTTTACAAAGGTTTGGTTCCATACTCGCGGTATTGGGTGCGGCACAGAGTGAGTGGTTGAGTTTGGGAAATCGCTACTACGAAGCTTTGGCACAACCTATACCGCGTAAATTGGCATTATTGGTAGGTATCAATCAGTACGCAGAATTTCCGGGTCTGCTCGGTTGTCTAACAGATGTGGATCTGCAAAGGGAACTTTTGATTCACCGCTTTGGTTTCCAACCCTCAGATATCATCTCGTTAACTAATGAAAAAGCGACGAGGGAATCTATCGAGACGGCTTTTTTCGAGCATCTGGTCAAACAAGCTAGACCTGATGATGTCGTCGTGTTTCACTATAGTGGCTACGGCAGTCGTGTCAAGTTGGAAATGCAAGAAACAGAGCAAAACGCTCTCATTCCAGTTAATGGCAGAGATGACAAACAAGAAAATAAGTTTGTCAACTATCTGTTGGAAGAAACACTGCTGCTCATGTTGCGATCGCTAGCTACAAATCACGTAACAGCACTATTGGATACGAGCTACTACACACGCTCCACCTCCCTGCCAACAGGGTTGCGAATTCGCGCCCGTCCAGTAGCAGGACAAGGTATCCTGTCAGCAGAAGAACTTGAGTTGCAACTGCAGCTACAGCAGCAGGTTGCCACAAAAGAGCCAGTAATTGTGCTGTCAGCAACCTCTGATCCCAAGCAATTGGCAAGGGAGGAGCAGTTGTCTGGTTTTAGTGCTGGATTATTTACCTACGCCTTAACGCAGTATTTATGGGAAGCCACACCAGCAACGACAATTCAAGTCTGTCTTTCTCATGTGGGTGCTTCTGTCCAGCAGTTAGGAAGTACGAAACAGCAGCCAGCGCTATTGCTAGATAAGAAAAATCAGCTTTCTCGGACGCTGATAGCAGATATTTTGCATCCATTGAGCACCTTTGGCGCAGAAGGAGTCGTCACAGGAACTGAGGACGACGGGAAAACAGTTTTACTGTGGCTAGGGGGACTCCCTGCACAAGTCCTGGAATACTACGGAGTGAATTCACGACTGACTCTGGTGACAAAAGAAGGGTTAAATACACAGCTCGTTTTGCGATCGCGTGCAGGGTTAACAGCAAAAGCGCAAATTTTCAGTGTAGATGGAACCACTGCCCCACAAGTCGGGCAACTTGTTCAGGAAGCTGTGCGAGTTGTTCCCCGGAACATAAATTTAACAGTTGCTTTTGATACTGGACTAGAAAGAATTGAGCGGGTAGATGCGACAAGTGCCTTTGCAACAGTCGCCCATGTGTCAAACGTAGTAGCGGGAGAACAACCAGCGGATTATGTGTTTGGGAAACAACCAGAAGCGAAGAATAAAGATTTAGCAGCGACTAACTCTACGATGGTGTCTGTGAGTCGTTACGGTTTATTTTCTCTCGGTGGCGAACTCATTCCCAATACCGTTGGGGAAGCGGGAGACGCAGTAAAAGTAGCCGCGCAGCGGTTAGCGCCAAAACTACAAACCTTGCTGGCGGCAAAATTATGGCGACTCACACAGAATGCAGGATCTTCCCGCTTAGGGATCAAAGCAACATTAGAGATCATTGGCACCCTTACGCCTCGGGCGCTGATACAACGAGAAACACTGCGAAGCCAAAGTCCCGAAACATCAAGCAAAAAAGCATTCAATGCTGAACTTGCAGAGATTCCCACTGTAAGTGTCGGTAGTAAGATACAGTATCGAGTGGAAAATATGAGCGATCGCCCTGTTTATCTCATGCTGCTGGGATTAAATAGCAGTCGGACTGCGATCGCTTTGGTTCCCTGGTACAAAAGTACTGAACCAGACTCATCGGAAGCCAAAGCAGTACTCAAAGATATGGTCATTTCTCCAGGGCAGACTCTGACGATACCACAAACAACACCTGGTTTTGAATGGGTGGTGCAAGAACCAACTTCCTTGAGTGAAACCCAACTTATTTTTAGTACTGCACCTTTTACCCAATCTCTCTCTGCTTTAGAAGCTGCTAAGCATCCCAAAGCAGAACAACAGCGCATACAGCCCTTGATCACCCCCTTAGAAGTCGCACAAGCTGTTCTGCAAGATTTGCATAATGCCAGTGCAGTCAGCGATATGAACGGCACAGCGACTGACTCATATGTGTTGGATGTGAATAATTGGGCAAGTCTAAGTTTTGTCTATCAGGTGGTATAAAGTGTAAACCAAGAAAATCAAGGACTTATAACTTCCGCGCCAATTTTTTTGAAGTTCAGTAGTCATTGCGCTGCTGTTTCTTCCACAAAGATGATCATGCACTAAGAGTTGATTTATAAAGTAAATCTTAAGTAGGGTGTGTTACGGCGCTTTGCCTAACGCACCGCCATATAGCATGGTGCGTTAGGCGCTTTGCTTGCTGTTTTTCGTTACAAATCATTGCTGCTGAAGGAATTGATGCGTTACGGCTGCGCCTAACACATCCTACGTTTAATTATGTCCGCTTACTTAATTAAGAATCAATATCGAAGCCAGTGTTCCTACAGCAAGCCTCACAAGAGTAGAAAAGAAAAGTTTCTTTTCTACTCTTGTCTAATCAGAGCGATCGCTCACTATGTCATTGCCTATTACGTTCAACCATCGCCTTTAAAATACAGTTATCAACTCCCCAAAAACTCTCGTATGTACTGATTGACTAATTGAGGCTGTTCCTGTTGTACCCAATGGCTACAGTTGGCAATATATTTAATTTGAAAGTCTTTCACATAAGCTTCTGTGCCATAGGTTAATTCCTTGCCAAGCGCGGTATCGTTTTCTCCCCAAATCATCAACGTTGGCACTTCCAAAACGCCCCACTTTTGATTTATCATTCTCTGTTGAAAAATATTGCGGTAATAGTTCAACATTGCTGTAAGGGCACCCCGTTTGGATGCAGCATCTTTATAAGCGTCAATATCCGCTTGGGTTATAGCGCTCTTATTAACCGCCATACCTTTAAAAGCAGTTTCAACTGGTTGATAATCAAACGATTGTATGAGAAATTCTGGTATTGCTGGTAATTGAAATAAGAACATATACGAGCTGCGTAGCAACTGTTGAGGAGTGCGTAAGCCTTCGGCAAATTTGGCGGGATGAGGGAGATTGAGTACAATTAAACGCTCTACCATTTCGGGGTGAGAGTAAGCAAAATTCCAGGCGATCGCACCACCCCAGTCATGTCCCACCAAAATACTCTTTTGGTATCCTAATCCCTTAATGACCCCCTCAACATCTCTAACAAATTCATCCATCACATAAGCTGATTGGTTTTTTGGCTTATCGCTGTCGTTGTAGCCACGCAAGTCAAGGGCAACAACTTTATAGTTTTTCGCAAATTCTGGTATTTGATGCCGCCACGAATACCAAAACTCAGGAAATCCATGCAGCATAAGCATGAGAGGACCTTCTCCCTGAGTGACGTAATGCAATTTCACCCCGTTTGTCGTGATGTATTGGTGCTGCCATGAACCTTCTAGTACTGACATAATTTATACTCTTAAAGGTAGATAATCCGGTTTTATATACAAGTATTAATAATAAGTTTTATCGCAAATTCTTTAGATTCAAAACTAACTTGAGAAGGAACAAATAACTCAACAATTCTTCATCTTATATTTAAAATTCTTCCTTTGGTAGATGTATATTATGGGTGAATTCTGCTAAATACTTATCCATAATTAAACTTAAGTATTATGGCACAGCAACTAACACAACATCCTTCTTTATGGGTTGAGAGACTAGCTAGATTTGGTTATATATCCAAAGGAGTAGTTTACGGTGTTATTGGACTATTGGCAGCACAAGCGGCATTTGGCAGTGGTGGTAAAACGACTGATACTGAAGGCGGTCTCCGGGAAATTGTCAATCAGCCATTTGGAAAGTTTTTGCTAGCTTTGGTGGCAATTGGGTTAATTGGATATGTGATTTTTCGTTTTGTGCAAGCAATCAAAGACCCAGAAAATAAAGGCACAGATGCCAAAGGTTTTGCACAGCGAGTTGGTTATGGAATCAATGGTTTGATATACGCTGGTATAGCATTAACATCTGTCCAAATTATCCTCGGTTCCGACGGTGGTGGTAACAGTAATTCTAGACAAGATTGGACAGCACAATTACTTTCTCAGCCCTTTGGCCAATGGTTAGTTGGGGCTGAGGGAGCGTTTACTATTGGTTTGGGTTTCTATGAGTTTTATCAAGCTTTTAGTGGGAAGTTTCGTAAAAAATTAGATTTGCATGAATTAGACGATTCAGAACGCAAATTGGTAATGGGTATTTCTAGATTTGGTTTGGTAGCCCGAGGGATAGTTTTCTGTATTATTGGTTGGTTTTTGATTCAAGCAGCAACTCAGTCTGACGCCAGTCAAGCGGGAGGTTTAGGTGAGGCGTTACAGGCGATCGCGCAACAACCTTATGGTCCTTGGCTTTTGGGTATTGTGGCGCTGGGTTTAGTTGCTTACGGTGGTTACATGGTGATTCAGGCCCGATATAGTCGGATAGTAATAGGAAGGTAGAAAAATGAACGGGGACTGGGGACTGGCGAGTGGGGACTGGGGACTGGGAGGAATTGAGGACGGGGATTTTACTCCGCCCTATTGCTGGCACCAGGGACCGTTGGACTTGGAACTCGGGAACACAAAGAGTCTATTGAATACCCCGAACATATTATTAAAAGGCGCATGGCAAGAGTAGAAATACGCGGCGTCTGGCTAACCACTACTGATAGCAAAGTTTTCCATTCTCGGCGAAATATTGCGTCAGCGATGGACTTCCTTGCCGAGACGGGATTTAATGTGGTCTTCCCTGTTGTCTGGAACAGGGGGTCAACAATGTATCCCAGTCCATTAATGCGGCAAACGTTTGATATAGAAATGAACCCGCAATTTGTTGGGCGCGATCCTTTGGCGGAAGTGGTGACTGAGGCGCGGCGGGTTGGGTTAAAGGTCATTCCTTGGTTTGAATACGGATTCGCCAGTTCCTACAATTTGAATGGTGGACCACTGCTTGCAAAAAAACCTGAGTGGACTGCCCGTGACAGTGAGGGCAATTTACTGAAGAAAAACGGGTTTGAGTGGCTGAATGCCCTTGACCGGGAAGTCCAAAGTTTCATGTTAAATCTTATATTAGAAGTCGTAAAAAATTACGATGTAGACGGCATTCAAGCTGATGATCGCTTGCCTGCATTACCTAGCGAAGGTGGGTATGACAAGAGAACAGTAGAACTGTACCGTCAGCAGTTTGGCGAATCTCCGCCAAAAAACTTCAAGGATGGGCGATGGTTGCAGTGGCGTGCTGATATTCTCACTGAATTTCTTGCCCGCCTCTATCAGGAAATCAAAGCGATTAATTCCAACTTGCTGATATCAATTGCCCCTAATATTCATGATTGGGCATACAAGGAATACCTGCAAGATTCGCCCACATGGCTGGAACGAGGGCTGGTAGATATTATCCATCCGCAAATCTATCGTCGTGATTTTCTCACTTACAAAGGTATTGTTGATAAGCTGGTCAGGGAGCAATTCACAGATGGTACGCTGGCGAAGTTAGCACCAGGAATTCTGATGAAAATTGGTTCTTATCGGATAAGTCCAGAATACTTGTTGCAAGCTATTGAATATAACCGTGCTTGTGGTATTTGTGGGGAAGTTTTCTTTTTCTACGAAGGTTTGCGAGAAGACAATAACGCCTTAGCCCAGGCGTTGCGAAAAGGCCCTTATGCCCAGTCTGCTGTATTTCCTTCTCTGGCACAGCTAAATCAAGATAGAGTGAGCAAGAAAGCATCATCTTCTATTTGGCAACATTTGCTGGGGTTTTTGAGGAATATTGTTTAGGGGGCCATGCGTGGAATATCAATTCTCAATCGCTCTAGAAACCTGGTAAAAGATAAGCTTCCTCTAGGTACAGCCAATACTTTTAAAACCACAGTTGTCGGTGCTGTCATGTAGTTGTATTGCCATTTCCCTACCACTATTTACCCCAACAAACCTTTAATCTTTCCCGTACTTGAGGCTGGGTATTCAGGTAATCTTTTAACCAGTCGCATCCTCGCGTTAAAAGTCCATCTAATTCGTCAACACGCCAAATTAGCACGTCATTACCATTAGGAGATTTACCAGTAACCTGCGTGAGAATATGTTTACCATCCGGGCTGAAATTCGCTGGCCATACAAATAAAGATGAATACTTATATTGTGCAAGCTGCTTACCCGATATATCCCAAACACGAAAAGTTTTATCATTTGACGCTGTGACAATGCGCTTACCATCTGGGCTAAATCTGGCATCTATAACAACATCTTGATGCGGTATTTCAACTAATTGTTTACCGGAAGTATCCCAAATAATCACCCTATTATCTCGGGAAGTAGTAATAATTAGTTTCCCATCTGGACTAAAGCTAGGGTTAGAAATATCTTGATTCGCTTTGAATTCTGATAATTTTTGACCAGATGTATTCCAAATGCTTGCTGTATCTCCATGAGTCGTAATAATACGCTCCCCATCTTGACTGAAGCTAGCACCGAAATAACTATTTTCACTTGCTTGAAAATCTACTATTTTTTCACCCGAAATATTCCACAAACTAGAGTAGTTATTGCCGTTATAATCAAACATAGCCATAATATATTTACTATTAGGACTCCAATTCATGCCTCTGGCTTGAAATGTAGCTAGAAGCTTACCATCATTTGACCAAATTTTAGTTTTCATATCGTTAGTTGTAGTTAAAATATACTTACCATTAGGGCTAAAAGCAGCAAATTCTAACTCCTTTTCATGTCCCGCAAGCAATAATAACTGTTTTCCGGATGTATTCCACACACGAGCAGTTTTATCATTTGATGCTGTGACGATTAGTTTTCCATCAGGACTAAAATTAGCGCTACTAACTATACCTGAATGTCCTTGAAATCTTGCTAACTGCTTACCATATTTATCCCAAAGTAATACAGATTTCCAAGTTGGGGTAACAATGTATTTACCATCGGGACTCCAGCTTGCTCCCGTAATAGCATCTTTTGACTGAATAGTTACTGTCGTTAGTGGTATTCTATCGGATAAATCCCAGATACGAACGATTCTATCGTGTCCAAAAGTAACAATATATTTTCCATCAGGACTCCAACGGGGGCTTGTTTGATTTCCTGCGACTTCGGTGAGTAATTCACCTGATAAATCCCATCCTTTTACAGATTCATCTCTTATATCCCAGAGTTTTATAGTGTCCTCAATTGTAAAAAATCGCTTACCATCTGGACGAAATTCTGCACCACTAATTAGCGCTTTACTATTTTTTATTTCTCTGAGCACCCTACCAGATAAATCCCAAATGCCCGTTTTTTCAGATGTTGATACAAAGAGACGCTGGCTATCAGGACTAAAACCAGCATCCCTAATTATCCATTTCTCATCTACTTTAAATCGTGCAATTTGCTTACCTGAAACATCCCAAACATAAGAGTAATAATTAGAGTTAGTCAAAATATATTTTCCATTCGGACTCCAATAAGCACTTTTAACAGCCATTGAATGTCCTCTTAGCGTTACCAATAGCTGACCAGATGTATTCCAAATACGGGCAGTCTTATCATCAGAAGCAGTAAGAATATATTTACCATCAGGGCTAAAACTGGCACTATTAACTCTATCTTGATGTTGAAGTTTTAGTAATAAATTACCGGATAAATCCCAGATGTGAGCTATTTTGTCATCAGAATTGTTAACAAGAGGCTTTCCGTCTGGGCCTGGTGCTGGTAGCCTGTCAGAAGTAGTAATGACACGTTTTCCATCGGGGCTAAAGCTGGCGCTAATTAGATATTCTTGATGTTTAAGTATCGCTAATTGTTTACCCGAAGTGTCCCAAATCCGAGCTGTTTTATCCACACCAGTGGTAAGAATATGCTTTCCGTCTCGGCTAAAATCAGCACTATTAACCTGTTCTTTATGTCCTTTGAGTTCTGCCATCAGCTTACCCGATAAATTCCAAATCCGAGCGGTTTGATCTGCGGAAGCGGTGATAATATACTTTCCATCATGACTCCAGTTAACATTTGTAATAGGCTCTTTATGAGCAACAAATTGCTTAACTTCACGGATATTATCGAGTATTGTTTGCAAGGCTAAAATTGGACTACTGGCAGGATATTTTTCGAGAGAACGTCCATCTTTTACTAGTTCTTTTAACCTTTGTCCTGCATCTACCGCTGTCACTAAAGATTCAATTTGTTTTGTTTTAAACTGTTGTAGCGCTACAAGTCCTGCGTGTTCTAATCTTGTACCTTCCTGGGCTTCTCGTAATTGATGAGTTGCAGATGCAAAAGCGATAGTTGCTCCGATAAGAGAACAAATAAGAACTCCACCACCGATACGAATTTGTCGTTTGGCTTGATGTTGTGCCGTAGTTAAAGTCTCGTTAGCTTGTGCTAAAATGCGGCTTTCTTCTTCTTGAAGAGATAATGCCGTAGCTATTTCTTGTTTTTCAAATTCCTGGCAAGCAGTTAAAAACTGGTAATCTTCCTGATTTAAACTTTTATTAGCCGCCCAATTTTTTGCATCTTCTAATGCTTTGCCACGCAATAATCTAGAATTATCTTGACAGCTTGAAGTAAACCAAGCTGATAATGCTTCTGAATAAGGTCTTAAATCGGCGAGTGCTTTTTCTACCCAGTTTAAATCAAAAACACTTGCATAAATACGGTTATAAACCCTTAAATATCCCTGCTGTTCTACAACTAATCCAGATAGCCGTAATTCTATCTGTTCTGGGCTGTCCGAAGCGGGAATTTGTCCTAATTGTAAAATTCTTTGATATAAACCAAGCAATGCACCTGTATTATGCTTACTCATCAAAATTCTATCTTTGATGGTTTTTAAATGGGGTGGTTCGTCTTGTGATTCCCAGTTTTCAATTATTTGTTGCGTAACAATATTTTTTACCCATTCCGATTCTATAATTTCTCCCTCTACTTTCAGTGAGGAATAAAGAATAAAGTTTTGGGGAACTACTAACAAATCACATAATTTTTGTGTAAGGAAGGGTTGTCCTCCAGTCCATGCTAAAACTTCTTTCAAAACAGCTTGTGGATTTTCAATTTTTCCTTTTAACCCTTCTGCTAAAGGCGAAATTTCAGACGATTGAAAACCATTAAGCTGAATTGCACGACCAATATTAAATGGCGTTCGTATTTTATCTGCGATTAAATCGCTAGGTGTTGCTACTCCGAGAAGAGCAAAAGTAACCCGATTAAACTCGCTATTAAGATTACGCTTTTCATAACAACTTCTAATCCAGGAAAAAAAATCATCACCTTCAAAATGAAAGCTTAAAATACTATCAATTTCATCAATAAAAATAACTATTTGATTTGGAACTTTCCCTAACAAAAACTTTTCAACAAATATATCTAAACGCTGTAGTGGCGATAATTCGCAATTTTCTTTCCACCATGTTCTAATAAATTCGCTGGGGTTAGCTATTTCAAAATTTGCAACCAATGTGTAAACAATACCTGCATACCACTGTTCCGGATTTATATCTTTACTACCGCGTCCAGAAATATCAATTGTAGTACAAGCGATTCCTTCAGCTTGCAATCGTTTTATTGTGCGAACTTGCAAGCTAGTTTTACCCATCTGTCGGGAATTAAAAATATAACAAAAATTACCTGCTTTAAGTTCATTGTAAAGGTCAGAGTCTGCTTGTCTAACTACATAACTGGGAGCATCTTCTGTAAGACTTCCACCAACTTTATATGAAAAATTGTTGCTCATTATCTAATGTTTAGCTAATTAATGAGATGGGTACAAATAATAAGAGTGTAGGGTGCGTTATAACGAAGTTTAACGTACCCATTAATTATGTGAAGTGCCTTCCGTAAGCCGTAACACAGCTTACAACTAAACCCTATTTCTGCGAATTAACGCTTCTAATTCATTTGTCTGAGTATCAATTAATCTTATTGCTGGATGGTCTGGAGTAAACTTTTTTATGAGTTGCGAGCGCTCTATTTCAAAATCTTCTATTTTTTGATATGCAGCATTCGATATAAGGTTTTTTACTACCCCTTTATCTACTTGCGGTTGTGTGTTGGCAAGTTGTTTATACAAATCCTGAAGTTGAGCGTAAAAATGCTGTATCGTTGGAGCTTGAGGTTTAAAACGTGCTAAATTTAATGCTCGCTCGACTTCTATTTTGGCGATCGATTGTAAAATAATACCAGTCGTAATCTGCGGTGCTGGGGTATCTATCCCCATGTTTGATAATTCATTTCTGACTTTATCTAACATCTCTTGATATCTGGCATCCATCATACCAGTTCCGAAAACCCCATCTAAATATTGCTGTAAAAGTTTTTCTGCTGCTTTGTAATCTGCAATCGCACTTTCTTTATCTCCTATAGCTTTGTACAGATTACCTCTAGAAATGTAAGCTTCAGCAAAGGAATTACTACCACGAATGACTTCAGTCCAATCTGAAATTGCTTTCTGTTTTTCGTCTAACTTTTCATAAGCCCTACTTCTTTGATAGTATGCAGTCCACCTGGAACTCAACCTATCTGTATTATTTTGGTTAATTATTTGGGTATAATCTTCCACTGCGGCTTTGTAATTCCCAAGTTTATAGTAAGCGTTTCCACGATGATAGTAGGGTTCTTCAGCTTTAGGATTAAGTTGAATTGCTTGCGTGAAAGAAGAAACCGCAGCTTGGCTATCTCTTTGGCAATCCTCTTGAAAGTGTCCCATGCCTATGAAGTCGTCTGCTGAATTAAGATGTGGTGGCATAAGAGTTTTGCAGTCAGCAGAGATATTAGAAGCTGGTATTTGTGCAACTACTAATGGTAGCGAAAAACCTACCAGCACAAAAGATGATGCATAACCAAGAAAGGAAGATATAGAAAAGGGAAATTTCATAATTATATAATCTAGAAAGATTTTCAGTTAAAGTAGGACTAGTGTTCACAGGTTGTACCTCGAACCTTATTTCTACTAATCTCATTTAAGCTTGACAGCACTTGAGTTTACATAGGAGTTTATCGAGTACGTATCGACTTTGTAGTGAAATTGAATATTTTAAAATTTCGCCAAAGAAATCTAGCAGTTGTAATATCAGAAATGCCACGTTCAGTTAGAGTACGTCCTGAATTCATATCAGAGGTAAAGTCAGCGCTACCGCGTAATGGCTATATTCGCCAAACTGACTTAGCTGAGTATTTGCAAATCTCTCAATCTACTATCAGCAGTTTTCTTAATGGCAGAGCTGTAGATTACCTGAATTTTAAAGAAATTTGTCGAGCTTTGGGACTGGAATGGCAAGATATTGCCGATTTAACAGCACAGAGTGGGAAAGATGCGTTGTCATCACCTGTCGCACGCACCATATCGGAAAATAAAAAAGAAACTCAAGAAATATCTTCGTCCCACTTTTCGCTCTTATTTCCATCCGGGCAAGTAGCATTAGATTCGCCATTTTATATCAAGCGTTCTCCAATCGAAGAACGATGTTACGAACAAATTTACAAACCCGGTGCTTTAATCAGAATTAAAGCGCCCAGACAAATGGGTAAAACTTCTCTTTTGGCAAGAATTATTGATAAATCGCATTCTCAAGGGGATTGTACCGTCATATTAGATTTTCAACTTGCCGCACAGGAAATTTTTGTCAATTCAGATAAGTTTTTACGCTGGTTTTGTGCCAGTGTTGGTTTAGCTTTAAATATCCCAAATAAACTTAGTGATTATTGGGATTTAGCGGAAATTGTCGGTAGTAGCATGGCATGTAAAGCCTATTTTGAGGAATATCTACTACCAACAATTGATAAGCCGCTAACTCTTGGTTTAGATGAGGTTGATAAAGTTTTTGAATATCCAGACATTTACCGAGATTTTTTTGGACTGCTACGCGCTTTACACGAAGAAGGTAAACGTCGAAAGATTTGGAAAAAACTGCGATTGGTAATTGTGCATTCTACAGAAGTTTACGTACCTCTTGATATTAATCAATCGCCATTTAATGTAGGTTTGTCTGTAGAATTGCCTGAATTTAATAATAACCAAATTTTAGATTTAGCCCAAAGGCACCAACTCGATTGGAATGAAACCGAAGTTGAAAAATTAATGATGCTAGTGGGTGGACATCCATTTTTAGTGCATCTTACTCTTTATCATATAGCTAATAGAAATGTTACTTTAACAGAAATACTACAAAATTCCACGAGTTCATCAAGTATTTACGCGGGGCATTTACGTCGTCAAAGTTTAATCCTTACGCAAAAGCCGGAATTAGCAAATGCAATGAAAGATGTAGTTATGAATAACTCTGCTAAACTACCGACAGTAACTAAATTTAAATTGCACAGTATTGGACTGGTAAAATTCCAAGGAGATAGCGTATTGGCACGCTGTAATTTATATCGTCAGTATTTAGAAATTCACTTGTGAAAGAATCAATATCTTGTTGACCAGAAGAAAGGCAGAGAGCGAAAAAATTCGCTCTCAATAGCACAGAGGTTTGGCAAGGAAGCACCTGAACTGAACTTAGATTTATCTACCCATACCCTGAAGTGATTGAAGATTTAGAGCTACCCGTTTGTTGGCTGCTTTTATCAGAAATACCCCGATGACAACCAGCCAGATTTCCCAGATTATGAAACCAACGGGAGTGACTTCCCATGTAGGAGTGGATGGAATAACCGTTGCAAGTAACTCGCTTTGTCCAAAAATCAAAAAGGGTACCGTTGCTAAACCCATCCAGCCAACCCAAGGTTTGAAAAGGGGAGACTTCAGCATAGCCACACCAACTCCTAACGTCCAAAAGGCAAGCAGAAGTTGCCCGATTTGTTCCCCGATGACAACGCCGCCATATTGATGAACTGCTTGGTAGACGACTGCAACCGACTCGCGGGTGACTTGACTAGCAGCTGGATCAACATATAAGTTAGCCAAGACGGGGATCACAAACACCCAACGCATTAGCCCAACGGACTGTAGCGCACCGGAAACCACTCCTGATAGGGTGGCGGCGGTAAGATACGGGGTATCTTCGCGTCCCAGTACTTTCTGGAGTAGGGTACTGACTGGGATAAACAGCAATGCCGTCAGACCAAAAACAAACCAAGTTAAGATCAGCCCAGCCCCGCCTGCATGGAACTGAGTTAAGACGTAAGCTGTAGGTTTGCGTAAGATATCGTCGTACTCAAAATTCTGAATCAGCAGCAAGTACGGTATATTGAGCAGAATGGAGAAGACAATAAACAGGACACCCGTTGTTCTAGAAAGTTGTAAGCGACTCATTTTATTTCCCTCGACTGTTTGATATTTAGCGTTTCGCTTTTTGTGGGAGTGGCTCTCTAACCCGTCCTATTAACAGGGCGGGCAGGATGCCCACCCCACTCATATTGAATAATTTACTTAAGCTAAAACCCTTCTAAAATCTCGTTTCCAGGTTCCACCTGGAAATGCCCTTGAAGCGGCTCTGCCGCTGTTAAGCAAGGCTTGCCTTCCAGTAGGCATTCCCAGCCTCAGGCTGGGAACGAGGCAATCTCTAAAAGCTTGTTCTATGCTGGTTTTCACCTTAAGTTGACACCTATGGCAGGATGCACACCCCACAAGATTGAATAATTTATTTTTTGGAAGTACCTTACTCGGCTTGTTTCCAATATTTGACCAGCGATCGCTCGACTCCCAAAAGGCGAGCAATCCCGGCTAACGTTCCAATAATCAGCTTTTGGACGAACAACGGCAAACCAACAAATACGAGGTCGGCTTTCTGAATGACCAAGGCGAGTTGCAGGGGATTTGTAGGCATACCCTCCTTGTTCACTTTTGCATCGATCGCCAGACCGTACATTGCTCTAATAAACTGCTCAAACTCCCCCGCAGGACATACTTCGGATACAAATCTTACCCACTCCTCAGAGGTATTTCGGAAACTATGAAACGTACCAGCAGGAACGTACACAATTTCTCCTGGTCGGAGTATCTTAATGTTTCCTTTGCCACCCACTTCCATTTCCAGCGAGCCGCTTAAGACCTCAAACGTTTCTGTGAGATGATTGTGATAATGTAGGGGACTGCCGTTTGCTCCGGGTGGAAGGTTGAACTGAGCCTTAAAAGAATTCCCGTTGCTATCGTGAGTCGAGCAAAGGACTGTCATGGAATCTCCAGTCACAGGGTTTTCAATTTGTTCTGGTAGTGGCTGATTTGAGATTGCAATGAACGACGTGTTGGAATCAAAGCCTAGTTTTGTTGATGTCATTTTGGGAAAGCTCCTTTGTTTAAGTTGTTTGATGCACAGCGCGTTTTGACCAACAATTAAAAGGTAAGCTGTCTAGTTAGGTGTTGAATTGACATATTGCGCCAAGGAATTGACTCATCACGCCGTTTTGGAAAACTCTGCTTGAATATCCATGAAAGAAGCGACTTTCTCCGTTTCTCTCGTTCGCAGCACTGTTCAATATGCAGCTTATAAAGGCATAGATCCCAAAAGCCTGTGTGCTGCCATTGGCATTGACCCTAAAATGCTAGAGATGCCTGATAGCCGCGTTACAGGAGAAACCAATCGAGCTATGTGGCACGAAGTGGTCAAGCTGACAGGGGATGACAACATCGGTCTCCACATAGGGGAAACCTTCAATCTGGCGATGATTGGGATTGTGGGCTATGTGCTTTTTAATTGTCAGACCTTTAGACAAGTGCTGGAAAACCTCTCCCGCTACACACGTCTCTTCAGTCAGGGGACTTATATTCACTTCTCAATTTCACAAGGGCAAGTGTTGTGTGACTGTGATATCGTGAGCCACCTCAAAAACTACTTGCTAGAAAAACCTCGGCAGCCCATCGAGTCTACGTTTTCAGCCCTACTAACAACAACAAAAACGCTGACGGGTAAGGAATTAATCCCTGATGCAGTTTGGTTTCAACATCCACGTCCAACGGATATTTCTGAACACCAGCGCATCTTTCACGCACCTGTGCATTTCTCTCAACCAACAAATCGGCTTATCTTCAATGCTGGCTGTTTAGATTGGACTGTTTTATCAGCCAATCCGTCGCTTTTGTCTATGTTTGAGCAACATGCTGAGGCAATGCTGAACGAACTGAGCCAGGAAGATACGTATACGAACCAAGTTGTTCGGGCAGTGACGCATGGTTTAAAGGGAGAAGTTCCCTCGATTGAGGCGATCGCTCGCAGTTTGGCTATCAGTGTTCGGAACCTGCAACGAGAACTGCAAGCAGAGGGGACTTCATATCAGCAACTTTTGGATGAGACGCGCAAAGAGTTAGCTCTAAGATATTTGAAAAAACCTGATACCCCAATTCACGATATAGCTTTTTTGCTGGGTTTTTCCGAACCGAGTGCATTTCACCGTGCCTTTAAGCGATGGACAGGAGAAACGCCACGGGCATACAGATGACTTCCACAGTAACAGAACTTATTTATCTGTGTCCATCTGTGTCCATCTGTGGTTCATTATTTCTTAGGTGTACCTTATTGGGTCTGGAAACGCTGTAACAGTAACAGAACTCATTTTTTAGGAGCGATCGCGTGGAATATCAATCGCAGATAGCACGGAACATTGAAACTCTCAAAAGAGATTTGCCAACACTTTTTGAGCAGGATATTTCCTACGACATTTACACGCAGAATATCTACTTTCAAGACCCTGTCAATAAGTTTAAAACAAAATTTAACTATCGCATTATCTTTTGGACTTTGCGATTTCACGCTCGATTATTTTTTACACAAATTTACTTTGACTTACATGATGTCAATCAGTCAGCCGAGGACATCATTTTGGCAAAGTGGACAGTTCGCGGTGTTTTGCGCGTTCCTTGGAAAGCTAAGATATTTTTCAACGGCTACTCGACTTACAAACTCAATAAAGATGGTTTAATCTACGAGCATATTGACACTTGGGATCGCAAACCAGGGGAAATTTTGCAGCAGTTCTTCCGTAAGGGTGGAGAAAGTTGATATGTTGTCTTTCGCCTTAGATATCAGCCCGTTTATAGGAAATCTGATAGCAACAGCGCTGACGTTTGTTTATGTGTTCGGGCTGGTAGCACTGTTGAATTTATGTGTAACTAAATTTGGGCTACCGCAAGATATTAGCCGCAAAATTACGCATATTGGTGCTGGGTCACTCATTGGGTTTTTGCCACTCTACAGCGATTTACACTGGTCGAAATACTTGAATGTGACGATTTTTGTCGTCTGGATAGTCCTCCTCGTACAGAAAGGGCTGTTTGCCAAACCAGACGATGAGGCTGTTAATATCATGACCCGTACAGGCGACAGGCGTGAACTCCTCAAAGGTCCGTTTTATTTCGTCATTGTGGCAACTATTTGCGGCACATTATTGTATAAAAGTTTTCCTGGGATTGTAGCAATGACAACTCTCGGCTGGGGCGATGGTGTTGCACCAATCATTGGTTCTTATTATGGCAGGTTGAAGTACAAAGTTTTCAGTAACAAAAGCTGGGAAGGAAGCCTCTCGATGTTTGTTTTCGCTTTCGCCGCCAGCGTCTTTTTTGTTTGGCTTATCATCCCAAGTCAACTAAATATTAGCCGGATTTTATTGCTGGCATTTATTGCCACACTTATTGAAGGATGTAGTCCGAAAGAAGTTGATAACATTCTGATTCCAATAGCAGTCATTGTGGCGGCAAATTTGATTTAATGAAATCCTCAGCACGCTTGATTTGTACCTGCTTCTTTAAAGTAAAAAAGAACGTGCTACCCTGACCAACTTCTGATTCCACCCAAACCTTGCCATCATACATTTCTACAATCTTTTTTACTAAAGCTAAACCAATACCTGTACTGTCAGAGTCTTTATTGCTAGATAACTTTTGGAAGATTTGAAATATTCTTTCAAAATATTGCTTTTCAATTCCTAAACCGTTATCAGCTACACTAAAATACCAATAATCATTATCTTCAGTACAGTCGATTACAATCTTACCTTGCAGTTGATCAATAAATTTAATGGCATTACTCAATAAGTTTTGAAAAACTTGTTCTATGCGAGTTTTTTCACAGTAAACAATAGGTAATTTATTAGCTATCTCTATTTGTATATTTTCACTAGGGCTAAGAAGGTCAATAACATCTGCAACGACTTTATTTAAATTGACTTGCCGACTCTCCTCTTGAAGGCGTCCAACTCTCGAGTATTGTAAAATGCCATCAATTAAGTTTTGCATTTTCTGAACTCTATTTATCAGGAGATTGACGAATTCTCTACCCTGTTCGTCAAATTTATCAGCGTAATCAGCTAATAGCCACTCTGACAATGAACTAATTCCTCGAAGTGGTGCTTTTAAATCATGGGAAACCACATAAGCAAAATCATTTAATTCTTTATTTGCACTTTCTACTTTTTTGAGCAACTGCGCCATCCTGTCCTGAGAGTGCTGGCGTTGAATAATTTCCTGCTGGAGTTGTTCGTTGGCTTTTGCTAGTTCAGTAGTACGTTGCTTTACGAGTTCTTCTAGGCGTTCTTTATACTCTCGCAACTCTTGCTCAACTCGTTTACGCTCAATATTTTCCTCTTGCAAAGCTTTATTTGCCGCTTCAAGCTGTGCTGGGCTGGGGAGAGCAAGTGCTAGAGGAACTAGAGGGATGAGAGTAAGAGCTGTATAAAAAGAAATGATAGCTGTGAGAGCTTTGATAGCCCCAGACAACCAATAAACAGGGTGCCAAAGCGTCCACACTTCTACAATATGTGTTGTGCCACAGGAAATAATAAAGGCTCCAAACAAGAGAAAAATGTTTCTAAATGGCACATCTATCCGCTTGCGGACAAAATACACCAGCGTCAGCGGAATGGAATAGTAAGAAAGTGCGATTATGACATCTGACAGGATATGCAGCGAAACCAACTCTGGTTTCCATAAATAACAATGCCCATGAGGGATAAAATTTTCTGAGAAAAAATTATAAAAAAAATCCATTCCAAAACCTCCTACCTCCTGCACCGATATACTTGACTATTATGCAAGAGGTAGAACCAAATATGTATTAAGGGGGATGTTTTTTCTATTGAAGTTATCTCTGGAAGATGAAGTCTTCAAGTCAACTGCTGCTAACCAGGCTTTTCAAAGATGCGATAGGGGAGAGATAGTTATTTACATATCGACGATTTACCTCTTACGGTTCGCCCATTTTTTTTAGAGTTAGGAAAATTGAGAAACCTAGTTTTAATCAGGGTTTAAGATATGCAATATATAGTATTTTTGAACTAATGTATTAGTTTAGGATGAAAGCGAAAACGCGATTGGGCAAAGCCTATTGCCCTTTGGGCGTATACGCACAATATCTCTGCTTCAATCATCCGGTGGTAATCGTCAATGGTCTACTTGGCTAAAGTTTTCATAAAACCGAAAGTATTAAAGTCATAAAATATAACTTTTAGACAATACGAGTGAAGATTTAAGGATTTTTGTATTGGGCATTACTCCACATTACCTAGACTACTTGATAATCAAACTGTTGAAGGTGATGTTGATAACTTTTTCTATTATCTGTATAATTATATACTATATCTCTTTCTAATAAAGAAGCTAAAGAGGCAGCGAAAATGTCAAAAGAAACCCCAAAGGTTAGCTTAGATGCGATGATAGCCAGAGAAGCTTTTGAAGTCCAAGAACAGCAAAGTCAAAACATAGGAAGAAACATTCCTATGATATCAGTCCGTGATTTAGAACAAAATTCTTTTTTCTATCCTTTTTTAAGAAAACCAGATTTTCAAAGAGAAACTAATGAGTGGGATGCTCAGAAAATATATGAGTTCATAGAAAATTTTTTAGATGGAGATTTAATACCAGCAGTTATTCTTTGGAGAAGTTCTAGTAGTTATTATTTTGTCATTGATGGCTCGCATCGACTTAGTTCTTTAATAGCCTGGATAAATGATGACTATGGTGATGGTAAGATTTCTAAGGAATTTTATGATGGAGACATCACAGAAGAGCAGAAAAGCGCTGCTCAGGAGGTCAGGAAACTAATTAAGGAAAAAATAGGTCATTACAAGGATTATCAATCATTAACACAACATCAAGGACAAGTAGATCCAAAACTTATTGAGAGAGCAAGAAACTTGGGTGCTTTAGGTATCCAGCTTCAGTGGGTTGAAGGTGATGCAGACAAAGCTGAAGCCTCATTTTTCAGGATTAACCAAAAAGCTGCACCAATCGGTGAAACCGAGATACGTTTGCTACGAGCTCGAAAAACGCCTAATGGTGTTGCTGCACGTGCAATTCTAAGAAGTGGTAATGGTCATAAATATTGGTCAGAGTTTTCACAAGAAAAACAGAATGAAATTGAAAAAATAGCAGAAGAAATACATCAATTCATTTTTGAACCTAAACTAAGAAATCCAATTAAAACTCTAGATGTACCAATAGTGGGAAATCTATCAACTTCAGAAAAACTTGAAGTCATATTAGAGTTTGTCAATATAGTTAACAGTATAGAAGTAGATGACCAATTAGGAGACGATTCAACGGGAGACAAAACCATAGAACTGTTAAGAAGTTGCAGAAGAGTAGCCCAAAGGATAAATAGCAATTATCCTTCATCTCTTGGTTTACATCCGATTGTATATTTCTACACTAGTACTGGAAAGCCTAAAATTGGGTCATTTTATGGTGTAGTTACTTTGATATTACATTTAGAAAAAACTAAATTCTTTTCTAAATTTACCGACGTCAGAAAAGATTTTGAATGGGTGATTTGGCAAGATGATATGGTTCCCCAGATTGTCAGTAAGAGTAGCGCAGTCAAAGCACGAGAGAAGGTTAAAGATTTTTATATTAAAATAATTGACAAATTATCACAAGGAACAGATAAGAAAAATGTCATTAGGGAGATAGTAGCTGAAAAATCTTTTGGCTCCTTAAAAAGTAAAGCAAAAGCTAATACAAGTGATATTCAAACTAAAGAATTCTCAAGAGAGACGAAAGCAGCAGCTTTTATTAGAGATGCTTTACCTGGTTCTCCACGATGTAAAATCTGTAGTGGTTATCTCCCCAGTCGTTTTAGCTCCATAGACCACAAAAAAAGAAAAGCAGATGGTGGCTTAGGTACTTTAGACAATGCACAGTTGACTCACCCATACTGCAATACAACATTCAAAAATTAAATTATTTCTAAGCCACCCATAAAACTTAGATTTAGGGTATATTACGTTCCACTCACAGACTCTACCTTTGCTGCTGAATAGTGGTGCAATACCTGCTTAATATACTGCCCAGTATACGACCTAGGATTCTCTGCCACCTCTTCTGGCGTACCTACAGCAATAACCTCTCCCCCTTTGTCGCCGCCGTCCGGTCCTAAATCTACTAGCCAATCAGCACAACGAATCACATCTAAATTGTGTTCAATCACTAAAATTGAATTGCCTTTATCCACCAAACGTTGCAACACATCTAATAACTTGTGGACATCATAAAAAGATAAACCTGTCGTAGGTTCATCTATTAAATAAAGTGTCTTCCCTGTGGCGCGACGTGATAATTCTGTTGCTAATTTTATCCGTTGTGCTTCTCCACCAGATAGAGTTGTTGCTGGTTGTCCAAGTTGAATATATCCTAATCCCACATCGACTAAAGTTTGCAGTTTACTTACAGCTTTAGGAATGTTGATAAAAAACTCCAAAGCTTCCTCAACAGTCATATTGAGAACATCAGAAATAGACTTGTCTTTGTACTTCACCTGCAAAGTTTCGCGGTTATATCTTGCACCTTTGCAAACTTCGCATTGGACATAAACATCTGGCAAAAAGTTCATTTCAATGACGTTGACACCCTGTCCGCTGCAAGCTTCACAACGTCCACCTTTGACATTGAAGGAAAATTGCCCTGGTTTATAACCCCTTGCTTTTGCTTCAATTGTTGCTGCAAAAACTTCGCGAATAATATCAAAAACACCTGTATAAGTCGCTGGGTTAGAACGCGGTGTTCTGCCAATAGGCGATTGGTCAATGACAATTGCTTTGTCAACAGTATCCAATCCCTGAATTTCATCTATGTCTTTAGGAAAAGGAACTTTGCGCGTCAGCTGATGTTGCAGCGCAGGGTAGAGTAATTCATTAATTAAGGTAGATTTACCAGAACCAGAAACACCAGTAACCGCGACAAGTTTACCCAAAGGTATTTCTACATTTATATTTCTTAAGTTATTGCGACGGGCATTTTTGATAACTAAACCCCGTCCATTTCCTTCCCTACGTGCATCTGGAGTTGTAATCATCCGCCGTCCTGACAAATATGCACCCGTCAGTGACTCTTCCGCTTTCAGCAACGCTTGCAAATCACCTTGGGCGACAATATTTCCGCCATGAATACCCGCATGAGGGCCAATATCGACAAGATAGTCAGCAGCACGAATCGTTTCTTCATCATGCTCTACCACAATCAACGTATTACCCAAATCCCTTAATTTTGTTAAAGTTCGCAGTAACCGCCCATTATCTCGTTGATGCAAACCAATACTTGGTTCATCCAAGACATACAAAACCCCAGTCAACCCAGAACCAATTTGAGTTGCTAGACGAATTCGTTGCGCTTCCCCACCCGAAAGCGTCATCGCTGGACGATCAAGTGTTAGATAATCTAATCCTACATCCAACAGAAATTGCAATCGCGCTCTAATTTCTCTGAGTACCAAATCGCCTATTTGCAACTGGCGATCGCTCAACTCTAACTTATCAATCCTCTCCCGACACTCTCGAATCGAGACGCCACTCAAACCCAAAATTCCGTATTGTCCCAACCGCACCGCCAAAGCCTCCGGTTTTAACCGCTTCCCCTCACACACCGGACACGGCTGATCAACCAGATACTGTTCCAACTTTTGCTTAATTAACTCCGAACTCCCCTCATATTGCCTTTGCAACATCGGAAGCACCCCTTTAAACCCTGAGTTCTGCGACTTCTGCGCCTCTGTGGTTCCATACAAAATCGACTCCCGCTGTTCCTCAGTTAACTGACTCCACAGCGTCTGCAACTCAAACCCAAACTCTTGCCCCTGCTTGTACAATAATTCCAAATAATATGAATTATCCTTATCCGACCAAGGAGCGATCGCAGCATACACAGGCGCTTTCGGGTCAGGTACCACCAACTCTGGCGAAAACCTTCTTAAACTTCCAAGCCCATGACAGTGAGGACAAGCACCATAAGGAGAATTAAAGGAAAACAAGCGCGGTGATAATTCTTCCATAACCGCCCCGTGTTCCGGACAAGCAAAGTTCTCGGAAAATACTAATTCTGCGGGTAATTCTTTTTCTTCTGTATCTTTTATAATCTCAATAACCGCAATTCCACTAGATTGTTTCAGGCAAGTGGCAAGAGAATCGACCAAACGCTCTTGCATACCAGCCTTTTTTACAAGGCGGTCAATCACCACTTCAATCGTATGTGTAATATTTTTATCTAACTCAATTGCGTCAGACAGTTCTCGCACCTCGCCATCCACCCGGATGCGGACAAAACCTTGAGAAGCTAAACTCGATAAGAGCTTGTTATGAGTGCCTTTTTTCCCCCGGACAACAGGTGCGAGGATTTGAAAACGGGTGCGATCAGGAAGTTCCAGAATGCGATCGCACATCTGGTCTATCGTTTGCGGGGCAATACAGCGATCGCATATCGGACAATGGGGTTCTCCCGCCCGTCCAAACAACAGTCGCAGATAATCGTAAATCTCCGTCACCGTCCCCACCGTGGAACGGGGGTTATGGGAAGTAGACTTTTGGTCAATCGAAATCGCCGGGCTTAAACCCTCTATCGCCTCCACATCAGGTTTTTCCACCTGTCCTAAAAATTGCCGTGCATAGGCGCTGAGGGATTCCACGTAGCGACGTTGCCCTTCGGCGAAGATGGTGTCAAATGCTAGGGAAGATTTGCCAGAACCAGATACACCAGTGAAGACAATCAGGCGATCGCGTGGCAGTTCCAAATCAATATTCTTGAGATTATGCTGCCTCGCACCTCGAATGCGGATTGTATTTTGGTTGTTGTTGGAGTTAGGAAGATGTCCATTTAAGGATGCGGCTATCTGGGTGTTTGACATATCGGCAGGCAACAGAGAAAGCGGCGGGGGCGAAACAGTTCTTCATATTATCATTGTCGCCTTTACTATGGTAGAACAATCGTACTGTTATAGGTGGTGATTGTACCTTCTGGTGTTGGGGGAATTGCCCTTGTCCCCAGAGGCGACCTGAGATAAGTAGTTGAAGGCGATTACCCACAGTTATGCTAGGTTTATCGATGGCATTGATGAGGCAGTCTTACCATGCTAGCCAGTGCAGCCACTTATGAAATTACTTGGGAAAAGTTACCAGATGATTTTGTTTTAGATGACCAGCCAGTGGATAACATTAATCAGCCACTATTAGCTGCGGCTTTAACAGAAAGCTTAGAACTGGCGGTCAGATTACCAGCCAACGCCTTAACCATAACTAACTACGGCATCTGTGCCACTTTAAATAACAAAATCGTGGTTAAAGCTCCTGATTGGGGATTTGTACCTTCTATTAGAGTGCCACGCGAAGAGGTTAAGCGTAGTTATACCCCACAACTCCAAGGCGATTTTCCAGTCATCGTTATGGAATTTCTTTCAGATACTGAAGGTGGAGAGTATTCCAGTAAACCAACTTATCCACCCGGTAAATGGTTTTATTACGAGCAAGTTTTAAAAGTTCCCAACTACGCAATTTTTGAACCAGAAACGGGAGTGTTAGAAGTGTATCGGCTAGATAATTCTGGGCAGTATCAACTTCAGACACCAGATGAAAACAATCGTCTCTGGATTGCGGAAATGAACCTGTTTTTAGGTATATGGCAAGGAAGCCGAGAAAATCGAACAGGCTATTGGTTGCGTTGGTGGGATGAACACGGGGAACTCTTGCTATGGGGTTCGGAATTAGCAACTAAGGAACGTCAACGGGCAGAACAGGAACGTCAACGGGCAGAACGATTGGCAGCGCAGTTGCGATCGCTGGGAGTAGAACCAGACGTTTGAGGACGTGGTGAAAGGCAATTGCTTTCTGTTTTTTGTTCTTTCCCCCTTAAAAAGTAAGGGGGAAGTTCGTAAGTCCTTAACGAGATGCCAGCCAGTCTACAATTTGTTGATTGACAACATCTGGCACTTCATCGTGGGGACAGTGTCCAGCACCTGGAATTGGGACAATTTGGATATCTTTGCCATTCTCCCGTGCTTTTTCGTAAATTTTTGCCCCGGTGATTGGTGTCCAAGGGTCATCAGCACCCCAAATGACCAATAACGGACGTTCGACTTTGGGCAAAAGCTCCACTGGAGAAGGACCAGGAGGCGCAGTGAGGATAGAGGCGAAAACTTGTTGCGCTCCTGGATCACAAGAAGGAGCATAAAGTAAATCTACCAATTCATCGGTGACGGCTTCCCGGTTACGGTAAACCTGGTATAGGGTACGGCGAATTTGGGCTTTTTGGCGGACGCGGTTAAAGACTAATCCTCCTGCAAGGCGCGATCGCACCAATGAGTTAAAAGCTCCCATTGCGATGCGTAACGGTGGGTTCAGTTCGTGTGGTCGATGGCTCAACCCACCTGCAGAGTTAATCAAAACACCACCTGCGGCTACTTCCGGATGTTCCGCCACCACCATTAAGCATAAAAGCCCGCCGATGGAATTGCCGATAAATATCGCCGGTTCTTGAATGTGTGCTGTACAAAAATCCTTGAGCAGTTCTACCCACACTTCCACTGTGTAATTTAACGGTGGCTTATCCGAACCACCAAACCCCAGAAGGTCAAGAGCAAAGACTTGATAGCCAGCTGCTGCTAAAACGGGGATATTTTTTCGCCAATGTCCAATGGAAGCACCAAAACCGTGAACTAGTACAAGAGGGCGTCCAGTACCCATGACAGTGTACTGAATTTTGTAACCCTGCCAAGTCCAAAAGAGTTTTTCAAAGCTAGTTGTTGCTTGCTGCTGGATGCTTACAGTCATTATTAAGATTCTTAAAGTGTGTCCTCTTATAGTCATTTTCTCTAATTTTAGAGAATTAGGAACAAAATGCTATTGTTGAACCAGTCTCAGTCGGGTTAAGGTTTCTGCGGCGAGGAGGTTCGGTGATTGGAGTTCGGCTTAAGCCTGGAACAAATTGCAGACGCTCTACGATGTCAGTCGGTTGATTAGGCGCATCTGCTTATTCTTGCAGCGTCATTGCTCCATTTTTACTTCCATCACCTTGCACATAAATATCTCTAATTGGGAAGGGGATTTTAATTCCTTCTTTCTGATAGCGTTTGTGCAATTTCTTAATAAATAAATGTTTAGCCACACGTTGGTCAAAAAATTCATTGACTCGCATATAAAGCGTAAAATTTATACTAAAATCAGCAAACTCATTAAATCTTATATAAGGTTCATTTGCTATTAATTCAGGAGCAATTTCCTGCATGACCTCTTTAGCAACCTTTACAGTCACTCTTTCGACTTGCTCAAGGTCGCTATCATAGCCAACTCCTACATTGATCGTTAATGTGATTTCTTTAACTGGGAGATGATAGTTCGTGAAAATAGCGGAAGCTAGCTTAGAATTTGGTACTATTATCACGTTATTGGAAAGCTCTTTTATAGTCGTATTGCGCCATGTTATATCTGTAACATAACCCTCATGATTTCCATCAGCTAGTTTAACGTAATCTCCTGTTCTGACTTGCTTAGAAATAATTAAATAAAAACCAGAAAACAAATTTGCTAGTGTATCTTGAAGTGCTAAACCAACTGCTATACCACCAACACCCAATGTTGTCAGTATTGGTGTAATTTCAAACCCTAGCGTCTGCAATATGATTAATATTCCCAAAACTAAAACGGCAGTTTTGGCTCCATTAGAAAGCAGTGATGCTGAAAGACCATTAGTTCTGCGAAAAAATAAATTTACAAACCCAGCAGTGAGTCTGGCAAAAACTACAGTGACTGTATATAAAAAAGCACTTGTAATAATCTTTTTCAGTAGTTCTGTAACATCCGGATCAGGGCGGTAACTCATCAGTGCAGCATAAAACCCACCAAGCACGCACCAAAAGAAGGGCATACGATTCAAGGAGCGAAATATAATTTCACTTCCGCGAATTTGTCTCGTCGCAACAAATTTTTTCAGTCTTGTAAAGATAATTTGTTCGCTGATAATTCCACCAAGAAAACCAGCCAAGATAAACAGAATTGGCAAAATCCAATGCATCATAAAAATTTTTGATTTTAGAGTTTGGATTTGAGATTGAAGGAATTTCTAGTATAAGATCCCACAGCAAAAGATACCAGAATCGCAGCTAGAAGTGATTCGATAATTCGGTGAAAAGCGCTCTCAGCTTGTTTGCTATTGTTCCTTGTTTGGTTTTGTGTTTCAACAAAACTTGCGTGAATCTGTGTCGGTTAAACTCGGGATTCGACGTAAAAAACTACTCACTTGTTCCCAAATTCGCAAAGAGTACCAACGAGAAAATATCTTTTGGCGTACTTAGGGTCTTGGCGGTTCAAAATAAATAACATGGACTTGCCAATTGTTTATCACCCCGATTATGTTGCCCCACTACCCGAAGGTCATCGCTTCCCGATGCCAAAATTTAGGCAACTCTACGAACTGCTCCTAGCAGATAACGTAGCCCAAAAAGACCAATTTTACACACCTACACGCCCACCACAAGAGTTGATAGAGTTAGTTCACACCCCAGAGTACGTTCAAGCTTACTATCAGGGTACTCTCGATGCCAAAGCACAGCGGCGCATTGGATTACCCTGGAGTCCAGCACTGGTGAATCGTACCTGTGTAGCAGTTGGTGGTACTATGCTTACCGCGCAACTCGCACTAAAGCAGGGTTTGGCTTGCAATACCGCAGGCGGTACTCATCACGCTTTTCCCAGTTATGGATCTGGTTTTTGTATTTTCAATGATTTGGCGATCGCCTCGCGCGTCTTACAAAAACTCCGACTTGTCCAAAAAATTCTGATTGTGGACTTGGACGTGCATCAAGGGGATGGCACCGCTTTTATCTTCCAAGATGACGATAGTGTTTTCACTTTCTCGATGCACTGCGAAGTCAATTTTCCCGGCACTAAGCAAAAAAGCGATTTGGATGTTCCCCTGGCTGTGGGAATGGAAGATGACGCCTATCTGCAAACTTTAGCAAATTATTTACCAGATTTGCTTTCGGATGTCAAGCCAGATTTCATTTTCTACGATGCTGGTGTTGATCCACATATAGGCGATCGCCTGGGAAAATTAGCCCTAACCGATACAGGCATCTTCCGTCGAGAAATGCAGGTTTTGAGTACTTGTGTTGCCGCCGGATACCCTGTTGCTTGCGTCATTGGCGGCGGTTATGCTGATGATATGAAATCCCTTGTTTATCGTCACTCCCTAGTGCATCGCGCTGCCAGTCAAGTTTATCAGCAATACGGACTTTGATATAGTAGAACTCTTGTATGCAGTCAATTTTTTTGAGATGAAACCACAGACGAACACAGATAAATATCGGTGTTTATCTGTGTCCATCTGTGGTTCAAAAATTCATAAATCGTATTTTTGTAAGAAGTGTATTAAGTAAAACTAAACTTGGAAAATGTGGGCAAGGGCAACAGTGGATGAACAACGGCAAAGTCAGAATTTACGAACTATCAAAGGAATTGAAGTTGGATAACAAAAAGCTATTAGCAATTTGTGACCAACTCAACATTGTGGCCAAAAGCCAGAGCAGCACAATCTCTGAATCCGAGGCAGAACGCATTCGTAAAGCGACAAAGAAACCAGTTGCTAACGTTGCTACCTCTTCCCAAAAAAATTCCTTAAATATTAAAAAAGACTCGGAAGATTGGGGCTATGTGTTAATAGGTTCGACAATTGATAGGTTGATCCGCAATCTTGAAGGTGATGCTGCCCTTGAATCATATCCCGAATTTCGGGAGCGGCGCGAGCGTGCCAACGAGTTAATGTTTGAATGTGTTGGTAGAAAGCCTTGCCTGTTTTATGTTCGTCGCAAGGGCGCTGCCAAAGAGCCAAAACAAGAAATTTGGGACTTGACAATCGCAACAGACTCGGATGTTCAATTACCCATAAGACTTAAGAAGCTAGGAAAAACATTAGGATTCAGAGCAGCTGTACAACAAAATGGATACGGCGGTTTAAAGATACTGTCGGTTCAGTTACTACAACCCTCACGGGGACACGCCGATGGCTATGCTGTCCCTTGTCGCTTGTGTCTGCTACCCGACCACGAACATCATCTCGGCATTCCGTCACGGGCATTGGCACGCATGGCAGCCACGCCAGTCTGTGGTGATTATGTACCCACAGAAGATCAGCTTAAAGCTTGGAAAGCGTTTTTGCAGATTGAGGAAAACATTGCGAAGGCACGTCAGTTTTGTGTGCCTTACTTGGCTCATAACTATAGCTCCAGAAGGCGGATCAGTTTTGAAATTGATGTCGCCTCAGCCACCCTTGACGGTTCTCCTGAAAATTCTTTGGGTGTAAAAAACTTCTGGGAACGGGCAAAACGGGCAAGAAATGAAGAACTGAAACTTTTCGAGACTGCTCCCACAGGAAAAAACTGGCAGAACAGCCGCCAACTTGGGTCTGTTGAAGAAGTTGACTCCAACCGTTGCATCATCCATATAAGGCTAGAACGCGACTTAGCTGAATACATCGCCGCAGGGCGTTATCAGCTGCCAGCCACCGGATTTTTGTGTTTCGAGGCAGTTGGTGACATCAAACAAATTCAGCGCAAGAAAAAAGCTTTAGACGACTTGAATAATGGTTACACCCAAAATCCCTACTTGGGTAACTTCTTATTCGACGCTTCCCAAGCAAGACCGATTCAAAAAACTGTCGAACTTCGACCAGAGGATTTGCTATTATCTTCCGCTAATCCTGGTCAAAAAGCAGCAGTCGAGACAGTGCTTGCAGCGAAGGATCTTGTCCTGATTCAAGGTCCACCAGGGACAGGCAAAACTACTGTGATTGCCGAAATTTGCTATCAAATTGCCCTTCGGGGTGGACGCACCCTCATTGCCTCTCAAGCAAATTTAGCAGTAGATAACGCCCTGAGTCGATTAGTTCACAACCCAGTGATTCGGGCTGTACGAAAGGGACGAGCCGAGAAAGTTGGGGAAGAAGGACAGCCATTTTTAGAAGACCAAGTGATTGGCACATGGCTACAAAATACCGCTACTGATTGCGAAAACAATCTCACCAAACGCCTCGACGATGTAAAAGTTTTGCGTCAATTGTTGACATCATCACAACGATTCACAGCATATCTAAAAGCAGAAGAAGAATTTTATGAGACACAAAATGAATTCAACAAGACCAAAGCAAGCTTAGAGGCAAACTGTAAAAATCAAGAAACAGTCTACAAGAAAAGCGAAGCACAGAAAAATGAGGTCGAATCCCTAATTGCAAGGTTGGAGGAACTGCTAAACGCTGCACCTAACGTAAACTGGGAAGATCCAGAAGTGACAAATTTTTTGCCACTTCTTAAACCCTACACAGAAGGCAACAGTACAGTAGAAAACTTTTTGGCAGATGTTCGTACAGCCATCAAATATACTGATGAACTTGGCTTTGTTCGCCCTAGGCGTGGTGCATTTGGATTGGCGGTTTGGTTGCGTGAAACTGTAGCAGATGTATCTGAATTTAAAACTGCATTAAGTTCTGCTCAAGAGGCGACTGTCGCCATGTCGGAGGTTGCGGCGTCGGTGCAGATATTTAGACAAAATTCTACTTATTTGAATCAGCTACAAACAGATTATCAGCAATTTCTTACCAAGCAGCAAAGCCTAGAACAAACAATTCGGAGTTGGGAAAACCGCAAACGGGAAATAGATTATATTATCACAGCAGTTAAGGAATGGAAATCTACAGCATATTCTAATCTGTATCATGTATTGAACGATTGTCAGAAATCCGGTCAACCATTAACAGAAAAATTAGCGGACTTACCACTAGGGTTGTTGATGTTTGCTAAGACATTAAAATTAGAAATTGTGCCAAAAGGTTACACAGTTAACCAGCCAGAGTGGGAGTTATTGGCAAAGGCGATCGCTTATGAAATAGACGGCGGTTTTATTGACCGACGAGGTAAGCAGTATAGTTTTAGTTATTTTTTACAGCAAAGCTTCAGTCAAATTCCGATGGTGTTGTCAACAAGCGATAGCACCCAATGGCAAGAACTTTACCAACAGTTTAATAACTATCAACTACTCAAACCTAGTCAGCGAAAATTGCTGGTTGAGAATACACAGTTTTTTCTGATTAGAATGCAGCAAAAGTATGGTGGTTCATGGGAATTGAATAACATCAAGTCTACTCTCACCCGTATTACACAAGAATTAGTGGATAGTATCCTGAAAAATGCACGTCAATGCGTTTTACAAGTGAAAACTGAGACTGAACAACAGCTTCAAAATTTACAAATACAACTCAATGAACTTCAAAAAAATTCAATTACTCAAGAGCAAATATCTGCCCATCAACATCAGGTAGAAAGAGTAAGACAAGATGGTAATTTGAAAATTGGACGAGTTATCACTATTCTGCAAGAACTTACCCGGCAGCAAAACTTACCTCCTCAATTACGCATTCTAGCTGAACAATATCTCGCCAAGCAATCAAATATTTGGGAACAGCCCCAAGAATTATCACAGCAAGTCGATTCTTGGGCAAATTGCATAAGTCAGCTTGAAACCTTAATTTTATCCTTAGAACCTTTTGCTGTACTGGAAATTATCAAAAACTCTCTGCATGAGCATCTCTCAAGGCTAAAAGAAGAAAACACAATTTCTCTACACCAACTTGAAGAATCACAAATAAAGCTACGTGAATTACAGCAAAAAATACAATCACAAATATCAGAAAAATTAATATCAGAGCGAAGCTGGTGGCAGATAGTATGGCAAGCAATACCTGATAAATTTAAGCCTGAAGATCCTACCGACTTGTTTAATCTAGAGTTTTTACGCAACGTCAAAACTCAATTTGACTCTTGGCAACAGCAACTCGAAAATGAAGAAACTTATCTCAATAGATACCAGAACTTTGTCCAAGATTGGATTGAAAAATTACGCAACCCTTCAGAGGGCGATCGCAATGATTTGAGGCGAATTTACCTAGATAATGCTAACGTCGTCGGTATCACCTGTGTTCAAGCAGCAAATCGAGAATTTTCTGAAGAATTTAAAAACTTTGATGTCGTCATCATTGATGAGGTTAGTAAGTGTACTCCACCAGAATTACTCATCCCAGCCTTGAAAGGCAAAAAGTTAGTCCTGGTAGGTGATCATCGACAATTACCACCCATGCTTGATACTAACACTTTAGAAGAAGTTGCTCAAGAGATTAGTAGTACACGAGAAGAACTGCAATTCTTAGAAGAATCGCTTTTCAAAAGTCAGTTTGAAGCTGCTGATGAAAGCATCAAACAGATGCTAACTACACAGTATCGAATGCACCCCTTTATCATGGGAGCGATCAATCAGTTTTATGACGGTAAACTAGAATGTGGTATTTTACAACCTGACACTAAACGCGCACATAATTTGGCAGGTAAAATCATTCAAAAAGACCACCATATTCTCTGGGTAAAAATGCCAGCAGAAAATGAATTCCAAGAGCAACGTGAAGGAACTTCGTTCTTTAATATTCAAGAAATTGATGCTATTGAACGTCTGTGTCAGCAGATGGAGAATACTTGGGCTGCTAGAGTTGCTAATGGTGAACCCAAAAAAGAAATCGCCGTAATTACATTTTATGGCGCTCAACTCAGAAAAATTGATGAGCGCCTGCAATCTGAACTTTTCCCTTCTTTGCAAATTCGTACTGGAACAGTTGACCGATTTCAAGGGATGGAAAGACCTGTTGTAATTGTTAGTATGGTTCGTAACAATAGTAAGGGAGATGTGGGTTTTGCCAAGAAGTCAGAAAGGGTGAACGTTGCTTTCTCCCGCGCGCAAGAATTACTAATAATTGTGGGATGTCACGATTTATTTACCCGTCAAACAGGCAAAATCGGAAGTATGTATTCAGAGGTTTCTAACATTGTACATCGTCATGGAGGTTTAGTTGATGTTTCTCGCGTCTTCTGCTAAACCTATTGATGACAATCTCAAAAATTTGGCAGACGAAATTGAAGCACAAAGCCCGAGTTTATCGGTTTTAGCAGCGCGTCAATTCCGTTATAGTTTGCGTCAAACTCATGTAGAAGTCACTATCAAGGAACCCCGGCAATTCAATGTACTAGAAGAGTTTATAATCCGCGCTGGTGTTGAACTTGATTCTCCGCCAACAGCAGATGAATTAGCATCTGTACTTGGGCTTGATCCTGTATTCGTACGAAGTACTATTGCGACTCTTCAGAAGTTACAAACTCTCGAAGTGACATCACCAATTACAGTTACCCCGGAAGGGCGTTTATTCTATGAGAAAGGAACTGTACCACAGCCCCCATACTCAGAAAAAATTTATGCTGTTGTAGACACCTTGGGTGGAAAACTGACCTTTCAGTCTGAACCTTTAAACGATGCATTGATAAACCTACCTGATTTGGCAGAGTTTGTAAGCATTGATAATACAATTACTGATATTTCTTCTTTATCACTTGAAGAATTACAACAAAATATTCAGGCTTCCGGTTTAGCACTTCATGTGCCAGAAGACGGAAAAATTGTCATTTCCTGTAAGGTAGTAGCTCCGACTAAAAAGATATGGAAAACTATATCGCTTTTCGTTCTCTTCGATGCACTTGAAGATAAGTTGAACATCCAACTAAGAAAGGGAAAGCAAATTTTAGAGTTGGAATCTAACTGGTTGGAAGCACTGCAAGCTGAAGGTAAAGTTTCCTTGCAAGCATTGTGTGAATTGTCAGATGAAACCATCTCTTTTGAGCGCGAGGCAACTCTGAATCAGAAAAACGCAGAAATTGAGGCTAGACTGGAAAAGATTCAGCAAAAGGCGCTGGAAACTGTAAGACTTGCTCGTGCAGAACAGAAAAATATCAACCCGTCGGGTACAGCGGTACAGTTACGCGATGGACAAATTCCTCAAGCTTTCTCAGAAGTTTTAAATTCGGCACAGCATGAGATTCTTATCTATTCTCCTTGGGTAAATCAGGCAGTTGTAGACGAACAATTTCTTCTCCTGCTGCAAACATTGGCTAATCGTGGGGTTTGGATTCTCATTGGACATGGAATTGCCCAGCGACAAGAAGATGAAGAAAAACCAATACCAGCACAAGTGGAGGAAAAACTTCGAGGAGTGAAAACGCCTGATGGCTTACCAGCGATACAGGTTTTTTGGTTAGGAAATTCCCATGTCAAAGAAGTCATAGTTGATGGGAAAATCCATCTTTGTGGATCTCATAATTGGCTGTCTTATCGCGGTGATTATTTACCACGAGGCGAATCAGTTTATAAAGTCACAATTTCACATCAAGTTCAAGAGGCTTATGAATTTCTCGCTGATCGTTTCAAAAACCATGCTGAAAAATTGTGGAACAATGCTGTACAAAACCGCGATACTCAACTAGCTACGGATACTCTGTGCATATGGGGTGCGCTAGGTATGGAAGAAATCGCACTCACAGCGATACAGCAAAATAACTGGCTAGAACTTCTTCCGGTGTGGCTGAATGTAGTACTTCAGGGGCTAAGGTCGAAAAAGGTATCAGTGGATTCAGTAAGTTTTCAAACTGCACTTTCTTTGCTGGATGAGGTATCCACAGAAGCGGCTTATATCGAATCATTACGGCAAGGATGGCGTAAAGTTATAGGCGCGATTGCGCAGAGCGCAGTGCCGGAGGCAATCGCTACTAACAATCCTCAACTGGCTTTAAACTTACTCAGCGATCAAGTGTGGGCACACTTTGTCCGTCTCGCCATTACCCAACCAACTTTCAACACGCCTGAGCAATTTATAGCAGCACAGACTTTATCTCAAAATATGCCTAGGCAATCTCACAAGCGCAAAAATAAATAAATTGTAGTCAAAAGTCAAGACTCAGAAGTTAAAAATTATTCTTTCCATCTCCCCATTCCCCTACTCCCTTTGCCAACTGTTAATTAACTCTAACGTCATAAGCAGAATTTCGTCGCCTTCGATACAATCTATAAAGTAAGGAGAGCCGAGGAGAACATACTGGTGCTATTGAAAGGCTTTGAAATTGAGATGTACACTGGCACCCCTAGTGGTGATATCGTCGGACTCTCCGACAAGATTGTTACGTCTTTGGATGGGTTTGTCTGGGAGCCAGATAATCGAAACGTAGAATACACAACTGCACCAGAGCGAAATTACGACCAGCTTTTATGTGCCTTGTTGCGTCCTCGGCTGCAATTGCGAAAGTTTATTCAGCAATTGGGCGATTACACGCTGATCCCAGGAAGTACCCTGTCGTTAGGTGGGAGCGATCGCTTTTTTCGCTCTGACCCAACAAATCCTTATCATGCCTACATTGAGCAAACATACGGCACAAAGGTAGTCACCGCCAGCGTTCACATCAACGTCGGTATCAGCGATCCAGAGTTATTAATGCGCGCGTGCCGGCTGATCAGGGTAGAAGCACCTTTGTTCCTTGCCCTAAGTGCCTCGTCCCCCTTCCTAAATGGCAAAGCGACTGGGCATCATTCCACACGGTGGAGTGTTTTTCCGCAAACGCCTTCTCAAGTCCCGTTATTTGAAAGCCACGCCCACCACATTGATTGGGTGGAAAACCAGCTGGCGGCTGGAACGATGCAAAATGTTCGTCATCTTTGGGTATCAGTGCGCCCAAATGGCGATCGCCGTCCCTATGATTTAAATCGTCTAGAACTGCGAATTTGCGATTTAGTCATAGATCCCATTGCTTTATTGGCGATTACAGCCTTAATCGAAGCGCGTATTCTCCAACTCATCGATAATCCTGATCTCGATCCGTTAACCCAAAGTACCTTCTCCCCAGACGAACTCGTCTCCCTCACTTATGCCAACGAAGCCGCCGCTGCAACTTCGAGTCTCGATGCTCAACTTAGGCATTGGCAAGATGGCAGAAGTATTTTAGCGAGAGATTGGATTGCCCAAATGTATCAAGAAGTTTGGGCGATTGCCAAGCAGCACGGCTTCGCTTGTTTCCTTTCACCATTGCAAAAAATCCTCCGCGAAGGCAATGAAGCTCAAGGTTGGCTGCAACTGCACGCAGTCGGTTTGAGTGCAAGACACGTTCTTACCCAGGCGATTAGTGCAACACGAGAACGCGAAATGGAACTCGAAGATAAATTGTGTTCCCTGGTTGCTTAATCTGAACGTCATTCATTGCCACTTAGCAACAACACATATTCTCCAAAGCGCAAGTCTTGTGTGATGCAAATATACAGCATTTAAAAAATCGTGATATATCTCAGAGCATCTCTCAGAATATCTGAGATATATTTCTTCGTATCTGTTTTAAATTTCTAATCAATGGTTTGAGGTAAACCATATTAAGAAAAACTATAAATGACCTCAGTCTTAAGGTAGATTTGGAAAAATCGATATATTGCTTAACTCAACATATTTATTCCTCCGCAAATGCCGCAGGTCGTTTTAGTTAACCCGCTCATTCCCCCAAATACAGGTAATATTGCTCGCACTTGTGCTGCCACAAGCACGGAATTACATTTAGTAGGACCTTTGGGGTTTGAAATTAGCGATCGCTACCTCAAAAGAGCCGGCTTAGATTACTGGCCGTATGTGAAGCTGCACTATCACGAATCTTTGGAAGCTTTTAAGTTGATACATCAGGCGCGTGGCGGACGATGGTTAGGTTTTAGTGTCAATGGCACTTGCAAGCACGTAGATTTTCAGTTTCAACCTGATGACTGGTTGCTCTTTGGTAGTGAAACCACTGGCTTGCCACCCGAGGTTATATCAGCTTGTGATGCTACGCTTTACATTGCGATGAGCGAACCGAATGTTCGTAGCTTAAATCTTTCTGTGAGTGTGGCAGTAGGTCTGTTTGAAGCTCGCCGTCAATTAGGGTATTAAAACCGAAAGAAGAAGGCCTGGAGTGGGGGATTTGAACCACAGACACAATTGTAGACCACCAATTTTCAATCTTGCGTGTGGTGTTTCCCCCGTTTGATCACAAGGAAGGAGACCTTCTTGTTCCTTATACCCTATAGCCATTTTTGTACATCTACTGAGATGAGAAATAAAAATCTTGACTTGATAATTGGGGTTCTTCCGAAAAATTTTCTTTGGTTTTCTCAGGATTACTGATTTATCTTATACACTGTTTATGATAGCTTCCGTTAAATGTAGGGAGAATTACTGAAGACTAAAGATAGGGTTATATAAGAAATTTGTATAGAAGATATGAGAAACAGCCAAAATTGAATGATAGATTTTCGTGAATTTGAATTTTCTCTCAATCGGGGAACAAAAACGTTCGGAGTCAGTCAAATCAGGAGTTTAAGCTATTTGGAACCCAGGTGTCATTTTAATCTTGGCTAGAGGAAAGTGCGAGTTAACACGGTTGTTTTTGGGGAATAATCAACGTAAAGTCTCGTGTGAGTAAGACGGATGGGGTAGAAAAACTTTGAAGATATCTACAGCAGGGTGTAGTGCTATAGCGCTGAAGTCGTAGTATTTCATTGCCCAAAGCAATACAAGACTTGGCAAAAGTGTGATTATTGTCAGTCGGGAGTGCTAAAGCGACTAAAGCGCCAAGTGTAAAGAAGAAAACTTATCTGATGTAAGAGCTTTAAGGTGTGAGGTGTGAACAGGACAAGCCAACGCGTAAATTTAATTTTTAATAAATCAATCGTGTGAACTTGTCTAAATCACAGAACCAGGTTAATCTTGCCTAAGTATCTCTGATAGGTGTGATCTTGATCTATTCTTGGTAGTGATCTAAATCATTGACTAGTATCAGACTGAAAAATTGAGCTCAGTTAAGCGCTAGTGATCATAGGAGGTCGTCTTTGAAACGAGCATTGAAGAAGAAAGTGAAAGCTGAGTTGGACAAAGCCCTAGGCGATGATGCCCCGGTGGAACATATAGACATGGTTAATCCAAGGGTTAACTCTTGCCGGGTGCCAACAACAGCCGCGATGATTGGCTTGGCAATATCAATGGGAGCAACCAGCGTTTTGGTGACTCGACAAAGCGACCAAGCCGCAGCAGCAGAAGCGCTAGGTAACCAAAATACAGCTTCAACGGTTCCTGCTTCTGATGCCGAAGTGAAATATACTTCCACAAAAAAACTACAGTTGCCAGGTGTCTCATCAGTAAGTGTGCCTGAAAGTCCTGCTGTAGTTGAACCAACAGCAATTTCACAGGTACCCGGGCTGAGAGCTAAATGGCAAGTCGCGGCAAGCAGGATGTCTGTCCCAGCCTCTGCACCAGTGGTAGTTCCAAATTCGCCCAAAGGAGCAGAGGAACAAAGCGTTGCCTGGGAAAAAACCAACGTGCAACAGTCCAAAAAGCTAGGAGTACAAACACTCTCTCATGCTGATCGTATGGCTGGTGTGCAAAGCGTCTCCTCAGTGTCTGCTCAACCAAAAACAGCAGAAGCAAAGAACACACTGGACGCAGAAGTCAATGCTCAATTGAAAGCGCAGCAAGAATATGCGCTCAACAGATTACAAGAAAAATCGAACAGTTTAAGAAAGAGTCTGGCGGATTGGCAATCTAAGGAAACCAAAGATTTATCACAACAACCAGTGACTCGGTTCGCACAGCCAATGACAGTGGCTGAGCAAATGCAAAAGACAAGCACAAGTACCACTGCTAGTCAGCAGTTGGAAACAAACAGCGATGTCAGCAGAACAAAGCTTGTGTCGAAGTTAAAGCAAAGGTTAGAGCCACAGGTGTCACCAGCACCAATGCCAACAACCGCACCAGCAACAGCCGCAGTTGTTGCGCCAATGACCACACAAACGGCAACTGCGGTAACACACGAAGTTAAGCCTGGAGAAACACTAGCGGCGATCGCCAACCATTACGGAATTTCAGTCTCACAACTACTCAACGCGAATAATCTCAGCAATCCCTATCAGCTGCAAATCAACCAAAAACTGTCCGTTCCCGTGACTGAGAACCGCAGTACTACCCAGCCAACTGTCGCAGCTAGTGGTACTACCAACGTTGGCGAAATCAGTGCAAACTCAGTCATTGCCAACAACAGCAGTGTGACTGTCCCGACACCAGTACTTACGGACAAACAGTTTCAAACCTACATTGAATCAACTACTGGTAACTCAGCAGAAAATACTATTACAACTTCCCAAACGGCCTCTGGTGCTGTCACATCTTATAGTGCTAATGGTGTTGGTGGTGATGCCCCAGTGCCAAAAGTTTTTACAGAAATTCAACTAGCAAACAAACCACCTGCTACGACAACAAAACAAGTAAAAAATAGTCAACGTCTGCGCAGCTTACAAGCGGAAATTGAGAAATTGCGGGAGAAATACCGCTCTCAAGAAGCTGGTAACATCGTTGTTCCAGAGGGTTCCCAAACCAATGAGACTTCGGTGACGGTTCCCGTTTCCAATCAAAACGATAGAGCCGTGCAAATTTCTGTGCCAAAACCAAATGACACAGCAGTGCAGATGCCAGTGACTGGATCGAACAATGCTGTTATACAAATACCCGTTCCCAGACCGATAGCACCTAACTATAGTACCAAACCAGGTAAGCCTACATATGGTGCTAGAAGACCTGGAAACGAACCAATTAATCCAGAACTACTACCACCTAATCAAACAATAGCAGCGCCTTCAATGGGTGGTGACGCCTCGCGTTCACTCGGTTCTTTGCAGGGATCAACTGTTTCTCCACAATTACCGCCTTTAGCAGCGGTGGATAGATACCTGCCTAAAGTCATTGACGAGAATACACCCCCCCCGTCTACCTCGTCCACAGGTTATATTTGGCCTGCGAAGGGTACGCTGACTTCTGGTTATGGTTGGCGCTGGGGAAGAATGCACAAAGGAATTGACATTGCTAACTCAACTGGTACACCGATTTACGCAGTAGCTGACGGTATCGTAGAAAAGGCAGGCTGGAACAGTGGTGGCTATGGCAACCTTGTGGATATCCGCCATGCTGATGGCAGCATGACTCGCTATGGTCACAATAGCAAGCTTTTGGTGCAGGCTGGTCAACAGGTACAGCAAGGTCAAACAATTGCTTTAATGGGTAGCACTGGCTTTAGCACTGGTCCGCACACCCACTTTGAAATCCATCCGTCTGGCAAAGGCGCAGTCAACCCAGTAGCCTTCCTGCCACCAGTAGCACGTCTGTAATCGGTGACTATCTCTCACTCAATGATTGCTTATTCTTTGGAGGGAGAGCAACTCCCTCTTTTGCTTTTTTTGGGTGTAGGCACACAGTCAAACGGAGTTACTCTCAAAGATATTACCCAGTCTTACTCAAAACTTGAGCTTTGACTTCAAAATTTTTGTATGCTATATTAGGAAAACGAAAAAATGTTTGGCTCAGTAGCTCAGTAGGTTAGAGCACGGGACTCATAAGCCTGGGGTCGTTGGTTCGAATCCGACCTGAGCCACTTACTCATGAAAAATGAAGAAAGAAAAAAGAAGAGTGAAGAGATAGTTTTTTCTTCGTTCTTCTTTTTTGATTATTTTATTTTTATGTGGCGAATAACCTCGGCAACAGACCAAGCTTGAGCTATAGCCCCTCTAGGTGTATGGGGTTGATCACCATCAAAAATTTCGGAAATAGAGCCAATACAGGCATCCGATAGAAAGTGTTCTAGTAAGGGTTGCCAATCAAAGGGCAATGGTTGTTCAGGGTAAAAACGCTCCCAAGCGCGGATGAAAGGACCAATCAACCAACTCCAGACTGTACCTTGGTGGTAAGCGCGATCGCGTTTTTCAGAGTTGCCGTTATATTTGCCAATATATTGTGGATCTGTTGGAGCAAGACTACGAAGACCAAAAGGAGTGAGCAAGGAAGAACGAGCAAGCTCAAGAACATTTTGCCCTTGCTTTTGAGAGAACGCACAATGTGACAGCGAAAGTGCCAAAACTGCATTTGGACGAATCTGAGAGTTTCGACGGTCGTCTGGTTCAATCGTGTCGTATAAGTAGCCCAGTTGAGGATTCCAGAACTGTTGCATTGAAGCTTTTACTTGTTGTGCTAGCTGGGCGTAGCGCAGAGCCTGCTTAGCAAAACGCCCTGGATCAGCAACCACTTCCTGTTCGCTCAAAATTTCTGCCCATCGACTTGCCCAACATAAAGCGGAATACCACAAAGCGTTAATTTCCACTGGCTTACCACGACGAGGAGTCACAGGCTGTCCTTCTACTACCGCATCCATCCAGGTAAGAGCTACACCAGGAGCATACCAACCAATGAGTCCATCGGTAGCGTCAAGCTGTATATTATAGCGTGTGCCTCCAAGAAAAGCTTTGTAAATTTGCTGCACCACTGGATATTGCTCTGCCAAAAACTGCCAGTCTTGAGTGGCTTCCAAGTAAAGCCCTAAAGTTTCAAACCACCACAGCGCTGCATCAATACTGTTATAAAACGGTTCGCCACCAATGTCAGGAAATGCATTGGGAATTAAACCATGACGACAGTAACGCCCAAAGGTTTGTAGCAGTCCTTTCGCCAAGTCAAAACGCTGCGGGATCAGCGCCAACCCTGGCAAGGCAATCAAGGTATCACGCCCCCAGTCATTAAACCAGTGATATCCAGCAATCACAGTGGGACCAGCAATAGAAGCACGATAAACAACAAACTGATCCGCTGCTTGCAGGAGTCGTCGCCAAAGGGGGGAGTGGGGAGCTCTTGAGCAGGGGAGCTCTTGAGTAGGCGAGAGTGTAAACTCTAATTCCCCTGTGCGCACTTCCTCTTCTCCCCATCCAAAAACTTGAGACAGACGCTCTTGCTCTGCTTCTACAACTTCTGCAAAGGTTTCTGAGGTCAGGGGAGTTTGCAGTTCACTAGGAAAACCCACCCGCGCTTCCAGAGTCACTGCGTCTCCTGGCTTGAGGGTGAGTGTTATGTAACCAGGGCTATACAGGTCTTCGCGATCGCCCAACCCCCGCAGAGTTTCTTCTCTTAATTGGTAATTCCAGTACCAAACCGTGTCTGGTTGATACTCTCCTTGCGTCCAGCGCAAGTGCCAAGGTGTTCCAAAGTTGTGAGAAGTTCTTGCTTGCAAGCAAACTTGCTGTTGTCCCACCAATTGCGAGAACTGTAATTCTGGAATGACCTTTTGTTGATGGTGAAAGTCGCGATCGCCTATGAGCAATCGCAGCCTCAAGGTAGCTGCATCTGTACCTTCATAGCGATACTGAACCAAAATCCGATGACAGAAAGAAGACGCGGATAACGGGGGAAGCCCCTTGTCCACGGGCACTTTCTTCAACGCGAAGGCAGTTGCTATCTCCTTCGGAGACGCTGCGCGAACAACGGGGGGAACCCCAACGCCAGTCACCTGCGACGGGAAACCCGTCTTCAGTGCTGGCTCCGCAACGCACTGCCTCGGGAACCCTCGCACCGAAGTGTCCTCTCCTTGTCCTTCCTCCACCAACCCATATGGCATTACCAAAAGCCGAGTCAATTGCCACTCATCCTCTCCCCAAATCCATTTTGGAACTGGGTTAATATCAAAAGAGCGCAGCTGTTGGTAACCTTTTGGCTCTATCTGTCCACTACCCCAGAAGTTTGTCCCTAGCGCCATCACCCGATTTGGTAATTCTAGGCTAGCTTCTAGGTGCGAAAGCAGCAGAGTACGTCCAGAAGGCGGGCTAGTCGCGGCAAACAACCAGCCGTGGTAGGTGCGAGTGCGGGCATCAGAAACTGTACCACTGGCAAAACTTCCTAAGCCATTGGTTAGTAACCATTCTCTTGTATCTAAATCCACCATTTGCTACTCAAAATCGTTATGAGTATGATATAGTCGTAACAGATCGTAATTAAACTGTGAAGACGAGGACGGGTGAAATTTACCTGACCCGAACTCCAACAATACTAGACAGATATAAGTTGAAGGAGAATTAGGTTAATGCCTCTCACTTACTCAGCAGAAGGATGCCTCCGTGTAGGTCAACAGGCTCCTGAATTTACAGCAACGGCTGTGGTAGATCAGGAATTTAAAACCATTAAACTTTCCGACTATCGCGGCAAGTATGTTGTACTGTTTTTCTATCCCCTAGACTTTACCTTTGTTTGTCCCACTGAAATCACAGCCTTTAGCGATCGCCACGAAGAATTTAAAAATATTAACACTGAAATCCTCGGTGTTTCCGTTGACAGTGAGTTTTCTCACTTGGCATGGATTCAATCAGATCGCAAGTCTGGTGGAGTGGGCGACCTCAACTACCCCTTAGTTTCCGACATCAAGAAAGAGATCAGCGCAGCTTACAACGTGCTTGATCCAGCAGCTGGCGTTGCCTTGCGCGGTCTGTTCCTCATTGACAAAGAGGGTGTCATACAGCACGCCACCATCAACAACCTAGCTTTTGGTCGCAGCGTTGATGAAACCCTACGAACTTTGCAAGCCATTCAATACGTTCAGTCCCACCCAGACGAAGTTTGCCCTGCTGGCTGGCAACCAGGCGGCCAGACAATGGTTCCCGACCCAGCGAAGTCCAAAGTTTACTTCGCTGCTGTTTAAGTTTCAAAGGTAATAAGTTTGTAGTGCCGCTGAAGGGCTACTACAAACTCTCTCAAGCTTAGCCACAGATAAACACAAATAAATCAAATTCGTAATTGATAATTCGTCATCTATCTCGAGTTAAAAATTACTAATTATTTGGTTATTCCCGTGTTTATTTGTGTTTTTTTATACAAGCATTGAATAATCGCAGGGATAAACAGATGGTCACTTCAATTGCTTCTAGCGGCTTATTTAATAAACGATTCTTCCGCAATTTTTTACCAATACCAGCATCAAATATATTGCAACTGGGACACACAACACCAGATTTTCAACTCCCAGATATCACCAACGGAACCGTAGTAAAATTATCTGATTATAGAGGCAAGAAACCAGTGTTACTTGCCTTTACTCGTATCTTCACAGAAAAGAATTATTGCCCCTTTTGCTATCCTCACATCAAATCCTTAAATGAAAACTACGAGCAATTTCAAAATCGCGGTATAGAAGTTTTGATGATGACGAGTACCGACGAACGGCAGAGTCAAATCGTTGTCAAAGATTTGAGCTTAAAAATGCCGTTGTTGAGTGATCCTACCTGCCGAGTGTTTCGTACTTATCAAGTAGGGCAAGCATTAGGAGCGCCTTTGCCAGCACAGGTTGTGTTAGATAAACAGGGCAAAGTTCGCTACAAACATTTATTTTCCTTCCTTGACCATAATGCTAAGATCGAAAAATTACTAGAGCAATTCAATTAAGAGGAAAAAAGGTATTTATCTGCGTAGATCTGCTACAGGCTGCGGTTTCAAATACTCTTAAACCTGATTTTTGCCAAATATTTAAAAACTAATAAATAATAATTTAGAGACGCGTTAGAGCGCGTCTCTACTACTAACAAATCTCAATGCAAAATCGTTAAAGCTTCACCTGCTGCAAATGACTGCGGGCATTGAAGGTACGCACAGCGCGGATTTTTTCATAGTATTCGCGCTCCTGTGGACTGAGGTCTTTTGGTGGTACAATTGCAACCTTCGCCAACAAGTCACCACGTCCACTGCGAGGTTGGGGCCAGCCTTTGCCACGTAAGCGCAGGGATTGACCAGAACGCACCCCCACAGGAAGCTTCACACTAACTGCACCATCGGGTGTGGGTACTTCAACTGAGGCTCCTAAGACCGCTTCATCTGGCGTAATTGGTATTTCGCATACCAAATTATCGCCCTCAAACTGGAAGAAAGAGTGCGGTTGAAGTTCGACTTTTAGATATAAATCGCCACGTTGTTGGGTGAAAGGGCTGACTGGTCCTTTGCCCCGCACGCGCAAACGACTGCCAGGTTTTGCACCTGCGGGGATGCGGACATCAATGACCTCGTTGCCTAGATTCAAGTGCTTCTGTACACCATGAAATGCTTCGGAAAAACTTAGGGCGATCGCAGCTTCGCTATCTTGAGTAGCGCCAGCAGTACCTACATCTTGAAAACCAAAATCATTAAAGTTGTTAAAACCACCAGGTGCACCAGTGCTAGTGCGGTAATAACTTTGCCCCCCACTGCGTGCGCTAGCGCCTCCAAAGCGCCCTAATAACTCGTTGATAAATTCATCAAAACTACCATACTGGCTGAAGTCAAAACCGCCCATATCAACACCGACACCAGATGGGAAGCCACTTTCAGCCGCTTGTTTCCAATATTGACCAAATTGGTCGTACTTTTTGCGTTTGTCGGCGTCTGACAAAACTTCGTATGCTTCGTTAATTTCCTTGAAGCGTGCTTCGGCTTGTTTGTTGCCTGGGTTAACATCAGGGTGATATTTTCGGGCTAATTTACGAAAGGCTTGTTTAACTTCTTCTGGACTGGCAGTTTTACTAACGCCCAAAGTTGCATAATAATCCTTGAAGTCAGTTGCAGCCATCTACCAGCCTCCTCTAAAAATTTCCGTTATATTTTTTCTAATATTAAAGTCGAGATAGTACATCAGATATAATTCCAGTACATACACTCTGATATTAAATTATCAAATCTTAAATAAATTCAAGTGCGGTTCTTCCTCACCACACGAGCGCAATTCCCGTACTTGATTAGCTTCCAAAAGAAAAGGAAACTAAATCATCAAGCCCTTCTTCTACGCTTGGAGGCGCATCGCGAAGTTGACGATACATACGCAAGATGACGTCTTCTGGCACTTTACGTTCCCGTTTTTTGTTGCGTGCTAAACACAGCCATAGTGGGGTTCTTACCCATACTCCGGTGATGTGAGTGAAGCCAACTTCGCGGGCTAGGGCGATGACTTCGCGACGATGGCGTCGCTGGGCATTGGTTGCGTCGTAAATTGTTGTAGCACCTGAGGCTACGGCTTGCTGAAATTGCCGCTGAATTTCCCGCCAAATCAGCAGCCAAGGTCCCTGAAAGGCTTCATTGCCAAAGAATTGCCCCCGGATGGCATCGGTAGAAATGAGTTGCCCCCAAGGGCATTCTGTTAGCAATTGCTTTGCCAAAGTGGACTTACCGCTACCAGGAAGACCAATTAACAAAATTAACTGAGGCATCTGTCGATTATCCTTTGTCATTTGTTAGTCGTTGGTTGTTAGTGGTTAGTTATACAACTAACCACTAAGACGATGTAAAGACGCGCCATGGCGCGTCTCTACAATGACTAATGACTGATGACTGATGAGTGACGACTAAATAATCGTTCCATCGGCTATGACGGCATTTTTCAGGACGACAACGATACCACTTTTAATGTAGAAGCCTTGATCTTCACGCTCAGCTTCTTGGACATTGTCTTTATTGATAATTTTCACATCACAGCCAATGTGGGCATTTTTGTCGATGATGGCACGACGAATTGTGGTGTTAGCACCAATACCCAAGGTCACTTCCTTGGTTTTGCAGTCTGACTGGCGTTCAGCGAATGGTTCATAAAAATCTGCTCCCATAAGTAGGGAATCTTGGATGACGCAGCCAGCTTCAACGCGCGCTCGCACTCCCAACACCGAATGTTCAATGCGGCACTTTTTCAGAATGCAACCCTCACCAATCATCGATTCTGTGATTTGGCAATCTAAGAGTTTACTTGGAGGTAAGTAACGAGCGCGGGTATAAATTGGTGCTTGTTCATCGTAGAAGCTAAAGGGCGGACGAGGTTGCTGAGTCAGTGCTAAATTTGCATGATAAAATGCTTCGATTGTTCCAATGTCTTCCCAATAACCATCATATAAGTAGGCTTGAACGTTGTGATCTCCTGAAGCATCAGGAATAATTTCTTTGCCAAAATCAGTTCGTGAACCTTCTTTCAACAGCTTAGTCAAAACATCTTTTTTAAAGATATAAATCCCCATCGAGGCGATGTAGGGCTGTTCTTGAGCCTGTTCTGGTGTTAATCCCAGCACAGTCGTATCGACCTGCATTTTGGTTAAAGCGTCACCTTTGGGTTTTTCGCTGAAATTGATGATCCTACCGGAGTGATCAATTTTCACTAAGCCAAAGTCAGAAGCGCGGCGCTCATCAATAGGTAGCACCGAGAGAGTAATGTCAGCCCCAGTTTCCCTGTGACGCTGCACGAACTGACGGTAGTCCATGCGGTACAGGTGATCACCCGAGAGGATGAGGTATTCATCTACGTCCCATTCTTCCATCAGCCACAGGTATTGGCGAACCGCATCAGCTGTACCTTGAAACCAGTTGAGGTTTTCTAGCGTTTGCTGTGCAGCTAAGACTTCCACAAAACCCTCTGTAAAGCCAGAGAAGTTGTAAGTACGGGCAATGTGGCGATTCAGGGAAGCCGAGTTGAATTGAGTCAGAACGTAAATTTTGAATATTTCTGAATTTATACAGTTACTAACAGGGATATCGATTAAGCGATACTTCCCTGCTACAGGTACTGCTGGTTTTGCACGTAGCTTGGTGAGCGGATAAAGGCGGGTACCTGCACCCCCTCCAAGGATTATTGCCAAAACTCTTTTCACTCTTATTTCTCCCGACTGCCTTTCAACTCTCACCTACAGTTTAGGGCTAGGTGGCACAGCTGATAAGGGGGGAAGGGTAGATTGTGGTATTGCTTCTGACGGATGAGTTAAAGTAAGCGATTCCCTCAGGAGAACCGCTCGTCTTCAGAACGCAACGTGAGGTAGGGTACTCGCCTTTACCTTTTCGTATTCTCTTCAAGCGTGTATCATGGGCGCTAAACCTCTGTTATTTGTCGTTAGTCTTTTGTAAATTCATAACTTATGACTAATGACTCATGGCTATTACAGTTATCTTAAATTCTCGTGGCGCAAGTTATTTTAGAAAACGTTTATAAAAGTTTTCCCCCTCGTAAAGGGGAAGGTGTTGCATCCCAAACACAATCTCTCAAATCTGGGAAGCAAAGCGATATTGTTCAGCGTGGGGAAAGTGTCAATGTTTTACGGCGGATTAACCTAACGGTAGCAGATGGTGAATTTATGGTGCTGGTGGGACCTTCCGGTTGTGGGAAAAGCACCCTGTTGCGGTTAATTGCTGGGTTGGAAGCGATGACAGGAGGCAATATTTGGGTGAGCGATCGCCTAGTCAATGATTTACCCCCGAAGGAACGAGACATCGCAATGGTGTTTCAAAATTACGCTTTGTATCCCCACATGACAGTTTATGACAACATCGCTTTTGGACTGCGACGCCGTTCCCTTGGAGGTGGGGAAGATCAGGGACTAAAACCCTCCTCATCCCATGTTCGTAATTGGGGAGAAAACTTGTTGGTGGCAGTAACGCGATCGCTTCCCAAGGGACTAAGGTATATTTCTGATAGCGAACGGGCGGTGCATGAGCGAGTGCGTACTGTTGCGCAACTGTTGCAAATTGAAGCGCTGTTAAATCGTTTACCCAAGCAACTATCTGGTGGACAAAGGCAAAGAGTCGCATTGGGAAGAGCGATCGCACGTAATCCTCAGGTATTTTTAATGGATGAGCCGCTTTCTAACTTAGATGCCAAACTCCGCGCCGAAACCCGCGCCCAAATTGTGAAACTACAACGCTCGTTGGGTGTGACGACGATTTATGTAACGCACGATCAAACCGAAGCCATGACGATGGGCGATCGCATTGCTATCCTTAATCAAGGTCAATTGCAACAAGTTGCACCGCCCTTGGAACTTTACAATCGTCCAGCAAACCGCTTTGTCGCTGAATTCATTGGTTCACCACCCATGAATTTTATCCCTGTGCAGTTCCATGCTCCCCAGTTGATTACCAATGGTGATTTTCGCCTCACCTTGCCAGAAATTTGGGGAAATGCTTTGCAAAAATACGATGGGCAAACCCTTATTTTAGGTATTCGCCCGGAACACTTGATTGTCAGCGTGGCTGCAAATAAAAATCTACCAGTCCAAGTAGAATTAGTAGAGAATCTTGGAAATGATACATATCTCTCCACACGACTTCTCGAACCGGGTTTTCAAAATTCTGCTTTTGGGGCAAACGAAGTGCAAGTGCGAGTCCCACCAGAGCGTTTTGTGCGTGTTGGCGAACAACTCTGGTTATCTCTAACACTAGAGAAAATTCACTTTTTTGACCCAGAAACTGAGCAAGCGATATTTCCATAATTGGGGGCGTGGAGTGTAGTGATTCCCTACACCCTACCCTCTAATCTCTCCACAAATGCTTGATGTTCTGCTGTTTGCAAGCCCTGTTGCAGAACCGCGAAAACAACAGCAAAGTTTCCCTGTTGCAAAGCTGGAAGTGCTAACCATAATCCAGCAAACACCGCAGAGCGAATGACGCCATCTGCATCCGGTTCTAACAATATATATCGCCCTTCCTCAAGTTTGAACCAATCTAGGCGGTTCTCATAAATTTGCCAGACAATATACTGCCAGCTCAATCCACAGCGGGCGTTGCAGCATAGTAAGTTCCTAACCATCCTATAATTCGAGCATGAAGTCTACCGTGACTGATTCTTACAGGTGAAGCCACGTACACCACTGCTTCTATGAATTCTGCTTTTTTAAGTTTGGGCATTGCTGCATAGCGACGCTCGAATTCGTGGCGAGTGAGGCGATCGCGAAGCATCTCCGAAGGAAATTCGCCACTTTCCAAACGCGGTAGTTTGAAATTAGTAGACGTAGCTGACATACAAAGCAATAATCTCGACGTTTTTATTTTCGCTCAATTATGATGTATCTTCTTGAAAAACTAAGTTTTTTTGTCGCTTGGCATATCTGCATTGTTTTCAATATGTCTAAACCAACCACTTGTGTTAGCTAATCCTTTTGAGCGAAGAAAGTATTCAGAACGCAGCTTAGGCTGAACTCACAATTAATAAAGGGTACAAGGTCCCAACTACGGTTATACAAAAAAGAAAAAGATTTGTTATGCCTACGGCACGTTGTAGGCATAAGATTTTGAAACAAGCCGTCCTTATCAAATCCCCTAAATTTATGGAAATGTATTCTGACGACTGAGTTCTGCGTTTTTCTTAAAGTATCAACAGAACATGAAATTTAAAGAGGAAAAAAACCACAGATGAACACAGATGAACACAGATAAATGATCTGTATTTGTCTGCGTCCAATGCTTTGTGCATCTGCGGTTCTAAATCACTAATTACACTTCAGCCACGACTTGTTCCTGTTCTCTTTCCACAAACGCCTGCACGCGAGCGCGGTATTGTCTTAATGATTCATCAACCCAGTCGCGATCATTACTGTTAGCGTACAAATGTACAATTGGTTCGCTAGCATCTGGTAACACTAGCACCCAACTGTCATCATAAGGCTGACAAATTTTCACCCCATCAATTAACTCCAGGTTTTGAGCTGGGTGAGTTTCCACCAAGTAGCGCATCAGCGCTCCCTTGACAGTCCACGGGCAGCGTACTGTATAAGCTTTGTGAATCACACGCGGCAATTCTGACCGCACAGTGGCGAGAGAACGCTCTTGTATGGTTAGCATTTCAATCAGCTTGGCGGCACAGAACATAGCATCAAATCCTGGATGCAATTGCGGGAAAATAAAGCCAATCTCGCCACTACCTCCCAACACCACATTGGAATTTTTCTGACAAGCTTCCATCAATGCTGTAGGATTAGCCTTCGTGCGAATGACCTTAGCGTCGTGACGGCGGGCAATTTGTTCCACAGCACTGGAAGCATGAACTGGTACTACCACCGTTCCTCTGGGGTGAGCAGTTAATATCATATCTACCATCAACGCTGTTAACATTTCCCCACGAATAGGAATGCCAGATTCATCAACCAAAATCAGCTGTTCTCCATTCGCCAAAACCTGGACGCCAAAGTTAGCCTTCAAAGCCTCTACCACATGGCCCAACTGAGTCAGAAGTGCTTCGCGGTCAGCTGTGGACATGGCGGTTTTATTGAGACTGGCATTCAACACCACCGCATCAGCACCAAAGTTATCTAACATTTGCGGCAATACTGCCCCAGATACCGAATAAACGTAGTCAATGACGACTTTTGCCCGACTGTTGCGAATTGTATCAATATGCAAAAGCTTCTCGAAAGCAGTGCAGTATCGATCCATCACTTGGCTGGGGTAGGCAACATTGCCAATTTCATGAATTTGCGATCGCCGCATATCTTCCTTGAAATAAGCCCCTTCGATTTTCTTTTCCAAGGATTTCGTGATATTAATTCCCTTGACGTCCATGAACTCAATCAGGATGTAGTCAGGGCGATCTGGATGCACCCGCACGTGAATCCCTCCAGCCACCGACATTGTTGGTATAACTGTGCGAGCGATTGGCAAAGCTGTGGCGTCTAGGTTCTGAATATCAATACCTACTGACATCAAACCAGCAATTAATGACCGGGTAACCATGCGAGAGACATTGCGCTGGTCGCGGGAAACTGTGATCCGAGAACCTGGTTTCAAGGTAGAACCATATGCTGCTCCCAACTTGACGGCAAATTCTGGGGTAATATCGATATTGGCTAGCCCTTGGACGCCTCGTTGCCCAAATAAATTGCGCTGCGCGGTGTTACCCCAAATCAAGTTAATGTTCAAAATTGCCCCAGACTCAATCTTTTTACTGGGCCAAACGCGCACAAAGGGGCTAATTTGAGCTTCTTCTCCCACAGCGGAAAGCGAACCAACCACAGCGCCTTCCAAGACATGAGCGCGACGGTCTACACGCGCACCACGGGAAATGACACAAGCACTTAGATGTACTTCGTCGCCGATGATCGCTCCATTCCAAAGAATCGGACGCTTGAGATTAGCGTCAGCACCAATGGTGACATTGTCTCCAATGACGGTTCCAGCTTCAATCTGTACTCTTGCCCCAATGCGGCAATTGTCCCCAATGACTGCTGGGGCTTCAATCTCGGCTGTATGGTCGATATAAGTATTTTGACCTACCCACAACCCAGGCGAAAGTTCTTTATAGGCGAAGTCAAGTTTGACTTTGTTGTGTAATCCATCGTACTGAGCTTCGCGATACGCATCTAAGTGACCGACATCGCACCAATAACCTTGAGCAATGTAACCATACATTGGCTCATTTTTTGCCAAAAGCAGAGGGAACAACTCTTTCGAGAAGTCAGATTCTTGGTTTGCCGGCAGGTATTCCAAGACTTCTGGTTCTAGAATGTAAGTACCAGTGTTAACGGTGTCGGAAAAAATTTCACTTGTAGAGGGTTTTTCTAAAAATCGGTTAATCCGATTTTCTTCATCGGTAATCACCACCCCAAACTCAATTGGGTTAGGGACACGGGTCAAAATCAAGGTCGCTTTTGACTTTTTTTGTTTATGAAATTCAATTGCTGCTGTCAGGTCAAAATCGGTTATGCTATCGCCGCTAATTACTAAAAAGGTGTCGTCAAGAAGTTCAGCAATATTTTTTACGCAACCTGCGGTACCCAAAGGTTGGTCTTCTTCTACGGCATAAGTCATTTGCACGCCAAAGTCGCTGCCATCTTGGAAGTAATCTCGCAAGACATCAGGTAAATAATGCAATGTAGCAATGACTTCTGTAATTTGATGCCGTTTGAGAAGATTGATGATATGTTCGGCAATTGGTCTATTTAGGATGGGAACCATTGGTTTGGGCAGATCACAAGTGAGCGGACGAAGCCGCGTTCCTGAACCCCCTGCCATCAGTACTGCACGCATAAATCCTCCTTAGCTATTTGCACCACTTGCTGCGTTAATATCCATAAAATAAGATGTATTTTCTTTAGTCTCCTATGGATCTTCAAGTTTAGGGAACTTTCGCAAGATGCATCTGGTCAGGATTAATAATATCTACTCGTCACACTACCCTGTTTATCTGTACAAAATCAAGAAGGACAAAGGTGTACAGACGCGTTCTGGCGCATTTATACAGTCAGTAAAAGTTAAAAGAGTTTTTTACTTTTTATTTTTGACTTTCTTTGTCTGCTGCGGCTGTTGGACTGAAGGGTAGATGGCTATAATGCAATGAGCTACTCTAAACTTGATATAAGGATGTATAGACTTACTATGATAGCGAAGACAGCAACAGCCAAAGTGTTTACTACCAGTTTATGCCTCTGCTCACTTCCTGGCTAACTAATTGCTTTTCGATGTCATTATGAAGTGTCAATATAGTGTAAGTAAAGCTTAACTCAAATTCTTTTTCAATTGCTTGTGGAGTTGTGCTGAATGGTGGATTTAATCGTCTTCGGATTAGTGGTGGTTTATGCAGGTGGTATCTGGAAGTTCTTAGGTGGATTTCAACGCACTAACTTCCAGCGAACTTTGCCCAATCGTCTTGGTTTAGCCTTATTGTGGCCAGCTTTGTTTATTACAAGTAAATCCTATCGTCAAAACTTTAGAAAGGCTCTCAAGGGTTAGAAATGACTGTCTCAACAGAGTTGGCAGTCGGACGTATTCGGCTGATTGGCAGAATTTAGGAAACTGCCTGACTCAGAGATATTATTGCTCACAAGAAATAACAACGGCGCTTAAGCCACTTAACATTTAAACAGTGGAAGAATTGGCTCGACTATATTTGCCCATACTAAGCATAACTACTCTCCCGCTATAAAATTACCAGAAACTTAACGGGAGTCTGAAAGCCCCGGAGGAACAGGCGCTCGCGCCGTCCAAGCGTGCTTTAGACCGGGGATGAAAGACGACGCGGCTGGTTTTAACCAGCCTGTAACATATCCG
>JAESFT010000069.1_pt1 | contig 174772 bp, 172 predicted proteins | sample 9269451 | NCBI WGS metagenome assembly JAESFT01 (sample SAMN14502557, study PRJNA617106) | algae metagenome | isolation source: Scytonema hyalinum WJT4-NPBG1 and co-occurring heterotrophs from well... | place: USA: Mojave Desert, Joshua Tree National Park, California | collected 2006-05-25
AACGTCCAGACTGAAGACGTGCGCCAATGACAAACATCATCACAACACGGCGCATTACATTCAGCCATCCTTTTCTGCTCCCCAACATGCCACAAGCTCATGCGCCTGGGTCGTTTGATCTGTTGGTAGAGCAAATTCCTCTAGATGTGTCGTGGGAAGCGCACCGTACGTCCTGCCAGCTGATGCTAGTGGATGGTGGGACAACAAGTGCTATTGCGGTCACGATGGCGGACATCGAAGCTGCCCTCCTTGCTGACACTCAGCAAGATGTCAGGACAGGCTTTTCCTAGGTGCGTGCTGCGCCAGACGCCCTCCCGGACTGCTTCCAACATATTCAGAAACGCCGCACTGTCAGGCCCCATAGACGAGCTAAAGCAACTGCTGCTGCCAACAAGTATGCTCGTTGTCCGGAAGGATCCGCATTTTCTAAGGGTTGGTCGCCGTAAGCTTGACGCTCCGGAAGATCGTGATTTTTGGTATGTTCTACAGTCTTAAGGTTCTGCCGTACCCGTCGCGCTTGGCGTCAGTCTCGTACCGGTGTTTGCAATAGGTGTTCTATTGCGGCGGCGCCGCTGGCGCCTGCACACCGAGGCCTTTGACCGCGATCTCGACGATCAAGGGAACTCTCCACCGGTTTAGCAGACTGTCTTATTCCTGCAGACTGGTGTCTTGTCTGCCTTTTGCGCGCCACTATTTCGTGACATAAAAACAAATATGCGTTTTCAGCCCAAGTCGGCTGCCTCTTCCGGTCATTCCTGGTTCTGGCTCACTGATCCATCTTGCGAACGTCTATGCTCCCTCTCGCATGTCGCGATAGGGCAACGCTCGCTTCGCTTCGGCTTCGAGCTCAAGGAATATTCCCATGGCCACCATCAACGGCACCGTCAAGTTCTTCAACACAACTAAGGGCTTTGGTTTCATCACCCCTGACAATGGTGGCAAAGACCATTTCGTCCACATCTCCGCTGTGGAGCGCTCCGGTGTATCGGGGCTCTACGACAACGATAAGGTGACTTACGAGGTTGAGACCGGCCGCGACGGTCGCGAGTCTGCAATCAACCTGATGCTGCAGAAGTAACGCTTCGAAGTCCAAGACACATTTCTCGTTTCTCGGAAGACAAGAACCCGCCGGCGTATGCTCAGGCGGGTTTTTCCAGGTTCACGCTTGAAATGCGTGACGGGCTCTGCCGCTTTGCATTCACGCTCCGCCAGAAGAAAGACGCTATGGCCCATCTCTATAAAGCCGGCCAAATGGTTGAGCTTCGCTCAGCGCCTAAACACAGCAGCCGGCTTTCCGGCCCATGCGAAATCTTGTCATGCCTACCGCACGACAAGGGTCCGCTTCTCTATAGGGTGCAATCGCAGCTCGAAGGCATCCAGCGTGTTGTTGAGGAGGTCGACTTGTCGCCGAGCGACATCAGCAAAGCGACAAGCGAACCGTTGAAGAGCGTGTTCAGCATCGCTGTGAGAAAACGGTAGCTTGTTCCTAAAGAGGGGGGCTTCAAGCTGTTGGCATCTCCCCGTTTTCTCAGCACAAGCGAGTTCTCTGATGCCATCTGCACTGGCTATCGGGAACTCTTGAGAGTTGGGCGCTCGGCGAGCCTCGTACCGGTTCAATGGTGCGGTGGAGGATGGCCTACGGGCCGGTTGAAAGCGGCTCTATTAACGCATGAAAGTCTTGGCTTGAACCACTGGATCCTCATAGATACCGTTCCACTGCCTGATGGGCGTGGGGATATTCGCCTGATCCAACGCGCTGATGAGTTCTCGATCATGTTGGGCACAATTGTCCTTATGAGCAGCCGGCTCAGCGGTTCAGAAGAAGCCATGGCCAGTCTGTCCTGGGAGCGGATCAGCGATCGTCCCCGTGCGCATATGCTGATCGGTGGACTGGGTATGGGGTTTACGCTTCGTGCAGCACTTGCTGAATTGCCTGCGACCGCAAGGATCACGGTTGCTGAGTTGATGCCCGCAGTCCTGTCCTGGGCTAGAGGGCCGATGGCGGCGATCTTTGACGGGTGCCTTGACGATCCTCGCGTCGAAATCCAGATCGATGACGTACGCAACACCATCCGAGTTACCAAAGGCAGCTACGACGCCATTCTGCTGGACGTCGACAATGGTCCTGATGGTTTGACGGTCGACACGAACGATGCTCTGTACAGCATAGCTGGGCTTGCGGCTGCAAAGGCAGCCTTGCGGCCTGGTGGAGTTTTGGCAGTATGGGCGTCTGCTCCTGATCGCACCTTTACTGAACGCTTGAAGCGAGCAGGCTTCAACGTGGAGGAGGAGCGGGTTAGAGCAAACCGTAAGAAGCGAGGCTCTCGCCAAGTGATCTGGCTGGCCACTAAGCCCTGATCTTTCCGGTCCTGTCCTACCATATACTTCTACGGACGTCTGCTTCTCAACCGCTGAATTTAAAAGCTGCCGTTCCGTAAACCACCCCAAAGTCGAAGTGGGGCAGGGAACTTCATCCGACTCCTGAGGGCCAGATCATTGAGTCCGAGACCGGCCCCGTCTCAGTTACTCATATCGTTCGTGGCGCAACGACAAAATGTTGGTTTAAACTTGGACTCGGACTTGGCGGAACTACCGGGTTTAGGAGTCGCAGACGGGTACGCGCTCTGGGTACGCAGCTGGGTACGCACGAGAAGCACAAGGCCCCTTGGTCGTTGTTATGCAGCGGTTTTCACCTCTTATCGGAATGGTGAAGCTGAGCGGGAGATAACCTCTTCCGCATTGTAAGGACGGGTCCAATGGCGACCTGACGCTCATTCCTCAACTCTTTCGGGTTGTTCCTCCACTTGCGGCAGGTACAATGAGGTGGTACAAAAGAGTCTGTTTGGGTGTGTCGACAAGCCCTGATTTCCGGCACTTTCCGCCAAGTGGCGGAGAGTCCCTCTCTCTCCGCCACTTCCGACGAAGACATCCGGCAGTGCTGGCAAGCGCCTACTATTCAATGGAATAATAAATTGGTTTGAAGCTGCCACCGTTGCTGGCCGGGGCGGAGCAGGCCGTCAGGCCAATGATGAGGTCCATGCGAGCTCGGAAGCGGATGAAGTCGCCAGCTTTGCTCAGCGGCGGCAGAACCTTGAACTTTCCTGTTTCCCCATCCACCGGCACATTCATAAAGCAATTGAATGCAACCGGAATGGCGTCTTCGGCGATGCCGTATGGTTGCAAGGCATAATGCAAATTGCCATGGCAGCCTTGATGCGGTGGTTCGTTGTCGTAGCACAAGCGAAAAGTCGCTTCGCTGCACGGTGTCAGCAAGAAATCATGGCGGCCGACTTTATCCTCAACGATCTCGAGCATGACGTTCGAGCGGTTCGAATAAAGCAGGTTTCCTGTGGTTAGATAGATGCTCTCGGCATAGTCCAGGGTGCGGCCGGACGAGATCATTTCCGCGGTATCGGCCTTGGATATTGCCAGAAGGTCGGCGACCTGGCCACCTAGTGGATCGATCACGGTCAAAGTCTGTCCCGAGTTGATTTCGAAGGCAGTACCCGAACGCGGCGGTATCTCATGAATGCCATTGAGCGTCACGATTGCCTCACCCGGGCCAGCGGATCGGCAGCGGCAGGCTTTACCTCGCGGTGATATGGGCAACTCCACCCATCCGGCACTTTCCGGCCGCTATACTGCCTTGCCTCTGATACGGTGCCATGGCGGGCTAGCATGGGATTGATGCTGCCAGCCAGTTCCAGATCACGTTCCAGAATCGCGCCGCGCAGCTTCTCGTATCTGTTCTGCGCGCGGAGCGCCTCGAACTGATCATGAAGATTGAAGATCATCGTCGGATAGGCAAAGCGCCGAGCGGGGCGGCTCGCGCGAGGATGCAACCCAACCACAAAGAAAGCCTCGCCACCGAAACTGAGCGAGAAATGCGGATCATCGGGATCGGCACTGACGCGTGGATCAGCGGGCTGTCCACGCCAGCTGTCCTTTTCAGACAGTGACTGGATGCGGTCCCACATGTGCCGCTCGAAACTCAATTCATCGAGGTCAGCAGGTCCCTCGAAGATCACCGCAAAGCTCGTAAAGAGCGCTGGCTGTTCCTGGTAGCGCCAGGCGAACTGCATGAGCTGATCTTGGATGTCGACATCGTTCCAGGCACTATCGATGAAGCGAGCGACATAGGTGGTCAATTGACCTTTCCCCAGGGCAGACTTGGCGCCGACGCAGGGAAAGGATGGATCCCGGATGAACTCTTCCAGGGCACGTTCTGAGTCAAAAAGCATGAGACTACGGCAGTTATTTACACTGCTGAGCAAAGAGGTTGGCTGTCGATCCCGTTCCATCACAAGCCGGAAAGCCGTCTATTGCCGGCCGCGGAATGGCATGGGAGCAATGCCTGCTGCCTCAATGGTCTGGGCCTTCCGCGACAGGCCTTTTCAGCACTTTCCGCACTCGGGTCAGCGGACCCGAAGCGCATCAATCAAAGCGCGAAGTGCCGGGGGACTTTGCCTCCTGCTGGAATGGTAGAGGTAGCAGCCTGGAAAGGTAGGGCACCAGTCATCAAGGACCTGCACCAGACGGCCCGCGGCCAGATCCTCAGCGACGTCTTGCTCCATAATGTAGCCGAGCCCAACACCGGAGCGGATGGCCGCTGCGGCGAGTGGACCATCATTGACCACCAACTGCCCTGATGGCCTGATCTTGATGTCCTTGCCATCGTGCCTGAACTCTAAAGGCAGGATGCCGCCTGAGGTCGTCAAGCGATAGTTGATGCAGGCATGACGATCGAGATCGTAAGGCGATGTAGGGGGTGAATGGCGGCTGAAATAATCAGGTGTCGCTACCACGATGCTGCGCAGATCGGGCCCCACCCGCACCGCTACCATATCTTTATCCACTGTCTCGCCAAAGCGAATTCCAGCGTCGAAGCCTTCGGCAACGATGTCGACCAGCGCATCCTGTATATTGATCTCCACCCGCACTTGCGGATTGGCCAACATAAAACCTGGCAGTTTGGGTTGGAGCACTGTCTGGGCAACCCATGCAAAGGTGGTGATCCGCACAAGCCCCGAGGGATTGTCGCGCCACTCATCGAGCCCAGCCAGTCCATCTTCGATAGCTGAAAGGGCAGGGCGCAAAGAATTCAACAATTGCTCGCCCGCTGCGGTCGTTGAAACACTGCGGGTGGTACGCGACAAGAGGCGGACGCTCAGCCGGGTTTCAAGACCTCGCATGGCGTGGCTCAAGGCCGAAGTGGACATGCCCAGAACCGATGCTGCGCGCGTAAAGCTGCCCTCCCTGACTATTGCGGCAAAGAGGGCGAGATCATTGAGTGGAGCGCGTTCCATTGTTGCATTCTGCTCACAAGCTCATGCGAGCGGCAACGGCTAATCGCCTGCATCAGGATCACTTATTTCTCCCGTGCCGCTTCAGGAGAAATCACATGAGCCTCACACATTATCGAACTTTGGGTGCTTCCGGTCTGGTTGTCAGCCCGCTTGCTTTAGGCGCCATGACGTTTGGCGCAGGACGTTGGGGAGCCGATGAACGCACCTCGCGAGCGATCTTTGACACCTATGTCGCGGCAGGCGGCAATTTCATCGACACTGCGGATATCTATTCGGGTGGGCAAAGCGAGGAGATGCTCGGACGCTTTGTTGCTGATGCCGGTGTTCGTCATTCATTGATCATCGCGACAAAGTCCGGCTTCTCGCGGCAACAGGGCACTCCACTGGCGGGCGGCAATGGCAAGAAGAACATCCGCGCTGGCATAGAAGGATCGCTCAAGCGCCTCCAGACCGATTACATCGACATGTATTGGATGCACGTCTGGGACCGCACCACACCTGCCGAAGAGGTGCTCGGCACGATGAGCGACATGGTTCATGCCGGGAAAATCCTGCATTACGGCTTTTCCAATACACCGAGCTGGTACGTTGCAAAAATTGCCACTCTTGCCGCGGCACATGGTTTGCCCAGGCCGATCGGACTTCAATATTCCTATTCGCTGATCGACCGCGGCGTTGAGCTCGATATCGCTCCCGCCGCTGCGGAGTTTGGCCTGGGCCTCGTGCCATGGAGCCCGCTTGGGGGTGGGCTGCTGACTGGTAAATACAGCCGCGATCTGGTGTCCCGAGCAGACCAGGCCCCGGCAATGCCTGACAACGCTGCGGAAAGCCTGAAGGATGGCAGCGATGGCCGCCTCAATGGCGACAATCCGTTTGGCGGCATGCTCTTTACCGAGCGCAACTTCGACGTTGTTGATGCCGTTCGGGAGATCGCAACAGAGACTGGCAAGTCGATGGCCCAGATTAGTCTGGCATGGCTCGCCGCCCGACCAGGCGTTTCTTCAGTGCTTATCGGGGCCAGCCGACCGGACCAGCTAACGCAAAACATCGCCTCGCTCGAGGTAGAGCTATCCGACGAGCAACTTGCGCGACTTGAAGCGGCAACGGCTCTCCCGCTTCCGAGCCCCTACTTCATCTTCAAGCTGCCGCGCGCTAGTCTTTACGGCGGCACGGATGTTGCTCCGTGGAGCGCAAATCCGCATTGACTGGCAAAGGGGAGCTCAAGCTCCCCTTTGCCAGCTACAGCCGAAAAGCCAATGCAGGGCGCTCGCCGACAAGTTCCGCACATGGCATTCTTCAAGCATGTGGCCGGGTGAGACCCGGCCACTCCACCTTGTCAATGCTCGGAGGCTGCGGCGAGTTTATCGGCCAGCCAGGCATAGGCTTCCTGCACATCATAGTTGCCGCTGTGCGGACGCATCCAGGGCAGCTTGAAGCTCACATCCTTAACCGTCTCGTCGTTGAGCACCGCATAATAAAGCGCCAGTTCAACGGCAAAAGAGGTGTCCCGATCGATCATGCCATGGCGAAGGTACCAATAAGGTGCCGCGTCGGATGCGCCGCCCAATCGTTCCATCGGGTTGATCAGGCTCAATTGCTGAGCAACCTCACCCTCTTGAGCGACATAGTCCGCCCATTGCAGCCCTGTATCGTCCGGACCTGATCCATCTCCCAAGACCTGATTGTTGTTCCAGCCGTATTCGGTGAAGCTCGCATAGGGGACGTCAGTACCACCGAACAGAGAGTTCTCGCCGCGCAGTCCCTGGTGATCGGTATTAGCGGTCGCATCGAAGGCTGGCACGAGTTTGAGTGGGGTAAGCCCAGCCACGAAAGCCAGGTAATTTTCGTAGTCGACCGCTGTTACCGCCCCGTTCTCGACTGTCAGCCAGTCATTGGGCATTGTGACAGTCCCTTCCCGGCCCTCTATGCTGAAATTCTCGCCGATGGCGGGAATGTCCACTCCGCTCGCCAGTGCCGCCTCGGTTTCCCGCGTGACCGCCGCAACGATGGCATCGCGCATGGTCTCGGCGTCCGACGGGCGGCCGTCCTCGGTTTTGAGGCCCAGGCTCTCCAGGTAGGCAGGATAGGCGTTGTTCAGGGTGTCGGACGCGGCCTTTTCGGCAGGACATAGGTGCCTTGGATGGTGTTCTCCGCCGTGCGCACGGTATTAAACTGCCATTCATAGGCCAGGTCGGCATGTCCGAGATCCGTAATGGGGCAGTAGGCGATGGTGGCGAAAACGTCGTCGCCAAGGGTGCTGTTGCCCTGCGCGTCGATCCCGGCAGCGCCAATCTCTGCAAGGTAGGGATAGTAGTCCGTGTTGTTGCCTGACGCGGCGACGGCCGCCGACAGGGCGCCGCCACCGCTTGTGCCGGTGATCACGATGCGCTCGGCCGAGCCGGGCATAACCGCATCGTTGAGGCGCAGATAACGAATGACCGCCTTGGCGTCCACCACAGGCGCCGGCGCCTTGCCGGCGAAGGAATTATTTTCAGCAAGAGCGCTGCGGCTGCGCGTTCCGGCGCTGACAACAACATAACCGGCCTTGAGAGCTGCACCGATCGGATCGGTGTCGCTGGTGCTGGAATACTCGGCACCATCCTCAAGGTGCACTCGATACCGTCGATCACATCCGTGGCTTGGCCCGTTGGAAGCAGGGCGCCACACATTGATCCGGCAATATCCTGGAAGATCAGCGGAATGGCGGCGTGGGTGCCCGGTACGCCGTCGATGGCAGCGGTTCCGGCATAGCTCACTTGCCCGTTGGGAGTTGAGACCTGTGCCAAGGCCACCTCGCCGGTGTTGAGCATGTGGATGCGGACCGGGGTCATTTCACCCAAAGAGGGTACGAGGCCGCGCTCTATGGCAGCAGGCCCGACGCCCGCAAGAATGTTGCCGCAGCCTTGCGCGTCGGACACCAACGGCTTGTCGACGAACACCTGGAGGAAAAGATAGTCGACATCTGCATCGGGCCGACTGGAGGGTGCAGGATTGCCACCTTGGAGGTCAGGGGATCGGCCCCTCCGATACCATCAATCTGCCGGGGGTCGGGGCTTCCCATGATGCGCAGGAGCAGGTCATCACGAGCAGAAACGTCCTGCGGAAGGTCGGCGGCAAGGAAGAACGCTCCCTTCGAGGTGCCCCCTCGCATCAACAGGCAGCGGATGCCGTCAGACATTTGAGACCCTTGGCGGCAAGCGTATCGCGCATGCCGTAGATGTCGAAGCCGAGTTCTCCCGCAGCCAGGCGCTGGCGTTTGCCCGCTTCGGCACCGAGCCGCTTGTTGGCGGCTGCAAGCACTGCCTCCGCCTCGGCCCGCTTGACAACAACCACGCCGTCGTCATCGGCGACGATGACGTCGCCGGCTTCCACCAGCACTCCGGCACAGACGATCGGCACATTGACCGAACCCAGTGACTCCTTGACGGTACCCTGCGCCGATACTGCCTTTGACCATACGGCAAAACCCATGCGTGACAGGTCACGGACGTCGCGAACACCAGCGTCGATGATCAGCCCGCGGCAGCCGCGAGCCATGGCCGAGGTGGCAAGCAGGTCCCCGAAATAGCCGTTGTCGCAGGGTGATGTGGGAGCGAGAACGAGAAGGTCACCCTCACCCAACTGTTCGATCGCTACATGCAGCATCCAGTTGTCGCCGGGCGGAGCCGAAATCGTCACCGCTGATCCGGCGAGCTGGGCACCGGCATAGATTGACCGCATGTAGCTGGCCAACATACCCTTGCGTCCCTGTGCTTCATGCACAGTTGCCACTCCGACTGCAGCAAGCCCGGCGATGATATCCGCAGAAGCGCGCGCAATGTTCTGAACGACGACTCCCATCGTCAATGTCCTTTCTGCGGCACCGGAGGCGTGCCATGCGTGTGGAAGGTCTCAATCGTCTTCAGGCCCCAAGCCTGCCCCTTCTTGCGCTCGGTCTCGGTCCAGACAACAGGCTCCCAATCCGGGGCGAGGATCAATCGTGCGCCTGAGTTTGCAAGCTCCACGCGATTCCCGGCAGGCTCCCAGACGTAGAGGAAGAAGGTGCCTTGGATGGCGTATTTGTGTGGGCCGGTTTCGATGTGAACGCCGTTCTCGAGGAAGATGTCAGCTGCGCGGAGAATGTCTTCGCGGGTGTCGGTGGCGTATGTGACATGATGGAACCGCCCGTGACCGCCGCCATGCTCTTCGGTGCAGGCGAGGTTATAGGTCTTGTTGTTGACGGTGAACCAGCATCCGCCCAAGCGGCCATTGTCGAGCTGGATCATTTCGGTGACGCGGCTCCCAAGGCAAGTCTCCATGAAGCGGCGGAACTCTGCGACATCAGCAGCGAGCAGGTTGAGGTGGTCGAGATGACAGGGGCTTGCACCCTGGCCATGATACCTCTGGGCCAGGTTCTTCAGCTTGGGACGCTCTTCCTCAGGCGCACGGTACCTGTTGGTTTCCCAGTAGATCTCGAACAGGTGGCCAAAAGGGTCCTCGAAACGGAAGGCCCTGCCGTGACCAAGGTCGCCATCGGCCCACCCGATGACCTTGAAGCCGCTCTTCTCGATGGCCGCCACGCGTCGCAGCAGCGCGGCCTCTGAACTGGCGCGGTAGGCAAAGCGATACGCCAAGCAAGCAGATCATCAGCAAGGTCAAAAAGCCGAAAGCTGTGTAGACCCGACTGGAAACGGAAAAGCGGCGCATCCCAAGCAAACCCTGAACCGTGTTGTCCGGGATCAGCTAGCTGCCGAGCCTTAACAGTTTGCCAAGATGCATGTCATTGAAACGACACTTCAATTATGTGTGGAGCAGCTTCCTCCTGCCCACAACTGTCAGAAAGGCGAGACTTGCTCGAGGCTCCGGTGATTTCCTCCAGCAACACGGATCAGGGTTGCAAAAAGCACAGGGCTGACATGCTCACCTATTGCATAGCTCAAGAAGGTGAGCGGCTACCTTCTATCGCTGGCATGCCCGTGCGGCATCCTGCCGGAGCATATTGAGATGTCCCTCAGGAGAACCGCTTACTGGCCGCTGGATCCGTGTGCCGTCCGGCATATTCCTTGTCGATGGCATCAATGATCTGCTCCGCACGCTCCGGGTTGAGGAGACGCAGCGCTTCGTCGAGCTTGGCTTCCACCCGGTCATCGCCTTCTTTGGATTGTGGCGACCCTACATAGAACAGATAAGCCAACCCACCGATCTGCCACAGCAGTTGAAGGAACTCCGATTGCCAGTTCTCGAGCGTGTCGCGGCCCATTTCCACCAGGTACGGACCGAACTGGGCTGGCTCGCCATGGGCGCTCTGCTCGTTGACGAAGGCAAACCAGCCAAACAGCCAATGACCGACTAGGGAAAACAGAAAGAACCCCAGAGTCACCCACGCATAACTATACTTCTTCCAGATCGAGGCGTTTTCCATGTCTGTCTCCAATGAACTGACTTGGGACAAAACGCTCTAGAGCGGCGGCAGTTGCTCGATCAGCATGCCCCGCCGGGAGCCTTTGGAAGTGCTAACCTTTTAGAAGTACGTGGCATTTGGCTGTGAGGCGATGGCGCCACGCACGGTGTCAGAAGTGTCCAGCTTGAGTGGCGACCCCTGTGCACATCAATCGTGCCTCAGTATTTCATTTTTGGTTAGCCAAGAAAAGCTTGGCTGCTCACCGGCAACACTTTGAGAACGATTGCTCTGGGAAGATGTGGCTGTCTGCTGCGGAGGCAAGATGACAATGCACGGCCTAGCTCCAGTGACTGCCGAGACACCGAGCTTCGAGATGATCCTCGATTGTCTTGCCCATCCGGTGCTTCTGGTTGAAGCGTCCGGGCAGGTTATCTATGGCAACAAGGCCTGCCAGGATGAACTCGGGCTTGACGCGCCGGGAGCGCAGATCACCGACTACCTGCCGCAATTTCCCAGAACGGGCCAGGCGCTTCCGTCTTCCTTGACCTTGTCGACGCTGGACCAACGCAGTTTCAAGGTCAGCGTCGTTGCCGCGGGGGACCGTCATCGGGTGGTGAGCCTTCAGGCGCTGAACCTGTCTCCACCTATCTCGAAGCCTGGTGATGTGGATGAACTGACTGGCCTTGCCAAGCGCTCGGCCATGATGGAAGTGCTCACCAGTGCCATTGCCGGCCGCGATAACAGTGAACTCACTTTTGCGGTGCATTGCATAGATCTTGACCGCTTCAAGATCGTCAATGACACGCTTGGGCATGGGTTGGGCGACCTCCTATTGAGCAAGGTTGCTGGACGGTTGCAGTCGGTGTGCCGCGGCAGCGATCTGGTGGCCCGGGTCGGAGGCGACGAGTTCGTCATCGTGCAGCATGGCATTGGCGGCACGGCCGATGCCGAGCGCTTGGCAGCGCGGATCGTGGACCTTGTTGGACGGACCTATGTGCTCGAAGGCCATACGGTCAATATCGGGGTGAGCGTCGGTGTCGCCCTCCATAAGGACCAAACGCAAGCGCGTGATGTGATCCGGGATGCAGACCTGGCGCTTTATGGCGCCAAACGCGCCGGCAAAGCGCGTTATCGGCTGTTCGAAGCCAGCATGAGCGTGGCCCTGCAGGAACGCCGGGAACTTGAGATCGACCTGCGGCGCGCTTTGGCGCTCAAGCAGTTCGAATTGCACTTCCAGCCTTTCATGGAGCTTGAGACTAACACAGTGCGGGGCTTTGAGGCCTTGCTGCGGTGGACGCATCCTGTGCGCGGCAATGTTCCTCCGCTTGATTTCATCACCATTGCCGAGGAAACAGGACTGATCGTCAAGATTGGCGAGTGGGTGCTGCGCTCTGCATGCCAAGCGGCCAGCTCATGGCCAGACGGGATGATCGTTGCCGTCAATGTTTCGGCTTTGCAGTTCAAGGCCGACAGTCTTCTGCTCACGGTCAAGGATGCCCTCGACCGCTCCGGACTTTCCCCTTCCCGGCTGGAGCTCGAAATCACCGAAAGCGCCTTGCTGGACGATGCCGGGACTGTGGTGGAAACGCTCAGGGGCCTGCATGCGCTGGGCGTCAAGATCTCGATGGACGATTTCGGAACGGGCTATTCCTCGCTCAGCTACCTGCAGAAGTTCCCCTTCGACAAGATCAAGATCGATCGCTCGTTCGTGGCTGAAGATACTGAAGACAGCCGCGCCATTCTGAGTGCCGTTGCCGGCCTCGGCGTCAGTCTGGGCGTCGCGATCACTGCAGAAGGCGTCGAAACGGCCGAACAGCTGGAAAAAATTCGGGGCCACCACTGCACCCATGTGCAGGGCTATTTCACTGGTCGCCCCATGCAAGGTGACCGTGTCGACGACTTCCTCCATGCTCACAAATCGAGAACAGAACATGTCTGACGCGCTTTATCGCCTGGTTTATTATAGCCGCAACCTTGTCCCCGGTGGCGAGGCGGCCTTGCGGCTTAATCTCGAAAACATTCTTGAGCGGAGCCGCAGCAACAACAGCCGCGATGCCATTACCGGCGCGCTCTTGTTTAATTTAGGCTGCTTTGCCCAGGTGCTTGAGGGACCGCTGTCCAAGGTCGAGGCCGCGTTCGAGCGCATCCAGCAAGATGATCGGCATGGTGAGGTGTCGTTGCTGGCGCTCGACCCAATTACCGAGCGGAGCTTCCCCGCTTGGGCCATGGGATACGTTGGTGGCTCTCCTGACCAGGCAAAAAGCTTTGGCGCCATTGGGCAGGCCAGCGGCTTTGACCCCGCCCGGCTCAGCGGCGAGCAGCTTTTCGAGCTGCTGAAGGATCTTGCCGTGCAGGAAGAAGCCGCTGCGGCCTGATCCTGACAGGGCACCGGCATCAACTCTCCTTAGCGACAGCGCGGCACCACGGCTTTATTGCGTTCACAGTGCCGCAGTCTGCATAAAAGGCTCTGGACTTTTTGTGGTCCGTCGTTGCATCCAGCGCGTTTCTTGATAACCGACGAGTGTACCGATCGGTTCGTACTGCGATGCCGGAGAGTGGCCATGGCCATCGAAATCGAACGCAAGTTCCTTGTGATCAACGAGGATTGGTGCCCTGCGGCCGTCAGCAGCCGTCACATCGCCGACCATCTGATCGCGCGGTTCGATGCTGGCAAGGCTCGGATTCGTGTTTGCAACAATGCCAGCACTTTGACCTTCAAAGGGTTGCGGCGCGGGATCGCCCGCAGCGAATACCATATCGAGCTGTCAGCAGACGACGCCCGGGACATGATTGCCGAGTTCTCGACATCGCCGGCTCTCGAAAAGCACCGGTTTGAAGTCGAGCACGATGGCCTCATCTGGCAGGTGGATGAATTTGGTGGACCGCTTGCAGGCCTGGTCACGGTTGATGTGGAATTGCCTAGCCGCGATCATTCCATTGTGCCGCCGAGCTGGACGGGTGCCGAGATCACCGGCGATCCGCGTTTCAGCTCTGGCCGTTTGGCCCTGGCGATCAAGCAGGAGGGAGATCTCCTCAAAGACGTCCTCCAAGCCGCCGCTGGCTAGCAATCCCTCCAGCTGGCCGACAAATACATGGTTCCTGTTGAACTATCCGGGCCAGGCGACATTTCCGACTAGCCGGCCGCCGAAGGCTGGTCCGGCACGCCTGCCGATCACCCAAGGGAGCTTTCCATGCAAACCATTCGACTGGGCCGCACGGGCCTCGAAGTCAGCCGCATCTGCTTTGGCTGCATGTCATTCGGAAAGGTGACGGAGGAGCGCCCCTGGGTTCTGGGGATCGATGAAGCACGGCCAATGTTCCAGCGCGCCTGGGAAGCCGGCATCAACTTCTTTGATACGGCCAATGTTTATGCGCAGGGCACGAGTGAAGAGATCACGGGCCAGGTCATCAAGGAGCTGGCGCCGCGGGATGAGATCGTCCTGGCCACCAAGGTCTTTGGCCGCATGCGGCCGGGTCCGAACGGGCAGGGGCTGTCGCGCAAAGCGATCCTGAGCGAAATCGACAATAGCCTCAGGCGCCTTGGCACAGACTATGTCGATCTCTACCAGATCCACCGGTTTGATCCTTTCACATCCGTCGAGGAGACCATGGAGGCGCTCCACGATGTCGTCAGGGCCGGCAAGGCGCGCTATATCGGTGCCTCGTCCATGTGGGCGTGGCAGTTTGCCAAGCTCCAGCACGCCGCCGAGTTGCATGGCTGGACGAAGTTCGTGTCCATGCAAAACCAGGTCAGCCTCACCTACCGGGAGGAAGAGCGCGAGATGATCCCGTTCTGCATCGACCAGGGCATTGCCTTGCTGCCCTGGAGCCCTCTTGGCGGCGGCAAGCTCACAAGGCCTTGGGGCACGGAAACCAAGCGCGCCACCACCGACCGCTTCAACAAGACCATGTACGAGCAGACCGAAGGCAATGCGCAGGGCGTGGTTGCGGCGGTGGAGACTGTAGCCAAGGCACGTGGCCTGCCCATGGCGCAGGTGGCGATGGCCTGGGTGCTGCAAAAGCCTGGCGTGACCTCGCCCATCGTTGGCGCCAGCAAGCTCTCCCATGTGGAGGATGCTATTGCCGCCGAAGCGCTGACCTTGAGCGCAGATGAGCTGGCGCAACTGGAAACGCCTTACCAGCCCATGGCCGTCCAGGGCTTTTAAGAAAGCCGGATAAAGGTCTAGCCGGAACGTTCTTCCTCCTTCTGCTCTCCGGCCAAAAAGCGTAATAAGGCGGCAGGAGGAGACATCATGGCAGAGACACTTGAGGGCAAAATCGCTGTGATCACCGGGGCGGCGTCCGGCATCGGTCTTGCCACGACCAGAGCGCTGCTGGAGCAGGGCGCCACAGTTGTCATGGTCGACTGGAACGAGGCACGCCTCCAGGAGCTTGCCAGCGAACTCGGCCCACGCGCCATTCCGCAGGTGACCAACCTGCTTGATGCCCAAAGCTGCAATGCAATGGTGCCGGAGATCCTGAACAAGGTTCCACAGATCGACATTCTTTACTGCAATGCCGGGACTTATATCGGCGGCGAACTGACGGAAACGACGCCCGAGGCCATCGACAAGATGCTGAACCTCAACGTCAATGCGGTGATGAAGAACGTCCAGGCCGTCGTGCCACACATGATGGCGCGCAAGACGGGCGATATCATCGTCACCTGCTCCATTGCCGGTCATTTCCCCACCTATTGGGAGCCGGTCTATTCAGGCTCCAAATGGGCGATCACCAGCTTCGTTCAGGGCATGCGCCGGCAGATGATCCCCCATGGCGTTCGCGTTGCGCAGGTCTCGCCCGGGCCCGTTGTGTCGGCGCTTCTGGCTGATTGGCCGGAGGAAAACCTGCGCAAGGCCAAGGAGAGCGGCAGCCTCATGGATCCCGAAGAAGTCGCCGATGCCGTGGTCTACATGCTTACCCGCAAGCGCAGCGTCACCATCCGCGACATGATCGTGCTCCCCACGAACTTCGATAGGGTGTGAAATGCAGTTCGCAGGCAAGAGCGTGATCATCACGGGTGCCGGCAAAGGCATTGGGCTGGCCTGCGCCCAGCATCTTGCCAGCGCCGGTGCCGAGGTGGTCGCGATGAGCCGCACGCAATCCGATCTCGACGCCTTGCGAGGAGACATCGGCGGCCGCTCGATCTGTGTTGATCTTGCTGATCCCGCTGCGGCGCGCGCCGCCATGGCGGAAGCAGGCACCTGCGACTTCCTCGTCAACTGCGCAGGCACCAACGTGCTCGAAAGCGTCCTCGACATGACCGAAGCCGGTTATGAAACGGTGCTCGGCATCAACCTGCGCGCGGCGCTGATCACGGCCCAGGAGTTTGCCCGCCGGCGCATTGCGGTGGGTGGGGGTGGCGCCATTGTCAACGTGACCTCTATTGCCGGCCACCGCGGCTTTGAGGACCATCTCTGCTACGCCGCGTCCAAGGCCGGGCTGGAAGGCGCCAGCCGGGTCCTTGCCAAGGAGCTGGGCCCTCATGGCATAAGGGTGAACTGCGTGGCGCCCACCATAACCCTTACCGAACTGGCCGCCGTCGCCTGGAGCGATCCGGTCAAGAGTGTGCCCATGATGGTGCGGCATCCGCTCAATCGCTTTGCAGTGGTAGAGGAAGTCGCTCACGCAATTGCCCTGCTCCTCTCGGACGACAGCCGCATGGTGTCGGGCGCTGTTCTCCCAGTAGACGGCGGGTTCCTCGCGGTCTGAGCCGACCGGCTCCCGCGTTGTTGTGAGGCCAGTGAGCGCATTGATATGTGTGTTCCGGGCCACACCTCGGTCTGTCACGCAGCGCATAGCTGCTTTCCTCATGCAAACGAATGATGCGGCCCTCCCGTAGTCAGGTAGGTTCATGGCCGACCGTTGGGCGCGGTGCTCGTCGCATTGGCGGCGAAAGCGGCCAACAGTCACTCCTGATCGACACTCAAACCCAGGGCAACGGCCCTGGGCTTTTCATGCCCGGCGCATCTTTCTTGCTGGAGTAAACAATTGCAGGTCCATGTCTTTGTTCCGCGCCATTCGGGAGTGCTCGATGGCCAGCTCCTCGTCGCGCCGGTGACGCCCAAGGCTATCCTGCCCCAAGCGCTGCAGCGCAACTGGCGGTTCTATGGAACGCTCGACAGCCGGAGCACGCTATTCGATGGCGTCGCCGTGGAGTTGCACCTCCAACACAAAGGCTATGTGGTGATTGATACCGAACTCTCGCCTGTTTGGTCCTGATGGCACCAGCAGGCGGCGTCCGGTAGCATCAGAGCGGCGGGCGGAAGGAGCGCAGCAGCAGGGCGAGTTCAAGCTGCCGGCGGCTATTGGTTTTTTCAAGCGCACTCTGAAGGTGGGTGCGCACGGTCGTGCGGGCAACGCCGATCTCTTCGCTGATCTCGTTTGGGGTCAAACCATTGGAGATCAGTTCCGCGATCCGGGCCTCGGCAGGCGTCAGGTCATGGAGCGTGGCGAAGGCGTCAAGCGCACTCTCGGCCTGCTGGTGAGGCGAAACAAAAACCGCGGCAACGGCTGCCGGAACCAGCCTGGATCGTACCGGACCGGTCATCAACGGCAGGACGGTTGCGGCAGCCGTTTCCCCATCGGGTCCGCGCAGCGGCACGGTAATGCCCTTGCGACCCAGGGCGGTTTCCTGCTTGGCGGCGATTTCGATACAGTTGAGGAGGCGCTGTTCGGCCTCGCCATCCTTCAAGTGCAGCGTGCCGCGAACGCTCATCAACAGGTTGCTAGCATCCAGCAATTCCCGTGCGGCCAGGTTGGCGTGAACGATTTGCGCATCCTTCCCAACAAGGAGGATCGGCACGGCAATCGTGTCCAGCAGGGCTTCAAAGGTCGCGATCTCCAATGCCCGGCGCTCAAGCAGGTCCCCCAGCACGATCGAGCGCCGCAGATGTGGCGCCAGAACCCGCAGGACCTCCATTTCAATCGGACCCACGGGGCCACTATCGCGATGGATGCCCAAGCCCAGGGTCGCCACGATGCGCCTGTCCCGATGCAGGCCCATGCCGACGGCGTCCACCAGCCCCTGTGGGGCGCTCCATTCCGTCACATAGGGATTGCTGGCGAAAACGGTTGGATGGGCAATCTGGCTCGTCAGCATTGGTTCATAAAGGGGCAGGGCGCCGATGCGTGCCGGTCCGCCCCATAGATCGATCACGTCCTGCCCATAATGAGGCATCCGCTCCAGCCAATAGGGCTCGATCCCTAGCACCACGTGGTTGTCCATGGCGCCATCCGTGAGGCTGTTGATGGCGAGGGCAACATTGGAAAAGCCCAAGGATGTATAGATCTCTTCCATGGCAATCGGCCAATTTGCAGGCGTTAAAGCGCTGTCGTAGAGCAGGCCGATCAGCTCTCGGACACGTTCTTCTGGGAAGCGGTCAAGCATGGAATTTGTACTCGGCGAAGGGTGGATTGCGCTGAGCTGTCCAGGACAGGAAGGAGCGTCCTGCCCAGAATCCGCACGTCTGTTCTGGTCTTCTGCCCACTTTGATATCTGCTTGGGAGCAGAGTCATACCACCTGTTTGTGTGGGTTGATTATCTTGCTCACGAAGGGATCGGTGGCCAAGAGCCGCGAGCGCGAGAACAGAGCTGGACGGCATAGGCAGCCGGTGCGTCTTGCCCTATGGTGCGCCGCTTTTTGTTGGAACTGTTCGCCTTTGTTTGCTGCCGCTCGCCTGCAAGCCGTCCTTGAACTGATGCAAGACCTCAACGCAGCAGCGCGCCCTGCCGATGCTGTTGTTTCGGCGTGGTTGCGGTCCCGACGGTTCCTGGCCGATGCCGATCGCGGCTACATTCTCCATCTGCTCTATAGTCTCTTGCGGCACCACGCACGACTGGGCTGGTGGCTCGCGCGGCACGGAGCGCCCGATGTGCCGCGCAACAGGCTGCTCTTCTGGCTGACCCTCAACGGCAGCACGCCCAACCAGATTAAAGCCTTGTTCAACGGTGGGAAATTGGCGCCTGCCGCTCTTACAGATTACGAGCGCAAGCTCTTGGACATGCTCAAGAACAAGACGATCGACGACCCTGCCATGCCCGAAGAGATCAAGGTCGAGTGTCCCCCTTGGGCGGCGGATCCTTTGCGGCGGCGGTTTGGTGAAACATTTAAGGCTGAGATGGTGGCGCTGCTTGAGGAAGCGCCGCTGGATCTGCGGGTCAATCCGATCAAGTCCACCCGTGCGCTCATGCTCGGGGCGTTGCGCGATCTTGGCCTGCGCGCCGAGGCGATCCCGGCAACTGCGCACGGCATCCGCCTCCAAGAACGGTTGTCGCTGGCAAGCTTGCCCATGCTGAAAAGCGGTGAGGTGGCGATCCAGGATGAAGGGTCACAGCTCGTTGCCGAGCTTGTCGACGCCCAACCCGGTGACCGGGTGGTGGATTTCTGTGCCGGCGCTGGAGGCAAGACATTGGCCATTGCCGCGCAGATGGCGAACAAGGGTCACGTCATTGCCTGCGATGTTTCGGAAGGGCGCCTCAAGCGGGCGGCCGAGCGCTTCCGTCAGGCGGGCCTGCACAATATCGAAACGCGGCTCCTCGCCAGCGAAACCGATCGATGGGTCAAGCGCCATAAGGGCAAGTTCGACCGTGTGCTTGTGGATGCGCCGTGCAGCGGCACGGGTACCTGGCGCCGCAATCCTGATGCACGCTGGCGAACACCGGACGAGCAGGGACTGGGCAATCTCGTGCTGCTGCAGGGCAGGATCCTGGCAAGCGCCGCGCGCCTGGTAAAGCCCGGCGGGCGGCTGGTATATGCTACATGCTCCATGCTGCTCGAAGAAAACGAGGAGCAGGTCGAAGCTTTCCTTGCGGCGCATCCCCAGTTCCGCACTGTGCCGCTCCGGGAGGTTGGGCCGGAGCTGACCCATTCAGCCCACCCCGACTACCTGTCACTGACGCCCGCCCAGCATGGCACAGACGGTTTCTTTGCCGCCGTCCTTGAGCGGGACGTTGCGCCGGACGCAGCCTAGAGCTTGGGAGCAACGTCAGTGGTGCGTGTGTTCGGTTGTGCAGTGGCTATGGTCGGCCAGTGCTTCGATGATCCTGCAATCGCAGATGCGGCCGTGATCACACTCGTTGATCATCCGCGTCATCTCCGTCTGTAGGGCCTGAAGGCTCCTGATGCGTCGGTCGATCTCGTCCAGGTGCTTGCGCGCAATACTGTCCGCCTCGTGGCATGAGGCTTGTGGCTCGGCTGCCATGGCGAGCAGTGCACGGATATCCTCCACCTCGAAGCCAAGTTCTCGCGCATGCCGGATGAAGTTGAGACGGTCGACTTCTGTCTTGCCGTAGCGGCGCTGGTTGCCCTCCGTCCGGGGCGGCGAAGGAAGAAGGCCGATTTGCTCGTAGAACCGGATGGTCGGCACTTTTACCCCGGTGCGCTTGCTGAGCTCGCCAATAGCAAGATTCATCGAAACGCTCCTTGACCCTCTAGTGACTAGAGGTTTAAGCATCAGCCCGACTCTGATGAAAGGCCACGCCATGTCACAAGTGATGACAACCAAGTTCCGCATTGGCGGCATGGATTGCGCATCCTGCGCCAGCAAGGTGGAGATGCCGTAGCCCGTCTTCCTGGCGTGGTCGAGGTCGGTGCCAGCTTCACGGCCGGCAGCATGACGGTCACCCACTCCGGCGTGGCCAATCAGGCCATCCGCAAGGCTGTCAGCAATGTTGGTTACACCGCAGCACTGGCCGATGCGCCGGCAGAGCTTGACGTGCACGATCACCTTGTCCCGAGCGATGCACCATGGTGGCGCACGCGCAAGGCTTTGCTGACCGGCGGGTGTGGGCTGGCCCTCGTGCTTGCATACCTCGTCGGGCAAATGCAGCACGCTATCGGACATTGGGTGTTTCTTTTGGCGCTCCTCGTGGGCTTGGTGCCCATTGGGTGGCGTGCGATTTCTGGGGCGCTGCATGGAACGCCGTTCTCGATTGAAACGCTCATGACCATCGCGGCGATTGGCGCGGTTGTGATTGGCGCGACGGAGGAGGCTGCGACCGTTATGCTCCTGTTTCTTGTGGGCGAGTTGCTCGAAGGCGTCGCCGCAAGCCGAGCCCGCGCCGGTATTCGCGGGCTGGTTAATCTCGTGCCCAAGACTGCGCTGGTTGACCGCAATGGTACAGTGGTGGAGGTGCCAGCCGCAAAGCTCCAGATCGGTGAACTGCTCCTGGTGCGTCCGGGCGACCGTGTTGCTGCCGACGGCCTGATCACGGACGGAACCAGCTCGATCAATGAGGCGCCTGTCACTGGGGAGAGCATTCCCAAGCGCAAGGGAGCGGGCGAGCTGGTCTTTGCCGGAACGGTCAACATCGACGCGGTGCTCAGGGTCAGGGTCACTGCGGCCGCGCAGGACAACACCATCGCGCGCGTCGTTAGGCTCGTCGAGGAAGCGCAGGAAAGCAAAGCCCCGACGGAAAGGTTCATCGACCGGTTCTCCCATTTCTACACGCCGGGCGTGCTGGTGATGGGGGCGATGGTGGCTGTCGTGCCTCCCGTGCTCTTTGGGGCAGGCTGGAGCGAGTGGGTCTACAAAGGCTTGGCGGTTCTGCTGATCGGCTGCCCTTGTGCGCTGGTGATCTCGACGCCGGCAGCCATCGCGGCAGGGCTGGCGGCCGGCACCCGGCGCGGACTGCTGCTCAAGGGCGGCGCCGTTCTTGAAAGCTTGCGCACGATCACGGCCGTTGCTTTCGACAAGACCGGCACGCTCACCGCCGGCAAGCCGGTGGTCACCGACATCGTTGCGTTCGGCCGCAGTGAAATAAACCTTCTCTCCATGGCTGCCGCCCTCGAGAGCGGATCGTCCCATCCACTGGCGCTGGCCATTCTCGCTAAAGCCAGGGAAAGCAAGGCTCCGGTGCCGCCAGCTTTTGGCGTCAAGGCCATCGCTGGCCAGGGCGTGGGAGGCAATGTGGGCGGAACGGAGCTCCTTCTCCTTTCGCCCGCCGCCACAGCGGCACAAACCAGCTTTTCCGACGAGCTAACAGCCCGGATCACTGGCTTCAACGACGAAGGCAAAACCGTATCCGTCCTCCTTGCCAATGGGGCAATTGCCGGACTTTTTGCGATGCGCGACGAACCTCGGCCTGATGCCGTTGCTGGTTTGCGGGCGCTTGCGGAACAGGGCATTGAAACTGTTATGCTGACTGGAGACAACCACAGGACCGCCGCAGCGATTGGCTCCGCGTTGGGCATCACAGTCAGGGCGGAGCTCCTCCCCGAAGACAAGCAGAGCATCGTGCGTGAGATGCAAAGCCGTGGTCATGTGGTGGCCAAGGTCGGCGACGGGATCAACGATGCGCCAGCTCTTGCCGCCGCCAATATCGGCATTGCCATGGGTGGCGGCACGGATGTGGCGCTCGAAACAGCTGATGCTGCCGTGCTGCACGGGCGCGTTGCCGATATCGCCGATATGGTCGCGCTCTCCCAGGCGGCCATGGGCAATATCTGGCAAAACATCGTCATCGCGCTGGGGCTGAAGGCCGTGTTTCTCCTCACCACCATCATCGGGGCTACGGGTCTCTGGCCAGCCATTCTGGCCGACACGGGGCAACCGTGCTGGTGACGGCCAATGCCATGCGGCTGCTCACTTGGCGCCCGCGCTAGGAAGTCCAGCCCACGGCGTTTCTCAAACGTATGCCGCTGGTGTGAAGTGTTGTGCTCCAGAGCGGTTTGAGAGGCACAAGGCTATCCACCACCCGCAAGTCCACGCCGCGGGTGCGCAATGTCGCGGGCAGGCCGTTGAGTTCTGCTTGCCCAAGCGGCAGCACGGTTGTGCGGCTCACCCACATGCCGGCATCGTCCAGCGCTTCGAATGACCCAGTCGGCATGTCGTAGCGGTACAGCCTTGCCGTCGCTAGCGCCGTGAGCCAACGTTTTTCGACATAGGCCGCAGCCCGATAAGAACCCAGCCACTCGCGGCGATCCGCCTCGGTGGTCTCCGGATGAGCCCAAAGCAGGATACGCGGGCAATCGCGCGGAAAGTGGTAGAGAAAATCGTGGCCTTCCTCGATCGCCCAGACGAGCGGCCCATTGAGCCAGTCCATGCCAGGCCTGCGCTAGGATGGAACCATGACCGGGCGGGGAACGAACACCTCAATGGTCTTCTCTTCGCTGAAATGAAACAAGCGCATGATAGCGAAAGCTCTCCCATGCCTCTTGATTAGCGACGAGCGCCCTTCACCTCAACGGACCAAATTCCGCGATTAATGGGTATGGCGTCACGCACGTGTCATTCAGCGCAGCTACTAGCAGCTCATTCGAATGAGTTGGTGCGATGCGCAGTTAAGGGCTGTCCTGGGGAGCAACCAGGGACAAGATCAACGACGAAATAACCTCGGGCCGGCTCACGCCCGACACGCGCCTCCCGTCGGAACCCGATCTTTGCGTCCTTTATGGAACGCGCCGGCATTCGCTGCGCAAGGCATTGGCTGCCCTCGTGGCCGAAGGCAAGCTGCGGGTGGAGCATGGCCGCGGCACCTTTGTCGAGCGTGCTCCGCTGCTCAACTATGTCATTGGTTCGCGCACGCGCTTTCGGGAAAACCTCATGTCGCAGGGGCTCACCGCCTCGGGCGAAACCCTTGCAGAGATGAAGATCCCGGCGAGCGCCCGAGTTGCGGCTGCGCTGCAGATCGCCGTCGATGCTCCGGTTCATGCCCGCTCCTGGCGCGGCTTTGCCAATGACCTGCCGATCAGCATGGGCTGGGGCTATCATGACGCCGAGCGTTTTCCAGACCTGCAAGAGCGCCGGCGCAGCACCGCCTCGATCACCGAGATCTATCGCACCTACGGCATCACCGATTACCGGCGTTTGCGCACCACGGTCTTCACCCGCATCGCCTCGGAAAGCGAAGCGGGCATGTTGATGCTGCGGCCAGGTCAATCCGTGCTCGTGGTGCAAAAGGTCGACGCCGACATGGATGGACGTCCGATCGGGTTTTCCGAAGCCGTCTGGGCCGGCGATCGGGTGCAGTTCACCTTCGAGACCGACCAGCCCACCGTCATGACCACCGAAAGCAATAGCGATGTTTAACGAAACGCCCGCCGACGGGCCGGACCATTCAGCGGCACTTAACATTTTGGCGCGGGCGCGCCCCGCCCAGCTCAAGCACTTCGCCGAAACCCTGCTGGCGGAGATGGGCGAGATCACCGTGCTGCAAAATCGGACCGGCCTCGTCATGCTGCCGATGCGGGACACGGTGGAGAATGTCGACTTTCACTTAGGCGAAGTCTTGGTGAGTGAAGCCCAAATCGCCAATGGGGCGGGACAGGTCGGCTACGGCATGGTGACAGGACGGGATCTCGAACGTGCCATGGCCATGGCCGTGGTGGATTTGTGCCTTGCGGAGCGCGGCGGCGATCCGGCCATCGGGCAGTTCCTTGCCAAAGAGCGTGCCCACCTTGCCGCACAAGATGATCTGCGCATGCGGCAGGTCGAGGCTACCCGCGTCGAGATGGAGACATTCTGATGCTGACCGTTGCTCCACCCGATGCGCTGGAACTGCGCGCCAATGGAACATTCGAAGCACTGATGTGGGCCCTGGCGCGCCCTGGCGATAGCCGTGACATGCCCGAGGATGGTCTTGCGGCCATTATCGACACGCTGATCGATCTGGAATGCACGGTGTTTGCGCGACGACGGTATTCGCCGGTTCGCGATACAAAACTTCCGGACTGGCTGCCTGCTGGACCTTGCCCCGGTGGAGCACCACGACGCGATCGGCCAGGGCCAGTGCCTCGGCTTGGTCGTGCGTCACAAACACGATGGTTGCGCCCGTTCTCCGGTGAAGGTCGGCAAAAACCTCAAGCATCTCGGCGCGTAGGTGCACGTCGAGATTGGACAGTGGCTCATCAAGCAAGATAGTGTCCGTGCCCGAAACCAGGCACCGGGCCAGCGCCACGCGCTGCCGCTGCCCGCCGGACAAGGCATCCACCGAGCGGTGCTCGAGGCCCGTCAAGGACACCATGGCCAGGGCCTGGGCAAGCCGGGCCGCGATCTCCGAACGCCCCAAGCCGCGGCCCTGAAGGGGATAGGCGACATTGCCTGCCACGTCCATATGCGGCCAAAGGGCATAGGATTGGAACACAATGCCGATGCCGCGCCGCTCCGGCGGCACGCTCTTGCCGGCTGCTGCAACCAGCCGGTCGCCAAAGAGGATTTGTCCGCTGCTCGGCTCTTCAAATCCCGCAATCAGGCGCAGCAATGTTGTCTTGCCGCAGCCAGAAGGGCCGAGCAGCGCCGTGATGGAGCCGCTTTCGACAACAATGTCCGCCTGGTCGACAGCCAGGTTGTCGCCAAAGGATTTGGAGAGCTTTTCGAGCACGATCTTGGTCATGGAGAGCGGGCTAAGCTGGCGAGATGACAATCATACGACAAGCGCCCCCGGCGGACAGCACAAGTTTACCGATTGAGGGTGCCAAATAGCTGAATCTTTCGCTGCCAGAGCGTGACATGGTCCAAGCAAGAAGCGATCTTTCGCGCCGCCTGCTCCGTTACCAGCCGCAACACGCAAAAGGTGGGATGAAGCACTGCGATCCGGTCTTGCCGGGATATGCTAGCCTGTTTGAGCGACGGCATGAAAGATAGGTTCTAGGCTAGTGCTGTGGGCCAACTCCGGAGTGAGCAATGTACATCAAAACGATCGGAACAGAAGAAGCGACCGGCGAGATGGCCGCGATCTACGAGGCCGAGATCAAGGCTATGGGGCAGGTCATGGCAGCCACACGATGCTGGTCGGCGCGCCCCGACATGCTCGTGCCTGTGGAGCGCCTGCTGCATGAAATGCGCGACGGCTTTTCCCTAGGGCTGGTCAATTTCAGGCTCATCACCCTGGTCGTGGCCAAGCACGTGCCCTCGAGCTACTGCTCCCATGTTTACTTCAAGACATTGTCTGGCATGATCGGGCGGGAACAGGCCTTGCTGGTGCAACAAGACTTTCGCAAAGCCCAGCTTAGCGAACAGCAGGTCGAGATGCTGGCCTATGCCGAGCAGATCGCGCGGGATGCGTCCAAGATCGGGCCGCAACACATTCAAAGGCTCCGCGACGTCGGGCTCACCGATCTCAACATCGCCGACATTGCTTTGGCGGCATCGTTCCGCTCCTTCATGAGCCGCTATTTCGATGCGGTCGGGGCAACGGTGGAGCCAGACTTCCTGGACAACGATCCCGCGATCCGGGCGCAGATGAACGTGGGCAAGTAGGCTTAGAGCGCGGCAAGACGCAGGCTCAGACCTGCATCATCGCCTTGGCCGTTTGCTTGAGCCGGCTGGTAACCACGCCCGAAGCAATCGCGCCCGCACTGGCGGGTTGGTGGCCAGACAAGCGCGCATCGATATAGGCAGCGAAATAGATATCGCCGCACCCGACCTTGTCACTTGCATCGACCACCTCGGCGTCCACAATTCCGATCCCGTTGGGCGAAAGGATCACGGAGCCTTGCTCTCCCCGGGTCAGGGCAGCTTCCGTAACACCGAGTTCTCCCAGAGACGATTGCAGTTCGGCCGGATCATCGTTCCCAAACAGCCACAGCGCCTCCGCCGAGGTGACCTTGACCACGTCGGCAAGCGACAGCATGGCATGGGCAAAGGCGCGGTTTGCTTCGCTCGCTTCATGCCGGGTCAATCCCTGGGCATCGAGAAAGATAAGCTTTCCCGTATTTCTGGCAGCCTGATAGCAATCTGTCGTGATGTCATGGGGCGTCAGCGGCGCAAAATAAACCGCATCCCCACTGTTCCAATCCAGTTCGGAGCCGTTGATCGGCTCAGCGGCCGCAACAAGGCTCGGCTCGCCCACCTGTCCCCCAGCCTCATCGAAACCAAAGGATGTGCTCTGGCTTGCCGGAAGAATGGTAATGTCTGCCCCCGATCGCCCCAAAGCCGAGGTGATCAGGTCATCCTCTGGATTATACTTGGTGACGATCCGGCAAGGCCTGCCCAGCTCGGCAAAGGTTTGCCCGGCATAGAAGGGGACGCCACCAGTCCGGCGGTGCAAGGATCCGTCGGCGAGCCTGACCTGGTCTATGCACGAATGTCCCACCAGCGTGACCGACATAGACATACTCATACCCACTCAACTGACCCAGAACCGCTGACCAACACTGGCCTTGTTAACGGAAGCCGACGGATTAGTACATTGCTTGAGGTTGCTTCTCCGCGCCGCAGGGGCTCACCCGCCTTTCGTCCAGCGGTAGAGGACATCGGGCTCCTTCTCCTCATTGCCCGAGCCGTCGGTGAACTCGATCGCCATGAAGCCGTGCCGTTCATAGAACATGCGGGCACCCCCGTTCGCTTGAAACGTCCAGAGCCGGAGCTCAGTGTTCCGGGACTTGGCGGTATGGAGCAGCTCAGCCCCAATCCCGTGGCCTTGGTGATCGGGATGAACATAAAGGTGGTCGATATGCCCAGAGTGAAAAGCGATGAAGCCAGCGAGATCGCTTTCGATCAGCACACCCCAGACTTCGCAGCTGGGAAAGACATGAGTTTGGTAAAACCAGATGTCTTCTTCTGGGCTATGAAGGTTGGGTAGCCATGGCATGCGCGCCACCAATGAGCGGCGGTGAACACGGGCAGCCGCCCCGGCCCATTCGGGTCCGAGCCGCTCCGGTATCAAGGGTGCTGCAGAACCTGCCATCAAGCTCCAACTTCTCTGCGCTAAGCAACAGCGAGGGCCGACATCTCCGCGTCTTCCTTCCATATGCCGGGGCGGCCAAGAAAATAGCCTTGCGCCTCATCGCATCCCTCGTCGGACAGGAGCTCCAGCTGTGCGCTTGTCTCCACCCCTTCGGCAAGCACAGGAACCTCCAGGCTCCGCCCGAGCGCGAGGATGGCCCTGACAATGGCCTTGGACTGCCGGTTGCTTTCCACATCCACCATAAAGGAGCGATCGAGCTTGATCTTGTCAAAGGGGAAAGAGCGCAGCGTTTCGAGCGAAGAGTAGCCGGTGCCGAAATCGTCGATGGCGATGGTGACGCCGAGCGCCCGGATCTGGCGCAGGATATGAAGGGCGCGCTGCTTGTCCCCGATAATGGCGCTTTCGGTCACTTCGAGCTCGAGCCTTTTGGGGCTCAACCCGGTTTCCACCAGAATGCTGGCGACAAGCTGGGCCAGGTCGGCATTGGCGAGCTGCACGGCTGAAAGGTTGACAGCAATCTTGTGCGGCTCAGCCCAGCTGGCAGCGGCACGGCAGGCTGTGCGCAGGACCCACTCGCCAATCGGCAGGATGGCACCACAGGCCTCCGCGATGGGAATGAAATCTGCCGGCGAGACCGAGCCGCGCTCAGGATGGTTCCAGCGCAACAGCACCTCGTAGCCCATGATCTGGTTGGTCGAGACCGATTTTTGGACCTGGTAATGCAGGAACATCTGCCCATTGGCAGTGGCATTCCAAAGGTCGCGAGCAATCGAGCGGCGTTCGCGCGCGATCTCGTCCATCGAAGCCTGGTAGAAGCAGACGCTCTCGAGGATGCTGTCCTTGGCCCGGTACATGGCAAGATCAGCATTGCTGCTGAGCTTTTCCAGCGTGGCGCCATCCTGGGGATAGATGGCAACGCCAATGCTGGCACCAACCGAGACACTGAGTTCACCGAAGGGGAAGCGGTCCCGGACCTGATCTTCCAATCGCCCAATAAAGGCGTGGAGCTCCGCTTCATCGCTGAAAAGCTTGAATCCCGCAAACTCGTCGCCACCGACACGGGCGAAGAACTCACCATCCCCAAGGCTAGCCGTTACACGTTCCGCCACCATGCGCAGCGCCGCGTCACCGATGGCATGGCCATGATTGTCGTTGATTTCCTTGAAACGGTCGAGGTCTATCCCGAGCACGGCAAGACGCGTCGACCCGTTCTTCGCCGTTTGCAGGGCAGCCAGAGCGGCATCATTGTAATGAACACGGTTGGGAAGCCCGGTCAGGTCGTCGTGCTTGGCCATATGGGCAATGCGCGCGTCGGACTTTCGCCGCTCGCTGATGTCCTCGATGGTTGAGACCCAACCTTCGGGGGAAGCCGGGCGATGGATGATACGCACGGTGCGCCCGGAGACCAGTTCCTGCACCACTTCACCGCCATCTGCCCCGGTGAACTGCTTGTGCGTGGCATAAACGGCATCGATCTGCTCATCGGTCGGTGTTCTGCCGTGGGATTGAAGGACAAGCCGGCAAATGTCCCGCAGATGGAGGTCTTCGATCGACTGCTCTTCGGAAATACCAAGAATATTCTTGAGCCGGGCATTGACCAGAACGAGTCGCTCCCCTCCATCGAACAGGGCCAGACCCTGGCTCATATGGGTCAAGGCCAGTTCCAGTTTGGCGCTGATGGCAGAGATGCGGTGGGCATCGGCGCGCCGCCTGATCTCGTCGCGCGCATCAAGGTATAGCCCGCCCAGAACGGCTGCCAGGATCAGCACGCTGGCAAGACCGACATTGACGGACAGCTGGCTTGCCGAAAGATCGCCGAAGGTGGCTATGGGAAAACAATTGCTGAGGTCTACCGCAGCCATGGCCGTGAAATGCATCGAGCAGATCGCCAGGGTCAGCAAGCCGACAGCGCCGAGCCGATGCTTGGTGCTCTTGTTGGCAGCGCCGATCACCAGTGCCATGGCGCCGAGTGAGGCGCCGAGCACCACGGAGGCAAGGACCAGCCCATTGTCCCAGCCTACCTCGCCGCCCACCACCAGCGCTGCCATGCCGATATAGTGCATGCCGGTAATGCTCAGCCCGACAATGGCTCCGGCAAGCAATTGATCGGACCGGCCATTGCCATGGGTGGCGAGGAAAAAGCCCAGGCCACACCCGATGATTGCCACGGCCAGTGAAGCCGCCGTGATCATGGGATCATAGCCTAGTTGAACGCCTGCATCGAAGGCCAGCATGCCGACGAAGTGCGTCGACCATATGCCAAAGCCGACCGCGATAGCCGCGACGCTCAACCAGATCAGACGATGCTTGCCCTGCGCTGTTCGTGCCCGAGCCAGAAGCCCGAAGCCCGCAAAGGCCGACAAGGTGCAAACGAGGGCCGCGAGCAAGACCAGCCGCAAATCGTGGCTGAAGAAAAGGACATTGAGAACAGTCAGCATGCCGGCCCCGGGAGTATCGCGGCAGCGAACCTAGCGTCACTGTGTGAAGTATTCGTTCCCCTGGCTGGCACTCCAGCGCTTGCCAAATACGACCGGTCAGACCAATGTGCGCCTAGCAATGTCGGACCCGTCCGGTCCATGGGGACATCTCGAACATGATTACAAAAGCCAGCGCCGCCCAGCCAGGAGCTCGGCATGGTCTCGTCAGCCGCCGCGCGTTCCTGGTCGGCTCCGCAGCGGTTATTGGCGCTGTTGGACTGGCTGGCTGCGCATCGACCGGTGGCGGGATGAGCCTTGCCGAAGCCGAGAAGGTATATGGGCCGCTTCCTAATGAGCGTTTCCCCGTGCCGGCCGTCGATGTCAACAAGATCAATCCCAAATATCTGCGCCGGACGGTACGTTACGACTCCGACGAGGCCGTCGGCACGATCATCATCGATCCCGCGCATTACTATGTTTATCGCATAGAGGGCGATGGCTATGCCACGCGCTATGGCGCCAATGTTGGGCGCGCCGGCTTTGTTTGGAGCGGGGAAGCCTATATCGGGCGCAAGGCAGAATGGCCGGTTTGGACTCCGCCCAAGGAGATGATCCTGCGCCAGCCAGAAGCCGCGCCCTATGCCAACGGCATGGCGCCCGGCCTGGACAATCCGCTCGGCGCGCGGACGCTTTATCTCTATCAGGACGGCGTTTACACGCTCTATACCATCTATAGCACGATCATGCCCGAGACGATCGGCAAGGGTGTGTCCAGTGGCTGTGTCGGCTTGCTGACCCAGGACATGGTCGATCTCTATAACAAGACACCGGTCAACACGAAGGTGATTGTGCTGCCCGCCTAGTGAAGCCTCGAGGAGCCGGGCGAACCGGCCCCCCGGGAGTTTAGCTTTTCGTCACGATTACTTCGGCATAAACGCCCGGAATGGTGAGCGTGCCATCCCGTGCCACGTTGAAGCGTTCAAGCAGCATCATCAGGTCGCGTGCCAGGGCCGTGCGGCCATCCTCCTCAAGGCCCAGGAAGGCCTTGTGCACCGGACCATAAAAGGTGCGGAATACATCCAGGAAGTGCCCTGCCGACTTGTAGCGGAAGTTGAACGTCCGCTCGGTCACCAGTACCTGGTGGCCCGCAAAGAGCTTGGCCAGGTGGTCGCGGTCGCCCCACAAGGACGGTGGGCGGACACCGGCCGGTGGCGCCACATGCCGGCCAAGTGTCTTGAACACCTCGCCGATGAAGCTGGGCGGTGTCCAGTTGGCGAGGCCGATACGGCCGCCCGGGCGAACAACGCGCAGCATTTCCCCGGCGGCCTGTTCATGATTGGGCGAGAACATGACGCCGAAGGTCGACAGCACATAGTCGAAGCTGCCGTCCGCGAAGGGCAGGGCCTCCGCATCAGCCGTGGCGAAGGTCACCGCAAGGTCCTCCGCTTCCGCCCGCTGCCGGCCTTTGCTGAGCAAGGCTTCGACATAGTCGGTAGAAGTTACCTCGGCAAAACGCCGGGCTGCGGCCAGGGTCGCGTTGCCGTTCCCGGCAGCAACGTCGAGAACCTTGGAGCCGGGTTTGAGATCAATTGCTTCGCAGAGCTGTTCGCCAACGATCTGTAGGGTGGTGCCAACAACCGCATAATCGCCTGATGCCCAGGCAGCCTGTTGCCGCTGCTTGATCGCGGCATAGTCTATGGTCGGTGTGGTGGTCATTTGCAGCGTAGACATTTTTCATCTCCGTGATTGTGTCCGCTGGCTTTCTAGAGACCGCGGTTCGGGCAAACGTCATCCGATCGGTTGAGGATGAGGCAAAAAAGCACGCCGATCTTCAGCGTTGAGTATGGGAGCCGAGAAGCCGGCAACAAGCTTGACGATGTCGGCCTGGCGCCTGGTGTCGGTCTTGCTGAAGATGTGGCTGAGGTGGGTTTTCACCGTCGCCTCGGAGACTCCAAGGTTCTCGGCCACCTCAGCCACCTTTTCGTGCCGCAAGGTCGATAGGGCCACGCGCAGTTCGGCCGGGGTCAGGTCGAAAGCACGGGCCAGCGCTTGCGGAATGGAAGGTGGATTGAAACTGCCCGGTTGGATGAATATGGCCGCAACGGGCTCTTCGCCCAGACCCGGGAAAACCCGTGTCTTGCCCGCCAGCGGCAACATATGGGCGACCATGCGGGTGCCGATGGTGGTTTCGAGGACAGCGGCGGAGCCTTCCCCAGCGAACTGCCGCAGCATGCGCCGCAACTGCCCCTTGTCGAGGCGCAGCACGCCATGCATGGACGCGACGTTGTCGGTCCGCTGGCCCAGCAGGGTTTGGGCGGCATGATTGGTGTGCACCAGCCCGCCATCGGCATCAACAAGCAAGACGGCTGTTGCGAGCCCATCCACCAGATCGCGGAAGGTTGCCGCTTCGCAACTGGCCTGATCCATGATCCCGGCCATGGTGATGGCGCGCCGCACATGCGGGGCGAGGAGCGACAAACGATGGCGCATGGCTTCATCGCCTGGTCCTTGCCGCTCGTGACGGAACACGCCGAACAATGCCGCCCAGTTGCCGCGGCGCTCGATGGTTGCAAATCCCAGGTCAACCAGGCCTTGCGGGGCCGCCCACTCGGCAGCGAAGCGGCTCTGGACGAAGTCGTCAGGCGCCAGCCTCTGGCTGGTGATGACTGCTTCATCGGTGTCCGCATAAACCTGCACGGGATTACTGGGATCGGTCGGCGCTAGCTTGGTGAAATAGAGATGGGTGTATTCCGGGTCCAGGCGCCCGTCGTGGTGAAAGAGCTGACGGCGTTGCCCTGTTACATCTTTGGCAAAGATCGCGGCCGAGACACCGCCCACGAAGTCGCGGCAGGACTCGAGCACAAGCGGCCAGCTGCCTGGATCGAGGGCTGCGTCATAGATGGAGGAAACGACATCGAGCAGGTCGGTCTCGACGATGTCAGTTTTTGCCAATTCACGTCGTATCGGTCGTTGCAGCTTGTGCTGAGCACCTGCGTCGGTTCGCATTGCCATTGCCTCCAGCCTTGTGGACTGCTGTGCATCGACAATGTCCAGCAGCCAAGATTTGCGCCCCATGGGGCTGCAGGGAGAGGCCTTCCTACTGCTTGCCCATCCGCTTCGCCCCACTCATTCAAGCGGGCAAGCGGCACTGCTCTAAACGCATCGCATGGCGGCAAGGGTGGTTCGCAGCGCTTCATCCAGCGGCGTGCGGGGCTCTGGGCCGATGAAAGCCTCCAGCCGCTCGTTCCGCAGCCGCACGGGATTGTCCCAAAGGTATTTAACTTCTGTGAGTTCGCGCATGAGGGGCACGAAAGGCGAAGCCAGCCGCAAGAGGAACCAGGGCAGGCGCTTGACCGGAACAGGCTTGCCGCCCAGCACACGCTGGATTGCCTTCACCATCCCCTGACCATCGGCGTCCCAATGCCCCTCCATGTGGAAGCTGGCAAAATCTCCTAGATCTGGATGCTCGGCCAGCCGCACCATGGTTTCGGCAACATCAGGCAAATAGGCCCATTGGTGGCCCGCGCCGGGCTTGCCGGGATAGGTGATGACGGTTGGCCGCTGCCCTGGCTTGACCATGCCTTGGCTCGGCCAGTTATTGGCCGCCCTCGCGCCAAAGAAGTCGCCGGCGCGCACGATGAGCACCTTGGCCTCGCCGGTTTCTGCTACATGGCGCAGGCGCCGTTCCATTTCGGCGCGAATACGGCCCTTGCGTGTCATGGGGTTCTGGGGCGCATCTTCGCGAATGTCTGGAAACACCTCGGTGCCGTAGTTGTAGATGGTGCCTGGCAGGAGGATACGTGCGCCGTTGGCCTTGGCAGCAGCGATGGTGTTGTCGAGCATGGGTAGGACCAGTTTTTCCCAATCCTGGTAGCCCGGCGGGTTCACGGCATGAACAATCAGGGAGGCGCCACGGGCAGCGGCCTCCACGTCGGAGCCCACCAGCGCATCCCCTTGCATCCAGGTAAAGCGTTGATCCCTTCCGCTTGCCGCAGGCTTGCGGTGCAGGGCGCGCACTTGCCAACCTCCAGCAACAAGCCGCTCGGCGACTTCGCTGCCAATGCCGCCGGTTGCGCCAAGCACAAGAGCAATCTTCTGGTTCATTCTTGATCTCCATTCTTTGCTGGAAACCAAGATCGCTCCCGACGCGCTTAAACGAAATTGCTGATAGTTGTGGATGTGTTATACGGAAATCCATGAACTCGAACATCAGCTGGGACCTTTATCGAACCTTCCACGCGGTTCTGCGCGAAGGCTCCCTGTCGGGTGCCGCAAGAGCTCTAGGCCTGACCCAACCCAGTATCGCCCGCCACATCGACGCGCTGGAACAGGCGGTCGGCGCCACGTTGTTTCTGCGAACGCCTCGCGGGCTGTCCCCGACCGACGCCGCGCTCGAACTGCAGCCCTATGCTGACCTCATCGCATCTACCTCCGCAGCGCTGCTGCGCACAGCCGGGGAGCGGGCAGGAGAGGTTCGTGGGACGGTGAGGATCAGCACAAGCGAGGCCCTGGGCATCGGGCACATGCCCCCGATCCTTGCGCAGCTACGCCAGGCCTATCCGCACATTACCATCGAGCTTGTTCTATCCAATGCCGTCGATGACCTGCTGCAGCGCAAGGCCGACATCGCCGTACGCATGGTACGGCCCGAGCAACAGGCCCTGGTGGCTAGGCATATCGGCGCGTTTCCTATCGGTTTACATGCACATCGGGATTATCTCAGCCGCCGCGGCGTGCCTCAGGATCTCGAGGATCTGCGCAACCACGATCTGATCGGATACGACGTGGAAACACTCGCCATCCGGGCACTGGCCCAGCAGTACCCGGTGCTCGATCGCTCGCAGTTCGCCCTACGGGTAGACAGTGATGTTGCCCAGCTTGCGGCCATCCGAGCCGGTCTCGGCATCGGCATCTGCCAGGTTGTGCTCGCTGCCCACGATCCCGATCTTGTTCGCTTGCTCAGAGCCAGCCTCCAGGTCGATCTTCACGCATGGGTGGTGATGCATGAAGACCTGCGCACCAGTGCGCGCTGTCGCGCGGTGTTCGATTTCCTTGTGCAACACTTGTCCCTTGTTGCCACACGAAAGAACTAGCGGCTTGGTGCCTCTTTAGGATGTCGCAATGCTGTTGAGGTCGGCCATATCCTCCTCCGACAAGGTGATCTCTGCCGCAGCCAGGTTTTCAGCCAGATGCGCCAGGGAGGACGTGCCGGGGATCAGGAGGATGTTGGGCGAGCGGCGCAGCAGCCAAGCCAGCGCGACCTGCAAGGGCGTGGCCCCCACGCGTTCTGCTACCTGGGACAGGGCGGTGGACTGAAGCGGGCTGAACCCGCCAAGCGGGAAGAACGGAACATAGGCAATGCCGCTCTTGGCCAGTTCGTCCACAAGCGCATCATCACCTCGATGGGCGAGGTTGTACTGGTTCTGCACGCAAACAATCGGCACAATCTTGCGCCCCTCTGCCACCTGGGTAGGCGTAACATTGCTGAGCCCGATGTGCCGGACAAGGCCGCGGCTTTGCAACTCGGCAAGGGCAGTCAGCGGCGCCTCGATCGAGCCTTCCTCCGGGCCCATCCCGAACATGATGCGCAGGTTCACGACATCGAGGACGTCGACGCCCAGATTGCGTCGGTTGTCGTCCACGGCTTGCGCCAACTCACTCGCCGAGAAGGCAGGTAGCCAAGAAGCGTCCGCACCCCGTTTCGCACCGATCTTGGTGACAATGACAAGACCGTCGGGGTAAGGGGACAGCGCGTCCCGGATCAGCTGATTGGTGACATGGGCGCCATAAAAATCGCTGGTGTCGATGTGGTTCACACCTTGCGAGATGGCTTCGCGCAGCACAGCGCGGGCAGCCTCCGCATCCCGCGGCGGACCATAGACATGCGGGCCTGCCAGCTGCATGGCGCCGTATCCCAGGCGTTTCACGAGACGGTCGCCCAGCGTGAACGTGGCAGCTGCATCGATAGTGGACATGAGGATCTCCGTTGTTGCCCGCTCTAGATAGGGCCTGTTCATTGCACTGATAATTGACCACTATCCGCACAGGGTGTGCGGCAGGACGGACAATGAACTTCGATCTCAACGACCTTCACGTGTTTGTCGCAGTCGCGCGTACAGGCGGTTTTCGCGATGCGGCGCGTGAGCTCAACCGGTCGCCTTCCGGGCTCAGCGATGCCGTGCGGCGGCTCGAAACAGCCATGGGCGTGCGGCTTCTCAACCGGACGACGAGAAGCGTTGTGCCCACCGAAGCAGGGCGGGACCTTCTTGGCCGGCTTGCTCCGGCACTGGGCGAGATCGCAGCAGCCCTCGATGTCGTCAACGCCCATCGGGAGCAGCCCATGGGCACTTTGCGCCTCAATGTTCCCGTGAGCGCGGTGCGAACAGTGCTACCCCCGATCATTCCGCCATTTCTTGAAGCTTACCCCGACATCACTGTGGAGATCGTGGCCGAGGAAAGCTTTGTGGATATTCTGGCAACCGGATGCGATGCAGGTATTCGCTATGAAGAACGGCTCGCGCAGGACATGATCGCCGTGCCCATCGGGCCGCGGCGCCAGCGTTTCGCCCTGGGTGCAGCGCCAGCCTATCTCGAGCGGCGCGGTACGCCCGAACACCCTAGCCAGCTCCTGGAGCATGCCTGCTTCCAGGGGCGCTTTCCCAGTGGTGCCTTGTTTGCCTGGGATTTCGAGCGCAACGGTGAACAGGTCAGCATCGAACCCAAGGGACCACTGGTGGTTCAGGCCGGTGCGGCGATGGAACTGGCGGTAGACACGGCCATTGCTGGTGCCGGCATTGTTGCCTTGTTCGAAGACTGGCTGCGCCCGCATTTCGTCAGTGGCGCCCTGGTGCCCGTGCTCGAGCCCTGGTGGGTCAGCTTTTCAGGACCATTCCTCTATTATCCCGGCCGTCGCTTGGTGCCGGCGCCACTGCGCGCCTTTGTTGATTTCATCAGGGCTTTCAGAGCCGAGGATCAGGCGCGGGCGCGCTCCCCGGCGTGATCATTGAGCAACGCCACGATATCGGCCACAGGCATGGGCTGGGCGAAATAGTAGCCCTGGTAGTAGTCGCAGGCCACATCCTTGAGGAAGCCAAGCTGGTCCTGGGTTTCCACGCCTTCGGCAACGCACTTGATGCCGATGGAGTGGCAGAGGCTCACCACGGCATCGAGCAGTTTGCCGCCATGCGGCTCGTTCATGCCGACCAAGAAGGATCGATCGAGCTTGACCTTGTCGATCGGCAAGCGATGCAGATAGCTCAAGCTCGATTACCCCGTCCCGAAATCGTCCAGCGCGATCAGCGAGCCCAGCGCATGGAGGGCTCCGATGGATTGTTCCGCCAAGGCGAGATCGCGCACCACAGCAGTTTCGGTCAGCTCGAACACGATGTTGCGCGGGTTGATCCCTGATCCGCGCACCAGGGCAATGATGGCTAGCACGGTCTAGCTGCTAACCAGGTCATGCCCTGAGAGGTTAAAGGAGAGTCGCATGTCGGCCGGCAATTGCTTGGCCGCGTCCAGCGTCTTGCGCAAGAGAAGGAGCGTGAGCCTGTTGATCAGCCCCATGCGTTCGGCAAGCGGAATGAAGATGTCGGGGGCGATGGCCCCCAGGTCCCGGTTGGTCCAGCGCGCCAGGGCCTCGACGCACACGATCCGGTTCGTCGCGATATGCACGATGGGCTGCAGGTAAACCTCCATCTCCCCGTCGAGGTCGGCGGTCTGCAGCGCTTCTTCGAGGCTCCGGTCGAACCGGATCCGGCTCTCGTGCTCGGCCGAAAACAGCATGGAGCCGCCGCGCCGGCCAGACTTGGCGGCGTAGAGCGCGTAGTCGGCGCTGTCGTAGAGGGCTCGGGCGGATCCCCGCACCTCCTTTGTCGAGGCGATGCCGCAAGACGCGCCGATCGTGATGACATGGCCGCTGATTTCCATCGGGAGCGACAAAGCATTGCACACAATGTCGGCCCGCCGGACAGCATTTGGTCCATCGCCCTTGACGAGAAAGGCGAACTCGTCGCCACCCAGACGCGCCACGACTTCACCGGGCGCGAAGTGGTTCCTGAGCCGCTCTCCAACAGTTTGGAGAACCTGGTCACCCACCAGGTGTCCATAGGTGTCGTTGGCCGCCTTGAAGCGATCAAGATCTATGACGCCGAGTGACCAGACGTCCCCTTCAGTCAGGCTGTCGAGCCGGGAAAAGAAATGCCGGCGGTTGGGCAGGCCCGTGACCTGGTCGGTATGGGCGAGCAAGGTCACCGCCTGGTTCAGGTGCTCGGTTTCGTCCTGGGTCTGGATCAGCTGAGTAAACCCCTGGTAGCTGTTGAGCAGCACACGCATCATCACCAAGGTCACGAGCGCAATGTTGAGCCCGATGGCCGTATAGATCGGATCGTTACGCGAGAGGTAAAACACCAGATATGGGATGGTCACCAAAGCCGTGACTGCCAGAGCTGCCTGCGGCAGGTGCATCAGGCAAAAGATGCAACCAATCACCGTGATGGCGATAAAGATGGCAACATGGGCGTGTTCCCGTTCGCCGCCATAGCCGTTCATCGCCAATGACCAGGAAATATAAGCAATAGCGAGCAGCGAGCCCAGGATGATCGTGCGGCGCAGCATGCGCACGGCTTGCCGGGGCTCGGTGATGTTGGGTGGGCGCAACGCCCACTTAGCCAGGCGGTAAACGCTCGCAAGCACGAGAAGGCTCGGTATCCAGACCGTCATCCAGCTGGGCGCGATCTGGTGATGCGTATAGGCCAAGGCAACGGAATTGACGCTGAGCAGGGCATAAAGCAGCGGGATCTGCTTTGCAGTTCGCCAAGCTGGGCCAAGGCCAGTCGCTCATCGAGCGCTTTCAGGGTCAGCCAGCGCAAAAGCTTGCCGGTCATCACCGCATGTCCTTCCATCATCTGCCAAGGACAATGCGGAGCGGTTATGAATAGCCCGTTAGCAGGGCACCTTTCGTGAACGGGATGGTTTCCCCAAGCTTGCCAAAGCCGCTGGTGTCGCAGCGAACCCGCCTTAGATCATTCATCAAGGTCGGTTTGCACCCAGCGCGGTGCATGGTGGATATCGATCGTTTGTAACCGCCCGGGGCCGATATTCTCGAACCGGTGCGGAACACCTGCTGGTGCCAGAACAGCCTCGCCTACGCCAGCCTCGATAACCGTCTCGCCGACGAAGAAGCGTGCCTGCCCCCCTATGACGACAAAGGTTTCGTCATAGGGGTGGACATGCAGCCTTGGACCTTCCCCTGCCGTGTCATTGCCATAGGCGAGAATGGTCACGCCGCCACCAACGGCTTCGCCGGCCAGCGATCCGCGCCATGGGGCATCTCCGTCAGGGGTGAAGACACGCCCTTTTGCAGGAGGGCGTCCGTCAGGCTGAACCGTTGCCGGATCGAATTCGCGCTTGCCCAAGCCCATACCCCCTCATTGCGCTCTCCTGCCTCACCCTCGCGCGCTTTGTTTCTCAAGCCGCGTGCAGGGCCTCGAACGGCAGGTGCGGCTGGCGGTCACGCTGCTGCTGGCGCAGGTGGTAGCGGACCACGGCCGGACTTACCTCGAGCAGATCGGCGATCTCGCCGGTTGTGAGGCCCTGACGCTCGCCTTCGATAACAATGCTCCGGCCCGCTTGCGTCAAGTGACCACCTTCAGTCTTGAACAATCGCCGCGCCTTTGCGAGCTGATCTGCGAGCGCCAGAACCTCCTGCGCATGGCGTTTGAACGTGTCTTCAGTGAACATCCATAAATCTCCATTTTCCCTATGAAATATGGGGATTCATGGCGTTTTTTCCAGAGTTCAGGCGCTTAAAACCACTCCCCCAGCGCATGCTTTTTGGGTCAAAAAAGCGGTCCGGCACAGATGCGCTGGGTAGCTCTTGTAAAGAGCGCCGGTCAGCCTTCTGCAGTGCTTCTCCAGCGAACAGCTTGACTGTCAGCTCTCTTCTGTCGGTGGGGACCCGCGAAAAGCATCCAGGCCTTCGACCGGCTCCAGCCGCACGGGCTGGCCGGTGCGTGCAGCCTCATAAATCGCTTCCATCAGCTTGTGATCCTGCACGCCCTCTTCACCGGGCGTATAGGGGTCTTTGTTGTCCAGCACGCAAGCCGCCATGTGGTCGATCTCCTGGGCGAACTGATTGGGCGCCTGGATCGTCAACTCGGTCTCGCCGTCATTGTCGCCCTGCCGCTGGCCGATGAGCATGGATTGGCCTTCATACTTATAGGCATTGGGCATGCCGACCGTAGCCTCGGCAAAGTTCAGCCGCTGGTACTTGTCATCGCGTGCGCCATAGCTGGTGAAGCACTTGGCCATGAAATTGGAGGGAAAGCGCAGGGTGAAGGACACCGTCTCCTCCACTTCAGCAAAGCGGGGATCGCCGGGCGGGCTGTAGATGGAGGCGTAAATCTCCACCGGCTCCTCCCCGGTCAGGAAGCGTGCCGTGTTGAGGCAATAAAGCCCGATATCGGGCAAGGAGCCGCCGCCTGCCATGGCGCGCTTGTGCCGCCATTGCTCGGCGCCGTTCTCCGCAACGGTCTGGACGTTCACCGCGCTCATGCCGACCAGGCGGCCAAACGTGCCTTCGCGCACGAACTGCTGCAGCTGCCGGTTATAGGCCTCGTACTGGATGCGGTAGGCGATCATCAGCTTGACGCTAGCCGCCTCGCAGGCATCCACCATGGCTTGGGCATCAGCGGAGCTGACCGACATCGGCTTTTCGCACAAGACATGCTTACCCGCCCGCGCAGCGCGCTCGGTATATTCCCGGTGCATGCTGTTGGGCAGCACCACATAAACGACCTGAACGTCCGGATTGTCGGCGATCTTGTCGAAGTCCTCGTAGCTGTAGCAGCTTTCTTCCCCGATGCCGTATTGACGCGCTACTGTTTGGAGCTTTTCCGGCGTGCCGGACACCAAAGCGGTCACCTTGGCTTTCTTGCATTCGCCAAAGGCAGGCAGAAGTTCTTCGAGCGTCAACCGGCCGAGCCCAACCAGGGCAAAGCCGACGCGCTCGTCGGGCGGCAGGGGCGCCGGCGGCGGCTGGGATGGCGCATCGGCCGGGGCCCGCCAAGGCTCGAACTGCACCTTGCCGTCTTGAACCGTGCCGGTGTCGACCTCAGTGGGCGGCAGGTAATTGCCGGATTGGGCCAGCGATGGTCCGCTCAGCACAAGGCCCGCGGCCCCGACGCCACCTATCCGCAACATGTCGCGGCGATTGATGCGAAATTGCTCGGTCATGTGCGGATCTCCGTTCTTGGCTATTTGCGCTATTGCGCGATCAGCATTTTGACGTGGTGCAGGTGGTTCTCGAGCTTGGGCAATGCCTGCCGGGCGAAGCCCACAATGGCTTGGTTGTCACCGCTGCCCGCATAGGTGTGGAACAGCGCCACGGCTTCGATGTGCGCCTGCGCCTGGATGTCGAGGTAAAGTGTGGTGAAGTCTTCGCCCTCGGCCGCTTCGAGCTGTTCAAGCATGCGCTGCTGCTTGGGGAGGAGCACTTCGGGTGGCGCTTCCACATCCTGCTCTTCAGTCAGTTGCGTCAGCTTTTCGCCAGCCTCGGTGTGGTCAGCGATGATCATGTCGGCCAGCTCAAGGACATTGCCCTCGACGCCCTTGCTTTTGGCAAGCTCGCTCGATTGGATCTCGAAGGCGTTGGATGGCCCGGCCACACGCAGGAAGGTCGGGGTGTCAATGACCATCATCAGCGCGGCATCGCCGGCCGGCAGGGCATCAGGCGATTGGCTCATCACGGGAACGGCGAAGGAGAGAGCCGCCGCGAGCGCACTGCCAAGCAGAATGCGATTGTTCATTTGCGTTATCCTTTGATCATTGGCCAGCCGCGAGGGCAGACTTGAGGTCGGCATTGGCTGCGTCGAGCGCTTCCTTGGCGGTGTCGACGACCTTGCCCATGCCGACGAACTCGTGGGTCACGCCTTCGTAATCGAGCGCGTTGACCTCGACCCCGGCAGCCTCAAGCGCTTCGGCATAGGCCTGGCCTTCGGAGCGGAGCGGGTCGATCTCGGCCGTGATGACTGTCGCTGGCGGCAGATCCTGCAGATCATCGCGGGCCACCAGGTTCAGCCTCGGATCATCGGCCTGGTCCGGGGTTTCCATCACATGCTCGAAGAACCATTCCATGTCGGCCTTGCCGAGCGGGATGGCATTGGCGTTTTCCCCGTACGAGGGCGTGTTGGTGTCATTGCCGGCAATGGGGTAGACCAATAGCTGGTGCAGCGGCAGGGTCGCGTCGCGATCCCGCGCCTCGATGGCCACATTGGCCGCAAGGTTAGCCCCGGCACTTTCGCCGGCAACGGCAATGCGCGTGCTGTCGCCGCCAAAGCTTTCGGCGTGTTCCACCACCCAGGAGTACCCTGTCCAGGCATCCTCATGGGCCGCCGGGAACTTGTGCTCGGGGGCATGGCGGTAGTCCACCGATACCACGATGGCCTCGGCGCCGACCGCCAGCGCGCGCGGGGTTGCGTCATAGGTGTTGATATCAGCCACGACCCAGCCGCCGCCATGATAGTAGACCACGACGGGGAAAGGGCCTTCGCCGGCCGGGGTATAGATGCGCGCCGGGAGGTTACCACTGGGCGATGGAATGGCGATGTCGGTGGTTTCGATCTCCCCTTCCGGTCCGGGCGGGATCTTTTTGTCGCGTTGCACAGTGCGAGCGGCATCGGCCGGGCTGGCCTGGAACCGTGCCTCGGGAACATCGAGCGTATGAAGCGGCTTGGCCTCGAGCGCTTGGAGCGCATCGAGCACCTCCTGCATCTGCTCGTTGGCCTGCGGCGCCTCGGCCATCGGCTCGCTCGTGGTGGCCTCGGCTGGCCGCTCGGCCGGGATCGGGGCGTCTTGGGCGAGGGCGGCGGCCATAGTGGCGAGCGCAAGCAAGGATGCGGTCGTCATAACCGCGCGGGTGGAATAAAGCATGGGTGTCTCCGTCGCCCGGGGGCGCTACTTGATGGGGTCGGTTTCCTGAGCATAGGTGCCCACATGCTCGCCCTTGGCCAGCACATGGCCTTGGACAGCCTGGAGCAGCGCGTCCCGATCGGCCGTGGCGGGGAGGTCGAGGAGCGTATCGAGCGCCAGGACCTGGAAATGGTAGTGGTGCGCGGGATCGCCCACGGGAGGCTTGGGACCCATATAACCGTGCCGGCCGGCGCTATTGAGGCCCTGCATCACCCCTTCAGGCTCAAGCAGGCGCGCCTGCTCCTGAAGGCCGTCGGGCAGTTCGGTCAGCGTGCCGGGGATGTTCCAGGCGACCCAATGGACAAAGGGCGTGATTGGCTTGGCATCGGGGTCTTCCATGATGATGGCATAGGAGAGTGCGCCATCCACGGCCGGCCAGGAGAGCTGGGGCGAGAGCCCATCGGCATATTCGCTGTGCCGCTGCGGGATGGAAGCATCCGCTTCGAAATCGGCGGATGACACATCAAGCTCGCTTTCCGCTGCAGTTTCTTCACGCTCCAGCGCCAGGGGCACGCCAACCCCGCGACTGGCCTGCTCCTCCATTGGTTCGGCAGGCGCGGCAGGCGTTTCAGTCGCCGGGGCATCCGAGCCGGTATAGGCGATACGATAGATGACGCCATTGGTGTCATCCGACATCAAAAGCGCACCGTCATTGGCTACAACCAGGCCAACCGGGCGAGCGATATGGGTGGTGCCCTCATCGGTGAGGAAGCCTGTGACGAACGGCTCAATCGAGACCGGTTCGCCGTTTTCGAACTGGACGCGGACGATCTCGTAGCCGCTGGCCGGTGCCCTATTCCAGGAGCCGCGCATGGTCGCAAAGCCATCGCCCTGGTATTCCGCGGGGAAGGCCTCGCCGTCGTAGAACTTGAACTGCATGGGCGCGGCATGGGCCGTATAGCCCAGAACCATAGGCGTGCTCTGCTCGGCCCACTGCTCCTTGGTGATGCCGCCCACCGGCGTGCTCTGTGGATTGACGCCGTCCTCGCCATAGATATGGGGCCAGCCATATTGCTTGCCCTGCTCGATTCTATTGAGCTCTTCGGGCTGGACTTCATCGCCCAGGAAGTCGATGCCGTGGTCGAGCCCCCAGAGCTCGCCCGTCTCGAGGTTCCAGTCATAGCCAATGGTGTTGCGCAGGCCCGAAGCAAAGATCGAGCGCGACTCCCCATCGGGCGTGATGCGCAGGATGGTGGCGTTCTCCGCATTGCTTTCATTGCAGGCATTACAGGTCGAGCCGACGCTGAGGTAGATCATGCCGTCCGGCCCAAATTCCAGCACGCGGTTGGGGTGCTGGCCGGAATCGGGCAGATCGCCCAGGAGCATGGTCAGGGGCCCCAGCGTGCCATCCTCCTGGATGTCGCCGACAAAGAGCTCCTTGACCGTCACGATATAAAGCTTGCCCTCATGCACAGCGAGGCCGTGCGCCTGGGGCAGGTTCGCGACCGTCACCGGCGCAGCATCGGCCTTGCCGTCGCCATTCCCATCGCGCAGCATCAGGACGTCGCCTTCCTCGCGCCGGCTGACATAAACCGTGCCGTCCTCAGCCACGGCCAAAATGCGCGCATTGCCCAGGCCCGAGGCAAAGGCCTCAACGGTAAAGCCCTCGGGCGCCTTGAGCTGAGCAATGCGCTCGCTGGTAGCGGGCACCTTGTTGGGCTTAAAGACGGTGACGGGATATTGAACGTTGGTTCCGTCGCCCTGTTGGGCAAAGGCAGGCTGAGCAACCTGGCCAAGCATCAAAGCGGCCAGCAGAGCGAGACGGGATTTCATTGAGCACCTCGAATGTGTGAGGCGCCAATGATCTCGCCGAGTCGCAGTTCCTCTGCCCGGTATCACATTTGTTAATCAAGCGGTGGGGATTCGGTCCCCACTTGTCCGAAGAACAAGCGGGGAAACAGTTTGTTCCGCGAAATAGGAGGGGATCCTAGAGGCACGGCCGGCTCGAAAAAGCCTGAGCCCAGAACGGATCCCCGTTGTCCGGCGATGGGCGGTGTTAGTCGTCCTGCTCCTTGCCTGCGGCTTCGAGGGCAATCTGGCGCTGCAGGTCTAGGAACTCGGTGGCGATCGCCCGGCTGGGCTTGAGGATGATCGGGCGCAGCCGCTCGATGGGGAATTTCGGCTTGCGGTCCTCAGTCAGGAGCCCATTGGCCTCCTGCATGGTGTCGGTCAGCTGGGTGTAGCAATAGCCGGCCAGGTTGGGGCTGTCGTGGATGGCGTCGAACAGGCCACGCAGCTTTTCGACATATTCGTCCTCGGTCTGCACCGTGGCATAGCCGAACCAGGCCGAGCCTTGCGCGGGGCGGAAGCTGATGCCGCCGAATTCGGTGATGACGACGGGTTGCTCGCGCTGGTCATCGGGCTGCAGCAGCACCTTGCGCCGCTGCGGACCACCCTTGGTGAGGGTTTCCTCCAGCGCTTCCTTGGTGTCGTAGCGATCCTTGATGATCTGCGGATCATCGGAATAGTCATGAACGCCCCAGATGTCGGAGACCGTGTGCTCCCAGCCTTCATTGGAAAGGGCCGGGCGCGTTGGGTCCAGCGCCTTGGTCAGATGGTAGAGCGCCGAGATATAGTGCTGCTGGTCCTCGCGCACGAGGATGTCGTGCACACCCCAGCTTTCGTTGAGCGGCACCCAGGTGACAATGGAGGGGTGGTTGCGGTCGCGGGCGACAACGCTCAGCCATTCGCGGGTAAAGCGGTCCACCGCCGCGGGCGTGAACTCATAGGCATTGGCCATCTCGCCCCAGACGAGGAGGCCAATCTTGTCGCACCAATAAAGGAAGCGCGGATCTTCCACCTTCTGGTGGATACGAAGCCCATTAAACCCCAGCGCCTTAATGAGCTCGACTTCTTCCCGGATCGCGTCAGCGCTCGGCGCTGCCAGGTGCGACTTGGGCCAATAGCCCTGCTCAAGGACGAGGCGGAGGAAATAAGGACGGTTGTTGAGGAGGAACCGGCCGCTGCCAAAGCCACAGGCCCGCAGGCCGAAATAGCTCTCGATCGTGTCGGCAGCGCCATTGCTCTCGAGGCTGATATCGAGATCGATCAGGTTCGGCGCTTCCGGGCGCCAGACGAGACGATAGCGATCCTCGCCGGGCCGCGCGGCGTCGAGCGACAGCGTGGTCCCCACCACCTTGTTTCGGGCGGTGACGATCTGCTCGGCCAAAACTTCATCGCTGAAGCGGGCCTTGAGCTTTAGCACCGTGCCGGGTTCCGGCAGGCGGTTAAGGACGGCTTCCACCTTGACGCTGGAATTACCCAGATCGGGGATCAGGCGGAGATCCTTGATGTAGAGGTCAGGAACCTGCTCGATCCAGACGGGCTGCCAGATGCCGGTGGTGCGATTGTACCAGATGGCGTGGGTGGTTTTCTGCCATTCCTGCTTGCCGCGCGGCTGCGTCAGGTCGCCGGGCTGGTCTTCCGCACGCACGACGATGATCTGCTCGCCTTCGCCCGTCAGGGCATGGGTGATATCGACGGTAAAGGTGGAGTGGCCGCCCTCGTGCGCGCACACCAGCTGGCCGTTGACCCAGACCTGGGCGCTGTAGTCCACCGCGCCGAAGCACAGGATCGCGCGGCCCGCGCTGATCGCGTCACGCGGAAAGCTGCGGCGATACCAGACCACGGGATGATAGCCGGTGTCGCCAATACCCGAGAGCTCGGATTCGGGCGGGAAGGGCACGGTAATCTGGCGCGAAAAGCGATCTGGCTGGTTCTGCCAATTCTCCCCAAAACCCTGATCGGCGTCGTCATAGGTGAAGTCCCATGTGCCGGTGAGGTCCAGCCAGCCAGAGCGCGTCATTTGTGGGTTCGGGTGCAAAGGCGCTTGGCCAGAGTGCGTCACAGACATGTTTTCCTCCACAGCGGTGCGAATCCGCGGCTACCATACATGCATCCTGTATGGGGCAGGTGACTACCCCTTTTGCGCAGGCTCAAGCATCACTCGTTGCTTCACTGGCAATGGCGCTACGGAAGGCTGTTTCCATGCTGGCCAGGGCAGAGGTCGTGGGTGCAGGTGCCCCCAGGTGGAGGTAGCGCAGCTCGGCCATAAACGCGTTCCACAAAGGTGGACCACCGTCTTCGAGCACCTGCGCCCTTGCCGCAAGCTCAGTGGATGGAAGGGTGTGGCGCAAGCCCCAGCTGCCCATGACCGCCATCAGCGGCACGAGTTCGATGGCCTTTTCAGTAAGGCTATAAACCACCCTCTGCTTGTGGTCGGGATCGCCACCACGCGACAGGAGCCCGTGGGCAACAAGGCGCTTCAGCCGATCAGCAAGGATGTTTGAGGCGATGCCTTCGATGTTCTCGCCCAAGAGCGAACGAAAGCTGCGGCGGCGCCCGCCAAACATGGTGTCGCGCAGGATGATGAGGCTCCAGCGGTCACCAAAGGTTTCAAGCGTCAAATTGATGGGACATCCGGAACGTCTCTGTTTCATGGCCAAACCGCTTGCAAAATGAAGGTGGTTTTCCCTTGGGCCGAACTGCTAGCACAAGAACGACGGCACATGGAAACGGTCCGGTGAGACCGGCCGTAAACGAAGGAGGCGTTTCGTGGCTAAGCTTGTTTATGGGATGAACCAGTCGCTCGATGGCTATGTCGACCACATGGCCTTTGCGCCGGGTCCGGAACTGTTCCGCCATTTCATCGAGCAGACGCGCAGCCTCGCCGGCAGCCTTTATGGCCGCAAGCTCTACGAGATCATGAGCTATTGGGACGAGGAACAAGCCGATTGGGGCGCTGACGAAAGGGCGTTCGCCCAAGCCTGGCGGAATGTGCCGAAATATGTGGCCTCGCGCTCCTCCCCGGCAGTGGGGCCCAACGCAACCCTGCTTGGCTCCGATCTTCAGGCCGAAGTGCGCCGGCTCAGAAACGAGGTCGAGGGCGAGATCGAGGTGGGCGGGCCGGATCTGGCGCGCAGCCTCACCGAATGGGGCCTGATCGACGAATACCGCATCTATCTGCATCCGGTGGTGGTCGGGCAGGGCACGCCGTTCTTCAAGGCAGCACGGCCGCCCTTGCGTCTCACACGAAGTGAGCCCATGCCGGGCGACGTGCTCCTCCTGACCTATGCGCCCGCCTGAGCTGTGCGGCTTGGCTTCATGGTGAGCGGCGGAACAGAACTGCAAACGCAACTCGAGCAACTGGTTCTCGGGTCTTTGCAGCCGGGCGCCGTTTTTGGCGTGCAGCAGGGCGAGCAACTGGAGCTTTTCGCCGCCGGCTTCATGGAGCGGGAGCATGAGCGCCCGATGCGGCCGGATGCGATCTTTCGCATTTCGTCCATGTCCAAGCCGATCGTTGCGCTGGCCCTCCTCCAGCTCGTCGAGGACGGCGTGGTGCAATTGGACGATCCTGTCGCTCGCTGGTTGCCTGAACTCGCCCAACCCAATGTGCTCCTGCGGATCGATGCTCCTTTGGACGACATTGTGCCGGCCGAGACGCCGATCACAGTGAAACACCTGTTGAGCTCCCGCATGGGTACGGGCATCCTTCCCATGCCGCCGGACAGGACGCCCATCCAGCGCGAGATCGCCCGGCTGGGTCTTCCCGGCTTTGGACCTGACAACCCGGCCCAGCCGCTCGACCAGGACGAATGGCTGGAGCAACTCGGCCAGCTGCCCCTGATGGCGGAACCCGGCGCACGCTGGTTCTACAACACATCAACTTATGTGCAGGGCGTGCTGGTGTCGCGGATCGCCCGGCGGCCCTTGTCCGAGCAATTGGCAGAACGCATCTTCGGTCCCCTCGGCATGAGCGACACCGGCTTCTTTGTTCCGGTCGGTAAGCTGGGCCGACTCACCGCCGCCTATGATGCTGACCTGAAGCTGATCGATCACCCGGTCAACAGTGCCTGGTCGCAGCCGCCCCGGTTCGAGGCAAGCCTTCTATCAACCGCCGCCGACTATGCCGCCTTTGTGCGATGCCTCCATCAACGCGGTACCCATTCGGGCGGCCGGCTGCTGGGTGAAGAACTGGTGAAGCTCATGGTGTCGGACCACCTCACCGCCGAACAGCGGGAAGGGGGCAAGGCGTTCCTTGATGGGCGGGGCTGGGGCTATGGCCTATCTGTTGATGCGCGACGCGGGGCCGATTACGCCTTCACCGGCGAGATCGGCTGGGCCGGCGGTCTCGGCACATCCTGGACCAGCCATCTCGACAGCGACAGCGCCGTTTTTATCCTCGGCTGCCGGGCAATCGATCATCCCGAAGTCATGGCTGCCCATGTCGACCTGACCAAAACTGCCCTGGGCTAAAGTTCGGGGCGCCCGTGGGCGCCCCTGTCTCGCCTTGACTTACTGGCCACCCCAGGCCTGGGGATAGCTTTCCATGTCTTCGCAGCCGCACATGGCGTAGTGAAGCGGGGGCATGTCTTCGTTGATGTACTGCTCCAGCACATCCTGGGTGATCGCCGGCTGCGGCAAGACCCATTCAGGTCCAGGGACCTGTTCGCCCTTGAGCGTATTGACCGCCGCGATCACGGCCGTGCGCCACTGATAGGTGGGGTAGGTCGGGGCAATGCCCTTGAAGCCCAGGTCGCGCCACTTTTGCAGATAGTCCTGCTGGTCTTCCCCGGTCACCACCGGCACCTCGACGCCCTGGTCTTCGAAGGCCTCGATGGCGGCCACGGCCGTCGCCCCGGCATCCATCCAGACAGCGTCGATCGTGCCGCGCTGCAGATAGTCCTCGACGATCGATTTGGTCTTGGCATTGTCGCCGTCGGTGAACTCTTCACCCAGGACGTTGAGGCCGGCTTCGGCGAACATGTTGCGGGCGCCCGAAGCGCGGGTTTCCAGAACATCGACGCCGGGCAGGATGCGCAGCATCAGAACATTGCCGCCTTCGGGCACGTTAGCGATGATGTGCTCGGCTGCCTGGATGCCAAAGCCGTAGCCACCCACGGGATGAACAAAGGTGACGGGGCAGTCGGTGGTGACTCCGCGGTCAAAGACGATCACCGGCAGGCCGGCGGCACAGGCTTTCTCCACGGCCGGGGTGAGGGCAGCGGTGGAGTTGGGCGACACGATCAGCGCATCGCAATCGCCACCGGCCAGCAGGTCGTCGATATCAGCGATCTGCTTGTCGTCCGAGCCTTCGGCATCCACATGGGTGAAGGTTTCGATCTCGGGGTGGAGTTTCACCTCCTCGGTCATGTTGGTGTAGCCCACCACGCGCCAGGGATTGTTCACCCCGGCATTGGAAAAGCACACCGTCCAGGGCGCGTCCTTCTTGTACTCAGCCGTGTCCACCATCTCCTCGCCGGCATATTGCAAGTAGGGCTGGTCGGCGGGGCCGTTGAAGGTGGCGGTCAGCTGTCCGCGCTGTTTTTCGAACTCGGCCGGATCATCGAAATTGGGTGCCTGCGCCCCTGCAGTCCCGGTCAGCAGACCGAGAAGGGCAAAAGCCGTTAATGTTCTGTTCATATTCATCCTCCCTTGTGCGTTTTCGCCTGTGCTGGACGGCTCGAAACCGCCCATTCCCTTCATCGGCCCGCGCGCTTTCTCTGGTACGTCGCAAGCGCCACCGCGCCGATAAGTATTGATCCCTGCACCACCAACCGTACCGGCTGGGCCAGTCCCAAGAGGTTGAGCAGGGTAAAAATTGCCTCCAGCGCCAGGGCCCCGGCAATGGTCGCCGGCACCGAGCCGCGCCCGCCCAGCAGCTGCGCACCACCGATCACCGCCGCCGTTATCGCCTGCAACTCGAAGCCCGAGCCGATGTCCACCGACACGCCAGCCCGGCCGCCCAGGATGACGCCGGCCACAACAGCGGTGAGTGCCGACACAACAAACGCCCAAATCCGCACCCGCGGCACCGGCACCCCAGCGAGCCGCGCCGCCAGCGGATTGTCGCCAACGGCATGAAGGAGCCGTCCGAAATTGGTGCGGTGCAGGCCCCACCAGAGGATGGCGCCGAACACCAGGAGGCAGATCACGGCGATGGGCAGCAGCGAAATCACCGGCACATCAGTGATGTTGTAGCGCCCGAAAAACCGGAACGTGTCGGGCAGATAGCCGCGCGGCGCACCGCCCGACCACATGAAGGCAGCGCCATTAAGCGTGATCATCATGCCAAGCGTGGCGATCAGCGAGGGCACCTTGAGGAAGCTGACCACAAGACCGTTGACGAGGCCGACCACGGCCCCGATGGCCAGCATCAGGGGGATGATCCAGAAGGTGGAATTGGGATCATTGCTCGCCAGCATGGACGAACCGATCACCGTCAGCGTCATGATCGAGCCCACGCTGAGATCGAACCCGCCCGAGACGATGACATAGAGCGCGCCGGCCGAGAGGATAGCGAGGGCGGCGACGCGCCTCAGGAAATTCATGTAGCCCGTCGGCTCGCCGAAAGCCGGGTTCATGATGAAAATGGCCAGGAGCAGCGCGACGACCAGCACATAGACCGGGTTGAAGTGCGGCAGTGTGCGCTTCTTGGCTGGGGCGCGTTGAATGGTCTGATCGGTCATGCCACCGGCCTTTGCGAACGGGCGGCATAGAAGGCGACGGCCGCGACGATGATGATGCCGCGCAGCACTTGTTTGACGAAAGCATCCACCCCGGCAACGTTGAAGATGGAGTCGATCAGCGAGAAGATGATCACCCCGGCCATGGTGCCCCATATGCCGCCACGGCCGCCGGCTAGAACAGTGCCGCCGATCACCACGACGGCAATTGACTCAAGGTCATAAACCCCTTCAGCGCCGATCCAGGGGGCGCCCGAACGGAGGCGCGAGGCGAGGTAGATGCCGGCAATGGCGGCGCAAAGCGAGCAGATCACATGAGCGCCGACAACGACGCGCGCTGTCTTGATCCCGGCGAGGCGCGCCGCATCCTTGTTGCCGCCCACCGAATAAACATCGGAGCCGAAGCGGGTAAAGCGCAAGACGAACCAGGCGAAGGCGGCCAGCGCGAACATGAAGATGAGGGAGTACGGAACAATACCCACCGCACCATAGGCAAAGACCTGGAACTCGGCGGGCACGTTGCCGGCGAAGTTGTTGTAGTAATAGGAGAGGACGCCCTGGATGATCAGGGACATGCCCAGGGTCGCAATCAGCGGATTGACCTCGAGCTTGCTGATCACCAGCCCATTGATGAGCCCCACCGCGGCACCCAGGGCGAGCACGGCGGCAATGGCGGGCAGCACCATGGCGGGATTTCCGTTCATCACCACTGAGGTCACGACGGCCGAAGCCGAGATCAGGCTCGCTACGCTGAGGTCGATCGAGGCAACGAGGATGGCAAAGGTCTGCCCGATCGCGGTGATGCCAAGCGTGATGGAGCGCCCAAGGATCGCTACGAGGTTTTCCAGCGTCAGAAAGCGCGTCTGCCCCAGCGCCAAAACCAGCAGGACATAAATGGCGATGGCTGCCAAAAGCAGGATAGTCGAGGCATGGCGGTCAAAGCGGAAGCGGGGCGGTGGGCTGGGCAGGGACGCGTCGCTCATGCGGCCAGCCCCGTGCTTTCGCCGGTCGCCGCCAGCATCAGTTCGGCTTCGGTGGCGGTGCGATCGAATTCGCCCACGATCCGCCCTTCGCGCATGACCAGGATACGGTCCGAGGCGCCAAGGATTTCCGGCAGGTCCGAGGACACCATCATCACCGCCGTGCCGGCCCGGGCCAGATCGCGCATCAGGTGATAGATGCTGGCCTTGGCGTCCACGTCGATGCCGCGGGTCGGCTCAATGAAGATCAGGACCTTGGGCTTGAGCGCGAGCCAGCGCGCAACAATGGCCTTTTGCTGATTGCCGCCAGACAGGAAGCGCATCTCCTGCTCATAGGATGGCGCCCGGACCCTCATCTGGTCGAGGAGCCTGTCCATGCCCTGAAGGTCAGTGAAGCGGTTGCTGTTGCGGCGGCCCAAGAGGCGAGCGAAGGCGCGGGCAGTCAGCATGCCATTGTCGCGCACCGACTGCATCAGAACGAGAGCGCTGCCCTTGCGGTCACCTGGGAGCATGCCGATGCCAGCGCGAATGGCGTCGCGCGGTGTCTTGAGGGCAATCGGCTGCCCATCCAGGCTGACATGGCCCGAGGTGAATGGCTTGGCGCCAAAAAGTGCCATGGCCAAAGCAGTGCGGCCGGCGCCCTGAAGGCCCGCAAAACCGACGATTTCCCCCCTCCGCAGCTCGAAGGCAATGTCGTGGACCGCTTGATTGCTGCCCCCCTTTACTGCAAGCACTGCTGTGCCGATTTCGGAGGGGCCGGCCGGATCGGGATAATATTCGGAGATGTCGCGGCCCACCATGGCGCGGACAATGGCATCCGGCGGGGGAACCTCGTCGAAGCTCGCGGCGACCTCGCCATCCTTGATCACGGTCACCCGGTCGGCGATGCGACTTACCTCCCGCATGCGATGGGTGATGTAGATGATGGCGGTGCCCGAAGCGCGCAACTGCTCGACAAGGGTGAACAGCACCTCGCACTCGGCCTCGTTGAGCGCGGCGGTCGGCTCGTCCATGACGATGACCTTGGCGTTGAGCGAAATGGCCTTGGCGATCTCCACCATTTGCTGGCTCGCCACATCGAGGTCAGCCACCAGGGTATCCGGCTCGATCCGGTGGCGCACACCGAAAAAGCCGAGCACCCGGCGCGTTTCGCTGACCATCGCCCGGTTGTCGATCAGGCCGTTCCGGAGCGGCTCGCGGCCCAAGAATAGGTTCTGCGCCACCGTGCGCTCGGGCAGCAGCGAGAATTCCTGGTAGATCACGGAGATCCCGGCCAGGAGCGCCGCCTGCGGATGGCTGAAGTGCTGGGCTTCGCCATCGATCAGCACGTCACCAGCATCCGGTCGATAGACACCGGCGAGCACCTTGATGAGGGTCGACTTGCCGGCGCCGTTCTCGCCGCAAAGCGCATGCACTTCGCCGCGTCCGCAGGCAAAGGACACGTCGTGCAGCGCCCGCACACCAGGGAATGACTTGGAGATGCCGCGCATCTCGATGACCGGTGTTCCGCTCATGCCGCCGCTTCCCAAGTCCGGCGGATAAAGGCCGCACTTTCGCTGAACAGCGTGTCATAGTCGGGGAAGAGCGGTCGCCAGACCCGCGTGGCCGCGGCAATGGCCGGCAGGCCGGCGCCGAAGGCCTCAAGCGTGACCCAGCCGTCATAACCCGAGCGACGGACCGCCCCCATAATGGCGGCGAAATTTATGTGCCCACGGCCAGGGATGCCGCGATCGTTCTCCGAAATATGGACAACCCCGACATGGGGTGCGACGACCTCATAGGCCTGGACCTGGTCACCGTCTTCGATGTTGGCGTGGAAGGTATCGTACATGATCCGGCAGGCCGGATGATCGACGCGCCGGGCATAGTCGCGGCATTGCCAGGTGGTGTTGAGGAAATAGGTCTCGAAGCGATTGAGGTGTTCAAGGCTGAGATAGATGCCATTGTCCTGCGCCCGCCCGGCCAAGGCGTGATGCGCTTCAGCGCCGTAGGAGAGCTCGCTTTCGGTTGGTCCTGTACCCGTAAAATACCCGATCGGCGCATGGATCGGCCCGCCAACGCTCTGCGCCCCCAGAGCAATGGCGCAATCGAGTGCCCAATCGAGATGCTTTCGCCCGGCGGCGCGCGTTTCGGCATTATCGGCAATGGGGCTGACCGCAGGGCTCGGGATGATGGACGTTGTGCAGCGTTCCAGCCCGATCGCATCAAGCTCCTTGCCCAGCCAGGCATAGTGGTTGGGATCGCCGGATAAAACGGGTACCTCGACCCCGTCATAACCCAAGGCCTTGATCTGCCGGATATCCGGCAGATGCGCCTCGGTGACGAAATCGGTTAAGCACAGCAGATTGATGCCGAGCTTCATGAACCCTCCTCGCGCCAGAGCTGCAGCGTGTTCATCGCCGCTGAGCTCCGTGCAACAAAAGCCGCACAATGCCCGGACGGCGATATTTGAACGCCGCTGTTGAACAGCGCCGGCCCTTGTCTCCTCTCTTGCCCAACACCTCATCCGGCAGCGCTGATCGCTACTCTTGTTGACTTGTGGGCGTTCGACTCTCTAGCTTTCATGCCGGAGGCGAACGTGACGATCATTGCGCATGCAACAGCGCCGCGCGTTCGAATGAGAACACTGGTAGATTTTGAACGTTGAAGGGGAGGGGCCCATGAACGCTGAGGGACGCGCGAACGCCTTGTCGCGGCCGGCCGTATTCACCGAGCCGGGCGCGCTCATGTATGCGGGCAATTGCTCTGATCTTTACCAGGCATCTCTACAGGGCAAGGTGAGCCTCAATGCCTGGACACGCCGCAAGTACCCGGGAAAGCCACTCGGCGAGGCGCTCCCACAGGTGCTTTCGGTCGGGGGCTGGGATGCGGCGCGTTCGCAAGACTGGGGCCTCAAGGAGCACTGCAACGAAGGCGTCAAGATCGCCTATCTTGCGCGCGGCACCATGGTGCTCAAGATCGATGGACAGCGGCATGAACTGACCGAAGGGCAGATGTTTGTCGTGCGTCCCTGGCAATTGCACCAGTTCGGCGACCCGCATGTCTCGGCCAGCCAGATCATCTGGGTGCTTTTTGATGTGGGTGTGCGCCGGCCGCACGAGGATTGGCTCTGGCCCGATTGGATGGCATGGCCCGAAAGGGACACAGCGCGGCTCACCCGCCTCCTCTCGCGCAACGAGCAGCACGTCTTCAGCGCCAGCCGCGATGTCGCCAGAAGCTTCCACGACATCGCCGAGATCGTTGCGGGCGATGATATCTCGCACAATGAAACACGATTGCGACTGCTCATCTCCATGCTGCTGCTGCGGTTCACCGAGCAGCTGGAGCGCCATGCGCCAACCCTGGACGAGAACCTGGCAAGCTCCAAGCGGACCGTACAGATCTTCCTTGATCGCCTGCCCCATGCGCTGGACGAGCATTGGACGCTTGAGAACATGGCTGCCGAATGCAGCCTATCGCGTACCCAGTTCTCGCAGCACTGCCAGGCTTTGACCAACATGACGCCGGTGCGATACCTGCAGATGATCCGGCTGGATGCTGCAAGAAGATGGCTCTCGGAGCGGGCCACGAGCTCGGTCACCGAGATCGCGCTCGAATGCGGCTTTTCTTCCAGCCAGTACTTCGCCACCTGCTTCAAGCGACGCTTCGGATTTTCTCCGCAGCAAACCCGGGCTTGAAAGATCGTTTCATGCTGCATCACCGAGGCAGTTGGTGAGCTCTTCCGGCGAGGTGATCGTGCAGCGGCATCTTGTGCGCTCGGTTTCCGGCGTTCCCCTGGCCTATGCCGAATACCAACCCTCGAGCACACCCAGAGCTGCTGTCATTCTGGTTCATGGCCTTGCCTCCTCCGGTGCGCAGTTCGACCGCGAAGCCAGGCAATTTGCCCGTGATGGGTTTCGCGTTCTGGTGCCCGATCTGCGTGGACATGGGTTTTCGGGCGTGCCGGAGGGGCCGATCCGGCCAGCGGACTTCACCATTGCCGTTCTGGCTGAAGACCTGATCGGCATGCTGGATCATGCCGGGGTGCGTGAGGTTCATTGGGTCGGCAATTCTCTCGGCGGCATTTTGGCGCTCTGGCTGCTGGGCACGCCTCACAAGGCTCGGTTGCGCAGCCTTGCCCTGTTTGGTACCTGCTTCTCGCTTGAACTGCCGCCGCAAGTCGGTTTGCTCTTTCGCGCCGCCTTCTTGCCAGGCAGGAGCCTCACCGGCCTTTTGGCAGCACTCACCACCACGGCGAATCCGCTGGGGCGGGAGGCGATCAAAACCGCCATAGGGCAGTTCAACGTCAGGGCAGGCGCTGCTATCGCCACCAATCTGCGCCGCTATGACTTCCACCAAAACGCAAGGCTGTTTCAGCGGCCCCTGCTGGTGCTCTGGGGTGGGCGGGACCGCGCGGTCAATCTGCGATTGCGCGGCGACCGTGAGAGGCTGGGGGAGCGCGCCTCCATCCGGCGCACAGACCTTCCCTCAGGCGGACACTGCGCCAATTTCGACATGCATGAGGTGTTCTGCGCAACGCTGTTGGAGCACTGGTCAAGGGTTGACCCAAACGCTCTACAAGGCTGCCATGGTCGAGAATGAACCGACAGGGCAGGCGCCGTTGGGATCAAGAGGAGCGTTCCTCGGATCGTTCTGGTTGAACACATAACGCTGTTCGCACACGTCCCATTGCGGCGGCTGCTTGGTCTGGTCGAAAGCATCGGTGCCCGTCTTGAGGTTGCGCCAGAAAGCGACATGGGGGCTGGCAGCATGGCGGGCGAGATTATCTTCCGTCATGCGGAAGGGCAGCAACTGAAGCTGGAAGGTCGCGTTGCCGCCCCGGAAAGTTTCCCGTGCCAACGCGTAGATTTCCTTGATCCCCTCGTCGGTCATTGCGTAGCAACCCACCGATTTGCAGTCGCCGTGGATCATCAGATAGCTGCCGGTGCGAGCCAGCGCCTGGTCGAACTTGTTGGGAAAACCGACATTGAAGGCAAGGTGGTAGGAAGACTTGGGGTTCAGCAAGGCCGGGGTGACGTCATAAAAGCCCTCGGGCGATTGATAATCGCCTTCTTTGATCTTGGGTCCGAGCGTGCCGGACCATTTGCAGATCGGATAGGTCTTGAGCAGGGCATATTGACCCGAGCGGGTCCGCTTCCAAACCTCGAGCTCGGAGGATTCCTTGTAGACGCGGATCATCATGGGTTCGGCGGGCGAGGAGCCGATCGCGGCCAACTTTTCGACCAGCGCCGCAGGAATGGGCACATTGCCACGATTGTCGCCCATGAACATGCAGCCAGTCAGCGCCACCATGCTCGCCAGCAGGACAAGGATGCGCAGGATATTGTTCAACATTGTCGCGAGCCCTTCAGTTGGCCGCAACATGCCGCCAGACAGTTACTGGACGGTGAATCGCGCTTTTGCGTGACGAAATCTTGAATGGGGAACGCCCCGCGGTTAGCTCCAGGCAACAACATAGCTTCGGCCGCGTTGACGCAAACATGCGCCCCTATGCCATTGCTGCCGCCTTGCTGATCACCACCCCGCCTGTTCTCGGGCAGGCCGTGCCCCTGCCACGGGAGCGACCTGCGCCACCTCCGGCCGGGAGCACACAAGAGGAACCGGCCGAGGCGCCGGAACAGGGGGAGGCAACGCCGGCAGCGCCGCCGCAGCCGGAACCCGCCCAAAGCTCTGTTGCCACCGAACCTGCTCGCATCTACCAGACCCAGTGTCCCGCCGTTGTCGCAGGCCTTGTGGAAGCCGAGTTGCTCCCGCCTATCGAGGAAGGTGCGTGTGGCGAACAGACGCCCTGGTCCGTCACCGGCGTTCGCGTGGGCGCCAAGCTCTTGCCCCTTTCAGCGCCCGCGACCTTGTCCTGCGAGATGGCGACGAGCCTGCCGCAATGGGCAGAGATGGTCGAGGGATTCCTCCAGGCGCAGCAGAATACGGGCCTCTCAGAACTCAGCGTCGGCACCAGTTTTGTGTGCCGCGACACGGTTGGCGGTGAAACCGAGCGGGTATCCGAGCACGGGTTTGCCAATGCCCTCGATGTTGTTGGTTTCACCCTGGAGAACGACACCAGCATCATGGTCGAGACCGACTGGCCCAAGGCGGACGCGCCGGAAGGGCGCTTCCTCCGTTTCGCCCATGATGCGGCCTGCTCCCTGTTCGCCACCACGCTTGGGCCCGAGGCCAATGAAGAACATCGTGACCACTTCCACCTCGATATGGGCTGCCATGGGGGCAGCTGTGCTGCGCGCTTGTGCGAGTAGCCTTGAACAAACAAAGAAGACCGATCGTGACCATTGCACCCTGGCTTATCCCGCCCCTCCTCCTTGCGACTGCCCTGCCCGTGCTTGCCCAGGATGATGGTGCCGGTCTCACCATGGACGCCATCAACGCCGCCCGGCTGGATAGCCTCATCCAGTCTCCAGCCGCTGCTGCTGAAACCCCGACGGAAACCGAGGATACCGACGACGCGGAGGTTCCCGACGCTGCCGTGGCGCGCCTCCAGATTCTGCTCGACCGGGCCGGAGCATCGCCGGGCGTCATCGACGGCTTTGATGGCGAGAATGTCCGCAAGGCTGTGGCTGCATTTGAAGCCATCCGCGCGCTTGAGGTTGACGGCGAGCTTGATCCGGAGGTGATCGGCCTCCTGGAAACGGGTGGACCCGTTCTTGCCCCCTACACCATCAGCGCCGAGGATGAGGCCAGCGTTGTTGGCGAACTGCCCGAGGACTATGCCGAACTCGCCGAGCACGACCATCTCGGTTTTGCCAGCATGGCAGAAGCCCTTGCCGAAAAATTCCACATGGACATCGACTTCCTTGAAGCGTTGAACCCCGAGGCAGATTTCGCCGTGGGCGAAGAGGTGATTGTGGCGCAGCTCGCGGCGCCCCTCGAAGGCAGGGTGGCGCGCATCGAGGCGGACAAGAGGGCAGGCCAGCTCCGGGCCTATGACAAGGACGACAAGCTCGTGGTGGCCTATCCCGCAACGGTGGGTAGCGACGACAATCCATCGCCTGCCGGCACGCACACCGTCACCGTGATTGCCCCAGAGCCCACCTATACCTACAATCCTGAAGTCAACTTCCAGCAGGGCGACAATGACGAGATCCTGGAACTCGCTGCCGGGCCCAACAACCCCGTCGGTACGGTCTGGATCGACCTCTCGGAGCCCACCTATGGTATCCATGGAACGCCCGAGCCATCCGAGATCGACAAGACAGCGTCCCATGGCTGCGTGCGCCTGACGAACTGGGACGCCGAGGAACTCGCCGCCATGGTGGAAGAAGGCGTTGCCGTGGAGTTCATCCAGTAGGCTGTTGCGGCAATTGCCCCTTGACCAGCCCGCCACGCTGGTTCACCAAGGCATATGCCTTACCATTCCGCACCCCTCGATCTTGCCTTTCACGCCCTGAGCGATCCGACACGACGTGCGGTCGTGTCGCGATTGGCCGGGGGCGAGTTGCCGGTGACCGTCCTTGCCGAGCCCTTCGGCATGGCGCTGCCGTCCTTTGCCCAGCATCTCAAGGTGCTGGAGGATTGCGGGCTCATCGCTACGGAAAAGCGCGGCCGCAGCCGCTGGTGCCGATTAATGCCGGAGCGTTTCGACGAGGCCGCGGACTGGATGCAACAGGAGCGCCGGCGCTGGGCCAATCGGCTTGATCGGCTCCAATCATACCTGGACAGCCAGGGAGGGGATGATGACCACAACAAACCTGACTGACACCTGGTCGCTTGATCGCGAAATCGTCCTCGTCAAGCTGTTCAATCACCCGCGGGAGAAGGTCTTCGCCGCCTGGATGGACCCAAAGGCACTGGCGCAATGGTATGGGCCGGATGGGTTGAGCATCGAGACCCACCAAGCCGACATCCGCGAGGGCGGGTTGTGGCGCTTTGACATGGTCGGCACGTTCGAAGGGCGGGAGCAGCGCTTCCCCAATCTCATGCGCTTCGTTCAGATCATACCAAATGAGCGGATCGTCATCGATTATGGCACGCCCGAGCCCAATGACCCCGACCGGTTCCGCATGACGGTGACCTTTGTCGAGCAGGCCGATGGCAAGACTGTGTTGACCATGCGCCAGCTTCATCCCAGCCCCGAGCGGCGCAAGGCGGTTATCGACTTTGGCGCGGTGGAATACGGGCTGCAAACTCTGGATAGCCTTGCCGCCTGGCTGGCGGACTAAGCCGCTGCCGCTCAATCGGCGTCGAAAATGCTCACGACCCCGCGTCCGTTTCGCTTGGCCGCGTAGCAGGCGGCATCAGCCTGCTTGGTCAATTGGGATGTCGAGGGCTGCCGGCAGGTCACGGCTGTGATGCCGATCGATGCACCAACCTGGAAGGTCTGGTCTTCCCAGCGGAACACAAAGGCCGAGATTTCCCGGGTAAGCTTTTCACAGATGCTACGAGCCCGCTGCAGGTCGCACTCCATCAGCAGCATCACGAACTCGTCGCCGCCGATACGGCCAACGAAATCGCTTGATCTGCAGGCTTGCTTAATCAGGGCTGCGATGTGCCGCAAAAGTTCATCGCCAGCCGCGTGCCCGGCCGTGTCGTTGACGAACTTGAAGTGATCGAGGTCGATATAGCAAAGCGCGTGTTCGCTATGAACGTTGCGGGCCACGTCGATAGCGTTGCGCAGGGCCCGGTCGAAGGCCACGCGATTGGGCAATCCGGTCAACGGGTCGTGGCTCGCCGAATGGGCGAGCTCACGCTGCAGATTGCGGCTGCGGGTGACATCCTGGAACACCACGACGGCGCCCATGACAAGGCCGTCACTGTTCCGGAGCGGCGAAGAGGTGAGACTGATGTCCCGGATTTCGCCTGCGGCGTTGACCAGGACGCTATTGTCTTCCAGCACCACCGGCTCGGCCTTGCTGATCGAAAGGCGGACGGGACAAGGGGGTACTGAGCCGTCAGTGGAAAGCAGGGTCAGGATCTGGCGCGCGGGTTGGCCAACAGCTTGTGACAAGGTCCAGCCGGTCAGCGCTTCCGCCGCCGGATTGATGAAGGTGACATTGCCCTGGGCATCGGTGGCAATGATGCCGTCGGCAACGCTTTGCAGGGTGACCCTCAGCCGTTCCTTTTCATCGGCCAGCTGGTTTTCGATCTGCTTGAGGCTGGTGATGTCGGTGTCCGTGCCGACAATGCGCGCGACGGCGCCATTAGGCAGTCTTTCAACCGGCCGCCCCCGGCTCAGGATCCAAACCCAGCCGCCATCGCGATGCCGTTCGCGGTATTCAAAGGCATTGTCCCGCAACTCGCCCTTGTCCTGCCGCTGGGTGGACAGGATGATGGATGGCCGGTCATCGGGATGGATGCGCTCGAGCCATGAGCCAAGCTCACGATCGATGTCCTCGCCTGGTTGAAACCCGCGCATCCGGTACCAGGCCGGTGAATATTGCACCTTGCCGCGGATCAGGTCGTGATCCCAAACGCCTTGTCCAGCTCCTTCGAGGGCTTGGCGCCAGATATTGTCGCGCTCCGTAAGGCTCGTTTTCTCGCGCTTTCCTGCGGCAGGCGGCAAGAACTGCAGCAGAACCACCCGTGAGCTTGCATCGCCTATCTTTGATGCTGCCAGCACAAACGGCGTAAGCGTTCCGTCCTCTCCTCGAACCGTAACCTCACGGGTGAAACCGGCTGCGCTTCCAGGGCGCGCGCTCAGAAGGGTCTCAAGTTCGCGTGTCTCGCTATCCGAGAGAAGATCGCCTGGCCGGATCAGGCCCGGCCATGCCAAGGACGTGAAGGCCGCATTGGCCGAAACAAGCTGCCCATCGGCCGCCAGAACAGCTGCAGGAAACGGCAGACGCGCAACCAGGCTGGAGAAGGCTGCCCCATCCTCAAGTCTAGCCAGCGGATCAGTTGGTTCGGGTTTGATGCTCAGGCTCGTGGGCGTACGGTGATCTTACCCAGGCTGTCACAAAACTGTAAAAAAGGTGTTCGGCGACAGCTCTTTTTTGATGCGTCGCTCTAGGAAGCCTGAGGCATCTGGAGCGGCGCACGGGTTCTGGCCGCAGCGCCAGCTTCGCTTCCATCGAGCTTGAAAACCTCGATCACTGAGTCAAGCTCGGCAGCCTGCGCCTCGGTTTGCTCGATGGCGGCATTGGTTTGCTCCACCAGGGCTGCATTGTGCTGGGTCATCTCGTCCATCTGACGCACGGCAATGGTGACTTCTTCAAGCGCTCCGGACTGTTCGCCGTTGGCTTGCGCGATGGAGTCGATCAGGCCGGAACTGTGCTGGGCACCGGAGAGGATGTCAGCCAGCTTCTGTGCTGCCTTGGCGACCAGGGCGGAGCCGGTTTGCACTTCCCGGGCACTGGCCTCGATCAGGGTCTTGACCTCGCTTGAAGCCTGCGCCGCGGATTGCGCGAGGCGGCGCACTTCCACGGCAACCACGGCGAAGCCTTTGCCCGCATCGCCGGCCCTTGCCGCTTCCACCGAGGCATTCAGCGCGAGGAGGTTGGTCTGGAAGGCAACGTCATCGATAAGGCCGATGATATTGGAAATCTTGCCCGAGCTGGTCTGGATGGCTGCCATGGCAGCATTGGCACTGTCCATGACAGCGCCGCCTTCTGTGGCGTCCTCTGCCAGTCCGCGGGCCTTCTGGCTTGCGGTGGCCGCCCGCTTGGCGTTCTCATTGACGGCGCTGGAAAGCTGTTCGATAGCGGCAGAGGTCTGCTCGATGGTGGCCGCCTGCTTGGTGGTCCGCTCGGACAAATCATTCGCGCCGGCAAGGATTTCGCTCGTCGCCGTCTTGAGCGACCGGGACGTTGCCTAAAGCCGGTCACGATATCGAGGAGCCTGCCAAGCGACTGGTTGAAAGCGATGCGCAAGCTCTCGTATTGGCCGGTGAACTGCGTATCAATCCGGCCACTCAGATCGCCTTCGGCCATTTTGCCGAGGCTTGCCGTCAACTGGGCGATGATACCTTCGGCCCGCTTGCGTTCGGTGATGTCGTTGGCGAACTTGATGATCTTGACGAGCTTGCCTTGCGCATCAAAGACCGGATTATAGGACGCATCGATCCAGATTTCTCGTCCGCCCTTGCCGAAACGCTGAAACTCGGCCGCAATGATTTCACCAGCACGCAGGCGTTCCCAGAATTGGGCGTACTCGGCCGAGCGGGTATAGGCCGGATCGCAAAACATGCGGTGGTGCTTGCCGACGATTTCGTCGAGTGTATACCCGATCGTCTTGAGCAAATTGTCGTTGGCCTTGATGACGGTGCCATCGAGATTGAGTTCGATCACGGCCTGAACCCGGCTGAGTGCTGCGGTTTGTGCCTCATGATCAGCGGCGCGATTTTTCTGCTCGGTGATATCGGTCGCGAACTTGATGATCTTGATCGGCTTGCCCGCGCTGTCGAGCACCGGATTATAGCTGGCCTGGATCCAAACCTCACGGCCGCCCTTGCCGATGCGGCGATAAGCAGCCGACTGGAACTTGCCGGCGCCGAGATCAGCCCAGAACTGCTTGTATTCGGCTGATTGGGCGTAGTCGCGGTCCACAAACATGCTGTGGTGCTTGCCCAGGATTTCGTCGCGCTCATAGCCCAGTGTTGCGAGGAAATTATCATTGGCCGCGAGGATCATGCCATCGAGTGTGAACTCGATTACGGCTTGGCTCCGCATGATCGCGTCGACCTTGGCCTGGTTGTCCTTATGGGTCTTGTGTCCAATTCGTCCGAGCATCAGCCGAGCCCCCCAGCCCGCGCTCTCGCTTGCTTCCATCGCGCGGCGAGATCAAACCTTCACTTCCGCATGGGCGATGAGTCTTGACGTGAGCGCTAAAAAGGAAAAGAGGCGATCAACCGACTGCCACTTCCAACGCTCTGTCATGCTGACCATCGACCTGCCACGACGATCCCCATCGCCGTATTCGAATGATCCTGCGTCCGCGTCTACTTGTAGATGATCTTGCTTAAAGGGCGGTAAATCGGGGGCTTTGCGGTGTCACTGACCGGCGTGACGATCTAATTCTACTTGCTTTGTCTTGTAGTGCGGTTCTGATGTTCATATCGGCTCAGCGCATCTCTTCGAGGGCAGCGCCGATGTCCCGTTCCAGCAGCTCCAACTCGTTGAGCGCAATTTCGATGCCGCGCGCCAAATCGTCCGACTTGTTGGGAACGAGAAGGGCAGCAGCAGATAGTGTTTCACGCTCCAGCTGAATGGCGCGGAGTGTTCTGGCCGCAGCATCGATCTGGCCGTCCTCGTGGGTGCCCTCTTGCCGGGACTTGCTTCCTTGCGCCACGAAATGCGCGGCATCTGCAGACCAAGTACCGATTGATTGCCGCACAAGCTCGAACTGCATCTTGAGATCGTCTTCGGTCATGGTTGCTCCGCGCCGTTTCATTGGCAACGGCCGCTCGTGGCGAAGAGTTCACCTGGCCCAGAAGAATGGGACCCGCGACCGTCAGGCGGTGCTCAGTTCATGGATGGTGACGCTGGGCACCGCCGCTTGGGCAATTTGGCAGAGATGACGGTGATGCGTAAGATAGATCACCTGCCCAATATTAGCCATTTCGCCAAGGAGGCGAAACACCTCCTCTGATCGCGGCTCATCGAACGTTTCCATGATGTCATCGGCAATAAAGGGCACTGAGGGCCGGCTGCGGGCAAACTCCTGATAGCCTGCCAGGCGCAGTGCCAGATAAAGCTGGAACTGGGTGCCCTTGGACATATCAGTTGCCAGCCGTGACCCGCCCTGGCGGGGAAGTCCGATCAGGGTTTCGCGGTCCTTTTCGGCATGGGCTGCCAGGCCGGAATAATCACCGCGCGTAATCATGGCGAAAGCTTCCGAAGCACGATCCATCATCGAGCTGCGGTGCTGCTCGCGATACGCCTGGAGGGCCTTTTCAGCCACCAGCGCCCCGGTCCTGAGGCGAAGGTAGTCGAGTGCAAGATCCTCGATCTGCAGCAGGACGGTGCGCCGCTGCGCCTCGATGCGTGCAACGGCATCATCACCGCCCACCGCTTCCAGGCGCTGCTGAGCGCTGAGCTGGTCGGCAAACCGCTGGCGGCTGGCGGCTTCCAGATCTTCGAGCCGGGCGCCAATCTCAGCAGCATCGCGCTCGACCTCAGCCAGCTCAAGCTCCTTCAACCGATCAAGCGCCTCCTGCAGGCTCTCGGCTCGAAGCTCGGACAGGATCTGTTTACCCAAGGCGTCGCCATGCCGGCGCAGTCGGTCCCGCTCGGCGGTACGCTCCAGCGCCGTGCTGACCTCCTCCAGCGTTGCAACGCCGAAGAACGACGTCATCTCGGCCCTGCCGATATCGTGGACCTCAAGCTCCTGCGTCAACCCATGGAGTATGTTCTGGAGGCGCTTGAGCTCTGCGCTCTTGCCCGTCAGGAGCCGCTGGTCCTGTTCGGCCTGTTCCAAGCGCCGATGAAGGAGCCGCGCTGTCTCAAGGACTGCGTTGCGGTCAAGCGGCTCGCCCAAAGGCAGCAGAAGCGCTTCCAGGTCGGCGACAAACAGCTGCTGGTCCCGTTGCATGGTCTGGATCTGGCGGGCGCGGCCATTGCGCTGGGCAAGCGCTGCAGGCAGATCGCCCAGGGCCCGCAGAATTTCGCGCACGGCGCCAACGCCGCTGTAGGGAAACCAGGTTTGCCCGACCGCTTCGGTCCAGCGTTCCTCCCATTGGTCTGCTGCCGCTTGCGCCTGGGCCAGCGCCTGCTCGCGTAGACCAAGCTCGCTTTCCCGCTGGCGCAGGGCGCGTTCACCGGCTGAACGGGCGGCCCCCAAGGCCTCAGCTTCCGTTAGTGCCGCTTCGGCCGCTGCCAGGAGCGCGTCGACCGGCAGCTCGTCCACATTTGGGAAGCCACAAGCCGCCATGGCTTGCCTCAGAACGGCAATATCATGCTCAAGATCGGTTTTGGCGTTGCGGTATTCGTCTTGCGCTTGCTGCAAGGCGTCCCAGTGGGCGAGCGCCTCGGTCCGCCCAGCGATCCACGCTTCCATGTGGTTGAGCCAGTTGACTGGATTGCTCGAGCGGGGCAGCAGAGCTTCGTTAGCAACCGATGAGCGGATTTCCTCTCCGAGCGCGTTGCGTTCGCTCCGCAAGGCAGCCAGCAATTCGGCTCCTCTTGCCTGGCTCGCCTTGGCCACTGCAAGGTCCCGCTGCAGGCTGCGCCATTCGGCAAGATCCTGCACATGGTTGAGGCGGGCAGCCGCCAGCCTGTCGTCTGCTGCCAAAGCTTGGGCGAAGGCAGCTGCAGTTGATGTGTCGAGGGCTGCTGCATGCGCAGTCCAGGCGGCATCACGAGCCTGCCGCAGCCGTGCCGCCTCTTCATCATCAATGGCGCCCGCTGCAGTGCGTATGGCGACGAGCCGCGCCTCGATTTCCGCCATCCGGGTAACCAGCTCGTCCTGCTTGCTCCCGTGCTCGGCCTCGCGCTTCTCCAGATCGTCGATACGACGGCGCCAATGCTCGATCTGCCGCGAACTTGGAACGCTGATCGCGCGGAGGTCATCACCACTGCCCGACCAGGGCGCAAGTGCCTCCATGGCGGCGTTCAGACGTCGTTCATATTGCGGCGAATTCCGTTCAGAAAGACGCATGCGCGTGCGATGATCACCGCTGCGGAGCGCACCTAAGGCCTTGTTGAGAATAGCCAAACCCACACCGTCCGCCACACCTCGTCCGTCAGCTTTTGCAATGTCCTCGTTCGCCCGCTCAAGACTTTCCCGCGCCTGTTGCAGCTCGCGGCGGGCGGTTTCGAGCTTGGCATCAACGCCCGAGCGCGCTTCGATCAGCTCGCGCAACGCACCCACCAAAGGAGCCGCAAGCAGGAGCGTATCTGGCGCGGCATGCCCCGCTTGCCCTAGTGCAACAAGGATCGCGGAGATGGCAGCTTCGTCTTCCCCGATCGCAGCCAAACGCCGCGGAAGGTCGTTCTCGGCAGTGCTGAAGCGCGCCATGCCTTCCGCAAGCGCAGCGATGTTGCCGCTCAGCGCCAGGATGTCCTCATCAATCACCAGTTCGGCGCTTTCGGCCTCCAGTCTGGCGATATCGGCTTGCGTGCCTTCAATCTGCTTGCGCAGTTCGGCGTTCTTGATCATCAGGCTTGGCAGGCGGCCCGACCACTCCGCTGGAGGGCTTGGCAGCTCGCTATAATGGGAAAGATCTTGCTGCACGCGCGCCCACTCGGCTGCAAGGGGTGCTGCCCGTAAGATACGCTGAATGTCATCGTGCCGGGTCCTGGCTTCAGCTTGCTCCCGCATAGCGTGCGCATAGGCAGCCTCAGCCTGGGTGCGTGCCGAGGCCAAGGCGGCATGAGCGGCGGCCCGCGTGTCTATCGCTTCCCGCTGCTTCTTAAGCTCGTCCAAAGAACGCTTGAGTTCAGCAATGCGCGTATTGCGCCCGCGCTGCTTGAAGATGGTGTCAGCTTCCTCGCGCACCCGTGCCAAATTGGCTCCGAGATCAGCAAGACCGGCGCTGGCCGCAAACAACAGTTCGCCCAGTTCGCCCTTAGACGAGATAATGGCATTGCCGCCCTGCTCAAGGCTTTGATCGTCCAGCGAGAACATGGAGCGGTAGGTGTCGCGCGTCAGCCCCGCCAATGGAACGCTGAGGAGGGCTTCGGGAACGGGTTGCCCCGCCTTGTCGAGAAGCGAATTGGCACGCGTCTTGACGCGAACCAGTTCATGTTCGTCGCCGCTGAACTCCAGTCGCCCGCCGATGCGCATGGTTGAATAGCTATGAAGAAAATCGAAGCGGCTGTTGTTCTCGATGCCAAAGAGGAGGTCGAGATAGGCTGAAAGCGCCGTTGATTTACCGGCTTCGTTGAGCCCATAAACGATATGGAGATCGGGGCCCGTCCGTTTGGGGCCGAAATCGATGGCATAGTTGGTGAACTTGCCATAGCGCGTCAGGTCGAGCCGGCGCAGGCGCATCAGGTGGGTCTGGCCGTGTCGGAGCGCAGGCGCGCCAAGATATCTTGGCTGCTTTCGGCCAAAAGGCGGTCGACGAAATCCAGCAGCGCAGCCTCATCGTCCCCCGCAAAGCCGCGGAGCTCGGCCGGCAGATCGTTGCGAAGATCCTCCACCATCTGCCGAACATCCTGGCGCGTGGCAGGAGAAGACATGATGTCCCGCTCCATCAGCAGACCAAGTTCGTTCACCGGATCCGCCGCAAGGCCACTGCTGCCCGCTCTTGGCGCTTCTGTCGCGATCTCGATCTTCTCGATCCACGCGCGCCCCAGCCCTTCGGCCCGTTGCTCGGCCTCTGCCAGCAGCAAGTCGCGATCGCGCCGCAACTTCCAACTGAGCGGGGTCGATCCGACCAGGTGAAGGCGAGCAACCAGATGAGCGGTTCGCGTCTGGTCCCGCAGCTTGCCCAGCTGATTGGCAATAGCGTCCATAGCCGTCCGCCAATCCTCGATGCTGCCCAGATCAACGGTGACGCGCTCGAACTGGGCGACACTGGTCAGCCGTTCTTCCACGCGGACGGAGCGATCATCGCCAATGGTCACCAGCGAAACGGTTTTCTCGCCCCCTTCGTTGATGTCGCGTCCTTGCGGCATGCCGGGCATGATGACGGTGCTGGTGCCTTCATGCTGACGGCGCTGGTGAATATGGCCCAACGCCCAATAGTCAAAACCGGCGCCATGCAGTTCGGCCGCGCTGGTTGGAGCATAATGATCGTGCCCGGGTGCGCCCCCAACGCTCGTATGCATAATGCCGATGTTGATCGCGTTGGGATCGGGTGCCCGATATTTTGGGAGCAGGCTTTCCGGCGCTTGCGGCTTGGCAAAGCTCAGCCCATGGATTGCGATGTCGAGCCCGCCGGCGCGGTGGTGCACCATTTCCGCCTGCTTGCCGAATACCTTGACGCCGTCGGGCAGAACAAGCTCCTGCGTGATGCGGGAGAGCGCATCGTGATTGCCGCGGATCTTGTAGACAGCGATGCCGGCCTGGCTGAGCCGCGCCAATTGCGTCGCCAAGAAACGCGCCGTCTTCATGGACGTTTGATCACCGTCATACAGGTCGCCGGCAATAACCAGCGCGTCGACCTGTTCTTCAAGGCAAAGATCGATGATGCCGACGAGCGCCTGGCGCGTTGAATCCCCAATCAATCCTGCAAGTTCAGGATTGCGCAGGGAAAGCGATCGCAGGGGGGAATCGAGGTGAATGTCGGCGGTATGGACAAAGCGGAAAGGCATTAGCCACACGATGACGCGTGGCTGGTCGCAATGCAAGAGCAGCTGTGGACAACGCGCAAGCGTTGGCAGTCTAGCGAATGGCGACGCGCGATGATCTCAACGCCGGCGCGAATACCGCAGGTGCGTTGAAATGAGGACAACATTGTTGTTGTTCGCTGGTGCAGCCGCGATCCTGGATTGCACCTTTGAGGTGGACGAACGGCAGTCCACAAGCGTGAAGAGCGTAGGGGCAGAATAAGGCGTTGGGGCACGTGAAATGCCAGGCTCGGCTTTGCGCAGTGCAATCAGTTCGTGGATCATGGGAGGGCCTCTTCCGCGAACACGGTTAACGGAGGGTTCAGATAGGAGCAACCACCTTCAACGATTTCCCACAGTTCCATTGTGGAAATGGTTCCCTCATTAACATGAAATTTTTTTGTGCCTGAATGGCGGGCTGATCAACAGTCTTTCGGTTAGAACCTGAAGGCCGTTGTTGCCCGGAAATTGCGGCTGACTGCATCGGGGATGTTGGAATAAACCACATCCTCATAGCTGACGCGGAAGGCCAGGGTAGGCGAAGGGGTCCACCCCAATGTTGCACCTAAGGCCAGCGTTTCCTGTGCATCGCCCTGGGGAACGTCGTCCGCGGTAATTGCACTGCCATATTGGATTGCCGCATCCAGCGAACCCCAGAATGCCTGGCCGAAGTTGCGCGTGAGGTGGCCTTCGAGCCCGAATAGTGGATCCTGGCTCAAGACGCTGGCAGCGCCAAATGCATCGTCGTTATCGCCAAAGAACTGCACAACTGGCATGATCTCGAACGTGGTCAGGTCTGGGTCGATCATGGAGTCTCCAAGCACGTAGCTGATCGGCAGGCTCGCCTGCAGCGACCACCGATTGCCGCCTAGGTTCAGGAGCCTGCTCGAGTCATAGTCGCCTGTTGGCAAGAACAACTTGGCCGCAACACTGCCGCGCCAACCGGGCTTGTGCTGCGCGTAGTCCATGGGTGAAAGCGAGGGCGAACCAAAGAGGCCCAGTGATCCACCAACAAAGAAATCGCCGAAGGCAATGTCGTTGTCCAGATTGATGGTCCCGATCGGCGTTGCAAGCTCAGCAGACAGATCGCCCACCGGCAGGCCGATCAAAAAGGTGCCGGCATTGCCCAGCACATCGATCGAGCGGCGATAGGAGGGGGTGAGGACTGCGGCATCGAATTCGCTGCCCCCGATTTCCCGATGCACGGACTGCATGGTAAGGCTGATAATGTTGGTGTTCTCGGGAAGCAGGTGATAGGCCCTTGCTCCGTCCTGGGCCTGCGCCGCCGTAACCATCCACACAGCGAACACTGCCGCCAAAATTGCCTTTACGTGCACCCGCATCCTCCCTCAAGCCAGCAATGCCGGCCAATCCCCACCTCGATGCAGCTCCTTTGTATATGCTGCACATGCCCAAGATGATTAGCTGGATAAACCGTGTTGTCGATGGACCGCGCTGCCGGCGCATCATGAATGAGGTTCTTGTGGAACCAAAAAGCAACAACCGCGTTTTGTGGGGTCGCTCGATTGCGACCTGGGGCCATTATGCATCGATCTGATCCCTACGAAGCATCAGCCACCGCTGATGGCCGATATCGCCTTCTGGTAGAATCGATCGACGACTACGCGATCTACATGATCGATCCGCACGGCAATGTTGCCAATTGGAATGCCGGTGCGCAGCGCTTCAAGGGCTATAGTCCCGAAGAAATCATCGGCAAGAATTTCTCGCAATTCTATACCGAAGCCGACCGAACCGCCGGGGTCCCGCAACGCAATCTCGCAATTGCCGCAAAGCATGGGCGCTTCGAGGAAGAGGGCTGGCGAGTTCGGAAGGACGGCACCACCTTCTGGGCCAATGTGGTGATCGACCGCATCTTGGATGAGCAGGGCCAACTGGTGGGCTTCGCCAAGATCACGCGTGACCTGACCGAGCGAAAAAAGCAGGACGATGCCCTGCGCGCCAGCGAGGAGCAGTTTCGCCTCCTGGTCAAAAGCGTCACGGACTATGCTCTCTATATGCTCGATCCGGAGGGGCACGTTGCCAGCTGGAATGCTGGCGCCTTTCGCATCAAGGGCTACCAGGAAGCAGAGATCCTCGGGCGTCACTTTTCCGATTTTTATACGGATGAAGAGCGGCGGAGCGGTGAGCCCGCCCGCAACCTTCGGATTGCGAGGGAAAAGGGCAGCGTCGAGCGCGAGGGCTGGCGCGTCCGCAAGGATGGAAGCCGCTTCTGGGCACATGTGGTTATCGATGCCATTCATAATGAAAATGGCGAACTGATCGGGTTTGCCAAGGTCACCCGCGACAGCTCGGAGCGCAGAAAAGCGCAGAAAGAACTGGAGGCCGCGCGAGAGGCGCTGTTCCAGGCGCAAAAGATGGAAGCCATTGGCCAACTAACAGGCGGCATTGCCCACGACTTCAACAATCTCCTGATGGCTGTGCTCGGCAGCCTCGAGATCGTCAGCAAGAGGTTGCCTGCCGATCCGCGGATTACCCCCTTTATCGAAAACGCCATTCAGGGCGCACAGCGAGGAGCGGCCTTGACGCAGCGCATGCTGACCTTTGCGCGGCGCCAGGACCTGCAAGTGAGTGCCGTTGACGTGGGCGAAACCGTGCGCGGCATGGAAGAGATCATGGACCGTGCCCTTGGTCCAGGGATTCTAGTGGCAACTAGGCTAGGCCGCGACCTGCCGCCCGCCCGTACGGACAAGGCGCAGCTGGAGTCTGCCCTGCTCAATCTGGCCGTGAATGCCAGGGATGCCATGCCAAATGGCGGGCCGCTGGTAATCGCCACGGAATACAAGGTGCTGCCGCCTCGGGGCCTCCACCGGTTGAAGCCGGGCGGATACATCGTGCTGTCGGTGACAGATGCAGGCGAAGGCATGGATGAGGAAACCCTCGCCAAGGCCACCGAGCCGTTCTTCACGACCAAGGGCGTGGGCAAGGGAACCGGTCTGGGTCTTTCAATGGTACATGGATTGGCCGAGCAATCTGGTGGCGGATTGGTGCTGCAGAGCCAAGCCGGCGTGGGAACTACGGCTGAGCTCTGGCTACCGGTGTCGGTGACTGAAGCCCCAGAGCAGCCCGTTGGGGCACGGCCGGCGGTCAGCGGGGAGTTTGTACCCAAGCGGATCCTGGTTGTTGACGATGATGCTCTTGTGCTCATGAACTCGGTCGCCATGACCGAAGAACTCGGCCATACGGTTTTCGAGGCGATGTCCGCACAAGAAGCCTTGGGCATCCTGCGGGTGCAAGAAATCGACATCGTCATCACTGACTACGCCATGCCGCGCATGACCGGGGGCGAGCTTGCCATGGCGATTGCCCGAGAATGGCCCGATGTAAAGGTCATCATCGCCACTGGCTATGCCGACATCCCCAACGAGGAAGAAGGGAAGCTCATACGTCTGGGCAAACCGTTCTGGTCTCACGAGCTTAAGCAAGCCATCGAGAGCGTTGTACAAGGCTAGTCCGTCAGAGGACTGGGTGGGGTGGTCATGAGCTGGGATGCGCTTGCGCTTTGGGGAAGTGATGCGGTGCGCGTGGAGGGACTTGCCGGTGGCCCATCCAATGATGTGTGGAGTGTGCGCATTGGCGGACGCCTGGCCGTTGGGCGTGCCGGCAGGCGGAGCGATGCGGATTTGGGCTGGGAGGCCGAACTCATGCAGCATCTCAATCGCAACGGGCTGGCTGTGCCCATGCCGATCCCCACGACGGATGGTCGGTTGTTTGTCAACGGCCTGATGGTCATGACCTTCATGGAAGGTGGCCCACCCACAGCCGCCAGTGACTGGCAGCGGGTGGCCGAAAGCTTGCGCGAGTTGCATCGCCTGACTCAAGGCTGGCCGCAACGCCCCGGTTGGCGTTCTTCAACCAACCTGCTCGAGGCCACAACAGGCACGCGCATCAACCTTGCGGCCATGCCCGAAGAGGCCGTTGCCCGATGCCGCGCAGCCTGGGCACGGCTGGCTGGACGGCAGACATGCGTTGTGCACGGCAACCCCAACAATCCGGGCAATGTCCGGGTTACCGCCGGGCGCATCGCGTTAATCGATTGGGACGAAGCGCATGTTGATGCTCCCGACCTTGATCTCGTCTTGCCGTTCAATGGAGCGAGTCTCGAAGGGGAGGCATATAATACGGCGGCTCAAGCCTCAGCCGCTTGGGAGGCAGCTGTTTGCTGGAAGGACGACTATGCTGTCAGCCGGCTGGCCGAGGTTCGGTCTGTGCAAGTGCTGCCTTAGCTGAAGGTAACGGAGACGCTCTCGAACCCTTCGGCGAACGCTTCGACCTTGGATCCAGTGAGAGCCACTGGTCCGAGCCGCGCACCGGTGATGACGATGTCGCCGGCTTTGAGCGGCAATCCACGGGCGGCTGCGTGATTGGCCAGCCAAGCAAGCGATGCCAGGACATTGGCTGTTGTGGCGTTGCCCTGGGTGGCGGCAACCTCCGCCCCATCGATTTTAAGCCGAATGGCTTGCTGGCCGAACTCGGGCATAGTGCCCGCAGCCATTGCCGCACCCAGCACCACGCCGCCACTGTGCTGGAGATCGGCTATACCGGTTAGCTGCGGCACTTGCTTGCGGTCGATGAAGCGGGAAGCGAGGAGTTCGAGCGCAAGGTGCATGCTCCCGATGGCTGACTGCATATCGGCAGCGGCGTAGCCGTCCGAACGTGCCGGCAGGTCGCGATTGAGAACAACAGCAATTTCCACTTCGATGCCCAGGCTTGGGAAATCAGCCGTTTGCACGGCGGCGCCATTGTTGATGATCCGGCTGGCAAGAATAGGCGATGCGAAAGGTTGCCCCGTTTCGGGAAGTGGCTGCACCTTCCAGGCGCCAACCGGACCAAGAGCCGCCACCGTTTCGTTCTGGACGAGATAGGCGTCTTCGGCGGTTTGAGGGGCAACGCCTTCAGGCAGCGCCCTTATCAGCTCGCCCGATGCCCGATGTTGGAGAAGGATCTCTGTCAACCTGTGCGGCATGGCAGTCCAATCAGCGTTTGGGCTCGAACAAGCGATCGCGCGAGCCAGTCAGGTGCGCTTTCATCAGCCGGCGAGCGGCTTCAGCATCGTTGTTGGCGATCGATTCGTAAACGGCACTATGCTCCACAAATACATGGCGAAGTCCATCGCTGGTGCTGCGCAAGGAGATGCCGTGGAAGCGCATGCCTACTGCGATGTGGTCTTCGAGCGCCTGCATGGCAGTGGCAAAATATGGATTGCCCGAAGCCTGTGCGATGCTGAGATGGAACATGAAGTCGGCGTCGGCCCTGTGCGCCTGACGATTGGTAGCGTCACGCAGGAGGTTGAGCGCTCCTTTGATCTTGTCGAGCGCTTCGGGCGAGCGGCGCAGTGCTGCCATGCCGGCAGCTTCCGGCTCAATGGTCAGCCGGAAATCGTAGCAGTGCTGCAGATCGGACAGGTTCTCCATCTGCCCAAACCCCAGCGGCTCCCGCAGGCCCTGCTCGCGCACGAAACTGCCCGCGCCGCGGCGGGAATAGATCAACCCCTGATCGCGCAGGCGCTGCAGGGCGTCGCGGACCACCGGACGCGACACCTGGAACTCTGCAGCCATGGCATGTTCTGTTGGAAGGCGTTCATCTACCCCATAGGCGCCCGATTTGATGGCGCGCTGGATGCGGTCGAAAACGGCATCGGAGAGGCTGCGCCTTACGTTGAGAGTGTCCGACATGGCTAAGCGTTGCTCTCCCGCATTGTTCCGGCAAGATGGCCCAGCACCTTCGCAAGGGCGTTGGGCTGCCCAAATCCTCCGGACTTGGTAATTATCGTGAAGCGTCCGGCTCGGGCAACAGGAATGCCGGGCAAAGCTTCTCCCTGCAAGTCGAGCACCTGGATGCCGAGAGCGCGTAGAACCGTCTGGGCGGTGGCCCCGCCGGATATGAGGAGGGTCGCTACGGTGGATGGAAGTTGGTCGCGCACCGCATCAGCAAGGCGCATGGCCACTGTTGCTGGGTCGACTGGATCGTCATCAGCAATGGCTTGCAGCACAGTCAATGGAGCGCGAAAAGGTTGAGCGCTCGAAAGCCTGCCGTTCGGGGCCGGTCGATAGTCCACACGAGGGTAGGCAGCGCGTAGGTATTGGACCTGAGCCCGAGTGATGGGGTCGGTGGAGCCAATGACACAGATAGCGGGGCGACCGATGTCGACCCGTGCCTTAGGGGCAGGTGTCGGCGCCATTTGCCCAGCCAAGGCTTCGGCTAGTCCGCGGGCGCCGATGGGCAGATCATGCTCTGCGCAAACGAGAGCCTGAACAATGTCTGCCTCACCAGCAGCATCAGGTGCAACTATCTTCGTAGCATGATGCCCCAAGCGCTCGGCAATGTTGATCGGCCGGTCCACGCCAAAGCCGCCTAGTAGGCCATTCTTGGTCCAGCGGCCAAAATCTGGAATGGCGGGGATGGCCAAGCCACGGGTAAATGGGATTGCGTCAAGTTCAGCTGAGATATTGCCTTTGAGCCGGGAGTCCACCTTCTTGAAGATGGCTACGCCGTGAGGCAGGCTTGCAAGGCAGGCCTTAACCGCATCGCGCGCCTGGTCCGGTGCAACTTCCCGGCTGTCCGTGGACACACCAATGATCTCGGCACCACTTGCCAAAGCCTGGCTAATGCCGTCGTTTCCTAACGTAACGGCCGTCCGTAGGCCCCGGTCGGCGAATGGCGCCGAAGCATCGAGCGCTCCCGTCAAGTCATCGGCGATAATGGCAAGGCGCATCATGGATGCGCGCCGACCAGACGTCGTTGTGCCTGAATCTCAGGATCAGGATCCAAATTGGCCGCGAGGAGACGCTGGGTGTAGGCGTGCCGTGGCGTTTCGAAGATCTCCCGGGTAGGGCCATGCTCGACAAGCTCGCCTGCTTTCATAACGATGACCGTGTCGGCAAAGTCGCGGACGACGCCAAGGTCATGGGCGATGAACAGGAAGGAAATGCCAAGCCGGGCCCGTAGATCGTCCAGCAGGGCAATCACCTGAGCCTGGATCGACACATCAAGCGCCGAAACCGCTTCGTCGCAGATGATGAGTTCGGGTTCTAGCGCCAGGGCACGGGCAATGGCAATACGCTGGCGCTGGCCACCGGAAAACTGGTGCGGATAGCGACTAGCATGCTCAGGCAAGAGACCGACCTGGGACAGCAGTTCAGCCACGCGCTGACGCCGCTCTGTACGGTCCGGCATGAGGTTGTGAATGTCCCAGCCTTCCGAAATCAGCTGGTAAACCGACATGCGCGGATTGAGCGACTGGGTGGGGTCTTGGAACACCATCTGGATTTCGCGGCGCATGGAGAGGAGCTCGCGCATGCTCAACTCCAGCAGATTGCGCCCTTTCCAGATGGCTTCCCCGCCATCCGCCTTTTCAAGGCGCAAGATGCAGCGGGCCAGGGTCGATTTGCCCGAGCCACTTTCACCCACGACGGCCAGAGACTGCCCCCGGTGCAGCTCGAACGATACGTCATTGAGCGCGGTAAACTCCCCATAGATCTTGCGAAGCCCTTTGGCTTGGAGCAGTACAGGCGTGGCGTCATCAAGCAGCTTGATCTCGCCTTTGCCGGGTGCAGCGCTGATCAGCTGTCGGGTATAGGGGTGCTGAGCATTGTGATAGACATCGCGCGGCGTTCCCGCCTCGACGATCTCGCCCTTGCTCATTACCACGACCCTGTCGGCGATCTCGGCGACCACGCCCAGATCGTGGGTGATCAGGACCAAGCCCATCCCGGTTTCCGCCTGGAGTTCCTTGAGAAGTGCAAGCACCTCGGCCTGGATGGTCACGTCGAGAGCGGTTGTCGGCTCGTCCGCGATCAGGATATCGGGCTTGAGCATCAGCGCCATGGCGATCATCAGGCGCTGGCGTTGGCCACCAGAGAACTGGTGCGGATATTTGCGCAGGGCTTCCTCCGGCCGCGGAATGCCGACGCGGGTGATCAGCTCGAGAGCCCGCTCGCGCGCCTTGTCGGCCGGTCGGCCATGGGCCGTCATCATCTCGGTGATCTGCCAGCCAACGGTGTAAACCGGGTTCAAGTGGCTCAGCGGATCCTGGAAGATCATGGCGATGCGCTTGCCATTCAGCGCGCGGTGTTCCTCATCGGAAACCTTGAGCAGGTCCTTGCCGTCGAACAGGATTTCACCGGAAACGATCTCGGCTGGCGGCCTGTCGAGGATATTCATAACCGCAGAAGCCGAGACGGACTTGCCAGAGCCGCTTTCACCCAGGATCGCCAGCGTCTCGCCGCGATTGATGCTCCAGCTGACGCTCTTGACGGCGTGAACAGTGCCACGCGCAGTATGGAAATCGACCGAAAGATTGCGCACGTCGAGCAGGGCATTAGGCATTTCTCGTGCTCCGGGCTTCAAGGCGCCAGCGCTGGGCCGGATCAAGGGCAACGCGCATCCAGTTCGAGAGGAGGTTGAGGGCTAGTGTGGTGATCACGATGAGCACACCGGGCCAGAGCGCGAGCCACCAGGCATTGGTGAGATAAGGCCGGCCTTGGGCAACCATTAGGCCCCAGGTGATATCAGGCGGCTGGATGCCGATGCCGAGGAAAGACAGGGAGGATTCAGCCAGCATGACAAAGGCGAAATCCAAGGTTGCGATGGTGACCAGCGTCGGTGCAACAACTGGGAGAATATGCCGCGTGATGATGCGCGTGTGCGATGCGCCCATGACTATGGCAGCCTGGACGAACATGCGCTCACGCACTTCAAGAACCTCGGCGCGCGTTGTGCGCAGGTAAATAGGGATGCGCGTAATGGCGAGCACGAGGATCATGTTGGGGATGGATGGGCCTAGAACATACAGCACCACCACGGCCAGCAGCAGCGAAGGAAAAGACATGATGACGTCGGCAAGCCGCATGATTACCTGCGAGGTGTTCTTGCCCAGATAGCCAGCGATGAGCCCCAGCGTCGCTCCCACAACCAAGGCAAAAGCAACTGCGCCAGCAGCCACCAGCATGGTGCTGCGGGCTGCCACGATCAGCCGGGCCAGCATGGGACGGCCCAGGGAGTCGCCACCGAGGACGAACGCCCAGCCCCGCGCTAGGTCAAAGGGCGGGCTGTTACGGCCGCGCAGGTTCTGACTGGTTGCCATGTCGCCCAGCAAAGCGGGACCGAGCAACGCACATAGAACGATCAGCAGCAGAACAAGAGCTGACAGGAAGGCAAGCTTGTCGCGCCACAGCATGGACAACAGCTTACCGAAACTCGATTGCTCGGCGGCTTGTGGTTTGGTGAGCGACTGATCGGTCATGACAAACGCTCCTAGTGCCGAATGCGCGGATCGAGCAGGCCATAGGCGATATCGATCAGGATGTTCATGATGAAGATGGCAACAGCGGTGACCATGATGGCCGCGAGCACGACATTGAAGTCGCGCTGCAGGATGGAGTCGATCATCAGCTTGCCGATACCGGGGAAGCCAAAGATCGTTTCAACGATCACCGCGCCATTGAGCATAGCCGCAGCCTGATCGCCGATGACGGTAATGACCGGCAGCATGGCATTGCGCAGCGTATGAACGAAGATGATGGGTCGGTTCTTAACGCCCTTCGCTCGCGCCGTCTTGACGTAGGCTGCCTGCAGGGCCGAGAGCATGGAGCCGCGCACCACCTGCACGATGAGACCGAAGGGTCGGATGAAAAGCACCGCGACGGGCAGGACCCAGTGCCAAGGCGTGCCGACGCCCGATGTCGGCAGCCAGCCCAAGTTGATTGAGAAGACGACGATGGCAACGATGGCTATCCAGAAGTCGGGCGCCGAGGCGCCGATTAGTGACACGATGGACACGAGCCGGTCGAAGAACCCGCCCACGTTGAAGGCAGCAAGCGAGCCTAGGACAATGGCAGCAGTAACCACCAGAACGAGGGTGATCAGCGCCAGGGGGAGGGTCCAGGCATAGGCTTCCATAACTACATCGATGGCGGGCCGCGCCTTACGCAGGCTTTCGCCAAAGTTGAACTGCAGCAAATCAAGCACATAGCGGCCAAATTGGTCGAGTAGCGGCGCATCGAGGCCATGCAGCGCACGAAACTGCGCCTTCATTTCCTCGGTGGCGTCGATGGGCAGGAACAGGACGGCTGGATCGCCGGTGAGGCGGGATAGGAAGAATACGAGGACCATCAGGCCCAGGAGCGAGAGCAGGCTGGCAACGGCCCGCTGTCCGATCATTTTGCCCATGGCTCTTGATCCATTCCTTGGAATAGCAATGCCGGGAGTAGCCCCGGCATCGTTGCATTGTCTTAGATGGTGCTTACTTGAAGCCGATTTCGCTCAGCTGCAGTTGCTGGTTGGTGGCGATGGTCGGGGTGAAGTCCAAGCGCTCGCTGACACGGCTGAGGCCAACCATGTGGAACAAGAGGACATCGGCCACAACGTCGTCATGGAGGTACTTGAACAGCTCAGACCAGAGCGCAGCCCGTTCTTCACCAGTGGCCGCCGAAGCACGGGCGATCAGATCGTCCACCTTTGGATCGTTGACACCGGACTGGGTACCTTCGCTGGCATATTTGAAGAACATGGAGAATGCCGGATCGCCACGTGAGTTATCGTGTTGGGCCAGAACCAGGCGCGTGCCTTCGCTTTCGGGATAGGGCTTGGAGTAGAACTGCTCGTGCTCGGCCACTTCCACCATGCGAAGCGTTGCGTTAAAGCCGACATCGGTCAGCATCTGGGTGAGCGCCTCAGCAACTTCGGTCACATTGGGGAAGTTTTCGGTGCGGGCGATGATCTCGATGGGCAGGCTTGTTTCGACGCCATCGGCCTGCGCTTCGGCCAGCAGTTCGCGAGCGCGGTCGGGGTCATAGGCGGGCGGCGTAAGATCGGGGTTCCAGCCCAACGTGGTCGGCGGAACCATGGCGACGGCCAGTTCGGTGCCTTCGGGCAGCACAGTGCCGATAAAGGCCTCGCGGTCTATGGCTGCGTTCAAAGCCTGGCGAACGCGGATGTCGCTGGTGGGCGCATCCTGACCGTCAATGCGCAAATAAACGGTTTCTGAATTGAGATAAGAGAAGTCTGTGGCCTTGTTGTCGGCAACTTCCGCGGTGATCTGCGGAGCGATGTCGGCTTCACCAGCGGCCACCATTCCGGCGCGAACGGCCGGCTCGGAGCGGAACAGGTAAGTGGCCTTGGTCACCTCCGGCTGTTCACCCCAATAGTCGTCGCGACGGTCAAGGACGATTTGCTGGCCGGCGGTCCATTCGCTGAGCTTGTAGGGACCAGTGCCGATTGGATCGCGCACGAACTCCATCGGCGTTTCTGATGGAACAATCGTTACAAGGCTCATCAGGAGCGGCAGGATGGGCTGGGCAGGCTCGGCCTTCACGTCGACCGTCGCCTCGTCCACAACGGTGAAGGTCAGTTTGGTGTCCGCAAAATAGCGGGCGCTTTCGCAGGTCAGCTGGTCGGAGAACACGCGGTCAAACGAGTGCTTGACGTCGGCGGCGTCAAAGGTCGTGCCGTCCGAGAAGGTTACGCCCTGACGCAGCTTGAACTGCCAAGTGCCGTCGCCCTTGTCTTCCCATGATTCTGCCAGGCGCGGCATCAGGCCGGCATCGCCTCGCACGTCGAGCTCGGTTAAAGTTTCACTGATGTTCTGCAGCACCACGCGACCAATGTTGGAGCGGGTTGCCATGCAGGGATCGATCAGGTCGAGTTCTTCGCTCAGTACAACGGTGATATCGGTGTCGGCCTGTGCCATGACTGGCACCACCGAGGTCGACGCCAGCAGCGCGCCAACAAGCATATGCTTAAAGGTCAATTCTACCTCCCATCGCAGCTGGTCAGAGCGGCATGAGCGGCGCTGCGAAAGCACTCATGCGATTGTCCTCCTGGCAGCCTCCAAAGGTGACAGCCTCGGCCGGCACTATCTCGATACAACCACAAGTTGTCAACAAAAAGCTTGCTTCTGATCTTAATCGCCCAATCAACGGCGTTTAACTATCTGTTTTTCATTATTCTTTCTCTGAGCTGCTACTGTGTCCGAGTCCGGTCCAAGAAATAATAACTTGACAACATAGGGATCGATGTAATGTTTGGCGCAACCAAAAAGCACCGGAGGGGCCATGACTCCCCAAGACATCGAAGCCCTCATGACGGGGCAGGTCACCGTCTCGGACCGTGGCTTTGCTCATGCCTACCTTCCTTCCCCTATGGTGCAAAACCATGCCGCCTTCATCGAATTGCTCGATGATGGCTCGTTGGCATGCCTGTGGTTCGGCGGCACGCTTGAGGGCAAATCCGATATCTCTATTTACGGCTCAATGCTGGCGCCAGGCGCTGATCACTGGAGTGCGCCTGTTCGTCTCAGCGACGATCCCGAACGGAGCGAGCAGAACCCAGTCTTGTTCCGGAACGGGGCGGGGCAATGGCAGCTGGTTCATACCGCCCAGCCCTCTGGCAATCAGGACGAGTGCCTCCTTCGCGTCCGGCCGATCAGTGTTTCGGGTGAGTTCCTGTCGCCAGGCGAGCCGCGCCTTATTGACCTGCCGCTTGGCACCTTTGTGCGCGGGCGCTTCGTGCGCCGGACCGATGGCGCCTGGATGATGCCGGTGTTCCGCTGCATTCCTGTTCCCGGTCAACGCTGGAATGGCAGCCATGACACGGCGGGGGTCGCGGTCAGCCATGATGATGGAGCGAACTGGACCTTGTCCGATGTTCCTGGATCGATCGGTTCGGTTCACATGACGATTGTGTCGCTCGAGGGTGAGCGCATGGTGGCGTTCTACCGGCGCCGCCAGGCCGATTTCGTGCATCGCTCGGAAAGCCTTGATGGCGGCGTCACCTGGTCGGCGCCCCAACCCACGGATGTTCCCAACAATAATTCTTCCATCAATGTCGTGCGCCTTTCTGACGGGCGGCTGGCCATGGTGTGCAATCCGGCCTCGGCCGCAACCTCGAGCGACCGCCGGGTTTCGCTTTATGACGAGATCGAAGCTGGGGACGATCGTCCGGACGCTTCTGGCGGGTGCTCCCCGATCTGGGGCGTGCCGCGTGCGCCGCTCTCACTCTGCATTTCGAGGGATGGTGGGCTGACCTGGCCGGTGCGCAAGATCATCGACGATAGCCCCGGCACGTGCCTTTCCAACAATTCGCTGGACGGCCGCAACAAGGAGCTGTCCTACCCCTATTTGCTGGAAGGGCCGGACGGGGATATCTACGTTGCCTATACCTATTTCCGGCGGGCCATCAAATATGTCCGCCTCCCTAAAGGCTGGATCGACGGAGACAGCAAGTGAGCGAGATTATCGGCATTACCATGGGCGATCCGGCGGGTGTCGGTCCAGAAATTGCAGTCCGCGCCCTGGCAGACATGAGCGCCGAAGATCGTGCCCGCACCCGCATCTATGGCAATCGCCCTACGCTAGAGTTAGCCCTCAGCACCACAGGCGCTTCGCTCGACCTTGATGGTCTGGTGGAAAACCTGCCGATCGAGGGTGGTCCTTTGCCTTGGGGCAAGCTCGACCCGCGGGCGGGCGATGCGGCTTTCCGCTTCATCGAAAAAGCCGTGCGGGACGCAGAAGCCCGAAAGATCGGCTGCGTCGTGACGGCACCGATCAACAAGGAAGCGCTCAACCTTGCCGGGCACCACTATGATGGCCACACCGGCATGTTGGCCGCCCTGACTAAGCAAAAGTCAGCCTTCATGCTGCTGGCCTCAGAGCGCCTCAAGGTCATTCATGTGTCCACCCACGTGTCGCTCAAAACTGCGATCGATCGTGCGACACCCGAGCGGATCCTCCAAACCATTCGCGCGGGCAATGACCACCTCAAGCGCATCGGCTATAGCAGCCCGCGCATTGCTGTCGCCGGCATCAACCCGCATTGCGGGGAGAGCGGCTTGTTCGGCACGGAGGACGATAAGCAGGTCGCCCCTGCCGTTGCCATGGCGCAGGCCGAAGGCATCAACGTCAAGGGACCGATATCGGCCGATACGGTGTACCACCGCGCCTATAACGACCATTTCGACCTTGTGATCGCTCAGTATCACGATCAAGGACACATCCCGATCAAGCTCGTGGCCTTCGACACGGCTGTCAATGTTTCGCTTGGTCTGCCGATCGATCGCACCTCGGTTGACCATGGCACGGCGTTCGATATCGCCGGAACCGGCAAGGCCAACCACACCAACATGAACGAAGCCATCGCCTATGCGCGCCGTCTGGCCGCGGGGAGGACATCATGAATCCAGCCACCAAGCTTCCCGTCCATGGCGTCTTTTGCGCCTCCGCGACGCCTGTTCTCAGCGATGGAACGCCGGACCACGCTGCCTTTGCCGCCCACGCCAAAGCCTTGATTGAAGAAGGCTGCGACGGCATTGCCCTCCTTGGCACAACAGGAGAAGCCAACTCCTTCAGCATCGGCCAGCGCCAGGCCATTCTTGAAAACGTCATAGCTTCCGGCATTGATCCGCAGCGGCTGCTGCCCGGCACGTCCCAAACCAATGTGGCTGATACCGTAACCCTGATGCGCCATGCCGTGGATGCCGGGGTAAAAGCGACAGTGGTTTTGCCGCCTTTTTACTACAAAGGCGTGAGTGACGAAGGCCTGTTCCGCTTCTATGCCGAGGCTATTGAAAGCGTCGGCAGCAACGATCTCCGGGTCCTGCTCTACCACATTCCGCCTATTGCCCAGGTCGGGCTCTCGGTCGAGTTGGTTGGCCGGCTGATCGAGGCTTTCCCAGGCGTCGTCGTTGGCATCAAGGATAGCTCGGGCAAGCTCGACAGCATGCAGGCCTTTGCCAGCACCTTCGAGAACTTTTCGGTGCTGGCCGGTGCCGATCCGCTCATGCTGCCGCTGCTCCGTTCAGGCGGAGCCGGCTGCATTACATCGAGCTCGAACCTCATCGGCAAGCACTTGCGCGTGGTGTTCGACAACTTCTTCGATCCTGCACAAAACGAAAGAGTGGACGCTGCCCAGGCCCGCATCAATGCGTGGCGGGACCTCTCCAATTCCTATGTGCAACTGCCCACTATCAAGGCGATGCTGGCCAAGCGTCGCAACCATGAAGGTTGGGTCCGGGTCCGCCCGCCGCTCGTGGAACTCCAGCCCGCCGAACTCGAGAAGGTGTGGGCAGAGATGGCTCGGCTTGAGGCGCAGGATAATGGCTGACAGCACCCTCTCCATGGCACGGCCGATTACCCTGCTGCAGCCGACGCGCCTCACAATCGGTGCTGGTGCCGTTGCGGGCCTTGCCGAATGGGCAAAGCCCTTTCAGCGCATTTTCGTAGTCGCCATGGCGCCCACTGTCGGCTTCGTCGATCGCATCGCTCTTTCTGGCGTGGTCGAAACCTTTACCGATCTGCCGCCTGAACCCGATCTGCCGGCGGTGGAGGCTGTGCTTGCAGCAGCGCGTGCTTTTCGCCCCGATCTGGTGATCGGCCTTGGGGGGGGCTCAGTGATGGACGTTGCCAAGCTGGTTGCGGCACTATGGGACAGCGAGCAGTCGATTCCCGATGTTGTGGGTGTCGGCAAGATCAATGGCCGCCGCTCGGCGCTGGCGCAGGTGCCCACCACATCGGGAACGGGCTCCGAAGCGGGCATTCGCGCGCTGGTCACCAATCCTCAAACATTGGCGAAAATGGCTGTCGAGAGCCAGTTCATGCTGGCCGATATCGCCGTGCTCGACCCGGAACTGACCTACTCGGTGCCGGCCGCGGTGACATCAGCGACTGGCATTGATGCCCTGGCCCACTGCGTTGAGGCGTTCACCAACATCAAGGCGCATCCCCTGATCGATGGCTATGCACGCCTCGGCATTGAACTCGTTGGCCGCTTTCTCGAGCGAGCCGTCGCCGACGGCGGTGACACTGAAGCCCGCGCCGGCATGATGCTGGCTTCATACTATGGCGGACTGTGCCTGGGACCGGTCAATACCGCCGGCGGCCATGCTCTTGCCTATCCGCTCGGAACGCGTTTGAAGCTGCCGCACGGCTTGGCCAATGCGATCATCTTCCCCCATGTGCTGGCCTTCAACGCTAAGGTTCAACCGGAGAAAACTGGGTTGATCACCGCTGCGCTCGGACTGGACGGTTGGACGAACGAAGCGCAAGTGCTCGAGCAGGCGCATGGCTATTGCCAGCGATTGGGCATTCAGATGGGTTTGCGGCACCATGGTGCGCAACAGGGCGATCTGTCGAGCTGGGCTGAAGAGGCATTTGCCATCAAGCGCCTGATCGACAACAATCCGCGTCCAATGGGCGTTTCGGACATCGTGTCCATCTATCAAAACGCATTCTGAGCGGCTTGCATTCAAGGTTTCGTGCTCGGAAGCCCTCGCGGCATGCATCCAAAATCTGCCTGGCCCATTGGGTGAGTTGACGCACCATTTGGTGCGGCTATCACATCCTTGCGGCAAACCGCAGATCTCACCCAAGCAGAATGAAGCCGCACCACCGCCTCTTCTTCATCCAGTTCGCTTTTGCCCTGTCCATGGGGGCCTTTCTGACCAGGCTGCCCGACCTTCAGCTTGAGTTCGGCCTGACCGAGGGGCAGTTGGGCCTTCTATTGGTGACCATGTCCTTTGGCGTGCTGTGCGGCATGACCTTTGCCGGACGGCTCGTTGCGCGGGCCGGCACACGCTTGACGGCCTTTGTCACCGTTATCGGCGCCTCCGCTCTTTATGCCGCCATTCCCTGGATGCCCTCCGCCGCTTATGGAGCGCCCTTGCTGTTTTTAGCGGGCATCCTGGCGGGCGCTTTGGAGATCAACATCAATCTTCAAAGCGACCGCCATGAAGCGGCCTTGGGCCGCCGGATCATGAGCCGGGTGCACGGCATGTGGAGCCTGGGTTTTTTCGTTACCGCCTTGGTATCATCGATCGTCCGGCAAGCCGCCATTTCCCCTGAAGTGCACACCTTCGTGGCCCTCCTGGTCGTGGCGGTGAGCGGGGCAGTGGTTTTCTCCGCCCTGCACGATGCGCCCATGCGGGCCGACGAGAACATTGGTGAAACTCCGCATATGGCCTTTCCCACCGTCGCCTTGCTGCCGCTTTGCCTGATCGGGGCGGCGCCACTGATGGTGGAAGGGGCAGGGGTGGACTGGTCAGCAATCTATATGCGCGACGTATTTGCGGTTGAGCCCTTCCTGGGCGGCTTAAGCGTCACGGTTTTCTCCTTGGCGATTGCCATCGGACGGCTCGGCATGGATCCTATTGTTGACCGCTTCAGCCCTCGCCCCGTGGCGGTGACCCTTCTCAGCATGGCTGTTATTGGCCTCCTTATCGTCGCGACAGCCGGGCACCCGCTGGTCGCGCTCCTGGGATTTGGCCTCGCGGGCATTGGCTGCTCTTCGATTTATCCGCTCGCGGTGTCAGCCGCAGCCCGCCGGACGGACCGGCCGTCCCCCGTGAATGTCGCAGCCTTGGGCCAAATGACGTTTGTTGTGTTCTTTGCAGGGCCGCCGCTGCTCGGCTTCATTGCCGAGCACTGGGGCATCCGCTTCTCCTTTGGCGCCATTGTGCCCTTGATCTTCGCCGCCCTTCTCCTTTCCCGTGCGCTGAGCGCGGCACCCGCGGGCAGAATTGATGGCGAGACCGCCCTTCATCGCACTTAGGATAGGATTTTAAACGATATCGGCGGCCGTTAATGGCCTGGGGCGAAAGCCATCGACGTCGGCGATGCCGTATTCTGCCGCCAAGGCTGCGGCTACGAGGACCTTCCCCGACTTGCTCATCAGATCGGGGTCACGCCAGAGCCCTGCGATGACACGGCCGATGAACTGCGGCGATTCCGAATTGCTGAGATCAAAGAATTCTGCCGCGCGCATCACCGCCTCGGTGCGAACCAGTCCGGGATAGAGTGATAGGGCTGCCACATTGTGGGGGCGCAAGTCGTGGGCGAAGTCTGCCGCCATCTTGTCTGCCGCGGCCTTGGCGACGCCATAGATCGCATTGCCATTGTAGAGCTGGCCAGCCCAGAACGAAATGTTCACAACCAGCCCGCTTCTGGCCTTCACCATGAGCGGGACGGTGGCGCGCGACATCATAAAGGCGGCCCTAAGGGCAACGCCCGCCATGGCATCCCAGCGCCAGACCGGCTGCTCCCAGAACGGCAGCGGCCAGGTGAATTCGCCGTTCTCCAGCATGTTCTCGTAACCAGGCCAGGCATTGTTGACCAGAATATCCAACCTGCCACCGCTTCTGACGGTCTCTGCGACACGTTCGGTATCGGCGTCCACCGCATGATCGCACAGGTGCACGATAAGGCGGCCCGGCAGGCCAACTGCTTCCTTTTCAAGGCTTTCCAAGGAGCCCGCGCCCTGGGGATGGACCAGCGCCTCCGCTTCCGTTCGGGTCCGGCCGGTGACATGCACAACAGCGCCTTCCCCAAGCAGCGCCAGGGCAATACCCCGGCCAATGCCGCGACTACCGCCGGTGACCAGTGCAACAACATCTTCCATGTTCCGTCCTCCTTCTTAGGAACATATAGAGAACACGATGAGTCTGGAAGCAGGCTTCATGAGGGAAAGCGGTTCAGCTATGAGGGGATAACTATCGCCGCCGTTGGAACAATCATGCCCGAGAGCGACCTCTACCTGCCCCTCAAACGCTTCATGGAAGGGCTGGGCTTTGTTGTCAAAGGGGAGGTCAATGGCTGTGACCTGGTAGGTGTCCGGAGTATGGAGCCGCCCCTCCTCGTGATCTGCGAGATGAAGCTGTCGTTCAATCTCGAACTGCTTCTCCAGGCCGTCGACCGTGCAACGGCGTGCGACGAGGTTTGGCTCGCCGCGCGGCTTTCCCGCACGGGCAAGGGGCGGGAGGAGGATGTGCGCTACCGTAATCTGTGCCGTCGGCTTGGCTTCGGTATGTTGGGCGTTGATCACAACGACGCCGTTCATGTCGTGGTGGCGCCCTTTGCCGCAACGCCCCGGCGCGATCCCAAGCGACGCTCGCGGCTCCTTGAAGAGCATCGCCGGCGAGTCGGAGATCCCAACAAGGGTGGTGGCAACAGGCAGCCCATCATGACCGCCTATCGGCAGGACTGCATCACCTGCGCGCGGGCCATGCTGCTTGGACCCCAGACGCCGCGGCAGCTCAAGCTCCTTGTGCCGCGGGCGGCAATGATCCTGCGCCGCAATGTTTATGGCTGGTTCGTGCGAGAGGGCAGGGGTGTCTATCGCCTGAGCCCATTGGGGTTGCAGCAGTTTGGCGCGGATGCCGACCAGGGCGATCCTTCGTTGCCCTAAACTTTCCAACTGGCTCCCGTGCGCGGGTCAAGGAACGCCGCGCTCCATTTGCTCGTTCTTTCGGGCAGTGGAGGATGCATCATGGCAGCGCGTGCGGTTTGGTCAGGGGTCATCAAGGTCGCCGAGATTGTCTGCCCGGTTAAAATGTATACGGCAGCAACAACGGCCGAGCGCATCTCCCTTCATCTGCTCAATCGCAAGACGGGGCACAGGCTGCGGCGCGTCTATGTCGATGACAAGACTAACAAGCCCGTGGAAGCGGAGGACCAGGTCAAGGGGTACGAGACCCATGAAGGCTCCTATGTCGTGCTTGAGCCGGAGGAGATCAAAGCAGCCATTCCGGACAGCGACAAGACCCTGGCTGTTGACAAGTTCATCGCCTGCAATCGGATCGAGCCGACTTATTTCGACAAACCCTACTATCTCCTGCCCGCCTCGGATGCTACGGAGGATAGCTTCATCCTCTTGCGGGAAGCCTTGCGGAGCAAGAAAGCGGCGGCGATTGCTCATACTGTTCTTTTTCGCCGGCTGCGGCCGGTCCTGATCCGGGCGCATCGGAAGGGCCTTATCGCGACGACGCTCAACTTCGATTACGAGGTGCGCGCCTCGAGCGATGCGTTCCGCGATATCGAAAATCGGAAGATCGAGCCTGAACTGCTGGAGTTGGCGCAGCACATCCTCAAGACCAAGGCCGGCGAATTCGAGCCGGACAAGTTCGAGGACCGCTACGAGGATGCGCTGGCCGAAATGGTCCGGGCCAAGATCGAAGGCCGAAAGATCGTTCCTTTGCGCCAGCCGGAGCCAACCAAGCCTAATGACCTGCTTGAAGCGCTGCGTCTCAGCGCTGGGGAAAGTGCGAAGAGCAGCGAGCGTAGCAAGGCACCGCGGAAGGCGGCTGCCGCAAAGAAGACGGCATCAGCCAAAAAGCCGGCCGCCAAGAAGCCGGCAGCCGAAAACGGAGAGAAGCGCCCAGCGCCGCGTCGCAAGGCCAGCTAGCGTCGCGCCTTCGCCTTTGGTTCGGGCTTAGCTTCGAGACTTTTCTTAAGCGCTGCCATCAGGTCGATGACATTGCTTTGCGGCTCTGGCGCTGGCTCCTCGGCCTTTTTGCTTTTGGTCTTGCGCTTGGGCGATTGCTTGGCCTTGATGATCTCGAGCAGGCGGTCCTGAACGGGATCCTTGACCATAGTGTCAGACCAGGCCGTAATGCGATCATCAATGATCTGCTCCACCATATCGAGCATCTTCGGGTCAGGCTTGGCTGATTTGACGCTCTTCCAGTACTCGTCCTCGTCGCGCACCTCGTCGTCGAAACGCAGCGTCCAAAGCACGATACCCTTGTCCCAAGGCTGCAGCATCACGGCACGTTCCCGGCCGCCCAGCACGAGTTGGGAAATGCCCACCACATCCATCTTGGCCATCGCTTCGCGGATGACGATAAAGGCTTCTTCACCGACCTCATCGGCAGGCACGACGAAATAAGGACTGTCGTAATAAACCCATTCGACAGTGTCGGACTCAACGAATTCGTCGATGTCGATGGTACGCGTGCTTTGCAGCTGAACCGAGTCGAGATCTTCCTCTTCAAGGATGACGTAGTCGTCCTCCCCCTTCTCATAGGCGCGCGCCTGATCCTCGTCGTCCACCGGATCGCCCGTGGCTGCATCCACATATTGGGTATGGATGCGCTCGCCTGTTTTGCGATTGATGGTGTGAAAGCGAACCTTTTCGCCCTGTGTCGTCGCTGGGCTCAGCGTCACGGCACAGGTCACGAGGGAGAGCTTGAGATAACCTTTCCAATAGGCTCGAACCGCCAAGATCGCCTCCATGCGCAGGATGCTTGCGAAACGGATGGGTAAACGACTCCGTTCCCGGCACGAGACCAGTCAACTGGACGTCACCGTCCTGGCATACCATTCCCCATATGGAGTGTTCCTCACCATGTGCCGGTTATAGTCAGGGGCGCCATCGTTCCACCAAACGGGACCACGTTCTCCCAAGGCTTGTTTGGCAGCGTCCACATCCATTCGGGCCTGGGCTCGCGCCTCGGCATCGGCCAGGCGAATGCGTCGACGGGCATCCATCAGGTCATGCACCAGTTTGCTGCGCGTTGCCTCGGGCAAGTGGGGATTGGCTGCCCGCCATAGGCGACCGCGCACCACAATGTAGCGGCCGTCAGGAGTCGTGAGCGTGCTCACCGGAGCCTGATCCAAGTGGGCGCATGGTCGCTCGATTTCTCCCATCCGCGTACATAGCTGTCCACCTCTGCCTCGACCAGGCGCTTGGCGAGATCTGGCGAAAGGAGGAGGTGATCGATGCGCAAGCCTGCGTTCCGCCCCCAAGCATTGCGAAAGTAATCCCAGAAGGTAAAGATAGCAGCCTCCGGATGCATGGTTCGCAACGCGTCCGTCCAGCCCTGAGCGGTAAGCTCCTGAAACGCCTGCCGCACCTCGGGACGGAACAAGGCGTCGGTCCTCCAGCGCTCGGGCTTATAAACATCGAGATCGGTCGGCATCACGTTGTAGTCGCCGGCCAGAACTACAGGCAGTCCGCTGGCGAGCAGGCCCTGTGCATGCACCTGTAACCGGGTGAACCAGCCAAGCTTGTAGTCGAACTTCGGGCCGGGCGCCGGATTACCATTGGGCAAGTAAAGGCATCCAACAAGAACGCCTTGCACCGCCGCCTCGATATAGCGGCTTTGTTCATCCGTCGCATCGCCCGGCAGACCACGCCGCGTTTCGACCGGTGTCGACCCGTGCGCAAGAATAGCCACGCCGTTCCAGCTTTTCTGTCCATGCCAGATAGCACCATAGCCTGCCGCTTCGATGGCGGCGGACGGGAAGCGCCCGTCCGTGGTCTTGAGCTCCTGAAGGCAAACGACGTCGGGCTCGGCTTCCTCCAGCCAACGCAGGAGAATGGGCAGGCGGCCATTGATCCCGTTGACGTTGAAGGTGGCAATCTTCACGGATAGCTGTCCTAGTGGTTCTTGACCACGGCTTGAATGGTCTCGGTCAGGATTTGCTCCACGCCGAAATAACCCTCCCAGGCATCTGGACCCTGAGCACGCTCCGCTGCCTGGAAGATGTTGAACGCATTGGCTCGATCCAGCCCATCCAGTTCATTCCAGCTGACCGGCACGGCAACTGTGCCGCCGGTCCGTGCCCGCGTCGACCAGGGGCAAATGGCGGTGGCGCCCTGACCGTTGCGGAGATAATCGAGGAACATGCGATTCTGCCGCCGCGCCTTGCTCATATTGGCAACAAAACGATGCGGATCAGTGCGCGCCAGGAGCTCGGCGAAGGTCTGGCAGAAAGACTTGACCTCGTCCCAATTGGCCCGGGGCACCAGCGGCACCACAACATGGACGCCTTTGCCGCCCGACAGGAGCGGCCACGACTGGAGGCCTAGCGTCCCGAGCACGTCACGAATGTCTCGGGCGGCCTGCTTCACATGCTCAAAGCCAAGACCTTCATCCGGATCGATGTCGAATACCATGCGCTCGGGTTGGTGCGGCTCTTGCCGTGTGCTGCCCCAGACGTGAAACTCAAGCGTGTTCATCTGTACTCCAGCCAGCAGGCCTGCCAGATCTTCGATCCAGAGAATGCGGCTGTCCTTGCCCGACAGCTTTTGCAATTCACCGTGCTTGAGGGATCCCGGCATGCCTGCAAGCTGGTGCTTCTGAAAGAATGTCCTGCTCAGATCGCCATGGGTGTCTCGCACAAGAGATAGCGGGTGGTCTTTCAGGTGGAGCAGCATGCGATCAGCCACTGCTGCATAGTAAGCCGCTAGGTGAGCCTTGGTGATCTCAGTTCCCGGGTAAACGCGTTTGTCGGCATGGGTGAGGGTAATGCCTGCTTGCCTTGCGATCTCAATACCGGCCCCAGCATCCACCCGGTTTCCTACCGCCGGCTGCTCCAGAACCACCTGAGCTGCGAGCTTGTCGGCGCGCAGGCCCTGGAAGCTGGCATGGCGCAGGGAGCCGTCAGGCGTGATCTCGGCATAGCTGACCTCTGCCACAAGCTCTGGACGAACCCAGTGCGCCTTGCGTGCAATATCGCGGGGAACCGACGCGAAGGCAGGCTTACTGAGGCGGCGACGTTCAAGTTGCGCCAGAATCTTGTGCCGCATGGCTTCGGTGAAGCCGGTGCCCACGCGGCCGCGATACACGAACTCGCCGTTCTCATAGGTCCCCAGGATCAGAGACGCCATACCTTTCCCTGTTTCGCTGGGGCGCCAGCCGCCGATCACAAACTCCTGGCGCTTGGTGCACTTGATCTTGAGCCAGCTCCTCGTGCGATCGCCGAGGTAAGAAGCATCAGCGCGCTTGGCGATCACGCCTTCATGGCCGCCGGCGCACATAGTGTCGAACAGGTCCTTGCCGCCATCGACAATGTGCCGGGAATACTGCAGCCTATCGTCGGCATTGCGCTCGCCAAGAAGACCTTCGAGGAGGGCCTTGCGCTCGATGAGCGGCAGGGACGAAAGGTCTTGCCCGTCCTGTTCCAGAAGGTCAAAGGCAAAGAACTGGAGCGGCAGACCAGAAGCAATGCCGGTCTTGAGCATGGAGAAGTTGGTGCGCCCTTGCTTGTCGATGGCCACGATTTCACCATCGAGCAGGGCAGAGCCGGTGGTGAGCTGACGCAGAGGCGGCAGGATCGTCTTGAACTGCTCGGTCCAGTCATGGCCGTTGCGGGTATAGACGCGCACCTCGCTGCCCGAAATCGCCACCTGGGCGCGATAGCCGTCGAACTTGGTTTCAAAAAGCCACTCAGCGCCTGTCGGAATGATTTCGCTCAGCGTGCAGAGCTGAAACGGTCGGAAGAGGGGGAGCGGGAGGGTAGATTCTGAGTCTCTGCGGCGAGGCCGCTTTGCGCGAGGTGCGGCCCTTACGGCCGGCATGGAGAACTCAGATACATCGGCGACTCAATTCCTTGTCCAGCATTCCGTTCCAGCGTGAGAAAACGAATCTTGTTCAAAGGCTTAGCGCCAGAGCAACCAGCGGAGGCCAAGCTCATTACTGCCAAGTAGCAAATCGCACGGATACATTATGGCTGCCCAGAAGATCCTTATTGTTGAAGACGAGCTGCACCATGGCCAGCAGCTCAAGCAGGTTCTGGAAGAGAGCGGTTTTGCCGTGCTCGGGCCAGCGCCGGACTGTTCGGCCGCGCTTGAGCTGATCTGGCGCGAACGCCCAGACGTTGCCTTTGTTGATACTCACCTGGGCTCGGAAACATGCGAAGCTGTTCTCGAAGAATGCGACCTGCAGGAGGTGCCGGTAATCATCACCTCTCCGGACTTAGCCGACCTGCCGTCATTTTGTGGTGAGCGTGGCCGGGTCAACAAGCCGGCAGGCACGGTTGCGGTGAATGATGCACTAGCCGGGCTTCTTGGCTAACGAAGCCGATGTTTGAAATTCAATAACGTCCAATGCGGCGGCATTGCAAGACACAAGCATAGAGCAAGAAAACGGGCGGCATGCGGCCCAATTCTGTCCTCTGGAACAGCTGCCTTCTGAAACGGGTTGTGAAGGATTACCTTTGGAGATCGCCATGTCCAAGCCAGCAAGTCCTCAGAACCTTGGCAAAACTGATCGAGCCCCTTCCGACAATCGCATTCCCGCCGCCGGACCTCATGCCAAGCCGGACCTCACCGACTACGAGAAAACGCCAGGAACCGGCTCATTGCCCGACAAGACCTCCCATGAAGGCGATGTCGGTCCTGACTGAGAAAAGTTCATGACTATGAATGACAAAGATGTTCCCAACGGGGAGCTTGTTCCCGAAAAGAGCGAACTGCAACTCGCCGATATCCGGATCCAGGACCTCGAGCGCCAGCTAAAGGCGGCCGAAGAGGAGATTAGATTACTGAAGGAACAGCTGGCCACGGCCCAGGCGCCGCAAGGGTGATAGTGGTGCCCTACTGTTCATTTGGCAAGCTGCCAGAGCAAGAACATGGCTACCCAAGCCGCCGATGCGCCGGCGAGCCAGGCACCAATCTCATGATTATTCATAGTTTTCTCCAGCTTGGATACGCCTGCTGCCAAGACAGAACCCTGGTTTTTCGACCAGGGTTCATGATTGGAAACTAGGCGTTCACGGGATCTATGAAGAGCGTGAGGATGCCGCCCTGTACCGTGGCACCAGCAATAGCGTCCGGGGAAACGTTAGCGCCTGCTAGAGCCGAAGCAATGGCGGGGTTGTCCTGAATAGCATCGCGGATAGCGCTCACCTCGGCATCAACCAGCTGGCGTTCACAACCCTCAATGCGCACCAGTTCCAAGCTTTGAGCGGCAGCAATGGTTTGCTCCGTTGCCTCGATACCTTTGGCGAGTGCCAGAACACCGATGTCGCAGTCCAGTGTTGCGATGCCAAAGCCGTCGGTAAGTTGGTTCGGCAGTGCTTTGACGCCGCCGGCAGTGTTGCTCGCATTGTTGGTTGAGCCACCATTGGCACCGCTATTACTGGTGCTGTCACCGGAGCCCGAACCGCCGCCGTTGCCCTGACCGGCGCCCTCGCCATTGTCGTCTCCACCGTTCCCGGCACCATCACCGCCGGGTTGGTCTTCGCCGCCTGAGGCGCCGTCATCGCCGGAACCAGCACCGTCACCGTCTCCGCTGCCATCGTCCGAGCCGCTGCCCGTGTCCCCGCCAGTGCCGCTGCCATCGGGGTCTTCATCGGCGTCGCCGCCGGTGCCAGGAGTCGAGCCTGAGGGCTGCAGACCCACATCCAGCTCTGCTAGGTCCCCCACGTCGAGGTTGACCAAGTCTCCATCCTCACCCAGCAGGCGCAATTCAATCGGCGTGCGCAGCGTTTCGGGAAGGAGATCGAGATCGAGCGATGCGAGTTCATCGTCCGAGAGTAGATCAAGGTCGATGTTGGCAAGTTCATCGACCGTGAGGTCGGCAATATTCCCGCCGTCGCTCAGCAGTCGCAATTGGACCTCGGCACGCTGGTCATCGGGCAGGAGATCGAGATCGATAGCAGCCAGTTCTTCATCGCTCAGCAGGTCGACGTCCAGTTCGGCGGCGTCACCGACCTCTAGGTTCGCGAGGTCGCCGCTATCGCCACCAAGCGCAACATGGACAACATCGTCCAGGACGATCACTTCCGTCGCGCCGTTCTCGGCGATTTGCACAGCGAGTACGTCATCAAGGTCGATGCCTTGGCTGCCTAGAATTGAGCCGAGTTCGGTACTTTCTGTAAGAGCATCGAGCAGTTCGCCCCGGCCTGCGCTGTCATTGCCGATCGCCAGCTCTATCTCGGCCAGAGCATCGGGACCGAGAATGTCGGCGGCAGCAAGGATGGATACGCGCGTGTCATCGATGGCTGCATCAAGATCGATCTCTGCCAAATTGGGGCTGGCGATCAGGTCAAGCAGAGCTTGCGTACGAGCGTCGCTGTTGCCGATCGCGCCGATGCGGATATCGCCCGTGATAAGCTGGTTTGAAGAGGGTTGTGGGGTCGTGGGTGGCGATGTGGTGGGGGAGGTGGATTGGCCGCCCAGCACCTCGACGTTGGTGTCGAGAACCGTTCCGCCGCCTACATTTGCGTTGAGATCGATGAGAGTGCCGCCGTTGGGGCCGGTGGTGCTGCCGGAGTTAGAATTCGAGCTGGAGCTTGTTCCGACATCGAGGTCAACGTCTACGAGGCTGTTATTGGAGCCGGTTGAGGATTCGGTGCCGGAGCCTACGGAAGCGTCGACGTCGACGAGGCTGTCGCCGGAGTTGGAGCCGCCGACATCAACGCTGGCGTCGACGCCTAAACCATTGTTGCCACCCACGTTTACGCCGGCGTCGACATCGACGAGACTGTCGCCGCCGACCTCGACCGAGGCGTCGACGCCGAGGCCGCCGAGGTCAACGCCTAGCCCTTGTGCTTTGGCGATGTGCGGGCTGGTGATGAGTGCGGCTGCCAAGGCGACCGCGGAAATATAGCTGGTTGTTCGCATTGTTCGCTCCTCTGAGACGGCGGCAAACGCGGTGATTTAGGGAGTGGTTCGGTCGAATATGAACGGATGATGAACGACTATTAACCCTCCCTGGAACAATTCGAAGCGTGTTTTCGAAGAAGTTTTCCGCGTCAGCGGAACCTGGCCCGGTATTCGCGGGGTGTCATGCCGCGCATAACACGGAACTGCCGGTTGAAATTGGCGAGCGATGTGTAGCCCACCGCATCGGCGATATGCCGTATGGGCTGGCTGGAGCCGGAGAGAAGCGCGCAGGCTTCGCCGATGCGCAATCCAGCGATGTAGGTGGTGACGCTGGTGCGCGTGTGCTTGAGGAAGAGGCGGTGAAGGCCCGACACGCTGAGGGCGGCCACTTCAGCCAGTTCGGTCATGGTGATAGGGCGGGCATAGTTCTGGTGCAGGTGGGTCAAGACGCGGTCAAGGCGCGTGCGATTGCCATCGGTGGGCCTGGGCACGATGGTGGAGAGCGGGCGAGCGGATTTATCCTCGGAGAGGTGCGCCAGGATCTGGACCAGCCCTAGCATCCGTTGCATGGGCGGCAGGTCGAAGATCGCGCGAAAGCGGTGTTCGAGATCAAGGCCGGTCGAGGTGCTGAAGGCAAGGCCAGCGGCGGAGTGGTCGAGCAGGGCGCGAATGGGGTGCAGTTCGACCGAGCCCCCAACGATCGTTTCGAGCCATTCGCGCGAAAACCAGAACACCAGCGCCACGTGAGGCTCATGGGAATCGATCTTGCTGCTCGAGGCCCAGGTATGGGGCAGGTTCGGTCCGACCAGCACCAGGTCGCCATGGGTGTAGCTGCCCACGGAATCGCCAATGAAGCGCTGCCCCTCCGAGTTGAGGGTCAGGGTGAGCTCCAACTCCGGATGATGGTGCCACTGGAACGGAATGGCATCATCGAGCCGCCGGTTGAGCATGCTCCAGGACGCATCGGCGGTAGTCGGTAAATGTTCGAGATAGGGCCGCATCATGCTTCAACATGCTTGAGGACGCCAGAATAGTATCACTTCTGGCTCCTTGCCGACAACATGGGCGCTCCAATCCCCCTATGATCAGCTTACCCGCATAATGGGAGCGAGACATGGGAGAGACCAATGCAAGCAGCACCAGCACTCAAGCGCGACAGCCATCCGACAACCACCGCTACAACCCAACTCAAGGATATCCAGAAGACCTTGCCGCTGCGCGTGCTGTCGAAGGACGATTGGCAGCACTGGACGACGAAGGGGTACATCATTGTCCGTCAGGCGGTGCCTGCGGCCAATGTGGAGCGGCTTGCCGAACTGCTCTGGCGTTTTGACGAGAAAGATCCCCAAGACCCTTCCACCTGGTATGCGCCGCAACGACGCGAGCACAAGATGAAGGAGCTCAACAATACCGGGATGCTGGAGATTTATAATCACCAGTACCTCTGGGATAACCGGATGGAGCAGCGCGTCTACGACGTGTTTGTCGATATCTGGGACCGCGAAGACCTCTGGGTCACGATCGACCGGGCCAATCTCAATCCACCCAAGAAGAACAAGGGCAACCCCAATGGCTTCATTCATTGGGACGTGGATACCTCCATCCGCCCGCTACCGATCGGTGTGCAGGGCGTGCTCAGCCTCAAGAAGCAGGACGGCGATGTCGGGGGCTTCCAGTGCGTGCCTTATCTGTTCGAACATTTTGAGGAATGGGTGAAGACGCAGCCCGAAAACCGCGACCCCATGCACCCCGACATGACCGGCCTCGACGTCGTCAACATCGACATGGAGCCCGGTGACCTCATGATCTTCAACTCGCTCCTGGCCCATGGCGTGCGGCCGAACCATTCCGATGGCCGGGTTCGCATGGCGCAGTATATTTCCATGCACCCGGCCGAGTTCGACAACCAAGCCGAGCGAGGGGAGCGCATCCGGCTCTGGCGCGAACTCGACCATCCCAAGCGCGACGCGTTTCCCGGCGATCCCCGGCAATGGGAGAAACACAATGCCACAACAGCAGAGCTGTCGCCGCTGGGTGAGAAGCTCCTTGGCTTGAAGCGCTGGTAAGTCAGTGGCCACCCAGCTTGCTGGGTGGCCATACCCTTCGATCAGGGATCGCGCTTGTGCCTTAGTCGTCGTCGACTTCTTCGGTCTCGACTTCCGGCGCGTCACAGGCGGTGAGCATCATGCCCATCGAGCCGAACAGAAACAGCGCCATGACGATCTTTTTCAGCATCATTGCTCCTCCATGTTGCCTTGGGGAAACGCGCGAGGTCGACGATGGGTCCGGGCCGGTTCGCGACAGTGAAAATTGCTGGTGGAAATTGAGCCGTCCGTAACCCTTCTTGCGCAAGAAGTGTCCTTCGTGCATTCCGACCTCCAGCCCACAACGCCCATGCCAAGCGAGAAGCGTTCCGCGTGATCGAAGCCGTCAAAGAAATCATCCGGCAGACAACCGGCCTGCCCGACCCCGTGCTGCATGCGCTGATCGGCCTTGGTGTTTATGGTCTCAGCGTTGCCGTGCTGCGGCAGTCGCTGCGCAGCTGGGTTCCGTGGTTGATTGTTCTTGGGCTGCAACTCATCAACGAAGCTGCCGACATTGTGCATGATTGGCTGGCTTACTCCGACATCGAAGTCAGAGGCACGTTCTGGGATACGGTGATCACCATGTGCCTGCCAACAATGCTTGTTGTCTGCGCCAGGTTTGTCCGTCCCCCTGCTGCTGGGCAGCGCAGCTAAGCCCGTTCAACGAAAGCCGGTACAGCCCTCTTCGGTATTGACCGAAGCATGGTAGATCAGGAAGCCTTTGCCTTGCTCGGCTTGTTGTTCGGCGTCGCTCCTTGGTAACCACTCCGTATAGACGACGCGCGAATAGGGATCCCCGTCCACAGAGGTTGTGACCAGACAGACATAGTCTGCCTGGGCGGGAATGGATGCTTGGGGGTCGTATAGCTTCTTCATCTGGCCAGGCGGCATGTGGTGGCCAGGCTTATGGTGTGCGCCAGCCGGTGAGATGAGCGCGAGGAAGGCGACACAGCCTATCAACACAATCCGTCCCATTACGGGCACTCCCTTTTGAACATCAGGTGGCAAGGACCCGCGAGGGTCCCTGCCGCGTGGTGCTAGTTGGCGAGGGCTTGAGCGCCCTCTGCGGTCGCTTCGCAGCTCTTGTTGCCCTGATCATTGCTCGAGGCGATCACATTGACCTCGACATCGCACAGGGTGGCCGCAACATTGATCGGCACCTGAACGGTATTGTCGTTGAGGATCTCAATGTTGGCGTTTCGAAGCACGTCGATATCAGACTGATTCAACGCATTGAGACCGACAACCACCAAGCCCTTGCCCCCTGCAGCGTTGACCGGCGTGTTCTGGGCAAATGATGGGCCAGCAGCAAAGACCAGGGATGCTGCAGCGGCGGCAAGCAAAAGTTTCTTCATGATATTTCTCCTCTTCGCCCCCGCGGCATCCATAATCGGCTGTGGCGCCGTTGGTTCCGAAATTTGTTTACTGTCAATAGTTTACAGTGAGATGAGGAGGGCAGTCAGCTTGTCGTCATGTGTTGCTTTGGAGAGCTTTGGGACTGCGCGCCCGAGGGGAGTGTTCAATATGAAATCACCGGGATAGCTTTGCGTGGGAAGGCGTCGTTCTCTCTACGTCCACTCAAGGGCGAGGCTGGGGAGGGGGGCCCTTCTTGGTCGCTCAAGCGACGCTCCATCCCTCCCCAAAGGGGGAGGAAAGGGCAGGCCGACCGTCCCTAATCTGGGGAAGTCATCCTGAACACTCTCCGGCCACAAGGAGGCAGGCCATTACGACCAGGCAAACCATCACACTGCGCTTCAACCCACCAGGCGAAGGCGAAAAGCCGATTGGCAAGGATCTTTCGGCGCTCGCCACAATCGGGCGAACCCTCTTCTGCGCGTCGGACGAAACGGCTTGTATCGAGCAGTTCGTGCGTGATCCGGTCACGGGGCGATTTGAAGGTCACCAGAGCATTTCCTTGACGCAGTATTTCGAACTTCCGGCCGGAGACGAGGAAATCGACATCGAGGGGCTGGCGGTGCATGAGGGATGCCTGTGGATCACCGGATCGCACAGCCTCAAGCGGCGCAAGCCTGATGGGGAGGACCCGTTTGGCAGCTTGAGTGAGCTCAAATGGGACGCCAATCGCAGCTTTTTGGGCTATCTGCCGCTCGAGCAGGTGCAGGACGGTGTCTTCCGGCCCTCCTCCGACGCAAAGAGCTCCAGGCGTCCTCGCATGATGAAAGTCGGCCGCAAGGGCAGGAAGAGCCTGCGGTGGCTCCTGCGCGATAGCGCGCTCTTGCAGCCGTTTATCGATATACCGGCCAAGGAAAACGGGTTCGACATCGAAGGGCTGGCCATTATCAGCGAGCGGGTTGTTGTTGGCCTACGCGGTCCGGTGGTGGGACGCTATGGATTTCTCCTGTCGGTGGAGATGGAGGATGTGGGCAAGCACTATTTCCGGCCCAAGGAGGTGCAGGGGGAGACCTACCGGCTTCATGCCATCGACCTCGGTGGCTTTGGCGTGCGGGATCTGCTGATGCGCGGGGATGAACTGCTGATCCTTGCCGGGCCAACGCAAGCCATCGAAGGACTGGCGCGCGTTTATGCCCTGCCGGGATTTTCAGCGGATGAGCAGGTGATCGGCAAAGAGCGCCTGCGCAAGCTTGTCACCTTGCCCATGCGGGAAGAATGCGATCATGCCGAAGGCATTGCGCTGCTGGGGTCAGGCGAGGATGAACAGCTCCTTGTGGCGCACGACAACCCGGCGCCGGAACGCCACGACGAGGAGGCCCATGAACTGGCGCTCGATGTATTGCCGCTCCCGCCGCGCTCGCAGCAAGAGCTCGCTTGACCGGTGGGCGGCACGACCGTTGCGTCAAATGGAGCGGATCAAGCCGCCACCCACCCGAACAATGCTGCCAGTGACGTCCACGCGGGCTTTCGAGCTTTAGCGTTATGCGCCGATCTCCGTGAGGCGCTTGGCTTGGCGCTGAAGGAGGCGCTCGACATCGGCAATGTCGAGCTTGCTAAGGGCCGGGCCGGGCTTGCGCAGGGTTGGCGAGGCGATGACGCCACGCTTGGCGAGAACATATTTGCGGGCGGCAAGGCCGAGGCCCTGCTGCTGCTCGTAGCGGGCGAGGGGCAGGTAGGCATCAAAGATATCGTGGGCGCGCTCGATGTCGCCCTTGCCGTAGTTCTCGACCACGCCGACCATCATTTCGGGATAGCAGAAACCGGTCATCGCCCCATCGGCGCCGCGGCCCATCTCCTCGGGCAGGAACAAGCCGCCATTGCCGCACAGGATCGATATGCGGCGGGTTTCGCCCTTGTCGCTCGAGGTGCGCAGGGCGGTGATCTTGCCTAGGCCTGGCCAATCTTCGTGCTTGAGCATGACGCAGGTGGGAACATCGCGGATGATGCGGTCGATCACCTTGGGCGCGATGGTGACGTTGGTGGTAAGGGGATAATCTTGCAGCACAAAGGGTGTCTGGCCCAGGGCCTCGCCGACAGACGCGTAGAAGGCATAGGCCTGATCATCGGTCTTGATGGTCCAGGGCGGCGCGACCATGACGCCAGCCGCGCCCATGTCCATGACGGAGTTGGCGAGTTCACGCATGGGGGCAAGGCCCGGCGCCGATACGCCCACGACGATCGGCAGCCTGCCTGAGACGCGCTGGAGCACGCGCTGGGCGATATCACGCGATTCCTCCGAGGTCAGCTTGGGCGCTTCCCCGAGCTGGCCCAGGATCGTCATGCCGGTGACGCCCTTTTCCTCATAAAAATCAACCATGCGATCAACACTGTCCCAATCTACCGCGCCGCTATCGGTAAAGGGCGTGACGGCGATGATGTAGACGCCCTTGGCGTCTTCGGTGAGAAGGGACATGAGGGTGTTCCGTTCAGAAAGGGTCAGTGGGACCAGTAAAGGGTTTTGGCGTTCTCGGTGAAGGCCAAAACGTGATGCCCTGCGGGTGCTGACGCAGATATGGCGGCTCGCCCGAGTTCAGGGGAGCAAGGCGCGGGGGTCAGCTCTGGGCGGAGCGCTGGGTGCTTTCCCGCACGATCAGCTCGGGATCGATCAGAGTTACGGCCGGGGAAGGGAGGCCATCCTTGTAGCCGACAAGCTCCAGCAGCCGGGATACGGCAAGGTCGGTGACCAGGCGAATTTCATAGTTGACGCTGGTGAGCGGGGTCGCAGCGTGTTCGGCAAACTCGATGTTGTCAAAGCCCACAATGCCGACTTCGTCCGGCACGGCGACCTTGTTCTTCTGGGTCCAGCGCAGGGCGCCGATGGCGAGCGAGTCGTTGGCGGCGAAAACCGCGGTTGGACGGGCGGGCTGCCGCATCAGGCGGTCCATGGCCCAATAGCCGCGAATAACGGAATGGCCCTGTGGGTCTGAGCTCAGGGCCGGATCAAAGGCGATGCCGGCTTCTGCGAGAGCGGTAAGGTAGCCGTCGCGCTTTTCCTTGTTGCCCAGGGGATTGGCGCTGTCGATGATGCCGATGCGGGTGTGGCCGATATCAAGAAGGTGCCGCACGGCACGATAGGCGCCGCGGCGCTCGTCGACGGAGACGGCATCCACTCCGGCATCGGGATCGGCGACCAGCAGGACGACGGGATAATTGGCGCGGCGGAGCTTGCGGATGTGCTCGAGGTCGCGGTGGCTGCGCGGATAGATCAGCATGCCATCCACCTGCCGCGAGCGGAACATGGCGATGACGCGCTTTTCTTCTTCAAGGTTGTTGTTGGAGGTGGCGAAGAGGGTTGAATAGCCCTGCTCGGCCAGGGCCAGCTCGATGGATTGGGCGACCTGGGTCAGGGCGGGGTTGGTGATGTCGGTGAGAACAAGGCCGATGGTCTTGGTTTGGCGGCTGACCAGGGACTGAGCCACATGGTTGGGCATGTAGTTCAAGGCTTCGGCCGCCTCGCGGATGCGCAAGGAGGTTTCTTCGGGAATGCGCGGGCTTTGCCGCAGGGCCAGGGACACCGTGTTCACGGAGAAGCCTGTGCGATCGGCAATGTCCTTCAAGCGAACTATGGATTTGCCCATGATCTCGACCTATTGGCGGCCCCACGCTGTCCTGGGTGCCTATCGCGCGGATTGAGGCTGGCAACAAGAGCAGATCGCGTGCGAGGGGGAGCGCCAGACCGCCCGGCGCTCCCCGCGTCGTGCTTGCTAGACGCCTTCGGCCTGCAGCCGGCGGATGGCCTGGTACTGGAGGCAATCGGGGTGCATTTCCATGAGTTCGATGCGGTTGCCGTCGGGATCTTCGAGCCAAGCCTGCCGGTTGCCGTCAAGGCCGGCCTTGGGCTCGGAGAGGAGGGTGATGCCGGTGGCCTTGATGCGCTCAACGGTGGCATCGAGATCATCAACGGTCCAGCACATATGGGTCATGCCATTGGTGTGCCAGCTGGCGGGGGCGCGGTCGTTTTCAGCGCCGGGGAAGATTTCGAGATACTGCTCGTCGGTGATGCGCAGATAAACGAGCCAGGTTTCGCCATCGTCGCGCTTGAGGCGCAGCATTTCGGGGAAGCCGAGCTTGTTGACGTAGTAGTCGAGTGATTTTTCGAGATCGATCACGTTGATCGCGATGTGACCGAGACTGGTTATGCCCTTCATGCTGCCTCCCGCCGTTTTTTGCGGCTCCTTGAATTTACCCGCAGGCAATGCCGGCGGGGCGTCCAACAATGGCAGCCTTGCTGACCCTGTAGGAACGTTAATACAAAGGAGGTTTAGCTTATGGCGCCGGCTTGTCAACAACCGATCCGCCGGTCAGTCCCATTGCGGTCCCCAAGCCGGGTTGATGACGCGGTGTCCCTGGTCGACTGTTTCGATGAGGGCAATGTCGGCATCGCTCAGGGTGAGCTTGGTCGCCCCGTAGTTGGAGCGGATGCGGTCGGCTTTGCCGGAGGTCGGGATGGCAATGTAACCCTTGGCGAGCTCGAAGGCGATCGCGACCTGCTCTGGGGTAGCGCCATGCCGGTGGGCGATATCGACGATCGCCGGCACGGTGCCGAGCGTGCCCCGGGCAATGGGCAGGTAGCAGGTGACGGAGATGTTGTTCTCCGTGCAGTAGCGGGCGAGCTTCTTGTTCTGCAGCAAGGGGTTGAGTTCCACCTGATTGTTGCTGATGGGTGTGTCGCCGAGAATGGCTTGCGCTTGCTGCAGCAGAGCAATGGGGAAGTTGGATACGCCGATGAGCCGGGACAGGCCAAGGGCATGGGCCTCGGCGAGTTGCTCGGTATAGACCGCGAGCGGCACTTCGCCGTTGGGTGAGGGCCAGTGGATCAGAGTGAGGTCCAGTTGGTCGAGCTGGAGATTGTCGAGGCTTTGGCGCAAGGAGGGGATCAGCGCACCGGGGCCCAGATTGCTGGTAGCGATCTTAGTGGTGACGAAGACCTCGCTGCGGGGAAGACCCGAGCGGCGCACGGCTTGCCCGACCTCCCTTTCGGTGCCGTAGTCCTGCGCCGTGTCGAGATGGCGATAGCCGGTTTCGAGTGCCACGAGCATGGCGTCAATGCCTTCGCTGCCTTTCCGCCCATAGGTGCCGAAGCCCATCTGCGGTATACTATATTGTTTTGCCAGCATATTCCCTCCACTCGGCGCCTCGGGCGCTCGTTCTCCAACCGCGCTTTCCCACAATCGCGATAGCTCGTGTGGAAACACACTTGACGGATTGCGGAACATGATCTTAGGTTAACGATAATACGGCTCGCAAGGGCTGGTACGACGAAGAGCAGAATAATCTGCCGCGACGTACAAGGGAGGACGGCAATGACCTTTCGGTGGAGCCGATGGTCACCGCAGCTGGCATTGGTGCCAGCCGTCTTGGTGACCCTGGTAGCCTTTATCGGCGCGATCATCTGGACCATCTACCTGTCGCTGACGCGCAGCCGGCGCCTGCCGGAATATACGATCGATTGGAGCGAGTGGTCGCGCCAGTATGAGCGCCTGTTCGCCGACGATGCCTGGGCCATTTCGCTCAAGAACCTCATTACCCTTGGGCTCGGCAGCGCGCTCGCCATCGTGTTCGGCTTTATTCTTGCTGCCATGATCAACAAGGAGAAGCGTGGCGAAAGCCTGTTCCGCACGGTTTTTCTTTATCCTCTCGCCATTTCCCTCATCGTGACGGGCGCGGCCTGGCGTTGGATCTTCAATCCGGAATTCGGGCTCGAGCATTTCCTGCACTCGATCGGGCTGATCTGGGTCAATGCCAGCTGGCTTTCGACCGGCGAGACGGCCATGTGGGCCATTATCCTGGCCTCGGTCTGGCAGAGCTCAGGCTTCTACATGGCCCTAATGTTGGCAGGGCTCAAATCGATCAATTCGGAGATCTGGAGCGCGGCGCGACTCGACGGGGTGAGCCTCTGGCGGCTCTACACCGAGATCATCATTCCCATGATGAAGTTCACCTTCGTGACCTGCGCCATCCTCCTGTCTTTGGGCGTGATCAAGGCCTACGACGTCGTGGTGGCCATGACCAATGGCGGCCCGGGGCAATCAACCTATGTGCCGGCCTATTTCACCATCCAGGCGCTCTCGGCCAAGGGCAATCTCGGCTTTGCCTCGGCTGCCGCCGTGATGATGCTGGTGATCACCGCCGTGATCTTCCTTCCCCTGGTGCTGCTCACGGCCTGGCAGCAAAACCGCAGTGCGAGGACCGCGACATGAGCGAACTCACCATTGCCCAGCGCTCCGTCGGAGCCGAGATCGCCGTAGATCGGGCGCCCTACTTCGCCCGGCGCAAAAAGACGGTCAGCGGCCGTTCCATCGCCGTCCTCGTCTTCCTCAGCATCTGCGCCCTGTTCTTCTGCATCCCGCTTTATGTGGTGGTGGTGACCTCGTTCAAGACCATGGACCAGATCCGGGAAGGCGCGATGTTCGCGCTGCCAACCGTCTGGACGCTGGAAGCCTGGGATCATGCCTGGAACAGCGCTTGTTCGGGCATCAACTGCAACGGGCTCAAGGTCGGGTTCTGGAACTCGGTGGCGATCCTTTTTCCCTCGCTGATCCTGTCGATCGCCATCTCCATGATCACCGGCTATGCGCTGGCGCTGTGGAATGTGCGCTGGGCCGGCACGTTCCTGTTCATCCTCTTCATGTGCGCGTTCGTGCCGTTCCAGATCATCATGTTCCCGCTTATTTCCATGACGGCGACGCTCAAGATCTACGGCACGCTCTGGGGCGTGGCGGTGATCCATGCAGTGCTCGCCATGCCGGTGCTGACGCTGATCTTCCGCAATTACTACAAGGATATCCCCCAGGAGATCATGAGCGCGGCCATCATGGACTCAGGCTCGTTCTGGCGTATCTTTACCGAGATCATCCTCCCCATGTCGGGCAATATCCTGATCGTGGTGCTGATCCTGCAGATCACCTCCATCTGGAACGACTACCTGATCGGGGTGACCTTTGGCGGCATGAACGGCCAACCCATGACGGTGAACCTGGCCAACCTCATCACCATCTCGACCGGCACCACCCGGTACAATGACAACATGGCGGCTGCCCTCCTAACCGCTATTCCGCCCCTCGTCATCTACTTCATCGTCGGCAAGCTCTTCGTCCAGGGCATCACGGCCGGCGCCATCAAGGGCTGAAGGGAAAGCCATGCCCCAAGTTCGCTTCGAGCACATCACCAAGACCTACGGCCAGGTGCGGGTTCTCGATGACCTCAACCTTGCCATTGATGATGGCGACTTCCTGGTGCTGCTGGGGCCTTCGGGCTGCGGCAAGACCACCTTGCTGAACCTCCTCGCTGGTCTGCTCGACGTTACGGACGGGCGGATCACCATTGGCGAGCGCGACGTCACCGATGTCGATCCCAAGGACCGGGGTCTTGCCATGGTGTTCCAGAGCTATGCGCTCTATCCCACCAAGACGGTGCACGGGAACCTCAAATTCGGGCTTTCGGCCAGCAAGCTGCCACGCGAGGAGATCGAGCGGCGCATTGCCTGGGCAGCCAAGCTCCTGCAGATCGAGCCGCTGCTGCATCGGAAGCCCGCGCACCTGTCGGGCGGGCAGCGGCAGCGCGTGGCCATTGGGCGCGCGCTGGTCAAGAATGTGGGCGTGTTCCTGTTTGACGAGCCGCTGTCCAATCTCGATGCCAAACTGCGCACGGAGATGCGGCTCGAGATCAAGAAGCTGCATGACACGCTCAAGCACACCATCGTTTATGTGACGCATGACCAGATCGAAGCCATGACCATGGCAACCAAGATCGCGGTCATGAATGGTGGCGTGATCCAGCAGTTCGGAACGCCCGACGAGATCTATGAGCGTCCGGCCAATCTCTTTGTCGCAGGCTTCATCGGCTCGCCGGCCATGAACCTCCGGCAGGCGACGCTTTCGGTCGCCGACGGGAAAACCGAGGCGGTGTTTGCCTCCGGTATTCGGCTCGATGTGTCCGATTACCCTTTCGCAACGCCGCCGCGCAACGGTGCCGCGGTGATTGCCGGGCTGCGGCCCGAGCACTTCGAAGTGGGGGAGGGCGATGGGGCCGCAAGCTTCAGCGTGCCGGTGCAGTATGCCGAGCGCACGGGGCCAGATGCCAGCGCCTATTTCACCTTCGAAGACGATCTTCTTGCCTTGCGTGTCGATCCCGACATTGCCGGCCGGCTGCGGCCTGGCCAGCAGGTGACGGTGCGATACCTCAGGGGCAAGGCCAACCTGTTCGACGCCCAGACCGGGCAGCGGATGTAACAAAGACAAGCCAAAAGGGAGAGAGAGATGAAGAGAAGCAAACTTGCCGTCATCGCCGCCGGACTGATGCTCGGCGCGAGCACGATCGGCGCCATGGCCACGGACCTGGTGATCTACCATAGCTGGTCGGCCGGTCCGGAAGTGGCTGCGCTCAATGTGATCAAATCGGGCATCGAGGCGAAGGGGCATAGCTGGACCGATATCGCGATCCCGCACGATACCGGCTCCAACGTGAACCTGATGAGCCTGGTGACCGGCGGGCAACCGCCCAACGTCTTCATGGAGTCCAATCCGGGCGTTTATCGCGACATTGCCGGCATGGGACTGGGCTTTCCCTTGACCGAATGGTTCGAGCAGAACGCGATCGTCGAGAAGCTGCCGGCTTCGGTGGCCGCGTCCATCTCGGTGGATGGGGAAATCGTCAAGGTACCCCAGGCGCTCCATATCGACGGCATGGTCTACTACAACATGGAAGTGGCGAAGGCGGCCGGGGTTGATCCCGCCTCTTGGGATTCGCTCGATGCGATGTTCGCCGACTTCCAGAAGGTGCGCGACGCTGGCTATGCGCCGCTGGCCGTGGGCAGCCAGCCATTCCAGGTGGGCTATCTGATGCATGCCCTGGTAGCGGCGGTTGCCGGGCCCGAGATCTATAACAAGATCTACGGCGCCGAGGTTGATCCCGCAGCACTGGATGACCCGGCTTTCGCCAAGACGCTCGAAACCCTGCGGCTCTTTGCCAATGAAGCGGGGCCCGAAGCACAGAACCGCCCCTGGAACGAGACCACCAACCAAGTGATCACCGGCAAGGCGCTGATGCAGGTGCATGGCGACTGGATGAAGGGTGAATGGCTCGGCGCTGGCAAGGTGGCAGGCACTGACTTTGGCTGCATCGAAATCCCCGGCGCACAGGCCGTGGTGGTGACGGTGGACGCCTGGGGTCTGCTTGGCGGGGTTGCCGAAGACGTCAAAACAGCGGAACTCGATTTTGCTTCGGTCGTGCTCGACCCGGCAGAACAGGCCAAGTTTGCAGCCGCCAAGGGCTCGACGCCCGTGCGGCTCGATGCACCGGCCGAAAGCCTTGATGCATGCTCGACCGAAGTGCTGCGCATTCTCGAAGATCCGGCACAGCAGGTGCAGAACCCGCACAACACAGCCGATGCCGACTGGCAGGATTCGATCTGGAACGTGGTGTTCAATTTCTGGAGCGACCCCAATATGAGCGTCGAAGACGCCATTGCGGAGATGCACGAGAACTACGACACGATCCTGGGCTGATCACAGGTTCCTCCCCGGGCCGGCGACCCTCAGGGGCCGCCGGCTTCGTTCAACCGCAATGGATAAGTTCGATGGACAAGCGCCTGCTTGATGAAGACGAAGTGATGCAGATCTGCTTCGTGACCGACGATGTCGTGAAATCTGCCCAGTGGTTCGCCGATCTCACCGGCAAGCCCATGCCGAAGGAAGGCAAGGCCGCCGAGCCCGACGAGGCCAAGGCCATTTACCGTGGCAGGCCGGCCGATGTCGGCTGCCGCATCATGATGTTCAAGTTCGGCAATATCGATGTGGAGTTTCTCCAGCCCGGGCCCGAGAAAAGTGCCTGGCGGGACCTTCTCGAGGAAAAGGGCCCGGGATGCCACCACATCGCATTCCGTACCCGGAACCTCACCAAGCGGCACGAATACCTTGAGTCCAAGGGCCACCCGCTGCTGCAGCGCGGTGAGTTCGATGGCAGCCATGGACGCTATGCCTATTATGACACGGTCAAGGACCTTGGCGTGATGGTTGAACTGCTCGAGTTCGACAAGGACAAGGAGCCGCAGGGCTGACCACTGGCGATACGACCTCGTTCTTCGACAAGCTCAGGATGAGGTCTGCTGAGGTTTCCCCGTAGACCTCATGTGAACCTGTCGAACCACGAGGCCGTCCTACATGCCTTATCCTATTGCCTACCAGCTTTACTCCTCGCGCAATTTCCCGCCCTTGGCGGATCAATTCCCCAAGTTGAAAGCCATGGGCTATGACGCCATCGAGCCATGGCTGCCGGCGTATGAGGCCGATCCCGCATTGTTCCGGCGCCAGCTCGATGATGCTGGCCTTCTATGCTTCGGCTTTCACATGCCACTGGCAGGGCTGGTCGCGGAGCCGGAGCGCTTTATCGATATCGCGCTGACACTGGGCGCGACCTATCTGATCCCGCCCTATGTGAGCGCCGAGGAGCGCCAGCCCACGGCCGACTATTGGCGCGGGTTGGGCGACAAACTCGCCCGGGGTGCCGACGCTGTCGCCAAGCATGGCCTGCAGGTCGCCTGGCACAATCATGATTTCGAGTTCGTGGCCTTGCCCGACGGCACCCGCCCGATCGACCACATTTTCGAAGCGGGCGGGGCAGAGGTGAAGTTCGAGATCGATTGCGGCTGGATCACCCGCGCTGGAGCCGATCCGGCGGCGGAGCTCGTGCGCTTCGCCGATCGGATCGTGGCCATCCAGACCAAGGATACGGCGCCGCCTGGAACAGCGGAGGACGATGGCTGGACGGCGACGGGAGATGGCATTATCGATTGGCCATCCCTCGTGCCGCTGTTCCGGAACACCAGGGCGGACCACATCGTCACCGAGCACGACAATCCCAGCGACTGGCAGCGTTTTGCCCAGCGCTCGATCGACCATCTCAAGGGTTTGGGCCTTTAGCCATGAGGGCACCCGGCTCTGTGGAAGTTCATGGGCCGGTAGTGCCGGCCCCCCAAACGATCAGGAACGGATAAGCCAGAAGGAGGCGGCTATGTCACGCAAGGAGCCCGAACAGCATTGGTCCAAACCCCTCGGCATGTTGCCCAATAGCCGGTTTCCCTTGCTGGTGCATCGCGCCGGCGTGGAGGGCGGGGGAGCGGACGCCATTATCGAGCGGCTCCGCTCCAATGGCTGGCTCAACAACTGGCGCTATCCCGGGGTTTATACCTATCGCCATTTCCACTCCACGACCCATGAATGCCTTGGCGTTGCCCAGGGCTGGATGGATGTGGAGGTTTTTGGCGAAGGCGGGCCGACATTGCGGGTGAGCCAGGGCGATGTCGTTGTCATGCCAGCCGGGGTGTCGCACAACATGGTGGGGCACTCGCCCGATATCATGATGGTGGGCGGCTATCCCGATGGGCGGGACTGGGACAACATGCAGCAGGACGGATTAAGCGAGGATTTGCGGCGGGCTGCCGTCAAGCGGATCATGATGTTGCCGATCCCCAGCAAGGATCCGGTGACTGGCGAGCCCATGCGCGAGTGGATCGAGGCGCCGTCCTCGGTTGACGCCGAACTCAATGAGTTCCGGGACGGGTTGGACCTGCCGCAGCAGGCGTGATCAAGGCTGGCGTGTGACGCTCTTGCGGGTTTAGGGTAGCCGAAACCCTCGTGGGAGCGCAGCATGACCAGAGTTTTCCTGCAGCAGAGCGGCCTGTTGCTTGCGCTGTGCTTTGCCACGGCAGGGGCGTCCGCCAGCTTTGGGCAGAGCGGAAGCGCGGCTCTCAACGGTGACACGGGCATCAAGGCGGCTGATCCCAGCGTGATCCAGACCCGCGACGGCTATGTTGCGGTTGAGTCCCGCAATGGGCGTTCCCTGCTGGTGCGGGTGGCGCCGAGCCTTCAAGAGCTTGCCGAGGCGCGGCCAAGCCGGGTCTGGTCCGATCCCGACCGGCTGGGAGAGGTCTGGGCGCCCGAAATCGTGTTCTGGGAAGATCAGTACGAGATCTACTTTGCGGCCGGCGTAGGCAGCGATCACCGCATGTATGCCATCAGCTCGGAGGAGCCCGATGATGGCTACGGCGAGGCGGAGGAGATCGCCTTGCCGGACGACAAATGGGCGATCGACGGGCTGGCCTTTCCCTATGGGGAGGCGCGCTATTTTGTTTGGTCGGGCTGGCAGGGCGATACGGACGTCCAGCAGGATATCTTCATCGCCCGGATGAACGATGAAGGCGAGGTCGAACCCCCGCGCATTCGCATCGGGTCACCAGACCGGCCTTGGGAAAACGTGGCCGGGGAAACGCCGTCCATCAATGAAGGGCCGCAGCCGGTGATCGACCCTGCCGGCCAGTTACACATCGTGTATTCGGCCAATGGCTCATGGGGTGCGAACTATTGCCTGGCTGATCTGCGGCTGCGGCCCGGCGCCGATCCGCTCGATGCAGAAGCCTGGGCGGAGTCGGATGGCTGCCTGTTCGGCGCCAACGGGGAAACGCTTGCCGAGGACGGCACCCTGGCCGAGGACGCCAAAGGAGTGGGGCATCACAGCTTTGTCCTGGCCGATGAGGGTCTGGAACCAGAGCAGACGGAGACTGGTGCTCAGCCGTTTGTATACCACGGCGTGCCTGCTGCGGAAGAGCCGGCAAACTTCTGGGCGGCCCGCAAGTGGTTCGTGGGCACTTATGAGTGGGTACCAGATGTCGTGTACGGCTCGGGCGAGGCGGCGGATACAGGCTGGAGCTTGCGCTTTTCCGAGTAGGCATTGCGGAGCCAGAAGAGTTCTGGTATCGACGTTTCAATGATCATTGAAACGTTGAAACGATGCTGAACGAAGCGCTTGCTCTCGATGTCTTTGCTGCGCTCAGCCAGGAAACGCGGCTGCGCATGGTGCGGGCCCTGGTGCAAGCTGGTCCGGAGGGCCTTGCAGCCGGAGAAATTGCCGAGGCTGTCGGCATTTCGGCTTCGGGCGGCTCATTCCACCTCGCGCATCTGGAGCGGGCCGGGCTCGTGCAAGCGCGCCGGGAGTCCCGCTCCGTTATCTACTCCGTGCGTTTCGATGTCCTGGGCGGGCTCGTGGCGTTCCTCATGCGCGATTGCTGCTCGGGGCATCCCGAAATCTGCGCAACTGCTGCGGCCGTAGCGGCGCAATGCAAGTCGGCTGAGCCGGAGGCTGCCTGTGCGTGCTGAGCATCGTCTACCCGCCGGTCGGCTGGGATAGCTTGAGATGATCGATCTTCCACGCCGTCTTGTGGCTGAGGCGCTGGGCACCGGCCTGCTGGTTGCGACAGTTGTCGGCTCCGGCATCATGGCCGAAAGCCTGACCACCGACATAGGCTTGGCGCTTTTGGCCAACACTCTTGCCACGGGGGCCATGCTGGTGGTGCTGATCAGCACGCTGGGTCCCCTATCGGGGGCGCATTTCAACCCTGTCGTTTCGCTGGTGTTTGCACTGCGCCAAGAGTTATCGCCGCGCCATGCCGGGCTTTATGCCGTTGTGCAGGTGCTCGGTGGCGTGATGGGGGCGATGGCAGCCCATGCCATGTTCGCCCTGCCCATCTTGCAATGGTCCGGCACGGTCCGGACGGGCGGAGCGCAATGGTTTTCCGAAGGCGTGGCGAGCTTTGGATTGATTGCCGTAATCCTTGCCGGGCTGCGCTTCGAGCGAAAGGCTGTGCCCATGCTGGTCGGGCTCTACATCACTGCCGCATACTGGTTCACGGCCTCCACTTCGTTCGCCAATCCGGCCGTTGCCCTTGCCCGGTCACTCACGGATACATTCGCGGGCATCCGGCCACTTGACGTACCCGGCTTCATCCTTGCCCAGAGCATTGGCGCGCTTGTGGCTCTTGCCCTTATGTCCTGGCTGTTGCGGGTGCCGTCCGGGAGTGATCTTCCCATCAATCCGGAACATTTAGCATGAGCGTCACCATCTACCACAACCCCGATTGCGGCACGTCGCGCAATACGCTGGCGATGATCCGCCAATCAGGCGTCGAGCCTGTTGTGGTTGAGTACCTCAAGACGCCACCGAACCGCGAGCGCATCGTCGAGCTGGTCGAAAGGGCGGGCATGAGCTTGCGCGAAGCCATCCGGCAAAAGGACACGCCCTACAAGGAGCTTGGTCTTGAGGACCCCAGCTTGTCCGATTCTGCGCTCCTTGATGCGATTGCCGCCCATCCTATCCTACTGAACCGGCCCTTTGTGGAAACACCGCTTGGCACAAAGCTGTGCCGTCCTTCCGAGGTTGTGCTCGAGATCTTGGAGAACCCCGATATCGGCCCCTTCAGCAAGGAAGACGGCGAGATCATCATCGACGCGCAAGGCCGGCGCCTTGCCAGGTAGCCGCACTCCATTGAAAATGGTTCAACCCGCCAATGCCGCTGCAATCTGGGCGCTTGGTACGACCCAGATCATCGGGTACGGCACGCTTTACTATAGCTTCAGCATCCTGGCTCCGGGCATTGCCGAAGAGTTCGGCGTTGCGACCGAGTGGATCTATGGATGTATCTCGCTGGCGCTGCTCGCGGGCGGTTTGATCTCGCCCTATGCGGGGGGTCTTGCTGATCGCCATGGGGCAGGCCGGGTCATGGCGTTTGGCTCGGTTGGGGCGGCCCTCGCCTTGGTCGCGTGCGGGCTTGCCAGCAATACTGTCCTGTTTCTCGCCGGGCTGGTGATCGTCGAAGTGGCCTCGGCCTTTGTGCTTTATTCGACAGCCTTCGCCTTCCTTGCGCAAACGAGCGGGTCACGGGCGCAGCGGCGGATCACTTACCTGACGCTGATTGCCGGCTTTGCATCGACGATCTTCTGGCCGCTGACCAGCGCCATGCTTTCCCTTATGGATTGGCATCAGATCTACCTTGTGTTCGCCGGCCTGCACCTGGTGATCTGCCTGCCGCTTCATGCCTGGCTGTCGCGATCGGCGCGCCAGGCATTCGCACGCCCGGAACCTGCTGCTGTTGCAGCGCCCACCAATGGCGTAGATCAGCAATGGGTGTTCGTGCTGATCGTACTCGGCTTCTCGGCGGCCGGCTTTGTCTCCGCCGCTACCCTGTTTCACGTGGTGCCGCTTTTGGGCATGTTGGGCCTGGGCGGCGCTAGCGTCATCGTTGCCTCCCTGTTCGGCCCGGCGCAGGTGGCGAGCCGGCTGATCAACATGGTCTTCGGGGCCGACCTGCCCGCCACGGTTTTGTCTGTTCTATCCGCCACCATGATGCCGCTGGCGCTTGCCGTCCTGGCCCTCACGGCGCCGTCCATTGCGGGTGCGGTCTGCTTTGCCATTATTTTCGGCTTGGGCAGCGGGCTCTTCAGCATCGTCGCGGGGACCCTGCCCTTGGCGATCTTCGGCAAGAGCGGATATGGGCGGCGCCTTGGCTGGATCAACCTCGGGCGGCTCGGGCTTTCGGCCGTGGCGCCGTTCGGCTTGTCCGTGGCGCTTGGGGCATTGGGACCACGCCCCTCACTTTGGGTACTGGCGGGCGCCGGAGCCGTTTGCGTTGCCCTATTCGCCGAGATCTGGCGTCGCTGCCGCCCGCGCTATCGCATGGCGGTCGCCTGACCAGGGACTTTCCGTTTGTTCGCCACCAGAAGATCTGGTGACGAACCATTGTCCGAACGAGCGGGCTCGGCTGCTAGTTGAAAATGCCCCTAAGCAAGCGGCCTTCAATCTCGGCCAGGTCGGCTGCGCCACGTTGGCGTGGACGGGGGTGATCAATGGCGATATCGAGCGCGATCCGCCCCCGATCAAGCACAATGACGCGGTCGGCAAGGGCCACAGCTTCGCTGACATCATGGGTCACGAACAGGGCGGTGAAACCCTGTTCCTGCCAGACCCGCTCCACCAGTGATTGCATGGTGATCCGCGTGAGGGCATCAAGCGCCCCCAGGGGTTCATCCATGGCAAGAAAGGCGGGCTGGCTGACCAGCGATCGGGCGAGGGCTGCGCGCTGGCGCTGACCGCCGGACAGGCGCGATGGCCACTCCTTCGCCTTTTCGGCGAGCTGGACTTCACCCAGGGCCGCGGCCGCACGGCGCTGTGCCTCGCGCCTGTCGACGCCTTGACCGAGGCCCACCGCGACATTGTCGATGACGCTGGCCCAGGGCAGCAGACGCGGCTCCTGGAAAACGATGCGAGCGTTCGGGTCGGTCGCGGTCCCATCGGGTCCGACGAAGCTGATGCGACCTGCGGTGGGGCTGTCGAGTCCCATCAGGAGGCGCAACAGCGTGCTCTTGCCGCAACCGCTCTTGCCCACAATGGCAACGAACTGGCCGGCCGGCACGTCGAGATCAAGATCGTGCAATACGGGAACATCGCCGAAGCTTTTGGACAGCTTTTCGATGCGGATGCCGACGCCACGCGCATCTCCCCTCTGGCGAGGCAAGCGCTGCTCGTATTCGGGCTCGATATCCTTGCCCCAGACGTTCTTGGTACGGGATTGGTTCATGGCTTAGCTCCTCGCGGCTTTCTGGTAGGCCGGGTTCCACGACAGGGTCAGGCGTTCGAGCGTGAGGGCGATGACATCCGCCAGCTTGCCCAAGAGGGCGTAGATGACCAGCGCGAGGATCACGACATCGGTCATCATGAACTCGCGGGCCGAGTTGGCCATATGGCCGATGCCAGAGGAGGCGGCCATGGTTTCAGCAACAATCAGGGTCAGCCACATGATGCCGAGCGAGAACCGCAGGCCCACGAAGATGGAAGGCAGGGCCCCTGGAAAGATGACCTTGCGGAACAAGGTCCAGCCATTCATCCCATAAACGCTGCCCATTTCGATCAGTTGTGGATCAACGTTGCGCACGCCATGAAGCGTATTGAGATAGATCGGGAAGAACACGCCAAGGGCGGTGAGGAACAGCTTGGCTTCCTCGCCAATGCCGAACCAAAGGATCACCAAGGGGATCAAGGCCAGGTTCGGGATGGTGCGCAGCATTTGCAGCGTGGTGTCGGTGAGGGCGTGGGACAGGCGCGAAACGCCATTGGCCAAGCCCAGGAGGAAACCAATTGAGCCGCCGACCAGAAGGCCCGAAATGGCGCGAATGGCGCTGGCCTGGATATTGGTGAGAAGTTCGCCCGAGGTCAGCTTGTCCCAGAAGGCCCAGACCACCTGGATGGGTGCTGGCATGAGCCGGTTGGTGATCCAGCCAAAAGAGGAGGCGGCTTGCCACAACAGCACAATGAGGAGCGGCAGGACAAATGGCAGCAGGGATGCAGGGGCGAAGGAGAAGGAGCGCCGGGGCGCTGATGCCCGCGGGGCTTTGGGCAGGGTGATCGGTTTTCCAAGTTCAGCGGCGAGGGTCATGTTGGCCTCCGTGAAAGCAGGATGAAGGGCCGGCTTTCAGCCGGCCCGGGCAATGTCAGACTGCAGGCGGGTACCAGACGGCTTCAGCGACGTTGAGCTCGCGCGGGATGATCTTGAGCCCATAAAACTCGTCGGCCAAAGCCTGCTGGTAAGCGATGATGTCGTTGTTGAGCGGCAGGATAGCCCCGAGATCGGCACCTTTGCGGCCCAAGGTAATGCGGGTGATCTGGGGCGGAACACCGGTGGAGGCCGAAATCGCCTCTGCCGTGCTGTCTAGGTCAGTCTGGGCGGCTTGCCCGACCTTGCGCAATTCGTCGAGCACTTCGGCGACGATGGCCGGATTGGTCTTGGCGTATTCGCCATTGGCCTGGAAGAAGCCATAGGAATCCACAATGCCTTCCGTGGTCGCCAAAACGCGCGTGTCGGCGTCCTGTGCGGCGATGGCATAGTAGGGATCCCAGATCACCCAGGCGTCGATCTGATTGTTGGCGAAAGCCGGCGCCGCATCGGGTGGTCCGAGATCGAGGGCCGAGATGTCGTTGGGGGTCAACTCAGCCGTGCGCAGCGCCTTGACGATAAAATTGTGCGAGCTGGAGCCGCGCTTGAAGGCGACCTTCTTGCCCTTGAGGTCAGCAATGGTTTGGATGGGGGAGCCCTGCTTGACGAGGATGGCCGAGCCATCGAGGCTGCCGGGCGTTGCGGCGACATAGACCAGGTCGCCGCCCGCAGCATGGGCAAAAAGCGGCGGCACGTCGCCGGTCGAGCCGAAGTCGATGGCATGGGCGCCAAGTGCTTCGAGCAAGGGCGGGCCGGAGGTGAACTCCGCCCAGCTGACCGTGACGCCGTGAGGCGCCAGGCGCTTTTCGATGGCGCCGCTGTTCTTGGCGAGGGCGAAAACGCCGCCCTTTTGCCAGCCGATGCGGAATTCGGTGGCCTCATCCTGCGCGCGCGCGGTGGTCGGGAGGGCAAGGGCGGCCGTTGCTCCGGCGAGCAACTGAACGGTTTGTCTGCGGGTGAACATGGGAAAGCTCCGGGAAATGGTCAGGCGGTTTGCGCCAGGAGTTCTGGGTTGCGGCTGGCGGCGAGGCGCCAGCCGAGTTCATCGACCACGCGCTCGATGCGCGCCTTGAGATTGACGCTAGAGGGCAGATAGTCGGCAAAATCGGGCTCGGTGGCGTAGATGCCGGTGGAAAGGATGTCAGCCGAAAAGAACGCAAAGAGCGGGCGCAGGCCATGATCGACCACCAGCGCGTGGCGTTCGCTGCCGCCGGTTGCCGTCAGCACAATGGGCTTGTCCTTGAGCGCCTTGGGATCGATAAGGTCGAACAGGTGCTTGAAGAGCCCGGTATAGGTGCCCTTGTAGACCGGAGAGCCGACCACCAGCGCATCGGCATTGGTGATGGTGTCGATCAGCTCCACAAGGTCTGCTGGTGCCTGGCGCGGGTCGAGCGTGGCGCCGAGGGAAGGGTGGATGTCGACCAGGTCATAAACCGTGGTGCGCGCGCCGATCCGGTCCGCGCTCTTGGCGACAATAGTTTCCACAAGGCTCCGCGTCCGCGAGGGTACCGAGGAACTGCCGGCGAAGCCGACGATATGCAATTGGCTCATGATGCACTCCGCTGCTGGTGTTGGTCGCGGCGCGCCACGAACCGGTTGATGGGGCGCTCAAGCCCTAAGTTCTCGCGCAGGGTCTTGCCCTCATATTCGGTCCGGAACACGCCGCGCTTTTGCAGGATCGGGACGACCTGATCGACAAAGTCGGTGAGCCCCGTGGGCAGGACGGGCGGCATGATGTTGAAGCCGTCGGCAGCGCCGTGGTGGAACCACTCCTCGAGCGCATCGGCGACCTGTTCGGGCGTGCCCACAAAGGTGCGGTGGCCGCGTGCGGTGGCGAGCGAAAGATAGAGCTGGCGCAAGGTCAGCCCGGTGCGTGCCAGGTCGGACACGAGCTTGAGGCGGCTTTTGTTGAGCTCGGTAGTGGTGGGCAGGGGTGGCGCCACGTCGTCCAGCGAATAGCCGGTGAGGTCGACCCCGACATAGTATTGCTTCAAAATACCCCAGGCGATGGTGGGATGAACCAGCGACTGGATGAACTCGTAGTTGGCCTTGGCCTCTGCTTCCGTGCCGCCCAGGACCGGAAACAGGCCGGGCATGATCAGCAGCTGTTCGGGCCGGCGACCATATTTAGCGAGGCGCCCCTTGATGTCGGAATAAAACTCCTGCCCGCCGGCAAGCGTCTGGTTGGCGGTGAAGATGACTTCGGCGGTTCGTGCCGCCAGGTTGCGCCCGGCTTCCGAGGCGCCCGCTTGCACGACCACCGGGCGGCCCTGGGGTGAGCGCGCGACGTTGAGCGGGCCGGCGACGTCGAAGAACTGGCCGTGGTGGTTGACCAGGTGCACCTTGCTCGGATCGAGGAAGATGCCGCTTTCCTTGTCGATCACCAGGGCATCGTCCTCGTAGCTGTCCCACAGGTCCAGAACGAGGTCGACGACCTCTTCGGCGCGCTCATAGCGGTTGGCGTGAGCGGGGTGGCCGGCGATGGAGAAGTTCTTGGAAACGTCAGCCGCCGTGGTGACGACGTTCCAGGCTGCACGGCCCTTGCTGATATGGTCGAGCGACGCGAACTTCCGCGCCAGGAGGTATGGGTCCTCGTAGGTCGTGGAGGCGGTGGCGACAAAGCCGATGTTCTCTGTCACCTGGGAGAGCGCCGACCACAAGGTCACCGGCTCGAAATGCGCGGAGTGGCTGATCCGGCTGCGGATTTCAGGATCACGGTCACCGTCCCAACCGGCAGGGCTGTCGGCGACGAACACGAGATCAAAGAGCCCGCGCTCCGCCGTCTGGGCCAGGCGGCGGTAGTGATCAATGTTGTGTCCGGCATCCGCATCGGCATCGGGGTGCCGCCAGGCGGCGATGTGGTGGCCGGTGGCCATAATGAAGGCGCCAAGGCGCATTTTTCGGGTGGTATCACTCATCTCGACCTCTCGCTGTGATCAGCGCTTTCTGCAGCGCTCATCCATTTGGCACTAACTCTATCAACTTAGTCGAGTATATAATTTTGCCTTGTTGGCCTGCCCCGCAGTTTTGTGTTTTCTCTGATCACGCGTTGGCAGTGTGCGGGTTTCGGTCCAGGCGAGCACGACCATTTGCCCGTTGGGCCGCCGAAACCTCCGACGAGGCATTTGTACGGAGACCTTTGTTCCGAGTTATCGGAGCACGGCTTTGTCGATTTTCTCGTAGCTTGACCGTCGTAGGGAAGTGGAACGTTAGCCCAAAAGGAGAGGTAGTATGGACATCGCGAAAAACACGATCTGCTTGTGGTACGACACCGACGCGGAAGCCGCGGCGCGGTTCTACGCCGAGACATTCCCCAACAGCACAGTGGATGCCGTGCACACGGCACCGGGAGATTATCCGTCCGGCAAGGCGGGCAATGTGCTGACCGTCCAGTTTACCGTGCTTGGCATTCCGTGCCTGGGGCTGAACGGTGGCCCCGCGTTCAAGCACAATGAAGCGTTTTCGTTTCAGATCGCGACGGACGACCAGGAGGAAACCGACCGCTACTGGAACGCCATTGTCGGCAATGGCGGGCAGGAAAGCATGTGCGGCTGGTGCCGGGACCGGTGGGGCATTTCCTGGCAGATCACGCCACGGGCCCTGACCGAAGCCATGGCCGCAGGCGGTGACGAAGCCAAGCGGGCGTTTGAAGCCATGATGAGCATGAAAAAGATCGACGTCGCCAAGATCGAGGCTGCACGACGCGGCTAGCCGAGGAGCGCGTCATACTGGTCGGCGATGATGTCGATATGAAACTCTGCCGCGCGCGCCCGCAATTGGTGCGTGGGTAGGGGAGCGTCAAGCACTTGCCCAATGGCCGCTGCCAAGGCGGGAGCATCGCCAACCGGAACCAGCGGGCCATGCTGCCCACCGGCGAGGATTTCGCGTGGGCCATGGGGCGCATCGGTGGATACCACCGGCACGCCATGGGCCATTGCCTCGATCAGGACATTGCCGAAGCCTTCGCTGGTCGATGAAAGAACGAACAAGTCGGCGAGCTGGTAGCAAAGTGCGGGATCGTTGACATAGCCCGGCAATAAGATGCTCCCGGCTATGCCCAAGCGCTCGGCCTGGGCACGGAGCGCGCCTTCGAGCGGGCCTTCACCGAAAAGGACGAGGCGGGCGGGGCGCTCGGCGCGCAGCAGGGCGAAAGCGTTGATCAGCGTTGCCTGGTCCTTGACGGGAACAAGCCGGCCGGCGCTGACGATCACAGGCCCTTCGCCCATGGCGTTCAACGCCTCTTGCCACCAGTGATGTTTGGGTTCGGGTGCCAGCTGCGTGGGCAGGGGGTTGTTGATGACGGCAATGGCACCTGGCTGAAAGCCGCGCGCCTCGAGATCGCGGCCGATTCCCTGGGACACGGCGATGGCCTTGGTGGCCCTGCTGGCGACAAGCTTTGACAGGCTGACAGCGATCCTCGCGCCAAAGTCGTTCGATGGCAGCCCGGCGGCAGCGTGAAAGCTCGGGAAGAATCGCGCCGAACTGGCTGAAAGGCGCAAGGCTGTCGCCATGGCCAGATTGGCGAACTCGGGCGCGGTGAACACTGCATCGGGCTTGTGCCGGCTAAAAAACCCGGCACTTCGAGCGATGCCGCGGAGCGTGCCCCATTTACCATAGCCTTCGCCTGAGATCGGCAAGTCCAGGGAGACCAGTTCGACAGCTGGTGACAGGAGCGCTGCATTGGGGCCCTCTGCATTCCAGGTGAAGAGCGTCACCGCGTGCCCTCGCTGCGCAAGGGCATTGGCCAGAAGGGTGAACACCCGTTCGGCACCGCCGCCGCGAAGGCTTGCGGTATGGAAAACGACCTTTTTGGGCAAGACGGTGATCAGGCGCTGCGGCGCAGGGGCGGCCGGCGCAGGTCGCGCCAGATGCCCAGCCCGACAGCAACCATCATGCCCAGGAAGAAGCCGGCAAAGGCGCCCATGGCGATCACGACAACTGTCCGGGGCGGCCAGGAGCGGCCTGGAGGCGGAACGGCCGTGGAGATGACGCGCACATTGGTGGTGTCGATCTGCTCCTGCTCGGTGATCTGGCGGGCACGCGATAGGAAGCTCTCGTAGATCGCCGTCTTGGAGGCAGCATCGCGCTCCAACTCTCGCAACTGCACCTGCAACTGGTTGTCAGTGAAAACATCGCCGGTCAGGTTCTCGGTTTGCGCCGTGAGCGCCGCAAGGCTCGCCTTGGCTTCGTCCAGCGTACTCTTGGCCGTCGACACGACGCGATCGACTTCGGTGTTGACCTGCCTCTGGACTGCGCTGAGTTCCGCTTCGAGCCGGACGATGGTGGGATGACGAGGGCCATAGACCATGGCCTGGGCGGTCAGTTCCTGTTGCAGGGCGGCTGCCTTGTCGCGGAGCGCTGCCAAGGCGGTGGCGGCGCTGGTGCCGGTCGGGCTGGCGTTTGGCCCATCGGCGCGGATGGCATCATATGCAGTTTGCGCAGCAATGAGGCGCGCCTGAGCCTCGACGAGCTGAGAATTGAGTGCGCTCATGGTTTGCGTGCTGACAAGTTCGCCATTGCCTGATGCCGCAAGATTGTTGTCCCGGCGGAAGGCCTGCACGCGCTCTTCAGCCACCTGGACGTCGCGCTTGAGCTGGTCGAGCCGGTCATCGAGGGATGCTGCGGCGCGCGCGGCCCCCTCGGACTCGGCGGCAGCCAGTTCGGATTGGAAAGCCTGGATCATGGCTTCGGAGATGCGGATCGCCTTGTCGGTGGATTCGGAAGACACCAAAAGGCTTGCCACAAAGGATTTTTCGTCGGCTACGGCCGAAACACGCTGGGTCAGATTGCGCAGGGCGATGACCTTGGGGTCGAGCTTGGCTTCGCTCCCTTCCCCGCTCGGCAGGCCAGGCAGGGTGAAGCCGGGATTGGGATCATAGAACTCGGTATCTTCGGTGAGGTGCAGATCGTTTACAACGCGCTCCAGCACATTGCGCGAGGTGAGCACCCGCAGCTTGCTGCCAGCAATCAGCAATTGGCCATCGACCTGGCCGGGCTGGCTATAAAGATCGCCCTCGACGACCTGAAGATTGGCCGGATCGATCAGCACATCAGTGGTAACGGTGAAGCGCGGCTTGGTGAGCACGGCAAAGCCCAGGCCCAAAACGCCGCCCGTCGCGCCAAGAACGGTCGCTATCAGCAGGCCATTGCGCAGCCAAACAAAGAGGCGGCCGAAATCGAGCTCGAGGAAGTCGCCGATCTTGTCGAGCGTTACCGTCTTGCTGGCTTCCATAGGCGCCTTGGATGGGGTCGCGACAGGCGCACGCCGGTCTGTTTGGCGATCAAGCCGTGCATAGACGCGGGCGCCAGATGGTCGTTCAGACGGACTCGCGATGTTGGCCATGGCGTTAACGCCTCGTTTTCCAAGCTGGGTTAGTCTTGCGAGCTTATACAGCATGCCTGCAGGGCTGTTCGGGGAATGACCTTTTTTGGTTAAGCCGGGCATGGATGGCCCGATTCCGGGTGGGAACATGACCTATTCAGCTGCCGGTGAGCCTCCTGCCTTGATGGCTGAAATGCGGCGGCGGAACGCCCTTCTGATCCTGTTCCTCCTGGGAACCGCCATTGCGCTCGCGGTGCGGATCAACATATCGCCCGCCCTTATGGACCTGATGGTCAGCTACACCGAAGAAGGTGGCGCCTTCTACGAGAAGCTGCATTTTGGCACCTATCTCATTTTCCTGATGCTTCCTGTTGTGCTGTTCGGCAAGCCGTTCACCTTGCGCGGGGAGGAGATCGAGAAGTTCAAAGCGCTGCTGTGGTTCTGCCTCATCCTCGTTGGCTTCATCCTTGTGCTTTTCGTTACAGGCCGGCAGGGCTCGTCCGTCTTCCTCATCGACACCTATCTGGTTGCCGGAGCTGCCGGATTGATTGCGCTTGCGCTTGGACCGGATGCGCGGCGCATGCTGGGCGAGTTTGTTCTGCTTATGCTGATCCTAAGCGCAGTGGTCGGGATCGGGGAGGCCATTACTCACAGGCGGCTCATTCCGTCCGATCTTGAGGAACTGAGCTTCCGGCCGCTCGGCCTGTCGGAGCACCCTCTCGCCCTGGGTGCCCTCTGCGCGACGGCCATCGCTTTTGTCGCCCTGACCCAATGGCGGCTATGGGTCCGAGTGCTGGCGATATTCGTGCTGTTTGTGGGGTGTGCAGCGTCAGGCGCGCGCTTTGCCCTGCTGCTGACAGCGGCCGAGATCCTTATCCTCATCACCTTCTTGCCGTGGCGTGGACTGGAGCCGCGCGATGCCCGCAAAGCCAAGTTCATCGTGCTTCTCATGACGCTTTGGGGCGGCGCTGTCATGGTGGCTGTCCTCGCCTCGGGTGGGCTGCTCAGCCGTTTCAGCGAAACCTTGTTCGATGAAAACTTCTTTGCGCGCCTGACGGTTTACCAGGCGTTTGCCCTCGTGGGGTGGCAGGAACTCGTTTTCGGCATGCCGCCGGCAGCCTTGCTGGAGCTCGTCAACGACAAGCTCGGCTTGCCCTTTATCGAAAGCGCGCAGGTGGTCATCGGTTTGACGTTCGGCATACCGCTGGCACTGGGCTTCACTTGGCTCTTCGGCTGGATCATGCTCCGCCTCTTGCGTGATGCGCCCCTAGCCACCCGCTTGGGCACGGTGATTTTTCTTCTGGCTGCCTTGTCGAACAACACCCTGTCAGCCAAGCAGCCGGTGATCACCATCGTCGTCATGCTTCTGCTGGCCTTCGGGACGCAGGCGCGCCCGCGACAGGTCTCCTAGGCGCAACTATCCACCACTTCAATGCCGCTGGTCCGGTTGAGGGTGTGGATGCCCGCCCGGTCCCAGGCAGGAGCCGGATTGATCGGTGCGGGTGGCGCAAAGACGACCTCGTCCTGATTGAGCCGAAGAAGCTCCATCAGGCCCAGACCCCCGCCATAGACCTTCTGTCCGTCCTGCACTGGAAGGAAAATTCGCTCATTGCGCATGATGAAGGCGCCGCCAGGGCGCGCTGCTGAACGGTCGATTGCTATGGGGTTGAGCTTGTGCGGCGTCCATGGACCACGCAGCGCAGGAGCCGAGTAAACCACCAATGTGTCGGAGGCGCTGCCCCGATTGCGCCGCTCTGTACCACAGAGCCAGAACAGCCCACCATGCTGCAGCAGCGTCGCGTCATTGATGTCCACATGCTGCAGGAGGATCGTATCGACGACCCACTGGTCCGGGAAAGCCGCGGCCCGATACAGCACCAGCTGGCCTGCACCGCCACTTTCGGGCAGCATGAAAATATCGCCGTTGTGCTTGAACACTTGCGGATAGGATAGGTGGTGCGGCTCCTTGAGCACAATGCGGGGCACGGCAAAGCGGCCGTCGCTGCCCAGTTCGGCCACTGAGATAACGCCCCTGCCCAGAGCATAGGGATATTCCTCCACAAAGAGGTATGTGCGGCCGTCTTGTTCAAGGACGAAGGGATCGGCGTAAAAGCGCTGTCCATCATCGGGCAAGGGAATGAAGGGGGTGTCACCGCCTGTGCCGATGCCGAGCCAGTCTCCTTCTTCCACTTGGCGATAGGCGACTTGCCAATGAAACGGACGGGACTGGCGCAATTTGTTGACGCCACGCTGGAGAAGTTGGTTGCTGAAGCTGCCCAAGTAGCTGCGCCAGAACTCTGGCGTGGTTGTCGGCTCGGGCAGATCGACTGGGGTCAGCGCATTGTGTGAAAAGCGGGCGAGGGTTTGCTCGAGAAGGGAAAGTGCTCCGGCAAGCAGTTGATCGCATAGGCGGGAGAGCCAGAGCCGATCCGACACCATGGGGCGGGCGACCCCCACTCCAATGCCATCAAGGCAGGCCGACACAACGGGTGACCTGTTTGCGGCCAGCAGGTCCGCGATCCCATCAGCTAGGCGGCTGTGGCCATTGAACTTGAGCCGCAGCGCGGGCACGTCAGACTTATTGATGTTGCCCACGAGGTCGATCAGCAAATCCGGGCAGGCAAGGATCTCCTGCGTTGGTGCGGCCACGGAGCTGGCGAGGGAGGGTCCTAAGCGAAGCTGCTCGAGCCGCAAGACAGCTTCAAGCGGATTATTGCTTTTGCCCTGGTGAATCAACTGCACGCCCACTGCATGGCCGGCAGCCTTGAGCCGGGCAATCAAAAGCTTATGCCAGGCACGCACGTCAGTTGCGTCCAGTACAACTTGAATCGAATGCAGTCTATTAGAGTTGATCCCGCCCATTGCCGTAAAATCGCGAGTATTTCAGGACACGGCAAGCCTTTACCCCTAGTACGGTGAACGGCATTTCACGGTTAACTATAGGTTAAGAGTTTGGGTCCGCGGCTAGACCAGGAGGGCTATAGGTAAATGGCGGTGTCGGATCTCTGGCACTGCAGCGTCGACCAAGGAAGCATCCATGAACTTCATGTCGCCTGCCGCAAAGAACAAGCGCAAGCTGCTCATCGTGTTTGGTACACGGCCAGAGGCCTTGAAGTGCTTTCCAATCGCTCGAGCAGCTTTGGCAGATCCGAACTTCGTGACGGAAATCTGCGTCACCGCCCAGCACCGGGACATGGTTGACCAAGTAATCAACCTGACTGGCCTGCCCGTCGATTATGACCTCGATATCATGCAGCCGGGCCAAAGCCTCTTCGATGTCACAACCAGGGTCTTGACTGGCATGCAGGGGGTTTTGGACCAATCCAAGCCCGATATCGTCATGGTCCAGGGCGATACAACAACCGCCATGGCTACGGCCCTGGCCGCATTTTACAAGCGCATTCCTGTCGCTCATGTGGAAGCGGGTCTGCGCAGCTTCAATATTGAATCGCCCTTTCCAGAGGAGCTGAACCGCCGCATTGCGGGCGACATCGCCACCTGGCACTTCGCTCCAACGCCGCAGGCGCGCGACAATCTCGTGGCCGAAGGGAAGGACCCGAGCCGGATTTTTGTCACCGGTAACACGGTAATCGACACGCTGCTGCACTTTTCCCAGCGCCTCGATGCGGACGCATCTCTCACTCAGAACCTTGCTGCCGGCTTCCCGTTTTTGGACGGGAGCAAAAAGCTCATCCTGGTGACGGGGCATCGCCGGGAGAATTTTGAAGGCGGCATCGAGCGGATTTGCACGGCGCTCAAGACCGTGGCAACCCGTGGCGACGTGCAGATCGTTTACCCCGTTCACCCCAACCCCAATGTGCGCAGCGTCGTCCAGGCGCAATTGGGCGATGTTCCCAATATCGTTCTGATCGAGCCGCAGGATTACTTGCCGTTTCTTTACCTGCAGAAGCGCAGCTATCTCGTTTTGACCGATAGCGGGGGCGTGCAGGAAGAAGCGCCTTCCCTGGGCAAGCCGGTATTGGTTCTGCGCGACAATACCGAGCGTCCCGAGGGGGTCGCCGCCGGCACGGCCAAGCTCGTTGGCACCGATGTCGACCTGATCGTTTCCAGTGTTTCTCGCCTGCTCGACGATGCTCCGGCCTACCGGAGCATGGCTGAACAGCACAATCCCTATGGTGATGGCAGGGCCAGCGCCCGCATCGTTGAGGAGCTTCTTCGCTATGCCTGAGATCACAACCGTTTCTGTTATCGGCATGGGCTATATCGGCCTGCCCACCTGCGCGATCTTTGCCAAGAGCGGGTTCGATGTCTTCGGCGTCGACGTCAACCAGGCGGTTGTCGATAAGGTCAATCGCGGCGAAATCCACATCGTAGAGCCGGAACTCGATGGCTTGATCCACAAGATGGTGACGAGCGGCAAGCTGACGGCCTTCACCCAGCCGCAAGCAGCCGATGTCCATATCATCGCCGTGCCCACACCTTTCACCGATGACCACAAGGCAGACCTCACCTATGTCATGGCTGCTGCCCGCAGCATCGCGCCCGTTTTGCGGCGGGGCGACCTGGTGGTGCTGGAGTCGACTTCTCCTGTAGGTACGACGCGGTCGATGACCATGCTGCTGGCCGAGCTGCGGCCGGAGCTTAAGTTCCCGCACCTGCATGGCGAAGATGCCGATGTGCTTGTCGCCTATTCACCGGAGCGGGTCCTGCCCGGCAAGGTGCTCAGCGAGCTCGTCGACAATGATCGCTCGATCGGCGGGCTGTCTGAAGCGTCGTCCAAGCGTGCCGTCGCGCTCTATACGAGCTTTGTTGCCGGCGATCTTTATATCACGACTGCCGAAAGCGCTGAGCTGGTGAAGCTCACCGAGAATGCGTTCCGCGACGTCAACATTGGCTTTGCCAATGAGCTGGCGGCTGTGTGCCAGCAGCTGCGGCTTAATGTTTGGGAGATCATCGAGCTCGCCAACAAGCATCCGCGCGTCAACATCCTCAATCCAGGACCTGGCGTTGGGGGGCACTGCATTGCCGTTGACCCATACTTCATTATCAATGCGGCGCCAGACAGCACCAACATGATGCGGACGGCGCGCCAGATCAATTCCGAGCGGCCCCAATCGGTGGTTAGCGAAGTGGAGATGCTGCTCGATCCCAATCGACGGCAAACCATTGCGTGCCTGGGGCTGAGCTTTAAGCCGAACATCGATGACATGCGGGAAAGTCCGGCGGTTGACGTAGTGCGTCTCCTGTCTGAACTGCGCGATGTGCAGATCATTGCGGCAGAGCCGCATGCACAGGGCTTGCCCCTAGCCCTCCAAGGGCGTGGGGTGATCTTCACCGACGCCCTGACAGCAATCGACAAGGCTGACATCGTCGTCTTGCTGGTGGATCACCGGCACTTCAACCTGATCGATCCCGAGGCGCTGAAGGACAAAAAGCTTGTTGATACGCGAGGCCTTTGGACCTGGCGCAAGGCGCGCCGGACCGATGCACGGATCGAAGGGCGCAATAGTCTCACACGCCCACGCCGGCGCAGCACGGACAAGGCGGCCTAGCCATGGCTCCTTCGGGATGGGCTGCGGACGATCTGCTAGCGCAACGCCGCCGGCAATTCCTCGGATCGCCGATGCATGCCCTCTCCATGGCTGAAACGCTCGCCCTGGCCGAACGCGCCATGGAGGCGCGCCGGCCCATGCTCCACACCGTGGTCAATGTGGCAAAGCTCGTCCAAATGGGCAAAAACGCCGAACTGCGGGACGACGTTGGTAGTGCCGATGTGATCAATGTGGATGGCGCAGGTGTCCTATGGGGCGCGCGCCTGCTCGGAGTTGCCATTCCCGAACGCGTCGCCGGCGTCGATGTGATGACCGGATTGTTTGCCCTTTGTGCCGAGGAAGGCTACCGCCCGTTCCTGCTGGGTGCCGAGCAGCATGTTCTTGAAGCTGTTGCCGCCAATCTGTCCCGGAAGTATCCACAACTGCACATCGCCGGCATGCAGAACGGCTATTTCGGTGCAGACGAAGAAGCCGGGATCATCTCGGCCATCAACCGATCGGGTGCCGATTGCCTTTTCGTGGCGCTACCGACGCCGCGCAAGGAGCGCTTTCTCAAGCGCTACCGGGCCGAACTTGCACCGAGCTTTATCATGGGCGTCGGCGGCAGTTTCGATGTTTACGGAGGCAAGGTGGCGCGGGCGCCCGTTCTGGTGCAGCGCCTAGGATTGGAGTGGTTGTTCCGGATCGTGCAGGAACCACGCCGCCTATGGCGCCGCTATTACGAAACCAATACTGCCTATGCCGTGCTCCTGTGGCAGGCTTACTGGGCCGGGCGCAAGCAGGGCTAAACAGCCGAGCGAGCCAAATGCAACCGGTTGCGTATCTGCCTTAACACGGCTCTGGTTTCCCCGGGATGAGCAAGCATGTTCAACCCTCCGAACACCAATCCACCAGCACCGCCGCCCATGATGAGGCTTGCCCAGGCATGACCCTCCGGCACGGCCGCGCTGGCGAGCATGGCGGCGCCGCCTGTTGCCGTGGCAATCAGCGCCGATGTGGCAATTTCGCGCCAAGGAACAGGCACGGGCGTGAGCCGGTGGCTGAGGACAACGCAGGTGCTCAAAGCTGCAAGAGTGCCACCTGTCAGCGCCAGCGCGGCTCCCGTTTCTGCCAAGGACGGGATTAGCAGCAGAGAAAAAATGATGGTCGCTACCGAGCCCACGCCATTGCTCCAAACCAGCAACCAGGGGCGTTTGTGGGCGTGAATGACAGCACCATAAACAAACGTTGTGAGATTGGCGCAGAGAACGGAAAAGGCGATGATAGGGAACAGCTGGTGCACGTCGACATGGTATTCCGAAGGCAGCACAATCGCGGTGAGATAGGAACCCAGAGCCACAAGAAACGCCGCGACCGCCAGGCACAAGCGCATCATCAAAGCCATCAGGCGGGCGAGAAGGGCTGCTGCGGCATTTGGCCCTTCCGCGTCGAAGCGGGCGACAATCTCGGGAAATCCACCCATGTTGATGGCATTGGCCACCATGTCGATGGGCTGGCGTGCAAGGGCATAGGCTGCGGCAAAAATGGCAACGGCGCTTGGGCTATAATAAGCCTCAAGAAACAGCCGCTCGGCGTTGTTGAGGCCAAAGCCCACAAGTGCCATGACCAAGAGAGGCAGTCCAAAGGCAAAGAACTCCCGCTGGGTGAAGCGAGCGGGGCCCGGCACGGTCCGGCGCAAAGCCGTCGCGCTAGAAATGAGCCCGGCAATGAGCATGCCCAGGCTCGATCCAAGTGACAAAGAAAGGAAGGAGCCCGGCGCCAGCATGATGGCCACCGCGGGCAGGGCGAGCTGCAGAATGGCTCGCAGAAATTCGAGCATGCTGAAGGTGGTGTGGCGTTGCTGCATTTGCAGCACGGTAAGCGCAAAGCGATTAACGGCTCCGCACAAGAGGTAACATCCCACAGCCAGGGCGAACTCGCGCCAACGCTCGGGCGCAACCAGCGCCGCGGCCGTCGACGAGAGGACGAGGGCAACAAGAGTGGTGATCAGCAAGACACGGCCGGCGAGGAGCAGGCTGCCGCGGCTCACATGCTTGGTGCCGCCCAGGCGAAGGAGGGAAATGCGCAGCCAGTTGGTGACGGCGACGTCGGTCATTTCGCCGATGGTGACCACCAGGGTCAGGAGGCCATACTCGGTTTGGTCGACAAGGCGGGTCGCCATGGCCAGCAATAGAAGCGCGGAAACGCGCGTCAGCAATATGGCCGGACCATAGATGAGCGTTGATCTTAGAAGCAAAGTTAGTCCTGCCGTGTCCGTGTTCTCCCCATATCGCCTGCGGAAAGCTTCTCCCAGCAGAAAACCGGCACAGGATGAATCGAAACAATTTTACCGGAAGTCGCCCCGTAAACCTTGTATTGAACGCTCGCTTTGCCGGCAGGTCTGCCTGAGTTAGGCAATTGTTCATGCTGGAACGATCAAGAACCGCACCACCGGTACACGTCATGGTCGCCACGCCTTCGGCAACGCTGGGTCAGGGCGGGGTTGATCGTGTGATGGCTGCGCTGAAGGGACAGCTGGAGCGCGAGGGGCGGCCCGATGTGGCGGCGCGGTTCCTGCCCAGCCGTGGCTCGGGTCCGGTGCTGCTGTCCCCTTTGTTCGTCGCCAAGTTTTGCTTTGCGATGTTCCGGGCCTGGCGCACAGGGCTAGTCGATGTGGTTCACATCAATCTGGCAAGTTCCGGCAGCACCTATCGCAAACTCGCCATTGCCCGCTTTGCCCGCATGTTGGGCATCCCCTATGTTATTCATTTGCACGGCGCGGAATATCGAAGCTTCTGGCGCGAAAAAGGGCTGGTGAGCCACCTGATCCGCCAGATGTTCGAGCAGGCAAGCCAGGTTATTGTGCTTGGGCAGGTCTGGCAGCAGTTCATCGTAGCCCGGGCGCCCGCTGTCGCGGGTAAGATCACGGTGGTTCCTAATGCCGCGCCAGCGCCGACACTTGAGCAGCGTGGCGGGGGTGACAGGGTCCACATTCTGTTCCTGGGGCGGCTAGGCAAGCGAAAAGGCGTGCCTCAGCTCGTTCAAGCCCTGCATCTCATACAGCGGAATGGCGATTGGCGGGCAACCATCGCTGGAGATGGCGAGACCGAGGCTGCCAGGAGCATGATCGAGGATTGCGGGATCGCCGATCGCATCGATCTTCCGGGTTGGGTTGGCCCGCATGACGTCGCTGGGTTGATCGCCAGTGCCGATATTCTCGTGCTGCCGTCCTTTGCCGAGAACTTGCCCGTTTCGGTGATCGAAGGGATGGCTGCGGGACTGGCCGTGCTGGCGACACCGGTGGGGTCTGTTGAAGACATCATCGTGGATGGTGAAACAGGCCTCTTGGTGCCGCCGGGAAATGTCGAAGCTCTCGCTGCGGCTCTCGCCCGGTTGATTGAGGACCCTGCCTTGCGGAAGCGGCTGGGTCAGAATGCCTTGCTCGTGCATCGGCAGCGGCTGGATCTAGCGCCGTTTGCCGCAGCTGTGCGCGATGTCTGGATTCATGCGGCACGAAAGGGAAGAACATGACCTGGCTCGATGAGGCGCGCGGCGCCTATGTGCGCAGTCCTAAATTCGTGCGGCAAAGCTTGCGGCCCTTGCTGGGTCTCGTGCCCGCGCACCTCAAGTTTGGCGGCACTTATCGCCGCTATCGCCGCGATATCAGCCGGGCAGCAGCCGATCCGGCTTTTGCCCAAGCTATGCACCTTGAGCGGCTGCGCACGCTCCTTGGGAAAGCTCATGCGGGTAGCCCGTTCTACAAGGGCATAATCAACGAAGCGTTCGGTGCGGGTTTTGATGCCAGCACGTTTGCTGTCGAGGATCTTCAACGCCTGCCGATTTTGGACAAGAAAGCTCTCCGGGCAGCCGGGGACGCAGCCTTGGCCGTTCCGCGCGGGCAGGTGGATGCCAGCAAAACCAGCGGTTCGAATTCGGAGCCGCCTTTCGGCTTCTACCTGGACAAGGACCGCAGCGCGCGGGAGATGGCCTTTGTTTATGATGTCTGGGCGCGGATAGGCTTTTCAGAGCACCAGGCACGGGTCTGTTTTCGCGGCTTCAACCTCGATCCGGCCGGCCGGAAGGTCCACGACTGGGATCCCGCCATGCGGGAGCTCAAGCTGTCGGTTTATCCGATGACCATCGAGGATGCCTCGCTCTATCTGGACCTGATTGATGCGCGCGGTATTCGGTTCATCTATGGCTATGCATCGGCCATCGAGCTCTTTTGCCGGCATATGCGCGCCCTGGGGCGCACACCGCGCCTGCCGATCAAGGGTGTGATGCCGATCTCCGAACCAGTGTTCGAGCATCAGCGCCAGTTTATCTCTGACACGCTGGGCGGCCCTGCGTTCGCCTGCTTCTATGGTCTGAGCGAGAAGGTGCTGTTCGCGGCGGAAGACCCGCAAACGCCGGGGACTTACGTGTTCAATCCCCTTTATGGCCTGGCTGAACTGGTGGACCAGGAGGGAAGAACCATTACCGAGCCGGGCAGGGAAGGACGGCTGGTGGGGACAGGGTTTCTGTCAACGGGCATGCCGTTCATCCGCTATGAGACCGGAGATTTTGCGCGCCTTGTCCAGCGGCCAACGCCGGAGAACGGGCAAAGGCTTGTGGTGTCTGACCTGACACCACGACGAAAGCCGAATTTCCTTGTCACCGAGGATGGCAGCCGCATGGTCACGACAGATCTGACACCCGAGAACGCCTTCTTCTTCAATGGCATTGCCGAGTTCCAGTTTTACCAGGATCGGCCAGGCGAAGTTCTGATCCGCTATATTCCAGAGGTCGGCGGCACTCCGGAGGACGCCGAGCGAATGGCAGGGCTGATGGCGCGCCGGTGCCACTATCGCCTGCGCTTTGCAACCGAAGCGGTGACCCAGATCGCCACCGGCCAACACGGTAAGCGGGCCTTTATCGATCAAAGGCTGGATCTGGACCGCTAAAAACGGTGCTCAGGGCAAGCCCAGGGCTCTGAGCATGTCCATGTCTGGTTCTGCCGGTCCAGCCGGCAGGATAACCGACATGCCGAAAGGATTAGAGTATTCCCAGATGGACCAGGGGAGGCCGTGCCGCTCGGCCTGCTCGCGGACGGCCGTGAGATAGCGCAGCCGATCGGCGTTGAATGCACCCATACGCCCGTCGGGGCTCATCAGGATGGCTCCGAATTCGCCCATGAACAGGCGCTTGGGTGGGATTTTGTTCTCTTCGGTCCAGGCGACTGCCTCGCCGAACCGCGCTTCGAGCTGTTCAGGACCCCAGGCGTCAGCGAAGTATTGGTTAATGGTCGGTTGCACCTCCAAAAGGTACCGGGCCTGGCGCGCCATGCCGATGCCCGCTGCATCCATGAAAGCGTGCATGGTTGCAATGGTGAGGTCCGCGCTACCTTCCGAGGCAGGCCAGGGCAGGCCCGAGGCATAGCCTTCCGGATCTTCAGAGCGCTGGTGGGTAAAGCTGTGCGGCTCATACATGTGGAAGCTGTAGAGCAGGTTTGGATCATCGAAATCGGGATCGAGGTCGGTGAGACCCGTGATGCTGCCGCCGCAGGCACCTGTCGCCACGATCGTCAATTCGGTGCTGACGCCCCGGATATCGGCCACTGTGTCGGACATGATCTGTTGCCAGTCCTCCGTGCCGCTTTCGTCACACGGGTAGTAGGCTGGCTCGTTGAAGGGCTCAATTGCCGCTTTCTCCACACCGACGTCGACCAGCATGGCAGCCACCTCGACCACCATCTGGCGGTACAATGCAACGCCCGGGCTGTTGGCCCCGTCATAGATCATATCCATGCCGTATTGCGGCACCTGGCTCACGCCGTGCAGGTTGAAAACGACTTTGAGATCGGCATCTGCGACGGTCATCACGGCGGCCTCGAGAACATCGAGGGCTTCCTGCCGCCGTGCTCCCTCACTGGCGAGCAATGGGCCGGGATCGACGGAGAGGCGGACAAAGTCGAAACCCAGGGTTTTGATGCGGGCGAACTGGCTACCCACGGGCCAGTCGCTAAGCGGCCGGGAGCCTGAAAGCCATTCGGCCTCGGTGCGATAAGGTGGCCAGCGATATGTTCCAGCGTCGGCAAGAGGGGACCAATTAAGCCAGTCATGCACGGCCACGCCGCGGTTTAGCGCGATGGGCTCGGCGTAGGCGGGACTGGCGGAAACCATGATTGCAGCAAGAAGCAGGGTAGTTCGGATCAAGGCAGTACTCCGGTTTTCCGTCGCGGATGTTAACCGAAGGCCTTGAAAATGCATCGGGGCCGCACCGCATTTCATCGGGCGTGGTGTATGAGGGATCAAAAGCGTGGGCTGGCGATGAAGTTGTCCTGGTATCTGGCGCGTCTGCGCAGCATGGAGCCCGCTGAACTCGTCCATCGCATCCGCGAAAAAGGACGGAAAACAGCGTCCAAATACCAGCATCACGGCTGGGAGCGGTTCCCGGCAGAGGCGCTTGTTCCGGTTTTCACTCGCCTGGCCGAAAGAATCCGGGCCGCTTCACCTGGGCAACGCGCAAGCATAAACAAGGCGAGCCAAGCAGTTTTGGCTGGGCAGTTCCAGGCGCTTGGTCGGCAGTGGCCCTTGCGAAATGGCCAGGACCTATTTCCCCAGTCGTTGTGGCGGCTTGATCCAGTGACAGGCAGTTCCTGGCCTGGGCCGGACACTTACTGCTTCGACATTGACTTCCGGCATGACGGCACGAGGGGTGACGTTAAATATGTGTGGGAGATCAACCGGCTGCAGTTTCTGCCCGTGCTGGCTGCAGAGTTCGTCTTGAATGGCCAAGCCGAAGGTCTTGCTGCCATAGAGGCCGCCATCGCTAGCTGGCACAAGGCCAATCCTCCATTCACCGGCGTAGCCTGGGCGTCAGGAATTGAGGTAGCGCTGCGGGCCATCAGCCTTGTCTTGGTCAACGACATGGTCGGGCCGACACTTTCCGCAAAGGTCCGAGATAGGATCAGCGAAATCCTTGCTGCGAGCGCGTTCTGGCTGAAACGGTTCCCGTCACGGTTTTCGTCGGCGAACAACCACTTGGTGGCGGAACTTGTGGGTGAATATCTCCTCGGCTGGGCATCGGGGCATGACACTACAGGCGTGTGGAATGAGTTGCTTGTGGAACTCGAAAAGCAGATCCTTCCCGACGGGGGTGGGGCTGAGCAAACCCCGACCTATGCGGCGTTCACGGCAGAAATGGTGCTGCTGGCAGCCCTTGCAGAGTGCGAAAATTGGGGCGTCGTCCCGGAGGAAAGCCGCAAGAGGCTTGCTGATTTTGCTGATTTCCTGGCCTGGATCGGACCTAATGCACGCTTTGGCGACGATGATGAAGGTCGGGTGGTTACCGAAGGAGATGAGGCCGGCTATCTGTCATCTGTTGGGGCGGCGATCGCGGCTTTTTTCTCCATGACTGCTCCGCTTGGTCGTATGGAGGATTTCCGCTCGCTGATCTTCGGCATGGCAAGCGACGGCCTTACGCCCCCGCAAGGCTTGCGGACGTTTGAGGCAACAGGCTGTTCCGTCTGGCGCGGCGAGATGGCAGGGCGGCAGTTGACCCTCCAGTTCGATCATGGCCCCTTGGGGTATCTGTCCATTGCGGCCCATGGGCATGCCGACGCCCTGGCGATCAGCCTTGAGATCGATGGGCAGCCTGTTCTGGTTGATCCCGGCACCTTTCTTTATGGATCGGGCGGAGCATGGCGCAGCTGGTTCCGCTCCACCGCGGCGCACAACACGCTTCATCTCGGAGCCAGCCAGAGCACGATGTCTGGCGCCTTCAATTGGTCTCACAAGGCTAAGGCCGAACTGGTGAACCGGAAGGATACTCCCGATTGGTGCCTCGTCGCCGAGCATGACGGCTACGAAAATCGGTTCAAGGCGCGACATCGGCGCATGCTCGCGCGGGAGAAGTCATCCATAACCATCCACGACAGCCTCATCGGCCTCGCTCAGGAAGGAGAAATTGTGTTTCAGCTGGCGCCGGAGCTGGATACCAAGGTCGATGGAAACACCATCCTCGTCAGCAGCCGCGGCATGGCCCTGATCACGATCGATCTGCCGGATGAAGGCTTTACTATCACGAGCGGTGGCGACACGCCGGGTGAGGGTGGGTGGGTGTCCAAAAGGTTCGGGGAGAAGTTGCCGGCACCCCGCATTGCCTGGCGCGGCAGAGTTAGCGAGGCCGGTGTGCTCAGCCGAATTACCGTGCTCCGCCGTTAACTAAGCTTTAGCAATTGGCGGGTCTGCCCCGTCCCGATCTGGCATTTATGGCGGGCGGCGACCTTCCCAAGGTTAGCTGCCTTGTTCGGGAGCAGATGCACATGATCGAAACACTCGTGACCAAGGTCCTCGACAAGCTGAGTGGCGAAAACCTGGCCACAGCGGGCTTGCTGCTTCTCACCGCATTGGGCAGCGCGCTGATTGCCTATTGGCGAACCGTGGAAAAGAAATCTTGGGCCGAGTTCTTTGAATTCGCCTTTCCTAAGGAGGTGATCCTCCATCCTTCGGCGCGCGCCGACGCCTTGTTCTGGATCACCAAGCGGCTGATCATGCCGTTCCTGCTGATCCCCTCCGGCATCATCTTTGTTGCCGCAGTGGCGTTCGGCACCAATCAGGTTTTGGGTGCCCTGTTCGGCATCAGCGCGCCCTTGCTCGGCTCGCCTGGTCCGGTCGTGGTTGTTGTTTTCACGCTGACCATGCTGCTGGCCTATGACATCTCTTATTACCTTTATCACAAGGCCCAGCATAAGATTCCGATCTTGTGGGAACTGCATAAGGTGCACCACTCCGCCGAGGTGATGGTGGGCATCACCAAGGACCGGGTTCACCCGCTGGATGATCTGCTTAATCGCATGTGGGACGGCGTTATTCCGGGTATCGCCTTCGGCATCTGGACCCTGGTGGCGCTTGATCCGGTCGAGGTCACTGTCTTCGGGATCAATGTTTACGTGATCCGCAACATCCTGATGATGGATTTCGTGCGACACACCCACTTCAAGATTTCGTTCGGTCCGCTCAACAATGTGGTGCTCTGCCCCCATTGGCACCAGGCTCATCACAGCGTCGATCCACGGCACTACGACAAGAATTTTGGCCTGCTGTTCTCGTTTTGGGACCGCATCTTTGGAACGCTTTATGTTCCGACGCCCGACGAGGACTTCAAGTTCGGCCTCATGGATCGCGACGCGCATGAGTACCAGTCGCTGTTCGGCCTTTACATCCTGCCGCTCAAGAAGATGGGGCGCATCCTTGTGCGTTTAGTGCGGGTCCGTTCCGCCAAGGTGGTACAAACGCAGGATACCCCGTCATGAACATGCATGCGGCCACGGGGCTCGTTCGTGCCGAGAAGATCGAGATCGTTCGCGATGATGCGCGCCTTCGGCAGATCGCTCCGGCCTGGGATGCATTGTGGGAACGGGCCGATGGGCTGGTGTTCCAGTCGCATGGATGGATTTGGGCCTGGTGGGAACATGTCGGGGATCCCGACCGGCGAAAGCTGCGCATCGGATTGGTCTGGAATGGTGATCGCCTCGAGGCTGTGATGCCCTTAACTATCCATCACCGGCGGGGCCTTCGGTTTCTCGAATGGGCCGCCAACAGTTATAGCGACTACGAGGACATCCTGGTGGCGCCCCATTGCCCCACAGATGCTCTTGATCGCTTGTGGAACAAGCTGCGCGAGCAGGGAGGATACGACGTGGCCCTCCTCAACCGCCTGCGTCCTGAGGCGCAGGCATGCCAATTGGCTTCCCCGACAGGCGGAAAAAAGCTTCGTCCTAATCACCGCTTCGAAGTTGCCCATCGCGTCAGCGGGAATTGGCCCACGGGCGCTGCCTGGTTCGAGAGCCAGAACAAGAAGGCGCGGCAAAACCACCGGCGTGGCGAGAAGGCGTTAAGCGAGGCTGGCGCGGTGCGCTTTCGGCTCCTTGGGACAGACGAGCCGCTGGCGCCCGTTCTCGAGCGCCTCGCTGCCCTCAAGCGGCAATGGCTCGCGGCGCGTGGCTTTCAATCAGAGCTCTTCGCCGAAGATACCAATACGCTCAACAGCCTCGTCAATGTTCTGCGCGAAAAAGGCATTCTGCGCCTTTTTGTGCTTGAGGTAGATGGGTTGATCGTAGCCGTGTCGGTCAATTTCGTGCAGCGCGGCACCTTGATGGCCTTTGTCACCACCTATGATCCGGCCTTTGAACGCGCGTCACCCGGAACCTTGTTGATAAACGACTACATCATGTGGGCGTTCGATCATGGTCTCAGCACGGTGGATTTCCTGTGCGGGGCGGAAGCCTTCAAGCTTCGCTTTGCCACCGAAACACAGACGCTGGGAACCCTCGTCGGCGCCGGGTCATTGCGCGGGCAGGTGGCACTTGGGGCTGATCGACTCAAGCACAAGCTTGACCATTGGCGTGAGGAGCGAGCAACGACTGCTGGACAGCCATGAGCGAGCGCTACAAGGAGACCAGCCTAGCTGGCCTCGCGGTCGATATGGTGGCGTGCTGAGCCTGCGCTTTTCGTCAGAGGCCTGCGCTGCGGAAATTCCGCAGGTGATCATGCCGTCCGAGCCGTTGTGGGCGGCGGAGGCGCGTCGGGGGTGTATGCCAAAGGGCCGAGTCCGGCTTTTCGCACCCCCAGAGCACTGGCTTGCGGGAATAGTCAGGTGGATAGACGGTTGGCTGGGTCATCCCGGATCTCCGTCGGTGAAGACCAGCATGGTCGAGACGATAACAAGCGTTGCAGCAACGGCGAGAGCGATGGACATGTTTGCCTCCTGGTTCGCTGCCGCAACGGGTGGGGCGGCAGAGCGATCCATGAGGTGGGCGAGGGGCTTGTATGAGCCAGATGCGCGTGTGCGGCAGGCGTGCTCGAAAACGCTAGATCCTTATCAGGTCAAAGAAATCTGGCGGGTCTCAACCTTGATCAGATAAGCCGCTCCTGCTGCGCAGAGCAGCAATACCGCGAAAAGGCCAATTGCTACGGGAAAGCCCTGCGCGATCACCAGCGCCAGTGCCGAGGGGGCAAGGAGGCCGCCCAGGCGGGCCATGGAACCAGCAGCGCCCATGCCGGTTGCCCGGATGGCGGTGGGGAAAAGTTCGGGCGTGAAGGCGTAGAGAGCGCCCCATGTGCCCAAGAGGGCAAAGCTCATCAGGAGGATGGAGGCGCCAACCACGAGCGTATCGGTTGTCAAAAGGAAGAGGGCGCAGCCGACCGCGCTCAGTAGAAGAAAGGCGACCAGGGTTGGCCGGCGGCCCCAGCGCTCAACGCCCCAAGCGGCCAGGGCATAGCCGGGCAGTTGCGCCAGGGCGACCAGGACCAGAAAGCCATAGCCCCTGACATAGCCGAAGCCTTCCTCGGCCAGCCGTGCGGGCATCCAGGTGAAGACGCCGTAGTAGGAGACCGAAACAAGGAACCAAACCAACAATATAAGGAAGGTGCGGTGCCGCAGTGCGGGAGCGAGGAGGTGGGTTTGGGTGCTGGAGTGCGGGAGGCTGGGCGTTTCATCGGGACTTAGTTCCTGCTTCCCGTTGGTGCGTAGCATTTGGTTGAGCACGCCTTTGGCCTGGTCGATCCGGCCGGTGCGGAGCAGGTGGAGCGGAGATTCGGGTACCCAGAGGCGCAGCCAAATACCGATCACGGCGGGAAGGCCAGTAAAAACAAAGATGTAGCGCCAGCCATCGGCCGGAACATAAAGGCTCACAGCCCAGGCCGCGAGAGCAATGGCGACGGTGCCCAGGGCCCAAAAACCTTCGAGCATGACGAGCCAACGGCCGCGCGAGCGGGCGGGGAGGAACTCGGCCATGAGGGCATAATCGACTGGAAGAGTGCCGCCGACGGCCAAGCCGGTAAGAAAACGCAGGGCTAAAAGTAAAGTAAAATCAGGCGCTAAGGCCGAGAGAATGCCGAAAACGGCGTCCATGGCGACGGTGAGGAGGAGCACCTGACGGCGGCCGAAGCGATCGGCGAGACGGCCGAAGAGGGTGGCACCGATCAGCATGCCCAGGAAGAATAAGGTGCCGGTCTGAAGGGCAGAAGTGATCGACAAATCAAAGGTTTGCGCGATGGAGGCGCCGGTGAAACCGACAGCCAGAACCTGCATAGCATCGGCGGCCCAGACGAGGCCGAAGACCCCGAGAAGGCGGCGCTGGAAGGGGCCGGTGCCGGCACGGGCCATGATGGTCTCGACGGGAAGGGACATGGCTGGCCTCGTTTTCGCCACAAGAATGAACGGTGTCTGAACGACTCACTGGGGTGCTTCGTTGTCCTCATGAACGAAGGGATTGTCCAGACCGGATGGTTTGGGCATAATCCGGCACGAGCACCCATGAGGAGAGCGAAATGAGAACCTTTGTGTCCAGCCAGAAAGGAGCAGACAACCAACAGGACATGAAGCTTTATGCCGTTTCCATTTTCCTCGGCGAGGACGGATGCCGACGCACCCCTTAGCCGTTTCTCCAAACTTTTCAGACCACACACACTAGACGCCGATAGCGCACGCCACAAAAGGCGGCTGCGTCAGTTCGTGTCGTATTATCGGCCGCATATCCCGCTTCTCCTCGCCGATGTTGCCTGCGCTATATTGGTGGCGGCGACGGCGCTAGCCTTGCCGCTTTGCGCCAACTATGTGACCCGCACGCTGGTCGACTTGCCCGAGGCGCCGGAGGCGATCGGGCAAATCTATGCCGTGGGTGGCCTGATGCTGGCCATGCTGGCCGTCCAGGTACTGGCGATCTTTTTCGTCGACTACCAGGGCCATGTGATGGGCGCCAAGATCGAGGCCCATCTGCGCAAGCAGCTGTTCGACCATTGCCAGACGCTGTCCTTTGCCTTTTACGACAGCCAGCGCGTGGGGCAGCTGATGAGCCGGATCACCAATGACACCTTCTGGATCGGTGAGCTCTACCACCATGGGCCAGAGGATCTGTCGGTTGCCGTGCTCAAGTTCTTCGGAGCGCTCGCCATCCTCTTTATCATTGATCCGGTGCTGACGCTGGTGATTGCCGGCTGCACTCCCTTTGCCGTGCTCTATGCACTTCATTTCAACGGGCGGATGAATGTGGCGCTGCAGCAGAGCAAGGAGCGGATCGCCGGAGTCAACGAGCGGGTGGAGGACTCGCTCGCCGGGATCCGGGTGGTGCAGTCCTTTGCCAATGAGCCATTGGAGGCGCAGCGGTTCGCCCAGGCAAATGCGCTGTTCCTCCAGAGCCGCAGGGATGGCTATCGCAGCGAGGCCTTCTTTTCGGTGGGCAGCGAAACTTTTGCCCAGCTGGTGACGGTTCTGGTGATCGTGTTGGGTGCGGTGCGGGTGGTGACGGCCGATCTCACCGTCGCCGAGATGCTGACCTTTCTTCTTTGCGTCGCAGTGCTGGTCGATCCGGTGCAGCGGCTCGCCAATTTCGTGCGGCTCTGGCAGGAGGGCTATACCGGCTTCGTGCGGGCCATGGAGCTGCTCGACATCCAGCCGGCTGTCACGGATCGTCCCACTGCCCGGCCGCTTGACCGTGTGAAAGGCGCCGTCAGTTTCCGCGGTGTGAGCTTCCGCTATGGGGAAGAGGGCACCGCCGTGCTCAAGGATGTGTCGCTCGAGATCGCGCCCGGCGAGTTCGTGGCGCTGGTCGGACCGTCCGGGGTGGGCAAATCAACGCTCTGCGCGCTGATCCCGCGCTTCTACGATGTGGACGGTGGGCAGGTGCTGATCGACGGGCGGGATGTGCGCGAGATCACGCTCCAGTCGCTCCGCCGCAATGTGGGGGTGGTGCAACAGGACATCTACCTTTTCAGCGGCACGGTCGCGGAAAACCTTCGCTATGGCCGCCCCGATGCGTCGGACGAGGAGATCCGGGCAGCGGCTAGGGCTGCCAATGCCCATGAGTTCATCGCGGCGCTGCCGCAGGGCTACGACACCGATATCGGTCAACGCGGCGTCAAGCTCTCCGGCGGGCAGAAGCAGCGGCTGACGATTGCCCGGGCATTCCTCAAGAATCCGCCGATCCTGATTTTTGACGAGGCGACCAGTGCGCTCGACAACCAAAGCGAGCGTGCCGTGCAGAAGGCCCTGCTGGACCTGAGCAAGGGACGGACCACCATCGTGATCGCCCACCGGCTATCCACTGTGCGCCATGCCGACCGCATCATCGTTTTGACCGAAGATGGGGTGAGCGAGGAAGGCGGACATGACGAGCTGATGGCGCGCGATGGGCTTTATGCGCAGCTGCATCGGGTGCAGGGGAGCATTTGAGAGGGAAGGGAAACCGTGCTCTGCCGGGCGTGTCCGGGAGTGGAGGGGCGTTCGTTGTGCCTCCCTCCCCTTGAGGGGGACTGTTCATTTCGTGCGCTCCACTCTCAAGACTGCCGGTTCTTTCGCCTCCCTCTCCCTTGAGGGGAGGGCCGGGGTGGGGGTGCTGTGGGACGGGAAGAACTCTTTGGTTTTGGTACGCTGGGCACGCAGCACCCCCACCCTTGGTCCCTCCCCTCAAAGGGGAGGGTGTCGACTGCAAACTCCAACCGAGAAGTCCAAAGTGAACACTCCTCCCTTGAGGGGAGGGCTGGGGAGGGGGTCGTGTCGCGAGCCACTGAGGGACCCCGACCCTCCCTCAAGGGGGAGGGAGGGCATAATCCCAAGCTCTTGGTCAAAACCCTCGATCATGAGCCCAAGTGAACACTCCCGGTGGGGAGGGCGGCCCTTTGTGGTAACAAAAAGAACCCCCTCCCTCGGTCCCTCCCCTCAAGGGGGAGGGAAGGGTGAGCCCAATAGTCCCTGTTCTGGCTTGGCCTTTGATGCAGGAGTTACTTGCGGCGGGAGCGGAGGGCTGAGAGGGCCAGGGATACGGGAAGCGCGGCGGCCATGGCGCCGAGGGAATGGCTGCGTTGTGGACGGTACTTGCTGAGCGCGGCGTTGTAGCCGGCCTGCCAGTCCGCACTTTTTCCCTGGCCGTCGTCGTGGCCCACCTTGTCGGCCTCTTCACCGACCGTGTCGGCGGCGGTGGCATGGCGGCGGCCCATGGGATCGCTGGCGCCGACGGTGGAATCCTTCTTGGTTTGCCGTTCGGCTTCGGAATTGAGCTCGGCCCCGATCAAGACGGCGATGATGCTGATCCACATCCAGGTGAGCATGCCGATGAGGCCGCCCAGCGAGCCATATGTCTTGTCGAAGTTGCCGAAATTGGCGGCATACCAGGAAAAGAGCAGGGACAGGATGATGATGGCCACGGTGGCGAGGATCGCGCCGGGCGTGATCCAGCGCCAGCGGGCCTGCTGGCGGCTGGGACCAAAGCGGTAAAGGGCGGCAAGACCCAGCATGAGCGCGACAATCAGGAGAAGATAGGTGCCGATCCTGACCAGCCATTCGAGGCCGGCGCCCAGGCCAAGAAAATCGAGGATCACCGGGACGAGGACGGCCGCGCCGATCATCAGGACGGCGCCGACAATGCCGGCCAGGGTGAACAGAAGCGCCGTGGCATTGAGCTGGAAGAAGTTGCGGCTTTCGCGCTCGTCATAGGCAATGTTCATCGCCTCGAACAAGGTCTTGACGCCGGAGCTGGCGCTCCAGAGCGCGAGGGCAATGGAGATGATGAGGGCAAAGCTCAGTGTGCCGCCGCCGGTGGTGGCGAGGCGGGTGAGTTGCTCGTTGAGGATCTCCATGCCGCCTTCGGGGACGAAGGAGGAGAGGAGCTGGAGGTGCTCGGTGACGGTGGCCGGATCGGTGAAGAGGCCATAGATCGACACAAAGGCGGTGAGCGTCGGAAACAGGGACAGGAGGAGGAAATAGGTGACCGCAGCCGCGATCATGGTCACCCGGTCATCGTTGAACTCCTTGTAGGTCCGCATCAGGACGTCTTTCCAGCCGGACGCCGGAATTTGTTGCGGTTTGTCGGCCTCGCGGCCCCTGCCTTGGTCGGAAACGTGTTCTGCGGTGGCCATCTCGCACTCCTTTTGCCGCAAGAACGATGCTGCCAAGCCACGGTTGCACGCCCGCCATTGGTTTGATGCTGGATAGGTTTGATGGGGCGATCTTCTCCAGGTCGCTCAAGCGTGCATTGTTGGCGTGGAGAGCGCGCTGGAGTCACTTGCCATCCCGTCGGCCTCACCCTATGGTGATAATAATATAACTAATAAAGATGAGGGCGGAGATGGATCACCTGGGCGTTGCCGGGGTTGCGGAACAGCCGGTGGGCGCGCGCCGAAGCATGTCGCTGGATGGCGTGTGGCGGTTCCGGCATGAGGATGGACCCTGGCGCGATGCCCATGTGCCGTCCCCCTGGCAGGCCGAGTTCTCCGATCTGGTGGATACATTCGGCAGTGCCGTTTACCAGCGCTCGTTCACCGTGCCGCAAGAGCTGGCCCAAGGGGAACTCGTCCTGCATTTCGGTGCGGTCAGCTATTATTGCGATGTGTTCCTCAACGGAGAGAAGTTGGGCAGCCACGAGGGCGCTTATCTGCCGTTCGAATTCGTCGTCCCTCGCCCACTCCTCAAGGCGCAGAACGAGCTGGAAGTGCGGGTGGTCATGCCATCGGCCGACCAGACCCTTTATCCCGATTACCCCTTCAGCGAAGTGCCGCACGGCAAGATGAGCTGGTATGGCCGGATCGGCGGGCTCTGGCAGTCGGTCCAGCTCAAGTCGCGCGATCCGCGCCGCGTCGAAGCGGCGGTGATCACGGCCGGGATGGATGGCGTGCTCGGGCTCGATCTACGGTTTTCCCAGGCGGCGCAGGGTTTTTCGGCAGAGATCAGCGTCCTTGATGGGTCGGGCGCGGTTGTGGCAGCGGGCTCCGTTCAAGCTGCGGGCGAAGTGTCTACACGGCTCGAAGTGGCAAATGCCAAGTTGTGGTCGCCCGAAGAGCCCAATCTTTATCGTCTCCGGATCGAACTGGGCGACGGGGCCGAGCCCTATACGGAAAGCTTTGGCTTCCGCACGGTGGAAACGCGGAACGGGCAGATCCTGCTCAACGGCAAGCCGATCTATATGCGCGGGGCGCTGGACCAGGACTATTATCCCCAAGGGATCTACACCGCGCCTTCGCTCGAATTCCTGGAAGACCAGGCGCGCAAGGCCAAGCATCTCGGGCTTAATCTGCTGCGTTGCCACATCAAGGTGCCGGACCCGCGCTACTATGAGGTGGCGGACCGGTTCGGGCTTCTGGTGTGGACCGAAATCCCGAACGTTGCGAGCTTTACCACCCAATCGGCCCAGCGGCTGCGCGACACCATGACGGGTATCTTGGAGCGCGACCGCAACCACCCTTCGATCATTGCCTGGACCATTATCAACGAAGACTGGGGCATGCGGCTGGTCGAAAATGCCGAGCACCGGCAGTGGCTCAAGGACACTTATGACTGGCTCAAGGCCAAGGATCCGACCCGGCTCGTGGTCGACAATTCGGCGTGCTTTCCCAACTTCCACGTCAAGAGCGACCTTAACGACTTCCATTATTACCGCTCGGTGCCCGAGCGGCGGCAGGAATGGGACGATATCACCAAGCAGTTCGCCGCCGGCGCCGACTGGACCTATTCCTCGCTGGGCGATGCCGAGCGGCGCGGCGACGAACCGCTGATCGTTTCCGAATTCGGCGTCTGGGGCTTGCCGGACCCGAGCAAGCTGCGCCGCCCGGACGGGAGCGAACCCGACTGGTTCGAGACCGGTGCCCTTTGGGGCGACGGCGTGGCCCTGCCGCACGGCGTGGAGCAGCGCTTTGCCGCGCTCGATCTTGACCTGACCTTCGGCTCGTTCGAGGCGTTCATCGAGGCGGCACAGTGGTACCAGTTCCGCAACCTGCGCTACCAGATCGAGACCATGCGCCAGCATGCCTCCATTATGGGTTATGTGATCACGGAACTGACGGATGTCCATTGGGAAGCCAATGGGCTCCTCGACATCGAGCGCAATCCGCGCGTGTTCCACGATGTGTTCGCCCAGATCAACGCCGACCTCGTGATCGTGCCCAGGCCCGAGCGGTTCTCGGCTTATGCTGGCACCAAGCTGCCGATTGAGGTCACGATCGCAACGGGCGGCGTGAGCGTGCCCGAAGGGGCGGAGCTGCGCTGGAGCGGGGATGTCGAGGGTGCGCTAGCGATTCCCCCGACGGGGCCGGTATCCACCTATGTCGCCGTGCTCAACTTGCCTATGCCGGAGGCGGAGAAGAACGGGATTGTTCATCTCGACTTCGTGCTGCAGGCCGGCGGGGAGGAATTGTCGCGCAACAGCCTCGATGTGTCGCTGTTTTCCGCGCGCAGCACGGCGAACCTGCCTAGCCTTGCCGTGCCCGATGCGGCGCTGGCAGCCTATGTGCAGAGCCTGGGCTACCAGGTGGTCGGGGCAGGGGACGCGGACGTCCACCTCGTGCATGCGGTGAATGGGGACGATGTGGAGGCCATCAAGGCAGGCGCACGCTATGCGATCATTGCCGATGGCACCGTCAAGACCAACAGCAATCTGCGCACCGACATGCCGGCGGGCGAATTGCCGCACCGGAGCATTGTGGCGGACGGGCTGCAGTTCCGTCCCAGCCTCGACCAGCACCTGCCGGGCATCAGCCTTGTGGAGCGGGACGGCACGATCTGGCGCGGTGACTGGATCGCCGGCTTCTCCTGGGTGAGGCGCGCCGGGGCATTTGCCGACCTGCCGGGGACGCCGATTCTTGATCTGTCGTTTTCGGGCGTGGTGCCGCACCATCTGCTCCTCGGCTTCCGGCCCTGGGAATTCGGCAACAATGTCCTTGCGGGCATGGTGGTGGGCTGGGTGCATAAGGCGGCGGCCATCATGGGGCAGAAGCGGGTGGGCCGCGGCGGGGTGGTGGCCACGACGTTCCGGCTGACCCGGGAGGCGCCGGGTGCCGATCCGGTGGCGGCGGCTCTCCTTGACGGCGTGATCCGGACCGCGGCGGCGTTGCCGGTCGACCGCTAACGTTTCGATTTTCCCCGCAGGCAAGCTTGTGGGGAAAACACCTAAGCCAGGAGGCTTCAATCAGTGGCGATGGGATTGACTACGGGCGCCATCCGCTGATTAGTATGATAAATAATGGTGAGCGAACGCAGAGTTGCCGCCACAGGATAGAAGGGCCCCGGCCCGCAGAGGAGAGACAATGTCCGATATCGTCCTCAATGAGGTCAGCAAGTCCTTCGGCTCGGTGAGCATCCTGGAAAAGGTGTCCATGCACATCAAATCCGGCGAGTTCATCGTGTTCCTGGGACCCTCGGGCTGCGGCAAGTCCACCCTGCTGCGCATGATCGCAGGCCTTGAAGCGGTGAATTCTGGCGAGATCTTCATTGGCGGCGAACGGGTCGACCAGTTGCCGCCCAATGAGCGCGGCGTCGCCATGGTGTTCCAGAACTATGCGCTTTATCCGCATATGAGCGTGCGCGACAATATGAGCTTCGGGCTGCAGAATATCGGCACGCCCAGGGACGAAATCGCCAAGCGTGTCGATAATGCGGCGCGGATGCTGGAGATCACGCAGCTGCTGGATCGCAAGCCGGCGCAGCTTTCGGGCGGGCAGCGGCAGCGCGTGGCCATTGGGCGCGCGATCGTGCGCGATCCCAAGGCGTTCCTCCTTGATGAGCCGCTCTCCAACCTCGATGCGGGGCTGCGGGTGCGCACGCGGCTGGAGCTCGCGCAGCTGCACAACCGGATCAAGGCCACGATGATCTTCGTGACGCACGACCAGACGGAGGCGATGACGCTCGCGACGCGGATCGTGGTGATGAACAATCGCGGCATCGAGCAGATCGGCACGCCCATGGAGGTGTATTCCCGGCCCGCGACGCGATTCGTGGCGAGCTTTGTGGGCTCGCCCGCGATGAATTTCCTGCCGGTGAGCGCCGTCAGCGAGGCCGGCGGGCGCGCCAGCGTCGGCTTTGGCGGGTCCAATAGCCTTCAGACCGCCATTCTGATGAGTGCGCTGGGCCGGAGGCAGTATACGATGGGCATTCGCGCGGAAGCCGCCCGTATCGGCCATGAAGGACAGGGCGTGGAAGCCACTGTCGATGTGGTGGAGCGGCTGGGCGAGCGCACGCTGGTTTATGCGCGGCTCGCCGATGGCGCGCCGATCGTGGCGGAGGACGAGGGCATCAGCCGGGTCAATGCGGGCGATACGGTGCGCATTGCGCTCGATGGCAATGCGGCGATCCTGTTCGACGAAAGCGGCAAGGCTTTTCACGCCGCGGCCTGAGGCCAGGTGGAGGAGAATAAAGGGCGCAAGGCTATGCCGGAGCCCGGACACAAGAATTCAGCACTGCTTCAGGGCGGTGATCTGAACAAAGGCGCGGCCCGCTTCGCCGGCGAGCCGCATGGCCTAAGGACATGGCGCTGGGTTGAATACCCAAGGGAGGTTTAACGTGAAGAATCTACTGAAGATCGCAATGCTGTCGACAGCGCTGCTGTCGGTTGGTGCCGTACAGGCCCAGGAAACCGTCGTGTGGTGGGACTTCCTCGGCGGCGGCGACGGCGTGCGCATGAAGTCGCTGATCGACCAGTTCAACCAGGAGCATTCGGGCGAGATCCAGATCCAGGCGACTACGCTGGAATGGGGTACCCCGTTCTACTCCAAGGTGCAGACCTCGGCCGCGATCGGGGAAGGTCCCGACGTGATGACCTACCACCTGTCGCGCATCCCGCTGGGCGTCGAGTCAGGTGCATTGGCTGAAATCAGTGCCGAAGACCTGGCCAGTGTCGGCCTTGGTCCGGACACCTTTGCCGCTTCCAACTGGGAAGCCGGCCAGATTGACGGCAAGATCTACGCCGTTCCGTTCGATATCCACTCCATTATCCTCTACTACAACAAGGACAAGCTGGCCGAAGCCGGTCTTCTGGGCGAGGACGGCAAGCCGACCGGCCTTGATGGCGCCGAGAACTTCGCCGCAGCACTCGAAAAGCTGAAACCCGGCTCCGAATACGCCCTGTCGCTCCAGACCTCGGGTGACGGCACGCCATGGCGCGTGTTCTATTCGCTGTTCGGCCAGCAGGACGGTGTGTTCCTAGGAGAAGACGGCACCTTCTTCCCCGAAGACAGCATCCCGAAAGCCGTTACGGCTGTTGAAACCATGGCCAGCTGGGTTGAAGGTGGCTACGCACCCGAGTTGACCGAATATGAAGGCTCAGTTGCCCTGTTCACGGCTGGCGACGCCGCGCTCCATATGAACGGGGTGTGGGAAGTGCCCACCATGACCGACCTTGCCGCCAAGGGTGAGCTCGGCTTCGATTGGGGCGCCATTGCGCTGCCGACCTTCTTCGATCATCCCGCGACCTGGGCCGACTCGCATGCTTTTGCGATCCCGAACAATGTCGGCAAGGAAATGACCCCGGAAAAGAAGGCAGCCGTTCTTGAAGTCATCTCCTGGATGAACAAGAACTCGCTCGCCTGGGCCGATGCCGGCCACATCCCGGCCTATTCCCCGACCCGCGAAAGCGAAGAGTTCCGCACCAAGGAGCCGAACGCAACCTATTCGATCCTGGCCGACACGGCTGTATTCGACCCGCGCTCGACCCTGGCTGGCGTGGCATCGCCGGTCTACGACGCCGTTGCCAACTACATCAGCCCCGCCATGAACGGCGAAATCGAACCACAGGACGCCATCGACGAGATGAAGGCCGACCTGCAGGACCAAGCTGAGTAACATCGACGTACGATCCGGCGGCAGACTATCGCCGCCGGATCATCTCCTAAGGGCCGGAGCACCATGATCAGGAACCAACGCCGCGAATGGGCGATCGCTTTTCTTCTCGTCCTGCCGTTTTTGCTAACTTACGGCGTCCTGTTCCTGTGGCCGACCATCCAGATGGTCCAGCTCAGCTTTACCGACGCGCCCCTGATCGGGCCCGGAGAGTGGGTAGGGCTCGAGAACTACATCGAAATGTTCGATGACCGCCGGTTCTGGATTGCATTCAACAACACGGCTTATTTCGTCGTCCTGACGGTGATCCCCAATACCCTGATCGGGTTGGCCATCGCCATGATGGTGTCGCGCCTTAAAGGCTGGCAGCAGAGCGTGATCCTCGCCATGTTCTTCTTGCCCTACATCCTGCCGGTCTCGGTGGTGTACCGGATCTGGAACTGGATGTTCAACGTGCAGTTCGGCATCCTCCAGTACCCAATCAGCGCCATTGCGGGGGAACGCATCAACGTGTTCCGCACCCAGTGGATGTTCATGCCTGCCGTCGCGCTCGTCACCATCTGGTGGACCTGTGGTTTCAATATCCTGCTGTTCCTGGCCGGCCTGCGTTCGATCTCGGCCGATATCTACGAGGCAGCAGCGCTCGACAATGCCAACCGGTGGACCATTTTCCGCAAGATCACCTGGCCGCTGATCTGGCCCGTAACGGCACTGGTGCTGACCATCCAGCTCATTCTGCAGCTCAAGATCTTCGACCAGGTCTACCTATTTGTGCAGGGCGGACGGCCGGATCCGTCCATGGTCATGGTGCAGTATATCTACAGCCAGGCTTTCCAGAAAAACCAGGGTGGCTATGCAGCAGCCATTTCGGTGGCGCTCTTCGTGATCGTTATCGTGTTCTCAGTTCTGCAGTTCCAGCTGCTTCGTTCCCGAGGTGAAAAATGAGCGTGGCACAGGAACAAGTCTCCACCATTACAACAGCGCACACTGCCAGGCGCGGCCGCTCCCGGGCATGGGATCTTGGTGCGCTCGTTCTGACACTGGTGACGGTGGTGTTCGCCGTCCTCTGGGCGTTTCCGATCTACTGGGCGCTGGTGACGACGCTCAAGCCGGAGTCGCAGGTGATCGGGCGCTCGCTTGATTTTCTGCCGCGCACTTGGACGATCGATGCCTACTGGCACGTGCTGGTGAACACCCAGATCGGACGTTGGTATCTTAATTCGCTGGTGACCTCGGTGGCCGTGACCATGCTGACGCTGATCACGTCGGCGGCCACGGCCTATGCCTTGTCCCAGCTGCGGTTCCCTGGGCGGACCTTGATCTACTACATGATCCTGGCGAGCTTCATGGTGCCGATCGCGGCCTTGATCGTGAACCACTTCATCCTGATGGCGCAGTTCGGCCTCATCAACAACTGGCTCGGCGTGATCTTCCCGCAGCTGATCCATCCCGTTGTGATCATCGTCTACAAGAACTTCTTTGACTCCGTGCCCAAGGAGTTCCGCGAGGCGGCCAAGATGGATTCGGCCAGCGAGTGGCGCATCTTCACCCGCATATACCTGCCGATGAACTGGGGCGTGACCACAGCGTTGGCGATCGTCACCTTTATCGGCGCCTGGAACAATTTCCTTTGGCCGTTCCTGGCGGTGTCCCGGCCCGAGATGATGAACGTGGCGGTGGGTATTACTGCGGTCAATGATGCGTTCGGCGTGCAGTATGCGCGCGAACTGGCCGGGGCGATCCTTGCGGCCCTCCTTGTGGCGGTGCTGTATCTAATCTTCCAGCGGCGGGTGACGCAGGCGATCATGCTGTCGGCCGGCATCAAGGGCTAGAAGAGCAAAGGGCGGCCCGGTGGGTCGCCCTTTTTCCTCCTAATTGCTGCAGGCCCAGACTGCGATGCGGCAACCTTCGTCGCGTCGCCGGCAGGCAGCCATGGCGTTGTTCTGTGCTTCGGCGCGGCTATAGCCCCAATTGGTGCCCCAGCCGCCATTGCGCCCACGGGCCACAGCGCCGCAGGCATTGTGGAAATTGACCGCGATCCGGCAGTCCCAGGCGTTCTCGTCGCAATAGGACATGGCCCATTCTTGGGCGCTGGCGCGGCTGTCGCGGCGCGTGCTGTAGCCATAGGCGCCCGTATCCGGCGAAAAGGCGATGGCGCCATAGCTGGCCGCTTCGGCACCGGCACACAGAAGCAAAAGGGCCGCAAAGGCCGTAGATAAACGAAACATGGATGGTCCCCCCAAGGATGATCCTATCCTGCGGGGGCGCTGCTGTTTGCGCCAGTGGTGAAGGCTGCTTTATTGCTCAGCAGGGTAAAGCATGCGCGGCCGCAAACCTCCTTAACCTCGTTGGGAGTTTGCGTTGACGAAGGGGCGCCTGATCCGTACCAATGCCCGCCATGGCCTCGTGGCGGAGGGACACGCAGGGGATTGCAAACCCCCACACCCTTGGTTCAAGTCCAGGGCGAGGCCTCCATTTTTCCCATGCAGGGGTGAACCCAGGCCATGTGCCTGGGTTCAACATTTCTGGGCGCTTACTGGCTGGTGCCAGAGGTGGAGCCGCCTTCGGATGAGGTCGCCGCTTCTCCTTCACCGCTTTCGCTGTCGTCCTGGGCGACATAAACGGTGATGGCACCATCCGAGCCCGAAAGCCCGAGGATCTCGCCGCCGCCAATGCCCTGCTGGGCCAGCTGGGCGGAGATCGCTGAGTTGCCGAACAAGGCCGATTCCACCTCACTGTTGAGATCGGCAGAGCTATCGTCCTCGCAATCGGTAAGGCGAACCACGGTCACGGAGGTGGCGGAAGCGATGGCGGCGACATCGTCCGTGCCCATCATGCCCGTGCCCGAAAGATCAACTGCAGCGCAGTCCTCTGTTCCGGAGGGTGAGTCCTGGTCATCATCATCGTCGCTTTCGGCAGCAGCCTGTTCTTCGTCCGAGATGACGCCGTCGCCATCCGTATCGAGGTCGGTGTCACCGGAGGTGCTGCCGCCCGTGGTGCCGTTTCCGCCCGCATCGGCATCGTCGTCACCGGCAGTTTCGTCGTCATCGGCCGTGCCGTCGCCATCGGTGTCAACAGAAGCGTCCACCTCGGCGCCAGCATTGACGTCGGTGGAAACGCCATCCATGGAGCCGGAGACCGAGCCGCTCGCGCCAGCGCCGGCACCGGCCGAAACGTCCTGGGCGATGGAAACATTAGCGGTGCAAAGCAGCAGGGCAGTGCTCAAGGCAAGAAGGGATGTGGTTTTCATGTGCGGTTTTCCCTTTAGGAAAAGCCCCCGCAAGCCCTCTAACGAGTGCCATTGTTCTTGGTTGCCTCCGCCCGAGCGGCTCCGGGAGGAGAAAGCTGAGGTCTGGCAGTGTTTTCCCTCCTCTCAAGGCTGGTCAAGCACCGTCCCGAATGCCAAAAGACTGCGGTAGGGTTCTGACCATTCGAGATGTTGACATGACCGAGACTTCCATTTTCGCGCGCGTTGTTGCTGCCGTCGGGGCCGTTGCGGTTGCCGTTCGCCACCGGAGCGATGGTCCGCGCCCGCCGGTCTATGGCACCACGCCGGCCATTCCCAACCCCAAGCCGCAGGGCGCCATCCCAACGCTCAAGATGCCGACCGCCAAGGGCTGGGAGGGCGGCCGCACGCCGGTGGCTGCGCCGGGGCTCAAGGTCAATGCCTTTGCCGCCAAGCTCGACCACCCGCGCAATATCCTGGTGCTGCCCAATGGCGATGTGCTGGTGGCCGAATCCATGGGGGAATCGGGCAGCCCCAAGACGCTGTTCGACCATGCCATGTCGAGCACGATGAAGCGCGCGCGCGCCTCGGGCGACAGCCCCAACCGCATCACCCTGCTGCGCGACAGCGACGGAGACGGCGTGGCCGAAACGCGCCACCCCTTTATCGAGAATGTGCGCCAGCCTTTTGGCATGGTGCTCCTTGGCGACAAGCTTTATGTGGGCGCGAGCGATGCCGTGCTGGTTTACGACTACCAGCCGGGCGCAACGCGCCTTACGACGCCCGGTCGCCGGATCATGGACCTGGTGCCCGGCGGGCACTGGACGCGCAACCTCATCGCCAGCAAGGACGGGCAGAAGCTTTACGTCGCCGTCGGCTCGCTGAGCAATATCGCCGAGGGCGGCATGGAGGTGGAAACCAACCGCGCCTGCATCCACGAGCTGGACCTCCAGACCAATCAGTCGCGCATCTTCGCCGGCGGCCTGCGCAATCCCGTAGGCATGGCCTGGGAGCCTTCGACCGATACGCTTTATACCGTGGTAAACGAGCGCGATGGCTTGGGCGACGAGACCCCGCCGGACTACCTGACCTCGGTGCGCGATGGCGGCTTTTATGGCTGGCCCTATAGCTATTGGGGCCAGACGGTGGACGACCGGGTGCCGCAGGATGCGGCGAAAGTCGCCTCCGCCTTGGCACCCGACTTTGCCCTGGGCGGCCATACGGCATCGCTGGGACTGTGCTGGCTGCCCGAAGGCACCCTGCCGGGCTTTCCCGCCGGCATGGCCATCGGCCAGCATGGCTCGTGGAACCGCAGCAAGCTCAGCGGCTACAAGCTCGCCTTCGTGCCCTTCCAGAACGGCAAGCCGACCGGCCTGCCGCGCGAAATCCTTTCCGGCTTCCTGTCGCCCGACGAGAAGTATTCCTATGGCCGGCCGGTGGGCGTGGCGCTTGCGGCCGACGGCGCAGTCCTGATGGCAGACGATGTGGGCGATGTGATCTGGCGCGTGACCGGCGCTTGATCGATCTCGTGAAAAGGATGTTCCCGTTGCGCTTGCTTGCCGTGCTTCTTGCTCTCGTTTTGCCCGTGGCTAGTGTCATGGGACAGGAGGAGGCCGTGCCGACCCTTGTGGTGGGGGTGCAGGAAAGCGGCACGGTGCAATGGGAAATCCAGACCATCAAGGCGATGGAACTCGACAGCAAGCACGGGCTTGCGCTTGAGATCCGGCCCTTGGCGGACAGCAAGGCCGGGCAGATCGCACTGCAGGCGGGGGCGGTGGATGTGATCCTGTCCGACTTCGTCTGGGTGTCGATCCAGCGGGGCGAGGGGAACCTTGTGAGTATGGTGCCCCATTCGCTGGCCGTGGGCGGGCTGATCGTGCCGGAGGGAAGTCCGATTGCCGAGGTCGCCGATCTCAAGGGCAAGACCATTGCCGTAGCTGGCGGGCCGGTGGACAAGAACTGGGTGATCCTGCAGGCCTTGTACAACAGCGTCACGGGGGGCGTGCTGGCGAGCGATGCCAGTGCGCGGTTCGGTGCGCCGCCGCTGGTCAATGAATTGTTGGGCGCGGGCAGTGTCGATGCCGGGCTCAATTTCTGGCAGTGGAACGCGCGGGCCAAGGCGGCGGGGATGCGGGAAGCCTTGCCGGTGGCCGGGATGCTGGAGCAACTGGGTGTGAGCGAGCAGCCGCCGCTTCTGGGCTGGACGTTCACCGAAGCAACGGCCCAGAACAAAACCGAGGCGCTGACGCGGTTCCTCGATGCGTCGTTCGAGGCCAAGGCGGTGTTGCTCGAGAACGACCAGGCTTGGGACGGGCTCAGGGAGCTGATGGGCGCGGGCGATGATGCGGCGCTGTTCGAGCAGCTGCGCGATGATTACCGCGCCGGGATCGTCCAGCATTATGATCCCGAGGCGATCGGGCCGGCGGAAGAGGCGTTTGCCCTCCTCGCGCGCTATGGCGGAGCGGATGTGGTGGGCGAGCAGACGGCGCTGGAGCCGGGCACGTTCTGGGCAGGATATCGGAAATAACGCCGCAGACGGATAAGGGCCGATCCAGAGGATGGGCCGTCGAGGCCTTGTCCCTGCCGCTGCTGCTCGGGCTGTGGCAGATCTTGGCGGTGGTGTTTGCCCATCGGTTGTTTCCATCGCCCTGGGACGTGGCACAGACGGTGTGGGCGCTGACAGTGGACGGGCGGCTGATCCCGGATCTTCTCAAGACGCTGGGTCGCGCGATGGCGGGGTTTATCCTCGCCATGGTGCTGGGGACGGCGCTGGGAATTGTCCTGGGGCGGGTGCGGAGGCTCAACCGGTTATTTTCGCCTTGGCTCCTCGTGGGGCTCAACCTGCCGGCCATCGTCGTGGCCATTGTGCTTTATATCTGGCTGGGGCTGACCGAAACGGCGCTGGTGCTGGCCGTGGTGATCAACAAGGTGCCGCTGGTGATCACGACGGTCAGGGAGGGGGTGCGGACTTTCCTGCCTGAGTATGAGGAACTGGCGGTGGCCTTGCGGCTCCCGCTCTGGCGGCGGCTGCGCCTGATCTGGGTGCCGCAACTGCTCCCCTTCGTTCTGGCGGCGGCGCGGACGGGACTGTCCCTGATCTGGAAGATCGTCCTTGTCTTTGAAGTGCTGGGCAGCGATGGCGGGGTGGGCTATCGGGTGAGCGTCTTTTTCCAGTTCTTTGACCTAGCGGGGATCCTCGCCTATACTTCGGTGTTCATCATTGTCGTGCTGGCGCTGGAATATGGCGGCTTGCGGCCGCTGGAGCGGAGGGTGCTGCGATGGCGCGCGGACCCGGGCTGAGCATTGCCATTGGGGAAAAGCGTTTCTCCGGAGGTCCAATGCCGCTCCTTTCCGGCTTTGGGTTGGATGTTGAGCCGGGGAGCGTGGTTGCCTTGCTCGGGGCATCGGGCGTGGGCAAATCCACCTTGCTCCGGCTCGTCGCAGGGATCGACACGCAGTTTACGGGCGCGATCACCATTGGCGGGGATCCGGCGCGGGAGGCGCCGCCGCCGGGCATGGTGTTCCAGGATCCGCGGCTCTTGCCATGGCTGACGGCGGGAGAAAATGTTCGCGTTGCCGCCTCGGAACTGGATGCTGACGCCATCGAGGCGCTGCTCCAACAGGTGGGTTTGGGGGGCGTTTCGGGGCTTTATCCGCGGCAGTTGTCGGGCGGCATGCAGCGGCGCGTGGCGCTGGCGCGGGCCTTGGCCACCAATGGCCGATTGCTTCTGCTCGATGAGCCGTTTGTGTCGCTGGACCAGGCACTGGCAGAGGAAATGCACGAGCTTTTGCGTGATGTCCTTGCCGCCTCGGAAGCGACGGTGCTGCTTGTCACGCATGATCCGCTTGACGCTGCGCGGCTTGCTGACCGGGCGGTGCTGCTCGAGGGAAGGCCGGCGCGGATCAGGCAAGAGGTGGTGATGCCCATACCGCCAAGCGCGCGTACGGCTTCCCTTATCACGGAATACCGCGCGCAACTGGTCACTTGAGTTTGGCCGTCGGAGTTCAGGATTTATTAACCATAATGGCAGAGATTGGGTGACCTGTTCGATCGGATCCACCCATGCGCGCGCTTGTTCTTGCTCTTGCCCTTCTGCCTTTCTGCGCCAGCATGGCACTTGCCGGCCCCATGCCGGTCTTGCCTGACCTGCCGCCGCTGCCCGAGGACGCGAGCAGCATGGATGCAGGCGGCTTTTATGCCGGCGTGCTGGCTGGGGGCGCGTTCGGGTCGGACATCGACGATGGCCTCGAAGCAGGCATAGTGCTGGGCAATACCGTCCAGGCGGCCGATCTCCTGCTGGGTGCCGAAGTGCTGGCTTCGGCCAATACCCATGGCGGCGGGACCATTGAAGGCACGCTGCGCCTGGGTGCGCCGGCCGGCGACAGCTTTGCGGTGTTCGGTAGCGCCGGCTTGGGCTATGACTTTGATCGTGATGCCTTTGCTGTTGTTGGCCTAGGCGCAGAAGCCGACTTCGGCGGCGATTGGCTCCTGCGCGGTGAATACCGCGCCAATATCGACCTCAGCGGCGAAGCGATCAGTCATCGCGTTCTTAGCGGTCTTGTTAAGCGCTTCTAAACCCCGATTTTTCTTAAGCAGCACAACCGCTTAATCCTTAAGCATTCAGTAGCCTTGAAGCTCCCATAGTTCCCCCAGCATCAAGAATTGAAGCTTGGGGAGTGGCTGAAGTGCCAAAAAATATTCTGCCGGCCTTTGCTGTTGCATTGGCCCTGGGAGTGAGCATGCCATCCGCCATGGCGGATGACTGGACGGCGGTTCGCCTGCGGGGCGGCGTGTTTGCACTGGAGAATGGCGCCTGGGTGCAGCTGAAGCGCGGCAGCGTGGTGCCCGATGACCGTGTCATCAAGAGCGCGCCGGGTGGACGGATCACCCTGGTCCGCGGCGCTGAAACCATCGAGCTTGGTCCCGACACCACGGCGCAGATCGAGGATCGCGCAGGTTTTACAACGGTCTACAATCACGAAGGCACGGTCGGCATTGATGCGGAAGCGCGCAATGTCCAGCATTTTGCCGTGCAGACCCCGTACCTGGCAGCCGTGGTCAAGGGCACGGCCTTTACCGTGCAGTCTGCGCCGGGTGCCTCCACTGTCACGGTGACCCGCGGCACGGTGGAGGTCGAGGACGAGAACTTCGGCACCAGCGTTTATGTGGAAGCGGGGGAGCAGGTTTCCTCGGGCGAGGAGCCGATCAGTGAGCAGGTGATCGTGCCGGCACCGGCCGATGCACCTCAGCCGCCGGCACCGGCGTCGCAGCAGCCCGCTCCACCGGCAACAGTCGACACAGCGCCGACCACGGGAACGCCAGGACCGTCGAATGTGCCGGCGAACGGTGCAGAAGATGAGGGATCAGGTTCCCTGACGAGCGACGGTGACGACGACAGCGGAGCCGGCAGCGATGATGTCGGTGGCGGCAACGGCAACGGCGGCGGAAACGGCAACGGTGGCGGGAACGGCGGCGGCAATGGTGGTGGCAACGGACCTGGTGGCGGGAACGGACCTGGCGGTAGCCACGGACCCGGTGGCGGCAATGGACCTGGCGGGGGGAACGGCCCTGGCGGCGGGAACGGACCTGGTGGTGGCAACGGACCTGGTGGCGGCCACGGACCCGGCGGTGGCAACGGACCTGGTGGCGGGAACGGACCTGGCGGCGGCCACGGACCCGGTGGCGGCAACGGACCTGGTGGCGGGAACGGACCTGGTGGTGGCAACGGACCTGGTGGCGGGAACGGACCCGGCGGTGGCAACGGACCCGGTGGCGGCAATGGCCCTGGCGGCGGGCCTGACGAGCCTGGTCCGGGGCCTGGTGGTCCCGGACATGGTCCAGGTGGCGGACCGCAAGGCCCGGGTGGCAACCATGATGGTCCCGGGGGGCATGGACCGGGCGGTCATGATGAAGACGATGATGATGAAGACGATGACGATTGACCGGTTTGTGTCGGTAGAACGCTTGGCGGCTTAGGTGAGCAAGGCTCTTCGCATCATCGGCATTTGTGCTCTCCTGCTGGCCGTGGCGCTGGCAGGGGGGCTGGGCGTTTTCGTGCCCGCCGACAATGCACTGGCCAGCCTGCGCTTCAACTTCACCAATCGCGCGCCGAGTGGTGAGATCGTTCTGGTGGAGATCGACGGACAAAGCCTGGCGAGCGTCGGGGTTTGGCCTTGGCCCCGCAGCGTGCACGGAGCGATGCTGGACCGGCTGATGGAGGCGGGGGCGAGCGATGTGGTGTTCGACGTCGACTTCAGCGCCGCGTCAACCGAGGGAGAGGATGCCCAGTTCGAGGCAGCGCTCGAGCGGGCCGGCGGCTATGCCTTTCTTGCCGTATTTCGACAGCTTTCGGGCAACCAGATTATCCTGAGCTATCCACTGGAGCGGTTTGCTCAGTATGCCACGGCCGTGCTCGTGAATGTGGAAACCGACTCTGGTGGGCTCCTGCGCAAGGTTCCGGCTGCCCTTGCCCGCAATGGCAGCATCATTCCATCGGTCGCCCTGGCCCTGGGGCAGCCACAGGGTGCGCAGCCCGCTACCATCGAGATCGACTTTGGCATTGACCTCAATCGCGTCGACCGGATTTCGGCGATCGACCTGCTCGAAGGCAAGATCAACCCGGGTCGGATCGTCGACCGGCAGGTGGTGATCGGGGCGACCGCTATCGAGCTGCGCGATTTCTTCCCAGTTCCCCGCTTCGGCATTATTTCCGGACCCATGGCGCAGATCGCGGCAGCCGAAACGGTCAAGGCGAACCGCTCGCTCCAGGCCTATGGCTTGTGGCCCGCCGCTGGCCTGCTTGCAATTCTGGGCCTTGCAAGCCTTGTCTGGGGTAGCGCCTTGTCCCCCCGCTGGCAGGCGGCGACTGCCGTCGCCATTGCTCTTGGCGTGGAAGCCGTAGCTTGGCTGGTGCTGGGGCAATGGGCCATCAGCTTTTCTACTGCGCCCATCCATGCCGGGTTGGCGGGGTTGGTGATTGTCGCCTTTCTTGATGAGCGCGCCCTGCGCTATCGCCAGCACCAGCAAGTCAAGGCGCAGCGTGCCGCAATGCAGCACATGCTATCGCAGGTGGTCACCGACAGCTTCAACGGCATTCTCGTTGTGGATGGCAAGGGCGTTGTTGTTGCGGCCAGTGATGCTGCAGGGAGCATTTTGCGCCGGAAGGAGAAGCTGATCGGGCAGAAGGTGGCCGCCGTGTTGCCGGCCGAACTCATGGACTGGCTGGCGCCTGGGGTCAGCGGCGCCCATGAATGCGTGTGCCAGATCGGCTCGCTCCTGCGCATCCTTGAGGTGGTGGCGACGCGATCCAGGCTCGACCCGGACGGAACGGGCAACGAGATCGAAGTTTTATCCATTACCTTCAAGGACATCACCGAAGAGCGCCGGCAGGCGGAGCAGCTGAGCTATCTGGCCAGCCACGATGCCCTGACCGGCGCCTTGTCACGCTATGCGCTGGAAAACCACATCACCCAGCAATTGGGCAGCGCTCCAGCGGTCACGGCTGTGCTGGTGCGCATGAACCGCCTGCGCAATGTCAGTGCGACACTGGGCCATGACGTGGCCGACACCGTGCTGTGCGAGGTGCATGAACGGCTCGAAAAGCAACTGGGTACATCCGTGGGGCGGTTGGGGAGCGATCTGTTCGCATTCAGCTGGCCGTTCGCGGTGAGCGAAACAGAGCTGGGCCATGAGCTGGGCCGCCTCGGCGACCTGCTGGAGGAGCCCTATGAGCTTGACGACCATACAGTGGTGCTGGGCACCTGGTTCGGTGTGAGCTCAACCCGCACGGCACCGGGCAGCGCATCGGACCTGCTGCAGCAGGCCGAACTGGCGGTGCGCGCTGCTGCAGCCAGCACGACGCGCTTCGCCGTCTATACCGTTGCCGATGGTGAAAAGACCCGGGCGCGGCAAGCGCTCGATATCGCCATGCGGCGCGCCTTGCGGGACGGCGAATATTTCCTTCTTTACCAGCCGCAAATCGACCTGGCGAGCGGAGCCATGATGGGTGTCGAGGCGCTGGTGCGCTGGCAGGATCCCAAGCTCGGCATGGTATCGCCAGCCCAGTTCATTCCGCTTGCCGAGGAAACCGGGCTCATTGTTGCCCTTGGCGAGTGGGTGATGCGCACGGCCTGCGCGCAGGCAGCAAGCTGGGACTGGAAGGGGCGGCTTTCGGTGAACGTGTCGGCGATCCAGTTCAAGCTGGCCGATGTGGTGCGGCTGGTGGAAGAAGCAACGGCTCAATCGGGATTTCCCGCCCACCGGCTCGATATCGAGATCACCGAAAGCCTTTATGTGGGTAATGACAGCGCGGTTATCGCGGCGCTCGAGCAATTGCGCGCGATGGGCTGCAAGATTGCGATCGACGATTTCGGCACGGGCTATTCGTCCCTGAGCTATCTTTCGGCACTGCCGGCCGACAAGATCAAGGTTGACCAGAGCTTTGTGCGCAGCCTGCCCGATGCGGGCAGTGCGGCTATCGTGGAAACCATTGTAGCCATGGCTGACCGCATGGGACTATCGGTAATCGCCGAGGGCGTGGAGACGGCAGAGCAGCGGGACTATTTGCGGGGTCTGGGTTGCCCAGTGGGCCAGGGCTATCTGTTCAGCCGGCCCGTGCGGGCGGAGGAGCTTGGCCTGGTGCCGTTGCCGATTGCGGTTTAAGGGGCGGGCGCTTCAAGGCCAGGGCATTGTGCCGGTCGACCCCCTCCCTCGGTCCCTCCCCTCAAGGGGGAGGGAAGAGTCAACTGAGACATCTGTGTATGAGTGCTCTCAGCCGTCCTGCTTCACCGACTGGCCGATGGCCCAGGTGACGCCGAAGGGGTCCTTGAGCTGGCCATAGATATCGCCCCAGAATTCCGTCTTGAGCGGGGAGGTGATGGTGCAGCCGGCTCCGACGGCGCGGTCCCACCAGGTCTGGGCGTCGTCCACATGCAGGTGGAGGTTGAAGGCTTGTGGCGCTACGGCGGGATAGCCATGGTCGGGGAAGAAGTCGGACAGGAACAGGGGGGTGCCATTGATGTCGACCTGGGCATGCATGAGCCGGTCGCCCGTTTCGGTCGGCAGGGCTTCGCGCTCGATGGCGCCAAAAGCTTGCTTGTAGAAGTCGATGGCTTTGCGGGCGCCGTCGACGCTGAGATAAGGGGTCAGACCATCCTTCGGGCGAAAATCGGTCACGTTATGGTCCTCCTTGATTGATCCATGCCCTTATGACGAGGGGGCAGGACGCGCATCGACAGCTCGGGCAAGATTATTTTAGCGCAAGGCGGGGTGGGGTGGGAGTCGGGACACCCAGGCGGTCGATGTGGCTGCGGATATGGGCGGCCTCGGCCGGGGAACCCGCCAGAGCCACAGCGCGACAGAAGGCTTCCCGTGCCTCTTCGATCCGCCCCAACTGGGTGAGGAGGCCGCCGCGGACCCCGTGAAAGTAGAAGTAGCTGTTGAGCCGGTCGGCGAGCGGCTCGATGAGCGCCAGGGCAGCAGCGGGGCCGCGTGTCTTGTTGACGGCGACGGCGCGGTTGAGCGTCACCACAGGGGAGGGCTGGAGGGTTTGGAGGGTCTGGTAGAGGCGGTCGATGCTCCACCAGTCGGTATCGGCGGCCGTCGCGGCGCGGGCATGCTGGGCGGATATGGCCGCCTGCACCTGGTAGATGCCGGGCTCGCGATGGCGGAGGGCCTTTTCCACCAGAGCCCGGCCTTCGGCGATCATCTCGCTGTTCCACAAGGATCGGTCCTGGTCTTCCAGCAGCACGATCTGTCCGGCGTTGTCGATGCGGGCCGGATTGCGAGAATGCTGCAGGAGCATGAGCGCGCACAGGCCCATGATTTCGGGTTCGCTGGGGAAGAGGCGAAGGAGGAGGCGGCAGAGGCGGATGGCCTCGTCGCACATCTGGGCGGCGCCGGGATCGGAATGGCCGCGCGAATAGCCTTCGTTGAAGAGGAGATAGAGCATGACCGCGACATTGCCCAGACGCTTGAGCCGCGTTTGGGCATCAGGCGGCTCGAAGGGCACGGAGCCATCGGCGATGATGCGCTTGGCGCGGGTGAGCCTTTGCTCCATGGCGGCTTCGCTGATGAGGAACGCCCGGGCGAGCTGCATGAGCGGCACCCCGGCCACGATGCGCAGGGCCAGAGCGATCTGGCTGCTGGCGGGAAGGTCGGGGTGGCAGCAGGTGAACAGAAGCCGCAGGATATCGTCGCGGTAGTGCTCGCCATCGAGCCGGTCGGCGAGGCTGGCTTCAGCGTCGTCGACGTCCGAGAGCTGTTCCTCGGGCGGCAGGGGCACGTGGCGGCTCTGCTTGCGCAGGGTGTCGACGCCCGAGTTGCGGCCCACAAAGATCAGCCACGCGGTGGGGTCGCGCGGCGGACCCTTGAGGGGCCAGGTGCGCACCGCGCGCAGGCTTGCTTCCTGGAAGGCTTCTTCGGCGAGATCAAGATTGCGGAAATAGCGCAGCAATGCGCTTAGCGCCCGGGGCCGTGCCGATTGGAGAGCAGCAGCGATCCAGGCATTGTCGGTCATCCACCAACCTCGTTGGGATTGTAGTAGCCCACAGGGCGGATTTCGTAGGAGCCGAGCCCGGGATTGGCGACGGCGAGGTCCTTGGCGAACTGGATGGCTTCCTCGAGCGTGTCGCAATCGGCGATGTAGAAGCCCAAGAACTGTTCCTTGGTTTCGGCGAAGGGGCCATCAATGACGAGCGGCTCGCCCGAGCCCTTGCGTAGGGTGGTGGCCGAAGTGGTGGGCAGGAGGCGCGCGACGGGCCCGAGCTTGTTTTGAACGCGCATGGTGTCCTGCACCTTTTCGAGGCGCGCCATGCAGGCGTCGTCTTCTTCCTTGGTCCAGGCCGTAACGGCGTTTTCGTCGTTGTAGCAGAGGATGGCGTAGCGCATCGGGATCCCTCGTCGTTGTGATGACGAGCGACTATGCCTGAAACAGACAAGGGCGGAAGCCTTTTTGTCAGCCGACCGGGGGTGGCGTGTCGCGGGCGATGGTGACGGTGGCACCGAGCGAGGCGGTGATGATGGCGACGATGCCGGCGATCTGCCAGGGGCCGAGCCGTTCGCCAAGGACGAGGAGGCCCATGAGCGCTGCGAGCGCGGGTTGCCCGCTCATGAGGATGCCGAAGAGGCGCGAGGGGATGTGGGGCAGGGCGACCATGTCGAGCGCATAGGGAATGGCACTGGAAAGGAGCGCGACGGCCAGGGCGATGGGCAGGATGGATGGGTCGAGCAGCGTGGTGCCGGACGTCGCGATGCCAAAGGGCAGGGCGAGGATGGCGGCGATCGTGACGCCCAAGGCCGTGATGTGCGGGCCGCCGCCCGTGCCGGCGCGCTGGCCGAAGATGATGTAGCCTGCCCAGCAGCCACCGGCCGCCAGAGCCAGGAGCACGCCCACTATGCTGAAGCTGCCGGTGGCGCCGCCCAAGGGAAGCAGGGCGGCAAAGCCGAGGACGGCCATGGCGATCCAGAAGAAATCGAGCCCCTTGCGCGCGCCGGCGAGGGCGACGGCGAGGGGGCCGGTGAACTCGAGGGCGACAGCGACGCCCAAGGGAATGCTGGCGAGGGCGGCATAGAAAAAGAGGTTCATGGCGCCCATGGTCGCGCCGTAGAGGAGGACCGCTTGCCATTGCCGCCGGTCGAGTTTCTGTCGCCACGGACGAAAAAGGAGGACCAGAACCAGGGCAGCGAGAGTGAGGCGGAGCGTGGTGGCGCCGGCGGCGCCCACCAGGGGGAAGAGGCCCTTGGCAAAGGATGCGCCGGTCTGGGTGAAGAGCATGCCCAAGGTGATGAGGCCGACGGAAAGGGGGATGGATGGGGCGCGCAAGGAGGGGCTTTCGCTGGGATGGGGGTATCTAGCAGGGCGCTGCCATGTGCGTCACGGGTTATGTGGGAACGGGGACGGGCAGCTGGTGGAGGGATTTTACCCGGGTTGAGGGGGAGCGTTCAGACTACCTTGCGGCAGGACGGGCATCTCAGGATGGATCCCGGGTCGAGCCCGGGATGACATCGGGGGTGGGGAGATGCTGGTGTCACACTCCGGATCGTCACCCTTGGGCTTGAGCCAAGGGGACTGTACTTGGGAGACGCTGGGGAAGTGTAGAGCCCTCGGGTCAGGCCCGAGGGTGACGCCCGGTAGGTGGAACGATATTGAGAGTGAAAAGGGATGCGTGTCCCCAATTGACCCGACTCCCTTTGCGCTTTAGCGCTAGGCGCGGAAGAACAAAGGAGGAATGCCGATGGAGTATCGTTATTTGGGCCGGTCGGGGCTGAAGGTTTCGACGCTGACCATGGGCACGATGACTTTTGGCGGGTCGGAGCGGATCGGCAATACGGCGCAGGACGATGCGACGCGCCAGATCGACATGTGCTTGGACGCCGGGATCAACCTCCTTGATACGGCCAATGTTTATAATGCCGGTGTCTCGGAAGAGATGATCGGGGTTGCCCTGGCCGAGAACGGGCGGCGCGAGCGGACGCTCGTTGCCACTAAAGTGCGCTTCCGCATGGGCGAGGGGCCCAACCAGGTGGGGCTGTCGCGGCACCACATCATCGAGCAGTGCAAGGCGAGCCTCAAGCGGCTCAAGACCGACCATATCGACCTCTATCAGGTGCATGAATGGGACGGCATGACGCCGATCGAGGAAACCATGGAAGCGCTCGATACGCTCGTGCGCCATGGCCATGTCCGCTATATCGGCTGCTCCAACTATTCGGGCTGGCACATCATGAAGGCGCTGGCCGCTGCGGGCGAGCGCAAGGGCGAGCGGTTCGTATCGCAGCAGATTCATTATACGCTCCATTCGCGCGAAGCCGAATATGAGCTGGTGCCGATCACCCAGGACCAGGGGCTGGGGATCCTCGTCTGGTCGCCGCTGGCCGGTGGCCTTCTTTCGGGCAAGTACCGCAGGGATGGCGGGCCGAAGTCGGGCCGGCACGTCGGCGGGTTCCGCGAGCCGCCGGTTTATGATTGGGACAAGCTCTATGACATCATCGATGTCGTGGTGCGCATCGCTGATGGGCGCGGCGTTTCGGGGGCGCAGATAGCGTTGGCGTGGTTGCTGGGCCGGCCGGGCGTGACCTCGGTGATCATCGGCGGGCGCTCGGACGAGCAGTTCCAGGATAATCTGCGTGCCGCCGAGCTCAAGCTGAGCGCCGAGGAGCGCGCCGAGCTTGATCAGGTGAGCCAGCCGCCGCTGCTTTACCCTTATTGGCACCAGTCGTTTACGGCGCAGGATCGACTAAGCCCTGTCGATCTCGACCTCATCGGGCCCTATGCAGAGGACTTCAAGCGTGGGTGATTACCTTTTCGAGCCCTATGCCCCGGTGACCGTGCCGATCGCCCGCGGCGGGCTGTTCGCCGTGCGGCGCATCTATTGCGTGGGGCGCAATTATCTCGAGCATATCCGCGAGATGGGCAATGACGAGCGCGACCCGCCGTTCTTTTTCAGCAAGCCAGCCGATAGCGTGGTGGTGGGTGGATCGCCCATTCCTTATCCGCCGCAGACCAGCGATTTGCACCACGAGATCGAACTGGTGGTCGCCATTGGCAAGGATGGCCGCGATATCGCGGTCGCCGATGCGCTCCATCATGTTTATGGCTATGCGGCCGGGCTCGACATGACGCGGCGCGATCTCCAGGCCGTGGCCAAGAAAGCTGGGCGGCCATGGGAAATGGCCAAGGCGTTCGATTTTTCCGCACCAATCGGTACGATCGAACCTGCTGAGGCGATTGGTCATCCCCTCAAGGGCGCCATCATGCTCAGCGTCAACGGCGAGGTGCGCCAGAAGGGCGATCTCCAAGAGCAGATCTGGAGCGTGGCCGAGGCGATCAGCTATCTCAGCGGTTTCGTTCACCTGCGCGCAGGCGACCTCATCATGACCGGCACGCCGTCGGGCGTGGGCGCAGTGGTGCGCGGCGATGTGCTCGAGGGTTCGATCGAGGGTGTCGGCACTGTGCGGACCACGATCATCTGATGCCCCAATGGTCGCCCCAGCAGGATGCGGCGCTTCTGGCCGTGTCCGCCTGGCTCAAGGACCGCAACGGTCCACAAGTGTTCCGCCTGTTCGGGTGGGCGGGCACGGGCAAGTCGACGCTCGCCGTTCATCTGGCGCAGGACGTTCGCTCGGTAAAGTACGCGGCGTTCACCGGCAAGGCGGCGCTGGTGATGCGCAAGCGTGGCTGCAAGGGTGCCCAGACAATTCACTCGCTCATCTACACCCTCGTGAGCGAAAAAGAGGGCGAGCCGCGCTTCGTCCTTGATGACGAGAGCCCGGCGGCAGATGCCGACCTCATCGTCATCGATGAGGTCTCGATGGTGGACGAGCAGCTGGGCAAGGACCTCCTCTCCTTCGGGGTCAAGGTATTGGTGCTGGGCGATCCGTTCCAGCTGCCGCCGGTACAGGGGGCGGGGTTCTTTACCGCCGACGAGCCCGACGTGATGCTGACTGAAATTCACCGGCAGGCAGCGGACAATCCGATCATCCATCTTTCCATGCAGGTGCGCGAAGGCGGTTTCCTCGAGCGTGGCACTTATGGAGAGTCCGTCGTCGTGGGGCGCGAGCAGGTCGACCGCAATGCGGTGCTCGAGGCCGACCAGGTGCTGGTGGGCCGAAACAAGACACGATTGCAGTATAATGATCGCCTGCGCGAATTGCGCGGGCTGCCCTTCCACGAGCCGGTGGAGGGCGACCGCATGGTGTGCCTCAGGAACAATCCGCGGAAGAAGCTCCTCAACGGGCAGATCTGGATCGTGACCGATGTGACCCGCCGCTCCAACGGCAAGTATTCGCTGCTGCTGGGCGCTGAAGAAGGTAAGGGCGAAACGCGGGTCCTCACCCACAAGGCGTTCTTCTCGGGCGAGGAAGACGCCATGGGCTGGCCCGAGCGGCGCCAGTTCGACGAGTTCACCTTCGGCTACTGCCTGACCGTCCACAAGGCGCAGGGTTCGCAATGGGACAGCGTCTACCTGTTTGATGAAAGCTTCGTGTTTCGCGAAGAGCGGGCGCGCTGGCTTTATACCGGCATCACGCGGGCGGCCGACAAGATCACGGTTGTGTCTTGACCCTCCTTTCGGTTCGACACCAGACGGTTTACCGCTATGCACGTCCTGTGAAATTCGGGGAGCACCGCATGCTCCTGCGGCCGCGCGACAGCATGGAGCAGACGCTGGAAAGCTTTTCCTTGTCCATCTCGCCGCGCCCGGCTTCGGTGCGCTGGATCCATGACGTGTTCGGCAATGGCATTGCCATAGCCGAGTTTGAGGAGGGGGCGGAGGAGCTCAGGATCGTCGCCTCCATGGTGCTGGACCATACGCCCGAGCTGACGCCGGCTTTCGAGATCGACAGCCGGGCCAAGGTTTTTCCGTTTGCTTATGGCGATGTGGATGCGATCGACCTCGCGCCCAATCTGCGCCGGCAGTATCCCGATGACCATGATGTGGAGCAGTGGGCGCGGCGGTTCCTCAACCCCAAGGGCACGACGGAAACCGGGCACCTCTTGGCCAACATGACCCATGGCATCAAGGAGAGCTTCCGCTATCTGCGCCGGCCTGATCCGGGCACGCAGCGTCCCTTGCGCACGCTGGAAATGCGGCAGGGGACATGTCGAGATTTTGCGCTTTTGATGATTGAGGCGGTGCGCTCGCTGGGATTGGCTGCCCGGTTCGTGACGGGATATCTTTATTCACCGGCACGGGACGGCAACCACAAGGGCGGCGGGGCGACCCATGCCTGGGCGCAAGTCTACCTGCCCGGCGCAGGCTGGGTGGAGTTCGACCCGACCAACGGGATCATCGGCACGCGCGACTTGATCCGCGTCGGGGTGGCGCGCGAGCCGCGTCAGGCGATCCCGATTGCCGGTACGTTCATTGGCAAGAAGGGCGATTACCTTGGCATGGATGTCAAGGTGGTGGTGGAGCAGGTGCGCTCGCCGCAGGATGGGATGGGGTAGAGCAGTCGACACCCTTCCCCTCAAGGGGAGGGATCGAGAAAGGGGGGCGGTTGGGCGACCACGAAGGGACCCCCACCCCGGCCCTCCCCTCAAGGGGGAGGGAGACACAGCCCAGCCTCTTTGCCTTGTACAGGCTCTGCCGGAGCTTAGCTCCGCGCTACGCTCACGGCGTCCGTGGTCCATTCCTCCGATTTGTCGCCGTCGCGGGCTTCGCTCCAGACCTTGATGGGTTGGGAGGCGACCTGGCCATAGATGGTGGCAAAGGCGGTGTCGGCGGCGTCGCGGCCGACGCCGATGCGCACGAGGCCATCCAGGGCAGCCATGCGCGTGGCGTCGAACAGGTACCAGCGATCGCCCAGATAGGCTTCGAACACGGCGTGGAAATCCTGCGGTTCGAGCTGCCAGGCATAGCAGGACACAAAGCGGGCCGGGATGCCCAGGGCGCGGCAGAAGGTGATGCCGAGATGGGCGAAGTCGCGGCACACGCCGGCGCGCAGGGCGAAGGTGTCGGCGGCGGTGGTCGTCGTGTCGCTGGTGCCGAAGAGGTAATCGACCTCCTCGTTGATCCAGTTGCAGATTGCAACCACGCGGCCAAAGCCGGGCTCGATGTCGCCGAATTGCCGGCTGGCGAAGCGCGCCAACTGGTCGGAGGGGCAGTAGCGCGAGGGATTGAGGAAGGGGAGGATATCGAGCGGAATGGTGGCGATGGGCACTTCGCTGATCACATCGGGCGTCTGATGGAGCGGGTCGAGTTCGATCTCGGCGCTATAGCGCAACTGCACTTTGCCCGCCGGGGCGGTGAGGCGCAAATAGCGGATGCCGGTTTCGCCCGCGGTTTTCTCGTCTGCCGCAAGGTCGGGCGTGATGGTGAGTTTCTCACTGAGGACGCGCTGGCGGCCGCCGCGCATTGCCTGGATGTTGAAGATGAGCGTCGCGCTCTCCTTGATGTCATAGCCAATTTCGCATCCCACTGTAAACCGCACCGCCAAACCCCTTGTGTGTCCTGCGCCTCAACACCGCGCGGGCGTCTTTGTTTCACACCCAATTGACGCAAGGGCGACAAAGCCGAAGCGGCGCGGGGCTGTCGGGGTGAGCATTTTGCGCCAAGCGAGCCTAATTGCTGACGTTTTCGGCCGCCACAACGCTTGCGCACAATCTCTCCATACCGCATCTTGGTAGTCGAGAATTTCCATTACACAACCGGTCTGACCCTTTCTGGAGGCAAAATGCATCACGATACCCCCCTGATCTCAACGATCGTCGCGGGTCTGGTGCTAGCCTATATCTTGGGAATGGTGGCCAACCGGTTCAGGATGCCGCCCTTGGTCGGTTACCTCGTGGCCGGGGTGCTGGTCGGGCCTTATACGCCGGGGTTTATTGCCGACCAGGCGATCGGGCTCGAACTGGCTGAAATCGGCGTCATTCTCCTCATGTTCGGCGTGGGCCTCCACTTTTCGCTCAAGGATTTGATGAGCGTCCGTTCGCTCGCCATTCCGGGCGCAGTGGCGCAGATCGGTCTTGCGACGCTGCTGGGCCTGGGGCTGGCGCTGCTCATGGGCTGGGGGCCGGGAGCCGGTATCATCTTTGGCCTGGCGCTGTCGGTTGCCTCCACCGTGGTGCTGCTCAAGGCGCTGCAGGACCGGCGCCTGATCGAAACCGAACGAGGGCGGATTGCCGTTGGCTGGTTGATCGTGGAAGATCTGGCCATGGTGCTGGCGCTGGTCTTGATCCCGGCGCTGGCGGGCCTTGGGGGTGGCGAAGAGCTGGTGCATGACCCCTTCGTGTCCTTTGTGGAACGCATCCTTGGCACGGAGGTCGGTATTTGGGGGGTGCTGGCGCTGACCCTCGTCAAGCTCGCCGCTTTCGTTGGCTTCATGCTGGTGGTGGGCCGAAGGGCCATTCCCTGGACGCTGCACCTGACCGCCCATACGGGCAGCCGCGAACTGTTCCGGCTGGCGGTGCTGGCGATTGCCCTGGGCGTGGCGTTGGGTTCGGCCGTCCTTTTCGGCGTGTCGCTGGCGCTGGGTGCGTTCTTTGCGGGCATGATCCTGTCGGAAAGCGAGCTCAGCCACCGGGCGGCGCAGGAAACCCTGCCCTTGCGCGACGCCTTCGCCGTTCTGTTCTTTGTTTCGGTCGGCATGCTGTTCGATCCCAGCATCATCGTGACCAATCCCCTGCCGGTGCTGGCAACGGTGTTCATCATCCTCATCGGCAAGTCGCTCGCAGCCTTCGGCATCGTGCTGCTGTTCAAGCGGCCGGTAGCGACGGCGCTGACCATTTCGGCATCCCTGGCGCAGATCGGTGAGTTCTCGTTCATTCTTGCGAGCCTTGGCGTATCCCTTGCCATACTGCCGCCCGAAGGGCAGGACCTGATCTTGGCTGGGGCGCTGATCTCCATTGTCCTTAATCCAGTGATGTTCTGGGCTGCCGACATGGCACGGCCGCGCGTCGAGGCACGGGCGGCACAGATCCGGGCGGCGCGGATGGAGCGCGAAGGCGTGCAGCGCGTCGAGCCGCGCGACCTGTCGGTTGCCGCGGAGGGGCCGATCACCACCGATGCGCCGAGCGAAGCCGGGATCGACAGCGGCGCACCCGGTGCCGACGACGACCGGCCTGAGCCGAGCCAGCAGACCAATCACACGGTTCTGGTGGGCTATGGACGCGTGGGCCGCGTGGTCGGCGAGGGGCTCCTGGCCGCGGGAGCGCCGCTGGTCGTCATCGAGGATTCCGACCATTCCGTTGCGGCGGCGCGCGGAGCGGGCATCGAAGTGGCGGTGGGCAATGCGGCCAGCGCCGATGTGCTGCGGCTGGCCAATCTTGAGGCTGCACGGTGCCTCCTCATCGCCATTCCCAATGGCTACGAAGCGGGCTCGGTCTGCGAGGCGGGCCGCAAACTCAATCCCGAGATCCGGATCATCGCGCGCGCCCATTCGGACGAAGAAGAAGCGCATCTGCGCAATTTTGGCGCCAATGAAGTGATCATGGGCGAGCGCGAGATCGGCTTGGGTATGCTGGCGCTCCTGCGCAACGGTGGCGGCACGGCAGCGATCGGTGGGTTGGCGCCCGCGACAACCATCCTGCCACGGACGGACAATTTGGTGCAGGCAGCGGTTGCGGCCTCTGGCGCAGGGGGCGTGATCGTTGCGGAGCAGGTGGCCGGGGATGTCGAGCCTCCGGCCGAGACGGTGATCGCGCCGGACGTGGCAGCACCAGTAGAGAACGGGCCGGTCGATATCGAAGAGGTGCTTGCCGCCGATATCCCAGGGCTTGAAGCGCTCGAGCCCGATGACTTCGATCCGGACGTGGACCTGGTGGTGGCCGAACCGGAAGCGGACGAGCCGGAGATGGTCGACGAGCCAGCCGAGCTTGCCGAAGCGCCGGAGATGGTCGACGAGCCTGTTCAACCCACTGAAGAGCTCTTGTTAGAGGAACCAGTGGCTGCGATCGATGAGGAAGGTGACTTGCCCGCAAGGAAGGAAGAAGCCTTGCCCACCAGCGATGAGCCGCCTGCTGCCATTGACGAGATTGTTGTACCGGTGATGCCGATCATTGCGCCAGCGCAGGTCTTTGTGGATGCGGTACCCGTTGCGGTCGAGCCATCTGTTGAACCCGAGTCCGAGGGTGAGCAAGGATCGGCGGAAGCCGAGCTCGTCGCCGAGGCACCGGTTGATGAGAGTGGGACGATTGGCCCTGATCCGGTTGCGCCAGAGGCGATTGAGCAAGGAGATGCTGAAGAGCGGGAAACAACGGAGCGCGATGTTCCGCCTGTTGTGCCCGAACCGAGGAGCTAGTGCCTTGCCAAGCCAGCCGCACCGGGCGCATAGAGGCCGGAGTGGATGCGGGGCCAGGCGCGGGCTGCGGCTCGCGCGCAAAGAAACTTTGTTGAGATGATTTCGCAAAAAGCCAAATATGCCCTGCGCGCCCTGGTCTCGCTTGCCCGTGCGGGCCGCGGGGAAACCATGATGATCGGCGAGATCTCCAAGGAACAATCGATCCCCAAGAAGTTCCTCGAGCAGATCCTCCTTGAGCTCAAGCGGGCGGGGTTCGTGGCCAGCCGGCGTGGCCGCTCGGGCGGTTATGAACTGTTGCGGCCACCCGAGCAGATCATGTTCGGCGAGGTCTTGCGCCTGATCGACGGACCGATAGCGCCCCTGCCGTGCCTTTCCAAGATCGCTTACCGCAAATGCGAGGATTGCCGCGACGAAGCGTCGTGCGAGATCCGGCATGTGTTTGAACGGGTGACGCTAGCGACACGGGCGGTGCTGGACCAGACGACCCTGGCGGATTCGCTGCGGTTGGAGGATTTGCCGGTTTAGGGGGGACCTCCCTCTAGCCCCCTGAACCCCCACCTAACCTCCCCCTGGAAGGGGGAGGGACCTGATTTAGCGCGGCGCCTGTTCTGCCCTTTCCCTTCAGAGGGTGGTGGGGTGGGGGCGCCTTAGGCTTAGCAAGAGCTGCAACACCCGTTGGGTCATCTTGGCTCGTTTAATGGCCGCAAGGTTGTCGGTACGATCCAGTATGTGCCGCCATCTCAGGATGGGCCCTGGCTTAAGGTCGGGGTGACATCTGTGGGTGTAGAGCCATCTTGCCCCGTGCACGCCTCCCGCTGATAAACATAGCTGCCGGGCGTCACCCTCGGGCTTGACCCGAGAGCTCTGCACTTAGCGAACGTTCGGCCAGTACAGTCCCCTTGGGTCAAGCCCAAGGGTGACGATCAGAATTGTGGGCAACATGCTGCCGAGAGCGCAATGTCATTCTGGCCTGGAGCCGGAACCTATCTTTGGCTCTCGCTCAGTTGGGGTAGCTATGTGTTGGCCAGTACGATCCAGTATGTTCCGCGATCTCAGGATGGGCCCCCCTGAGTTCACAAACCAAGTGCAACACCTCATACAGGTGATGCCATGTCCAGTTACCATCAGTTATCGCTCGAGGAGCGGTATAGAATTGCCCAGCTTCGTGCCGCCGG